>Ga0213833_1001622_pt1 | contig 15781 bp, 19 predicted proteins | sample SWATP21_FD_160575 | JGI IMG/M metagenome (GOLD analysis project Ga0213833, IMG submission 160575) | Coastal seawater microbial communities from Marineland, Florida, United States - SWA TP2 #1 | ecosystem: Environmental > Aquatic > Marine > Coastal | place: USA: Florida | collected 2016-08-14
CAGCAAACGAGCGTGCTGTACCACCACCACCACCACCACTGGCACTGTCATGATGGCGGCGCGGGGAGGCGTTCTCTCCACCAGGAAAGCCAAATCCAAACTCGCCGCCGCCACTCAACAACGAGGACGCAGACGGGACACGTTGGGGCAGAACGTTGCGCGAGCTCATTTCCATTCCGTCGATGCCACCACCAAACGCAGCAGAGGAGGCGTGCGGCCCAAACCCTGCAGCGTTGCCATGACCCACCTCATCCCCGACACCAAATCGACCACCACCGCCGCCCCCGTGGTGCCCGCGTGGCACCGGTGGGACATAGATCCGGCGGTCGTCCACGTCGTCACACTCCGCAAGGGGTCGTGGCATGAGCACGTTGTCACTGGGAGCACGGTGGTGTGGGTCCGTGGTGGGGCGTGTGGCAGGGGGCGGGGGCGCGTGGAGGAGGTCGCTGCGCAGCAACATCAGCTCCGCCACCACCACCGCGGACAGCACGCCCAGGGCGGCGATGGCCATGGCAGCGTCCACGGTGCTGCCGGAGAGCGACCATGCCAGCAACACGGTGACCAGGGGTAGCCACAGCACCATCACCAGGGCACGGGCAACGCCAGTCGTGGCAAATACTCTGCTCCAACCAGGTGTGTGTGAGGTGGGGTGGGGTGAGGAGAGGTGAGGAGAGGCGAGGCGAGGCGAGGCGAGGCGTGGGCGTGCACATCCCCAACAAAATACACCTCAGCACCAACACCCAAACGGACCCAACACACCGTACCAACCAAACCAAACCAAACCAAGCCAAGCCAAGCCAAGCCAAACAAACCACTACATTGAACAACGAACACGTGCAACACAACGTACAATGCAGGAGACTCAAATGCTCGACCTGCTCGTGTGCAACGTGCCTTGCACCACCCCTCGCGCATCTGGCGCGACGACGCACCCGCCTCAAACGCCCACCACGCATTGAGCAGGCCTGCCGTGATGCCTACATCTCCTGCACGGCCCGCGGGAGACACGGCGCTTGAGCCACCACAGCAGCGGCCACACTTGGAAGAGGAGGAGGAGGAGGATCCAGGTTTGCGGTTTCGCCCACACAGGCAGCGCCCACATGCCATCACAAGGTGCGTGGCGCCGCCGGAAACGATCAGGACGATGTGAATGACGATCCACACGGCCAGGACACAGGCTAAAACCTGGTCATCCATCAGCCGCAAAGCGTCGCGTCACGCCACACGTGGGGTTACTCGGCGTCCACAACGCAGCCAAACACGAACACAACACACACACAACACACACAACACACACAACAAACAACACACAACACACAACAAACCACACAACACACAACAAACAGCACACACGTGCACGGGCACACACCTGCTGGACAGAACTAGGGATGGAGGACGTGGTGAACACCATGTGAAGGCCGGAGTGCGCCAGGAACCCAACAGAAGAGGTGACCAACGCACAACTCGGAGGCGCCAGCACCATGCTGGCATGCCCTGCCGCGTCATGGTGGTGGTGCCGCGGGCGATTGGCACAGCAACACAACACCGTGACGCTTAACAACACCAGCACCAGGTGCGCCACCACGACCGTCGCCAGCTGCGCAAACCCGCCCGCAGCGGAGAACACCACGACGGCCACCGCCATGGCCACGCCAGGCAACAACCGTGCAGCGGCAAGAAGCCACCACCCCCCTGGCACCGCCATCGAGGACTCCGTGACGTCGGCATCCTCCAACGACGAACCCCGACTGCGACTGCGACTGCGTCGGCGCAGCGCAGCGACGGGTGGAGGTCGCGCCGGCGCCACCCGGGGAACGAGGCGCAGCGTCAAACGCGGGTACGCCGCCCGGATCCAGCGTTGATGGCGTTCCCAGGCCTCCTTGCTGGGGCGGGCACCGTGGGCAACCAACTCGCTGACGGTGGGGGTGTGGTGGCCGTCACAGATGCCAGAGAAGTCGTCGAGCGTGCGCCCACTGGTGGTGCGCCACTCCCCGGTCAGGCCGTGCACAGCCTCCGCGCCACCCTCTGGCTGTTGTTCATACCTGTGTGGCATTGCATTGCATTGCATTGCATTGCATCAAATGAAGGCAGGGAGGGAGGGGAGTTGAGACCCGTGCCACAACCACACACACGCCGAGGTGTACACACAACAACAACGGAAGCAAGACACGGCGGCGGCAACTGCAGGAAAAAAAAAAAAGAAAAGAAAAAAACTGTGCACACACATGCGCGTGCGCGTGCGTTTGTGTTGGAGGGAGCAACGTACACGGCAACACTAGAGGGCACCAAGTGGATGGAAGATCGCGATCGCTTGGCACGACCCTCCTCGCGTTGTGACGCTTCCATGATCTCCAGGAATCGATACACCGTGGTGCACGACGAAAAAAACTGACACGAGTGCCACCAAACTCGCCGCATGTGCCCCGGTCGGTGGCCACGTGGGCATGACTGACAACACAGGAAGCAGGTGCAGCGACCAAGAGCCACTGCCACCAACGGAGTGACACAAGCCACCAGCACCATGAGGGCCAGCGGTGAACTCAATAGCAGCCACAGCTGCAGCTGCCCCAGCCACGGGATGGGGAGGGACAGCTGACGTTGGGCGGCGGTGGTGTCGCTCGTGAACTTCAAGCCACCAAGAGAAAGACGACCACTCCCAACCTCCGCCACAGTTACGTTGGGGAACGTGACCGCGTCGTCACTCAGAAAGTGCGGGTTGCGGCTCCACATGTCGTCAGGATCGTTGGTGACAGGAAGCACCAAGGCAGACCACGCAAACCCACGCAAGAACTCGCCGTAGAATTCGGGCACATAAAGCAAGCGCATCAGACTCAGGGATCCCAGGTACTGGAACAGTATCACCAACCTGGCGCCACACAGCCAAAAAAACAAAAACAAACCGAAGGGCAGCGGGTGTGAGCACGTTCCCGGGCGGAACAGAATGCGAACACGCCACCACCAGACCACACAACGCACTCCAGCACCACACTGGGCCCCTTGCGCAGGATGGGACCGAAAGCCAGGCCGATGACAGCTGCTAACCCGGACACAATCAAACCGATGGCCGTCGCGAGTGGAAGACTCAATCGGTGGCCGTGTTCGGGCACGCAGGCACCCACTGTGCCTTCCCAGTGCGCCCCATCAGCATCGATGACACACACTGCAGCATGTGTGTCACGTTGTGCATCGCTTGCACACGACAGGTCGCACACGGCAGCCGCTGGAGCCACAGGTAGGTGGGACGTGCCACGTGCAACAGCGCGGCACCGTAGCAAGGCGACGTCTGTCGCGAGAGGCAGCACCAGGTCCACTGGGCAGCCGGGAACCGCCACCCGCGTGGAGGTGTCATGAGGCAACGTCTGAGAGGCAGCGCAAGGGACACACAGCGCCCACACCAGCAGCACAACCGCGGTCCTGGTGGCACGGTCGAACCGAGGACCAGAATTGCCACGAGCGGCGGCCGCACGTGGTGGCATCGCGGAAGCACGAAGGAAGGAGGGGAAGCCACACCCCACAAACCTCACTAGTTGTACGGCATGTGGTAATCACATGTAACCAGCCTGAGGGCGCAACGGCCAGTGCGTGGTCAGCTGCAATGCAGTGCTAGTGTGGTGAGTGCGACCCTCAGCTCAGCCCAAATCTGTGTCTTGGCACGCTGTGGTTTGTAAGACGAATACACATACATGTAAGAGAGCGGCACCGGATGATGCTGTGTTTGTTGCACCTCGGTTCTTGCTCCCGATTGCACCATGGCTTCAGACAAGTACGTGTGGGGAGTGCAGTGCGGTGGTGTGGAACCGCACGATTCGTGTGATGGAGCAACCTGGCGATTGTATGGCTTGACCCCCCCCCACCCGGGCACTGCGTAGCTGTTCACATTGCCGTGTGCTTGTCTCTTGCCGTGTGTGCAGTTCGTCCACGTCCCCACTTGACCGCCTCTCAGAGGTGTTCACCAAGAAGCGCGTCTTGACAGCAGCTGCGGTGGCTCTTGCAGTTCCTGCAGTCGTCTGGGCTTGGCGTCGCCGGCGTATGGTGCACATGCCTGCGAAGGCCTACGAAGCCGTGCCCATCGTTGATGACATCGCACGCGTGGCAACCGAAGGCACCAAGAAGGGGATCATCACCCCGCTCACAACGGCAGACACACGCATCTTTCCCATCAACGACGAGGAGGGCGCACCTGTACGTGGGAGTGCTGTTGGAGAGGAGGATCACAAGGATCCGTCGTGGGGATATGTGTGGTCCTCTCTCAAGAACCTGCATCCCTTCCTGTTCTGTTGGTCACCTGCACCAGGTCATGGTTGTGCACATCAAGAACCCAGAAAGCGATCGTGGGCGGCTCCAGGCCGCCGTAGACGACGAAAAGGCAGAGGAGAAGGCGTTTGAAGACGGGTCTCCGCAGGGTGCCCTGGCGTACGACCACCCACCCACCATTGAGGACGAGCGTGGCATTCGCAAACGCAAGGATGCGTTCGCTGGGCCCAACCCGTTGTTTGTGAAGGACCTTTTTGGCACTCACCGTGTGGTGATGAACAAGTTCCCAGTGATGAAGCACCATGTACGCCCAGCCCACACACACACACCTGGTTTTTCTTTTCCATGCACGTGCCTGCCTGTTCTTTTCACAGAGTGCGTGCCTTGTGTCATGTTGCGTTTGCACGCACCCAGATCGTCATCCACACTGTCGAGTTCAAGATGCAACGCGGACATTTGACGCCTGGTGATCTGGCTGCAGCTTGGCATTGTGTCAAGGAGATGGATGGCGTCGCGTTCTTCAACTCCGACACCGAAGCAGGGGCCAGGTGGGTGTGGGGTTGGACGCGATGTGCGTGAGAGGCTGGTCGTCGGCGATGACAGTGGCATGGGTGGCTGTGGTGTTGCGGTGGTGCTTGTACACTATGTGCCAACTCAGCCAACCTCGCCGTCACTTGCAAGTCATCCCATTGAAGTCGCTGGAAGACAAGCGCGGAGGCGACAGCATTCTGCCTGTGCGTGGTGTTCGTTCCTTTATCGGCGGTTGGTGTCGTAGCTCGCCCCAGACCACTCACGCCACGTATTTTACTTCACCCCACGTGTTTCACTTCACCCCCATCAGGCTCTTCCTGTTGATCAGTTGGTGTCCAAGTTTCGCCAAGCCCATGACTGGCAGTTCGTGTTGTGTGTGTGGGGTTCCATGCGCTGCGTGGCGTGTCGTCACGTGCACGGTGTTTGCCAACCCCCCCCCCCCCCCCCCCCCCACTGCGTGCAGGTACACGCCTGGCAACCCATTCCAGCTGCCGGAGTACGAATTCCAACACGCCTTCAGCCTGAACGGCGGCAATGTCTTGGGAATGAACCTGGCGGATGCGGTGAATTACTTGTGGCAGCACCTTGAACTGCTGTTGGAGGTGAATCAACTGTCGGACCCGATGCCGTACGCCTACAACTTTGTGATGACGAAGACGTGGATGTTGGTGGTGCCACGGTCTCGCGAGGACTGGCAAGGTGTCGGCCTGAACGCGATGGCGTTCTGTGGCATCGTGCTGCTGCCGGAAGAAAAGGTGGCCAACTTTGCCGCCGCACCACTGGCGCTTCTGAAGAGTGTCTGCCGCCAGCCAATGCCGGAGTGGGACGCATAGGGTGGGTCATGTATGGACGGATACGTGCAACACGTACCGTGCTAGACAGCACATTTATGTAACATGAGGCCCTGCACAACGTGTCTAGACAGCACGTGCGCGCAACATACACAAAAGCATCACCACGCGACAGCGGCTTGGAATCGAATCGACACGCAAGCGCCCTACGCAGAAGAGCACACGCGCCCAAAGTTATCGCTAGCAGACGCCAATCGACGAGTCACGTTCAACAGCTTCCCCGTCGAGCCAACCACTTCCATTTGCCGCGCAGGATCCGCGGGAGGACAGCTGCCGTGCAACGCAGGCGAGCACGTCTCATCCCAGACGCCACCATCAAACCAGTACAAGCCCGGCAAGCCCTTGCCTTTGGAACAGGAGCCGCTGCCGGACTGGGACGCAGAGGGACTCGTGGTGGACCCGGACATGGATTCGGAGCCAGCGTACGACGCAGAGGGACTCATGGTGGACCCAGAGGCACCCATGGACATGGACTCCGAGCCAGCGTGCGACGCAGACGCGCTCGTGGATGCCGAGGTGCTCATCGACGTCGAGGAGGCGGCGCTCATGGACGCGGAGTCGGTCGTGGATGCGGAACTGGCCGCCTGGGCGGCGGGCAAGCACATGTCAACCGCAACTTGAACCTCGCCCGGTCCACAGGCGGGCGGCGGCGCCGACGTGACCGCACCCGCACACATGGCGGTGTCCGTGGCGTTCGGTGTGCAGTGCGCGTCGATGGAGAGCACGAAGTTGGCGTTACCGCGGTCGGGTAGGACGATGCCACTTCGCTCGAACGACACACCATCCGTGGCATGCCACCCGTCGGTGGTTGTCCCCAGATAGCGTTTTCCCTGCGCGCGACCAAAGGACACCATGCGGACGTACAGGTAGGTGCCATCCCAGTAGAACTTGTTGCCAGGGGCGTACCGCACCTCGTCCACGGAGGCGGCCATCGCCAGAGTCTCGTTGCAGATGTGGCCTTTCTCAGGCTTGCAGAACTTCTTCACAATGGCACGCACGGTGAAGGTGGTGCCAGGGGGGTACGCAATCGCCATCATGAGTGTGGCATCACGTTGGTGTTGCATTCGTGTGAACTGCACGCTGCGAGGGGCTCCACGAACAAACGAAAGGAACCAGCCGCCGGTGTGGCTGTGGTTGAACACGCCGACCAGTCCCGGGTCGTATCCAAAGGGTGCACCCTTGTCGGCTGGGTAGCCCCAGTGGTTCAACGTCCCCGCCTGTACGTCGTAGAACGCCGTGTTGCCACTCTCAGGCGCGTACTCAATCTCGAACGACGTCGTGCGACGCTCGCGTGAATCACACGCCCACATGGGGTACTTCCAGTCCGATCGCGCCTCGCAGGCGGGTGTGAACGTGGCACCAGCCGCCAGGTCACTGGATGACACGTTCACACGGTCCAGCATCCAGAACTCGTTGGCGCTCAACGGTCCAGTGACGGTGGGCACGTTGCGACCTGTGAGAGTCCCATCAGTATCGTTGATCGACATGAAGTACTGCCCGAAGCGGTCGGGCATCACCCATTCCACTGCGATGCGATTGGCTTCGGTTTGAGGACCATCATAGCCGCTGCGTGCCATGGCAATTTGGTACTGGGGCAAGTTCACGCCAGCAGGGAGGGTCCACACACGCCCCGACTCGTGGTTGCATCCTGCAACCGTCCAGTTGGTGACGATGTGCCGATTTCCGGTGTCGTCTGAGGGACACAGTCACGTAGAGAGTTGAGTGAGACATGTGCGGAAACCATCGCCCTCCACGACAGCTCACACCCCACACCACACCGGCACAGCCGGGGCTGTCCACCCCGGCACATCGGTGAGGAGACGTACATGAACGAAACGCCTTGTACTTGTTCATGTTGTACAGCCTCTCCATCCACTTGCTGCCCACATCCTCGAAACTGTTTTGTGTGCGACACTCCACCCAACCGTCGTCGAACCAGACGTCACCAAACACGTGAGCCGAGTGGTCACGCAGATCTTGAAACTCGGTTCCAAACCACTCGCTGCGGACACCCCAGTCCAAAATTCCTCGGCCACACAACGACACTTTCGTGTTGTTGAAAACATTCCACGCATTTTGTCCGTTCACGTCCAATGGCTTGCGGCGCTTCGAGAGACTGCGCCCTCCATTGTACACGAGCGTGTTGGACGAGGCACTTTCGTACTCCAGTACTCCACCCACATCTGGAAGCATGTTGCAGGCAGCGATGAGATGTGATGGAATGAGCACGGCAACGGCACGTAGCACGAACGATAAGGCCGCACGCCGCCTGCTGCCTACGTACAGAAGCATGAACCAGACGACCACCAGTACCCTGACGAGCGCGCAACGTTGCCATCAAACTTCAGCGTCGGGCGGTTGTGTGGCACAAACCCTGGGTACATGCCGCGTTCTTCACCAATTACCTCGAACAGAGTCGGCATGGAGTAGCCGGCCCATCCACCAACAGCAACGTTTCCCACCACGATGTTGTGAAGATTCGTGATGTAAAACGGCGAGGCATTCATGTCGGCCGGAACAGTGAGGTTCGCATGCCCCACCTTGTCGTCCCCATCCTGGCTTCCAGATGCTGCGGACAGCGTCATCGGTGCACCGATGGAGTGGATGTGAGCACCAAGGTTGTGCTCCCACACGTTGTTTTCTTCAATCCCGGACTCCAGGTAGTAGCAATGCCCGATGGCGTCATACGCGACGTTCCGGGAGACACGCATGCCGTGTGTGCCGTGTGTAACCACACACCGGTAGTACGACCGGCGCACAACCGAGTCCTCCACGTAACTGTGGACACCAGACGTATTCAACAAATGGAAGTGCACAGGGTACTTCCCCTCGATGTTTGTTTGACCCATGAACTGGAACGCCGCCGACGAAATACGGCCAGTGGCCAGGGGCCCCACCACAGCCAAATGGGCGCCGTGGCCAGTCAGAAACACGCCATCGCACGGCATTTTGTCGAACTTGGAGTTGGAACACGTCTCGTTGGTTGTGTCGACAGGCTCAGACTCGGCACGGTCGCCCTGGACCACGACGTTTCGGGAAAGGAGCGCCACTTCAGCCTGGTACTGTCCAGCACCGGCGTAGTGGGAGAACTGGGCGGCAGTGGCTAGGCCAAGCCGTGCCAAGCGCACTTGCTGCCCGTTGGCGTCCTCAACACTGACGCACTCGACGGAGGCAAGCAACAACTCTTCGTTGCGGTTGTAGTGCCGGGTGTCCTTGAAAGTCGTTGTGGTGACGAGGATTTCTTGCCCGGCCTGCCAGTTCACGCACGTCTGCAGCCAGATCGTTGTGTTCCCGGCCATGACCGGGGCAGCCAAACGCGTCCATGTGGGCACCATGAGAGCACCATGGATGTCCAACGTGCCCGTTGCCTCGATGCCCTTGTCGTTGCCATCACCGCGAATGCCATGGATGGTGACGGTGATGTTGGAGTACACGCGGCACGATTCAGAGCCGATGCTCAGCGCACCACGGACAAGCATGCGGCGCACGTGAAAATCAATGTTCTCGTCCGCAAACACCAAAGCCGATGTTGCCGGGATTGTAATTGCGCCATAGATGGTCCCAGGGGAGACAGACGCGGCGGTGACAACCATCGAGAAGCCAGCAGGGACGGTGACATCGACGCCGTGGCTGGGAACCGCACCGCCATTCGCGGCCCAGAACGTGGCGTTGTTCCACTGTACAAGCCCACTTTGGTGATGGGGGCAGTTGGAAGTGGTTGCATTCGCTGTGGCATCCCACGGGTCAAGCTGTCCTGCGCTGGGAGTCGAAATCGTGTGGTGCGCCGTTCTTGGAGTAATGGGGGGTGTGGGCAGTGGCCACTCTTCCTTTGACGTTGAGGGCACGGTAAACGGTTGGGCAGTTACAATGTGGATGAGGGAGCCACAAGCAACAATCGCGATGGCGAGCAGCAACCGCATCATCACGACAGTCAACTGTGTTGCAATGCACGCAGTGCTACGCACGCGCCCGCAAATAGCGCCTTGATGACGGGGATTAATTTAGAATTTATGTGTAATGTTGTGGGTATTTTCAAAACAGCAAACTCCGGAAACAGCAACAAGGCGGCAAAGCCGCACTTGGTTTGATTTCCAACCTGTGCGGTCCGATTGTGTGCGCTTGCACCGGTGACCTCCACCGACTCTGCTCATGGAACTCTGTGTGATGGTGAACGTACTACTGTATTCATAACTGAGGGCACAAATCCACAGGGCTGTACTGTCAAGCTCGGCACAGCTCGGCGCAGCTCAGCCGGCGAGTCGCGCCCACTGTGCCTGGTGCCTGGAGAGATGGACGCTTGGCTCCAGTCTTCCAAGCGCCCAAGCGCTCCGCCATGCTTAGCATCTGAAAAAGCCAAAGCATCGTCTGCCAAGAACGCCCCAGGGGCCTCACCTCTGTGTGGCGTATTTGGCCCACAGTTGAGCCCAGCGCCTGTCTCGAAGTTCCGCAGCTACGGCCGTTCGAGTGCCCGAGCCAAGCGGACGTCGCTGGTCCTCACGCCTGCTGCTTCACCATCAGCAGGTACAGTCAGGAACATCAAAAGGCGTCGTGTTCGTGCCTTCCCGGCTGCTGTTGTGAAGTGTGATCCCACACTCCCCACCAAACCTGCACGGCGGAAAAAGAAGCCGAGGGTTGGAACACACCCCGGTGCCATCGAGCCCAGGTCACTCACTTTCATTGATGCAGGACAAAAGGACCCTGGGAATCGCGTCTGTTCCAAGTGCGGCATGGTATTTTCTCCCGGCATTGACGACGCGAGACACACAGCCCACTGTGCCAGCCAACAGGGCGTGGTTGCTCCTGTGCGGTGGACATCTGTTGCGTCTGGACCGACGCTTGGAGATCCGATTTACGTCACCCCCAGGCGTAGCACCACCCGGAGAAAGCGTGAGGTGGAGGTTTGCATCGTCGAGGTGCTGCCGAAGAATGGGAGAATGCCCAACGTGGCGCGCAGTGTGTGGACACAGATGCAGACGGATCTCGGATCGTCTGGCCGACAGTTGGCGCAGGAACGCATGTTTGTGGCTGTTGCCTCGCGCCTCGTCGTTGGTTGTGTCACGGCGCATCAAGTCCAGTCCCGCCATCGTATCGTTCCGCCTACTGCGCTGGTTGCTGTTGAGGCTGAGAAAGCCGCCTCCGGTGGTGCTGGCGGTGGTTGTGGTGACAGTGTGCCAACGTCCACGAGGAGCCTTGACCCCGACCTTGTGCACGTTCGTGCTGTGAAGCCTCCTGTTCACACTTTGGGGATTAGCTGCATGTGGGTTCACAGCCACTGGCGCCGTTTGGGTATCGGCAAGCATATGCTTGGGCGGGTTGCTCAGTGTGCCTTGCGTGGCTGTCCAATCAGCCCGAAGGATGTCGCTTTCTCGCAACCCACTGCGAATGGGCGTGCGCTTGCAGAAGCGTTCACTGGTCAGCCTGACTTTCGAGTGTACTTCAGTGCGTGATGACAGCGAACGCGGTTCGCGTGGTGGTTGTGCGTCGTGCGCATTATTCGTGGCAGCAACGTTAAAAGAATCGCGTGATTCGCACGCTTGAAAACCCCTGACCCATTCTGCCATGAATACGCCCAGTGCCTCTAGCAGTGCTAGAGACCTACATAAGCACCCAAACACCTGGGGAGCCTCAAAGTTTGAGGCCAAGCGAAAAGTCGTCGCGCGCTTGCGATGTTACGTCAACTAAACATGACCGATGCCGGGAACTTCGCAGCGTGCGCCAGCTGTAAAGTTCAGAGCAACCGTGACCCGTTGTCAGCAGCAGTACACACGGCTACGATGGCATTCACGTTACGCAATGTCGACATGGCAGATGTGGCGGGCCTTTTCGAGCTCGAGTCTGCCTGTGCGTGTGGGTGTGCAACTGGTGCGGTCGCCGCATGCGCCATGTGATGTGGGGGTGTCGCATGTCACATGTGCAGCGTACCCTGAGGACGAGGCTGCATCCCTCGAGTCACTGCAATACCGCGCCACCAATGCAAATGAGTTCTTCAAAGTTGCCATGTGCAGGTGCTTCATCTTTTCGTGTAAACAGCAATGAAAAGTTAGCGTGTTGTGACCCACATTGATTGCTGTCCGCAGAGACCAGGTCGTGGGTTTTGTTTGTGGGACGTGTTGCTCTGGGGATACTCTCGGTACGCGCTCATCAGCGATAGTTCTTCTTTGCTGAAGACCTTTACACGTCACCCTTTTCATGGTATGGTATGGCATCACTCAGAGCATGATACAATGTCCAAGCACGACGCGGAAGGGACCACTCTTTGCGTGCACTCTGTGGTGGTGAAGCCTGAATACCGGTCCGTACATGTCTTCCGCCCACGCCAACAGTGCCATCTCGCCAACCTTCCAGCTGCTGCTTCAGTCGTCAGGGTGTCGCCACTTGGATGTGTCGCACGTTCCTGAAGCAAGTGCACGAAAACACGCCCCGAATCCGTCTGTGCCTGCTGATTGCCAAGAAGCACGTCCTGCCGCTGTACCAAGGAGTTGGCTTCTCCGTTGTGGGTTTGTCAAGTGTTGTCCATGGAAAAGGTGTGACACGCGAAGCGAGTGTGAACCACGCACTGATTGGTAGCATTGTTCACACGGTGTGCGTGACAGACCCTTGGTTTGAGATGAAATACGTGTTCTCGACTCGCCGTGACGTACGTGGTGTGAGCGACTGTGTGTGGGGTCGACACATCGTGAGCCACGCCAGTTGTCTATTTGTGCAGTTGGCGCAGTACCAAGTTGACGCCTTTTCTTCGGAGCCCTTCCGTGGAAACCCCGCCGCTGTGCTGATTCTCAGCGCCAAGTACGTACGACAAGCCGCGTGCGCAGGGCGCGAACAGGAAGTCACCCGGGTCACGTTCCTTTGATTGTGTCAGTTGTGTTGAACCAGAAGAGGCATTCACGACGTTTTCGGATGACTGGCTCCAGAGCATGGCAATTGAGAACAACTTGAGTGAGACAGCGTTTCTTCAGGTAGGCTTCGTGGCAGCCAGCCGGGCCGTGTTGGTGTCGTCTCGCTTATCCAACTGCTCGAAGCAGCCCTTGTCGAACGGGAAATGGCATTTGCGTTGGTTTTCTCCTGGCGCTGAGGTATGTGGATGTGCTTGGACTTGCTGGATGCCACACTGTGCTCACACTACCGGCGTGGTGTGACGTTATGTGGCTGAAGATCGCGTTGTGTGGTCACGCGACGCTTGCGTCGACCCATGCTATGGTCGAGAATGGGGTTGTTCCTCCATGCCAGGTGCGCTTCAGGCACACGTGTCAACTCTGTTGCGGTGTGCTCTAAACTTCCTTGTCAGAAAACCATCACGTTCTCAACCATGAGCGGAGATTTGGTGACATCAGTGAACGGTATGTTGGCACGCTGCAACCTGTCGAGACACGGAGAGTCACACATGTGCGTGGTTGCAGAGTCCGGTTGGATCGACATGGACTTCCCGGCCGAGGTGGCGAAGGAGCTTCCGAGAGACGAAGTGGACGCCATGACACCGACACTGGTTGATGCCCTCGGTCTTCCCTCTGAGGAAGCTGTCGTGTTTGTTGGCCGGAATCGTTTGGACCTTGTGGTCGAGGTGTCCCGCGGGGCATTCGATGTCATGAAGCCGGACTTCGCACGGCTGTGCAGCTACGGGAAACGCGCGGTCTGTGTCACCAGTCCTGGGAACGAAGATGAAAGGTGGGCGGTTTCACTTCACGTTGCTGCGCGTGCGCTGGTATCATTCCGCTGGGGCCGTTGTTACCCTTGTTATGTTCGCAGTGCCGACTTCGTGAGCCGCTTGTTTGCTCCGGCGGTGGGTATTGACGAAGATCCAGTCACTGGAAGCGCGCACTGTAGCCTGGGACCGTACTGGGCCGCCAAGTTGGGCAAGCCCGCAGGAGCAACGCTGGAAGGTTGTCAGGTAATCCGGGTTGAACCTGATGTCAGACGCGCATTGACGCTTGCGATTGGTGCAGATGAGTGCTCGAGTTGGTACCGTCAAGGTTCAACACAACGGCAGCCGTGTTCGGCTCCAAGGCCAAGCGGTGACAATCATGACGTCGTCAATCCATCAAGTTGCATGCCCGGCGTGTGATGCCTCGTCAAGCGCTGGCGCTGGTTGCGGCGCTGGTGCTGGTTCTCATTCCGGCTAGCACGAGAAGATTTCGTCACGAAAATCCGTCTCTTTGTATTTTTGGTTGTAGTAACTCAGTTCGCCGCATCTTCTTGTTCCTTGGCCACGCGTCGTCTGCTCAACATGGACCCTGCTAGTGCATCCCTCGTTGAGGCGCTTGTGAAGCATGTCCAGGGGCGAGCTGCTGCTGGTAGCATGCCTACAGGAACAGCCAACGCGATTATAGGTTCGTACTCTCAGCCAGTGTTCGCATCAGCGACAGTGGCGTTGCCTAAGCGCTGGCCGTCTGTGTGTCAGCTATTCTGCGCGGGAGCGATGAAGCTCGAAAGGCCAAACTCATGAACAAAGTTGCAGCCCAATTAGAGGGTCGAAAGGCATCCAGAGTGAAACCTGTGACTTCCACTCCGTCAGCGCGTCTTAGTGACGCCAACATCAAGCTCATCTGCTGTGCGTGCAACGTGTTTCGCTGCCGCAGCTCCAGTCTCACGCTCCTTATCTAACGTCAGCGTGCTGTATGTGCATTTATCCCAGCGTTTTTAGCACCCCAGGACCTTCTTTGGCGAGCTTCGCGGTTGAATCGGCGCTTCGCTCGCGTTTGCGCCGCAGACTATGAATGGGCACACCACTTTGCTGGCCTGTTCGAACCCCAACCTCAACCATGGTGCTTGGGCCTGCTGTCAGGCTTTCGTACGCTGTATGTTGTTGTGTTTGAATAGTCAACAGCTTCTTAACACAGAGGATACAATGGGTGCCGGTGAGTGAGAGCGAAACGGGTGCTGACGGAAAGTGGTGTTTTCTTGCCTTGCAGGTACAAACGATTCGCCGTCATGAGCTCGATGGAACAGCGCATGAGTGCTCTTGTGGTCCTCCTTGCCTCCACTCGAGCAAGCCTTCCAATTACGTCACCTTCGTGCCTTCGGTTCAGTTTCCACATCCACATGGGGGGCAGAGGTCCCAAGGATACCATTGGTGTCAGTCCATCCCTGTTCAGGCTCGATACCAATGTATCGCTTGCTTGGATGTCAGGCATCCCGAAAGGCCGAGCCAAGATCATGTTTGGCCTTCAGGTTGGCTTGGGGCAGCTACGACGGGCAAGGCTTCGGCTCACCATGCTGGTTGTATGCAGACAATCACGAGCAGAGTGGAGCTGGAAGCGGTGGATAGACGAAATACCAGCAGTCCGATCACATCACTAGCTACAGCCGTCGCGTACGTGTTCACAGGAGTGCATGAGCGCGTCACTACTCGTCGCAAGTCACACCGTGCACGTGATCAGGCGTGTGTATCGCGATGTAGATTGGCGAGATCTGGCACACCATCCGAAGGATGTGTACGAGGACGTGCCCAGAGTTCACATGTTTGACACTGGGAACGGGTTGTTCGCCAGCATCACGACGTGTGGGAGGGTCACAGCCCGCGAGTTCGGAGTGATGCTACATGCTGATCCTGACTTCTACTTTGACCAAACCCGCAGCATGGATCCAGTTGGCCATTCCTCGGCCCGCATGCAGTTTACGTCTGAGTATGTGACAGAGTACGTGTGGGATGCGCGTGCATGACATGTCGCGCACCGCACGTAACGTGTGGTCCACAACAACAGTGCTCCTTCTGTTACCCGGTACCGTGGCGTGAACATCAACAACGCCGGTGAAGTAAAGCAGGTGCGATGTCCACTTGAGCACTTCTTTCCCGCCTCCTCACCAACCTGAACCCTTCGCACGTCGCTTCCACGCGCAGATGTGGTTCCTCGTGCCCGTTGCTGCGCTAGCCAAGGTGGTCTTGGGTGAAGACGATCCCATTGCAGGTCGGAACTTGTTGGTAGTGTGGTTGTGTGATCTTTGTCTCATCCAGGTTGGTGTTGCAGGAACGGTCGAGACCATGCAATCTGCCCCACAGAACGGCGGTGCGGGTGCAGGTGCAGGTGCGGGTGCGGGTGCGGGTGCGGGTGCAGGGGCGGGTGCGGGTGAGGGTGAGGGTGCAGGTGCCGGCGCGGGTGCGCATGCGTAGGTGCATGCACTTGGTGTGCAGAACATGGGCCTGCATTTCA
>Ga0213833_1001623_pt1 | contig 15775 bp, 26 predicted proteins | sample SWATP21_FD_160575 | JGI IMG/M metagenome (GOLD analysis project Ga0213833, IMG submission 160575) | Coastal seawater microbial communities from Marineland, Florida, United States - SWA TP2 #1 | ecosystem: Environmental > Aquatic > Marine > Coastal | place: USA: Florida | collected 2016-08-14
TCACGCGCGCACTAACGGGTTGGTATGCATGCGCCTGTGACAGTGGGACTCGTTCGGTGCACACCACGTCGACTATCAGCCACTGAGCAACGGTCTATGGCTTGTGGCAAGAGATGGGCGAGAGGCGTGCGCGTTCACGGAGTCGCGCATCAACTTTCGGTGCGCAACACAACAGCTCGGCAAGCCTGGTGGGTTCGTGGTGCGAGTCTCACGCATGTGCTTTGGTCGTGGCCAGATGTTCACTGCCAACCCAGTTGTCGTCACAAGAGTGTCGCGCCTTCTGGGGGAACCCGCACGCGTTCAAGAGCAAAGCCATAGAATGGAGGACGACGCAAACTGCAGCATGGAAAGAAAGGCTGGACGACGAAGACTTGGAGGGGTTGCTACAGGGGGTGGTTCCAGATGACGACGATGGTCGTGGAGAGGAAGACATGGACGCGCTCATGGAGTGGTAACGAGAAAGCCCGGCATCATTTTGGACGAGGACGAGACAAGCATTTCTAATTGCTGTGTGGTTACCTTCAACCGAGGCTCTACCACGTATCGGCGGCATGGCCCTCAAGCACGACCACCGTTCACGAACTCCTCTACTCGAGACAGCACATCATCAAGCATGCGGTACCGTTGCAATCGCATCAACGACTCTTGGGCTTTGGCACGCTCTTCTGCTTGTGCTTGCCCGGCAGCAGACTTCGAAACAATGGCACCCTGGTGACATGGAGGCACGGACGTTACCCAACTTCCACACGAAGTTGCAACAACATCTACCTTTGTTTTCGCGGTGAAGTCCATCTCAACGGACACTGTGCTTGATACCATGCCACTACCACGCGCTCCGGGAGCACCAGCGCCGGCACCAGCACCCGCACCCGCACCAGCACCAGTGCCAGCACCGACCGTGGAAGCCGCGGTAGCAGGCGAAGGATGCACTGCAGCTTCGCCGAGGAAAGCCTGTGGACATCGCGGGGAATGTGAACCGAGGCGCTGGGCGTGCAGCAGTTCCGAACATGCGTGACGGACACTTTCTTTGGCGATCCCCACGTTAATTTCACGCCTCAAGCGGAACATGGAGCGCTTGAACGCATCAACCGCGTCAGGTGATCGCACGTGTGTGTAGTTGGTTGTCTTGTCGCGGAGCCACAAGAAGCGGTGCAAGTTGAGATACGATGAATACACATCAGAAGCCGCTTCGACTGGCGCAGGAGGGCCGTGCATGGTGAGCCACATCAACCTCACATCACTCCGACACCCCAGGCCAAAACCGCAACCAGCACGCAATAACGCTCACGCGAAACGAAACGCACCGGGAAGCGAGCGATCATTAACGGCCCAGAAAAACTCCAACACACGCGGGCTGGTGAACGGGTTGCGAGCCGCTGCCGCCTCGTCGTCAGTCGCTGGCCAGTGTCGATGAACCTCTTGCTGCGCGCGGTGAAGCAGGAGTCCGCTGACGTTGTGGTACGGGCAAGTCTGCAACAGCCACCACACACACATCCATCAGGCACGTCGGGCACATGAATTGTACTCGCACACACAAAATGGCACAATGAATGGTGCAGGACCTGGATCATGGACTTGAGCATCGCAAACAGCGACTGTGGGTTGAAGACGCTCAAAAATGCTTCCAGCACGGCAAATGCTCGTTGGCGCACGGGCGCGAGGGGGCATTGAACAATGAATGCTACCTACAGCACCACACGACACGGTCAGAGTGGCAGTTCAACACAGGGACAGCGCGTGCCAAAGCAGATGCGTACCAGATTCGACAGCAGGCGAAGTTCAATGACTCCATCTGCGATAGCAACGGGGGCACGTTTTAGAGGGGAGTGGAGGATAAAGGCACCAAATACCAACAACCCACCACGATCGGTTTTCATCACCAACTCCCATCGCGAGGGCTTCACGCTGATGGCCACACTGCCCCTGGGAACTCCGCCAGCGCATCCACGAAGCAAGCCGACGCCTTTCATCCCGACCTGTGCGTGCATCCATCGCATCAGACCATTGCCATAACACACAACACACGACACATGCGGTACCTGCGCAGCTCGTGACGCAACCATTGCGTTGATGTAGGGAAGTGACTTTCGATAGTACCTGTTTGGGGCGTGGCACAGAGCTTGAAGGTCAGTGTTGGGGTCACTCGAGACAACAAGTCTGAGGATGCATACCAAGGGTAGGCCACCACCTTGGGAGACGCTAGCCAACACACATGGTGCGACAGGACACAGAACAAGTAGCACCCCACAGCACGTTTCGACCACACTTCTTCCGACTGCAAAACGCAGACACGCACACCATGGAGCCTTTGCGTGAGCATCACACAAGAAGCATGGGCCACACAACACGGCGAAGCGGTGTGTGCTGGCTCCACAACAACGTACTGAGCCCTCTCCGTCATCAGAGCTGTCATCAGAGGCAGCGCTGCCGGTCTTCGCTGCTTCCTGCTCCAAGCTGGCAGCGCGCTCCAACACATCCGGGGCAGTCATCCCAAGGGCAGACAGCATGGCAACGACGGTCGGGGCGAACAACTCGACGGAGCGCATGGGTTGCCATGCCAGGCAATCCAACACACGCATGAGAAACGCCATGACAGAGCGGCGCTCGGTGTCATCCTGCCCAGCCCAAACACAACAACGTGAGGCACACGTGTCAGCACCAGCGCTGCCACGTCCCCAAACACCAAGACTCTGTCGCGGGCACTCCAACCACAGCCTGCTAACAACCCACAACCCGACACGCAGGGAAACGAGCACACCAGCAACGACGCACGTCAAGAATCGGCGCCAGTGGCGCTTGTTTCGCCACAAGCGGATCCCCCTCCAGGCGCCGCGGCACAAGCCCCGCGCCAGACGGCACCACCTCCGCCGGAATCGCAACGGGGCGGCCATCAGGACCACGCGGGCGGGATGCCAGCGGCGGCGGCAGTGGCGGCGACGCCACCGACGGGCTCCCCTGTGGTGTCGCCTGGGCGGCAGCGTCGCCTGAAGGGGAAGAGCGCGGCCCCGGTGGTGGTGGTGCCGTCGACGCCATGGATGCCGCAGCACCACCCAGCTGCTCCCACACGCGAGGGCACGTCGCGCAGGCCGTTGCAAAGGGCCAAATGAAGCGGACGGAGGACCGAATGCGGGCGGCCACGGCGTCGCCGTGTACCTCCGGGCGAGCCACCTCCCCAGGGCGCTCCACAAGCAGCGTGTCCGCGACCACCGCGGAGGCAGCTTGGATGAAGCGGTGGCGCGACTCCGCGAGACGCACAAGGACTGATGCGGCGTGACGTGTGCAGCATCACAGGTGGGGGGCGCGGGGGGAGGGCGCGCGTGTGTGTGGGGTGGGGGTGGTGGGTGGGGGGGGGGGGGGGGGGGGGGGGGGGGGGGGGGGGGGGGGGGGGGGGGGGGGGGGGGGGGGGGCACCTCGGTCAGTCTGTAGAACGGAGAACAAGAAGCACTGCGCGAGTGGAAGCTCACCTAGTTTCAAGGCGCGGCAAGCCAGCTGTTGAGCGAGCAGCGTCAGCCTCTTCCGGTCATACAACAGACCGGTGCACATAAGGTACGCGTCCCGTGGGGACATGGTTTCAACAATATGCATCACAAACTGAGAAAGAAAAGGGGGGGGAGCAATGCGTGAGCCGCTCGCTGAACACGTCGAACACACAACACAACTCAGGCACGCATGCCGTGGGGCACAGGTCACGAACAGACACGCAGGGACCAATTTCGATTTTTCGTCCCAACTGCCGCACAAACAAGTCACCGAGTTCCCAACCGTGCTTCTCGAGGAGGGCCTGCGCGGTGGTGATGCCGCCAAACAACCGAGCGAGTCACAACCAACAGCGCACAGTCACAAAGCACGAAGACAAAACCAACGCAGCCCGCGACGGGCAAACGCCAAGACCACGCACTCGTGAGTGACTTGCGTCTTGGAAAACGGACACGACACGCTGCACAACATCCGCACGAGCAGCCACCGACGGTGCCTGCTCCAGTGCCTTCTTGATCGAAGCGGTCAGTGCGTCAGACTCGATCTCTGCCTCAGCTCCGTGTGCTGCAAGCAAGGACAGCTTCTCCACCAGCGCAGTCGCTGCGTCAGTCGTGGGGACAGCATGGTGGGGCACTGCATCTCCTGTGTGGGACACAGGCTCGGACATGTCTGCAGCACGCAACAAGGGGCACCACATCACCGGGTGATCACCCGGGCTTCTGCCAGAAAAATGTCGCCGGGATTTTTAATCGTGCTAACTAAGTGAAGCTTGTCAACGGAGATCTGCACGCGCTGCTTGTTGATGACATTCACAGCACAGTGAAGCGAGTTGTGTTGCCTCGCCATGTCAAGCCCAGAACATGCGTCTGTGTGTTGGTGAAATCTGGGGGTGAAATGCATGCGCAACACGGCTGCCGCTGCCTAGCGTGATCGAAGTTGTTGGCTTCGAGTGTGCCAAGATGGCGTCACAGCAGCTGTCATACACGTACACCCACTCCGGGCGTATGTTCACCCCCGACATGGCGGAAGTGGGTTTCGGAACTCTAACACATGGCCCTGGATGGGTACAACGCCCCGAGGTGTGTCTTGCGTCCTGGTCCGCACATGTCCGTCAGGCTGTGTAACCCTGATGTTGTGTCTTGTGTACGCAGGGTGACGTGAACAGGCAAATATCACGGTATGCCATCGGCATTGCCACCCCTGCTGTGTAGCCATCAAACTGTTTTTCTGTGCGCTGAATGCCATAGCCTTTGCTGTGTTGTAATGTGTTCGTTGTCCGTTCGTTCACGCCTTTCAGGTTAATGCTGTACCAACAAGATGTGCGTGCTGTGTCCGCAACACTGCGTCGCCCAACGCAGTCGGTACTTGAGGAGCAGGAACACCGCGGTTTCAAAACACGGACGTGCGTGCCACACCCTCCCTGCTCCCGCCTTGCCGCCTTTGCTGTGTTGTTGTGGGGTGCTTGTGATTCTGGGTGTTTGTTTGCATTGCTGCTCTGTTTGCTGCTTTTGATTTACCTGCTTGCCATTGTGCTGGGCGGTGGCTGCATGTACAGCAAGCAACCCCTTCGCATCTCGTACATTTCGTCGCGCACAGGCCGGGAGGTGATGTCCGCCAAGCCGCAGACCCCCGCCCGCATCCGACGCCGGGCCGTGGAAGAGCTGAACCGCATGCCAGCGGGGGGTCGACCCACTTCCCGGTCGACAACGTCTCGACCATCCTCCCGGCAGCAGAAGAAGAAGACGAAGAAGGCACTGTCTTCGACGCAACAAACAGCCTTCTCCTCCACCACCACCACCACTCCAAAGGAGCGGCGAAGGAACACGGCCCACAACCTCGTCCCAGCGCATGTTCAAGCACGTGCGAGCCGCCGCCGACGGCAACGTGAGGCGTCTCTGCGCAGTCGTGGCGCCGCGCCGTCGACTCGTCGTCAAGCTCAAGCTCGCACGACCACTGCGCGAGCGCCTGCGCACCAACCCACGCAACCGCCTGTGGCAGCTGGGCGCACACAGCGAGGCAACGCAGCCCCGGATGTCCCAGCTGTTCGGCCTGGCAAGATTCCCCCGCCGCATGGACGCCGACGTTGGCGACGTAGTGATGGTGGGTGTGGTGTGCCCCGTGCTCTGACCACCGAGCTGCCTGAGTTCTATCGCTTGGGAGTCGTCTGTCCTTGCTTGTTGTGGTGTCCCTGCTGGTTCGCTTCTGTTCGCGCGCGTTCTCACCGCGCACGGTGTGGTGTGGTGTGATGTGATGTGATGCGATGTGCTGTCTGTCTGTCTGTCTGTCGCAGCTGTACCGAAAGGACTGATCGACGGCGTTGTTCGTGTGGTAGCGGACAAGCTGGAGGATGCCACGCAGGTGTGCGACACTTTTACAACTGTTCGGTTCACCGACTTTGAGAAGAAGAACAACATTGCCGCCATATCTGTCATTGTCCTGCCTGTTGGTGCGTTCGGGTGGCGCAGTGTGACTGCGTCGTGGGTTCGAAACATGACTGGCATGCCCTGCTTGGTGTATCCAACTGCACAGACTACGAAAAGTTCATAGAGCAGCTGGACTTTGCTACCGGTGGGTTCTTCCTCCTCGTGTGTGCTTGTGTGCTCGTGTGTGTTGTACCCTCCCACTCCCAGCACCCTCAACAGCGACCGCTACCATCGATGCCGCCTCTCGTGTGTTGCTGTGGTTGCTGTTGTTTGTTGTTGTGGATCACAGGCGGCGACTTTCAGTTTCTGGCTGCCCTGCCGGATGGCCCGCCCCCGGATCCGAGCAATCCTGGTCCATACAAGAGCGTGGTGCCAGTGAAGACGGCGGAAGAGCTGCGCCAAGAAAAGCTTGCGCTGATCACTGCCGAGAAGCTTCGTCTAACCACAGAGGCTCGGGAGCGGATGGTACGATGGCACGAGTAGTATCGCATGCTTGTCTTGTAATATCTGTGTTACGTGTTTGACTTGGAACGACTCTCCTGCTCGACAGACTGGGCGCAAGCGGGCCACAGAGAAACTGATGACCCTGGCTGACCGTGGGAAGACCGTTCTGCTGCAGTCACTACTGACGACTGGTCTCGAGCGTACGTTCACGCGCTGTCGCACGCTTGATAAGAGCCCCGTTCCCTTGCGAGCGTGCAAGCTCAACATGTGCGTCCTCACTCCGACCCCATCCTTTGGCAATCGCTGTGCGCTGCGGGGCGTGTGCGACAGTGGGCGGCACGCATCACCTACCCGATCTCCACCATGCCCGAGACCTAGACGGCCAAACAGCGCTCCATCTAGCTGCGTCGCACGGCCACGACGGTTGTGTCCGAGTGCTGCTGAGACAGGGCGCAGACCCGACTCGAAAAAATCTGGCGGGTACGTCTGTCGAGTGGCAAGTGATGAGTGCGCGGCTCGCACGTGGCGAAACGGGTGCGCCCATTACGCCTGTCTTTGATGTGCTGTGGTGTGACAGGTCAAACAGCGCTCGTGCTTGCCCAAAACGCGCGCTCGCACTGGCGGGTGCGCATGATGGGAAACGTGTTCAACGCCGCACGCCGGCACAAGAGCGCAGCGGAGTCGGTGGCCGCACTCGAGAACCGCTCTATCTTTACTGCTGCGCGCGACAATGACATCCGCCGTGTCCGATTTTGTGTCGCCCATCTCGAGGCTGATGCCGCCGCACCGAATCAGTTGCGTGTTTTTTGTGTGTGCCCCCTGTGTGGTGGTGTGGGGCACGTGTGTCCGTCACAGCTCACTTGCCGTCGTCCTATTGCGATGTTGTGCTCGTGGGGGGCTTTGTGTGTGCAGGTACGGCATGACCCCTCTTCATTTCGCAGTCATGAATCGCAACCTGAAGATGTGCCAGTTCCTGGTACGGACGAGGTGTAGCTGACGCGAGAGCTAGGAGCGTCGGTTTGGCAAGCTTGGGTGGGGTTGTGACGTCTGTGGTTGGATGCAGATCGATCACGGTGCCGACTCCACGTTTGCGAACAACGTCTTCCAGTCCCCGATCGACATTGCTGAGTCCATGTCGGACAACAAGGTGTTGCTTCAAACCCTGCGAAAGTCTCACAAGGTTGGTGCGGTGCCAACACAGTCACGTGGTCGTGTGAGCTCAGCTCCGGAACACCTGCCATGACCCGGGTGCCTTACAAACACTCGTCTGGTTTTCGTCGCACCGCAGGTTGTCGCCGAGATGCGGCGAAGACGTGATTCGATGGAGCGCGTTTTCAGAGAGGAGAAAGCGCGCGAACTGGCCATTGAAATGAGGCAGTTCACTCGTGGTGCGTTGTCGTTCCACTTGTTTGCTTTTGTGTGCTTTGCCGTTGTTGTTTTTCCGTTGTTTTCGGATCCACCCGTGCCACCCGTTTCGTGTGCCTCTCATCAAGCACGCACGCATGCACATGGTGACCTGTTGTATTGTTGCTGCTGTTGCTGTTGCTGCTGTTGCTGCTATGCAGGGACTGCTCGGGCACAAGAAACCTTCACAAAGTATGATCCGGGGCCCAATAACGCCCAACGACGCCGCCGTGTTCTCGACCAGCGTGGCACGGCTGCAGCGGGCTCGGCATCGTCCCAACCCTCCACTCGCTACATGCTGACGAAGGCGAAGGGGCACTTCAGTGCTGCCAACATTGCCAAGTCTGTGCGATTTGACGGCTCGTTGACCCATATGTACGCGTGCACTGTTGTGGTGTGTCTGTGTGGGCCCAGGGCGTGGGCATGTCTGACGTTGTTGTGTCTGTGTGTGCCCCTGTCCGGCGGCAGGCGACAACCAGAGTCTGTGACTGGATCTCGGGCACGCCACCAGCGGCGCCTAGCCTCAAGTCGCAGTGTCGGTGCACTGAAATCCTCGCAGTTGCCACGGGCGAACCATCCAAAGTTCGAGGAGATCACGCGCAACAAGTTTGGCACCATTTCGTGAGACGACAGCGGCAGCAATTTTTTGGGGGTGGTGGCGGACCAGAATCAAATACTCCGTCCGAGTTTTCGTAGTCATATTCACCCTGTCGGACTGTTGTCGATGCACACGACACCGACACGGACGCGGCCGTCTTCCGATCGTAGTGGATCCACTACGGTGCGGGGCAGGTCGTTGTGTTTTGACGATCATCGACATTGTGACTAACACCACTAATGTACCCACAAAGCTCAGTGAGTGACTCAGTCTCAGTGCTGGATGGTGCTCGTGCTTCGCCAAGAATGGAGGCGAAGGTACATGAGGACGACCCACTGGTTCTCACATACCATGCATCGCAAGTACATGGTGAGGACATAGCACTGCTCCATCCTGGAAGGTGGCTGAACGATCGGATCATCGCGTTTGTTGGCGAGTACGTGCTGCAGTGCCGCTGGCTTTCGCGCTTTCTTCGCACTTGCTGTGGCATGCACTGACGTCTCCTGGAGTACAGATACTTTGTGCATGAGGTGTTCAAGAAACAGAACGTTCTCTTTATGCATCCGGGCGCCGTCATGATTGCCCAGTTCGAGGGTGGGTTGCGTGATGGGAACAAGCATGCTGCGTCGTGTCACACGGTGACTCACACCTCCTGTTCCCAGAGGGTGAAGACTTGGCGGACTCACTGGGGGACTTAAACCTTTCTACTGCATCATACATCCTCATTCCTATCAATGACAACCTTGTCGTTGATCGGGCTTGTGGCGGCAGTCACTGGTATGTTTGCGAGGTGGCTGTGTGCTTCGCGCGTGCATCACAATCCCACCTTGTTGTGCAGGAGCTTGCTCGCATATGATCGCAAGGCCGATTCATTCGCTCATTTCGACTCGATGACGTCGGTGGTGAATGCCAGTGTGGCAGAAACGGTAGCACAGCACCTTGCACCACTGGTGGGATCGACCAACGGTACGTGCACAGGCGCCAGCGATCTGGCAGCCGCTCTGAATGACACAACCTGTGTTGGTGGCGTGGTTCTGTGCCGTGCAATGGTATCAACAGTTGAGTGCAAGCACCGCAAGTGCCCCCAACAAACAAATGGGTACGATTGCGGTGTGTACGCCCTGTGCTTTGCGCAAGCTGTGTGCTTGAACAAAGCCAGCACAGAGACACTGCCAGCTGTGGTATCTGCCGCAAGCGTGACCGCGTTCCGCCGCGAGATCCTGGCTGTTCTCAACGCAAAGATGCGAAGAAAGGAACCAACGCGAGACTGATGGGGTGGGTGGTCCACTGAGAACAGGAATTGCCGAAAGGAACAGCAGCTGTTTCAGATGTTGGGATGAGATACTTGTAATGATACTCTTTTTGGGAGAGCAAACGCACTCGGCCTCAGCAACCCATCATCATCTCATCTCATCGAATCAGCAGTGCGCTACACAACTACAGCGTGAAGCCCTTGGTAGCCATGTCCTCTCTGTTGGTATCATGGGGGTTAGTACAGCTGAACCTACTCCACAACCCAGCCGCAGCCACTGCCTCACGTACCGGCCAACACCCACACCAACCCAGGTAACCGGGCACCCCACGAGTTCTTCAACACGGTTCACGTAAGCCTGAGCGTTGGGAGGAAGCTCTTCGAACGTGCGGCAGTGGGCGATGCTCTGCTGCCAGCCAGGCATGGCTGCACAAACGCACACAATTCGGTGTGAACGGCAACGCACACACGACACGACGGACACACGGGCACTGCACCGGACGTACTCTCGTACACGACCTCCACCTTCGCAAGGTCCGTCAACGTGGCTGGCATTTGCCCGGGAGGAAGCAGCTCTCCGTTCAACTTGTACGCAACTCCTGCAAGGCAAAGGAACACTACATGTAAGGAACAGCAAGAGACCGACCACTTGGTGCAACCAACCCATGCCAGCCCACTTGTGCCGCACCAATCTTCACAGTGTCGAGCTCATCCAGCACGTCCAGCTTCGTAATGTTGATGGAGGAGTACCCGTTGATCATGTGGGAATACTTCAACACGACAACATCCAACCAACCGCAGCGACGCTTGCGGCCGGTGCTGTAGGAAACCACGCATCACACACAAAGGCAAAGGACACCAAGGTGGTAAACTCTCCGGATACCCCGTTCATGTCGGGGGACAAACAAAATAAACACAAAAACAAAAGAAGAAATGAACGTGCACGCCCACCATCATGCTGTACGTACGTCACGCCGATCTCGGCACCCGTGGTCTGCATGTGCAGCCCAATGTCGGAGCCCTCAGCACCATGGGGACGAGCGCCACCACCCCGGTCATCCGTCAGCTCTGGTGTGCACGAACGCAACAACACACATCGGTGAAGACACGCCGACGCGGTGAGGAGGCCACCTTGAGGCAAGGGACACGACACACCACGCAACAACAACAAGGCTCGCACACGCATGAGGGCGGGCGTGCACGCAATACGCACCAGTCGGGAAGGGACCTTCGCCCACGCGCGTGGTGTACGCCTTGGCGACACCCATCACGCAATCCAGCTTGTTCGGGGACCTGGGGAAGAAGAAAAAAGAGCGGGGCACGGCACGTAAGAAGAAGCCCGTGGCTTGCTCGAAAACCCGCACGTGCGGCGGCGACCACGAAACGTACAAGCCCAAACCCGTGGCGACGCCACCGGCAGTGGTAGTCGAAGAGGTCACATACGGGAACGTGCCGAAGTCCACGTCGAGCATGGCAGCATTGGCACCTGATCATGAACGCCGGAGTGAGAAAGGCCCAGAGCCAGTACGTACGTACAGGTGAAGAAGGGAAAGGGGGGGAAACAAAACCTCGGAAGCGGGAACCATCACTGCAACGTACCCTCCGTGATAATACGCTTGCCGTTGTTGTAGGCCTCGTTGATGTAGTGCACACCATCCACAATCATGTTCTCAGACATCAGGCGATCGCGGTACGCGGCCATCCTGAACACAAGAGCCCAACACGCAAGCACACAACCACCCACGCAACCACCACTCGACAGTGGGTGAGACAAAACAACCCACAACGTTGCCAAACTCGCGCACGCACTTCTCAATCTCCGCCTCGACGTCGTAGTCAAACTCAAACATGCGCTGGTGTGCCTCAACAGCCGCCCGCAACTCCGTCTTGAAGGAGTCAAAGTGCCGGAGCTGGCCGACACGCAGAGCCACTGACCGCATGGCCTTGGCCGAGTACGCGGGACCAATGCCTGGGACGAAACAAGGTGACAGAAGAAAAGTCAAGTCAACGTGGCACAGGTGGTGAAGGAAAAATCTCTTCCCATCCCCCCCGACTCGGAACTCACCCTTCTTCGTGGTGCCCAGGCCTTTGCCCTTGCGCTGCGCTTCGGTGAGCCCGTCGATGATCTTGTGGTACCCAAGCAACAACTGAGCCCGATCACTGATGAGGAGGCGCCCCTTCGTGTCGATGCCTGCGTCGTTCAGCGGTGCGAGTTCCTCAAACACGGAGTCCATGTCACACACAACGCCTGTCATGTCACACACACAACATGGCATGGAGCACCTGCGGGTCAAGACAAGGGGCTTCTCCCACCACACAGACCACCCGCACAGCGTGACAAACCGTTGCCGATCAAGTTGATGGTGTGGGGATACACCAAACCGCATGGGAGGATGTGGAACGCGAACTTCTGTCCATTCGCGACAACAGTGTGGCCAGCATTGGAGCCACCATTGAACCGCCCGACAACATCGTAGCTGAGGACGACAGCGCAAGCACAACCACAGTTACAACTTGCATCGAAGGTAACGTTTCAACACAGCTGTGACACGCACTTCTTGGCAAGCACATCGGCCAGTTTTCCTTTTCCCTCGTCACCCCATTGAGATCCCAGCACGGTGCACACCTGGCAAGCAACACATATGAGGCGGCAAGGAACTCTCCAAGCAAGAAAACCAAACACGACAACAGCCTAAGAATACAAGGCACTTTCCGAATTATGGAGGAAAAGTGTGCAGCACCCCGTACCCGTGCATCAAGCCCGTTCACACTGGCAAACCGGCGGATCTGGTGGCTGGGTGTGCGGCGCACACCTGCATGCGAAGCAGCAGTCGCGAGACGGCTGAACATGGCACAAGAAGTTCGTGTGAAATGAAAGTGGAAAGGGGGTGAAAGAGGAAGTCACGGCGCTGTGGGAGCGATCCCAGTGCCAAGATCAAAGATCCAGGATCCTACGAGGAAGCGACGGCAAGAAAGAACTGGCAAAGCAGAACGTGCGTGGAAGGGTGTCTTGCTGCGCGGTTTGCGCCGCCACAATTTTACAAAATTTGATTTCTAATTTGAATTACGCTACAGTACGCCTCCTGGCATGGCCGACGACGACGCTGACACAAAAACACTACACTACAGCACACGCTCTGCAACAGCATCACATCTCATCACCAAAGTCAACGAGTTGACGTGATGCGGGACGGCTTGATGGGATAGCTGTGTGTGAACTTTCCGACTGCGTCGAAACTCTGCGTTCAGACATCTGAGAACGCGAACAACAAACGCGTTGTCAGCAGCGATCTGCACTCCACATTCGCACAACAGCAAACCTTGGGCATTTGAAGCACAATTCCTGACATATTTGCTTCGGTAGTGGTGTCACAGTCCTGCTTTCCATCGTCGGATTCTGTCGAAAGACCGCGAAGGGCAGTCGCTGCTTCATGCGCCGCCAACACGGCCTGGCGATGCCGAACAACCAACTGCTGGTGGGATTGGCTGGTAGGGATGACAAGGGGTGAGTGAGGAAGGTTACTGTCGCGCAACCCCTCCTCGCGGCGCTCAATGTGCTGCTGCAGCGCCGGGATGTCAAAAAAGGACGACGGCCGGCCGCGCACAAGGCTCTTGGCTGGGGTTGAACGCAAGGACGACGAAGCGTAGTACGCTTGCTTCCTTTTCGCAAAGAACGCATGCGACGGGGTTACAGGGGCACTCACAGTTTCGAAGTGAAATCCTTGGGGCATTGGGCCCACCCCACGGCCGCCGTTCCACGCGCTGACGTCGCTCATGTCTGCCATGGCCACAGCCAGGGCCTTGGCTTGGGCCTGAGTTTTTGCTGGTGTGGGTGACAAGCCAGACAGGGCGCGAGGGGGGGCTTGGAAAGATGGGTACGTGTACGACCCTCGAAGCGGTTGCAAGGGTCGCGGCGTCTTTCGCACGGTGTGCCTGGAGCCATTGGCAGCGACTTGTTGTGTGACAACTCCGTCTGCTGCCCCGCTTGTGCTCTTGCTCTCGCCCTCCCCCCGGCTGGCGGTGGCGGTGGCGGTGGCAAAAAGGGGTGCCAGCAGCGAACGAGATGGCAGGGGCGAGGCAGAACCGGCGCTGAGCGCTGCTTTGCTTTCCCCGACGTCACGGCTAGGGGACTGCAGGGGGCTGTCTTCTTCGTCTGAGCGCCCGCTGTTGTTGTTGTTGCCGTTGCTGTTGCTGTTGTCAGGCGTCACCGCATCCTCCTCAGAACGTGGGGAGGATGACTTGTCGCGAACAACTGAACCGTCCACCCTGCGTCGAGGGGTCATGGTGAGGGGCGATGGACGAAGTCTGCTCCGGTCCCGGGGTAGACCCCGTTCACTGCGCACGCGGCGTAGCGGCGCTGGTTCTGGTGGTTGAACGAAAGACATACAACGTGAGCACTTTTCGGCAGTGTGAATGGCACAATGCTGACGCGTACCGTTCTGTGATCACGTGGCGTTCGTTGGACACGAAGTTTGAGCCATGGCCCATGACACAAAAGGCGCGCGCACTGTGTGTGAGCGGTTTCAACACGGTTCCAACCCAACGGGAAACGCACGATGTCGCTTCCAGAGTCCCCACTTTCAACGCTGCTCGTGTCTGAGCGGTCACTGCCTTGGCCGACCTCACCAAGCTGGCCAATGCGTTGTTTCCGTGACGACTTTTTCTTGCGGCGCAGGTGTCGGGCACTTTGAGTTTTTCGCAGCTTGCGCCGCACACGTACAACGGGCGCTGGGCGATTCAAGCGTGCCGTGGGGCCCTGCAACAAAGCAGCCACCATTATGACACCTGTGGCGTTAACCTCTGGGGCGCACAGACCCACTAGTAACAGCCACGCACCCTCACGTCTGCTGCTTGACACATGTCCTCAGCCTGCTTGATCATGGAACGCACACGTGCAAGTATCTCTGTGGTGGGCGTCTTTCGCGATCGCTTGCGAGTCTCAGCCAGTATCTTTGTAAAGCTGGGGACTCGGGGCAGTCGCAGCGGAGCCGCGGAGGGAAGGCGATGGTTACTCATCGGGGTATGTGTGCCGCCCTTCGACACTGCTTTCACTTCTTGGACCGGTGGCGGACGCCACTTCGCGACGTGCCGACGCTCACGGGTGCGTCGCGTTTATGGTGGCCTTGAGCTGATGGCACACCGCTGTGTGTTGAGCGTGCACGCGGTCTTGGGGCACCGTGGGAGCGTGGTGGCTGTGTGGAAAGTGCCACGCTGGCTCTGGCGTTGGGCAGAAAAACGCCGAAACCGCCGTAAAACTTGCAAGGACGTCAGCAAGGTCAGCAGCCCTCAACAGTCAGAAGGTACTTTTCCACAAATTTTCAAAATTTGAGTGTTGTCTTTCGCGGAAAATCCTGCTGTGAGTGAGGCTTCTAACGCACCCAATGCCACAGCGCGCTCGTGCGATCAACAATGGGTTCGTCCAGCTCCAAGAACGAAGTTCGTGACCTGGTTGACGGCGAAGCCGCGTCATCGTCAAAGAAAGAAGAGGAACGGCCATCGCGCATCGACTTCGCTCGTGGGGACAACAAGCACAGTGTTTCGCGGCGGCGCCTTCAACAGTATCGATCCACCCGCGTTGACGGGTACATCGTTGATCCGGCTGAAGTGCTTCCAAAGCAGAGTTGCACTTGGCTGAAGCAACTTTCTTTGTATGTTGAGGCCGAACACGCACGGAGAGTGGAGGAGTACGTTTTTCGGAGGGTGTTCTGTGTTGAATCCTGGTCTGACGTGTGCGTTTGCAGGCTGGACGGTGTCGCTGTTGCACTGCTGGAAGATGCCCTTTCACCAGAAGCCACCAAGAAAGCTTACTTCGAAGCCCGGTTGAGAAACTCGGGCGATCCCAATCGCGTGGAGGTCATCGCAAACATGCTGAAGGAAGCATGCGCTGGCCTGGACAACGTGGCGCGCCTGTTTGTGGTGTTTCGATGGATGGCGTCCCGCATATCCGTGGATGTGGATGCCTGGGAGACTTGCGAGAGCGATGGCAGCGCCGAAGCAAAGGAAGCCGATCTGGAGGGCGTGTTGCACCGCGGCACCGGCCTGGACCACGACCTGTGTCGCCTTTTTGTCGCGTTGGCCCGTGTGGTTGTGCCAGATGTGTCTTGCACCGCCGTCAAAGGCAGCCGTCGCGGATTGGATGTCGGGGTGAGTTTTTTTTTTTGTTTTGTGTTAAGTGGG
>Ga0213833_1001624_pt1 | contig 15771 bp, 2 predicted proteins | sample SWATP21_FD_160575 | JGI IMG/M metagenome (GOLD analysis project Ga0213833, IMG submission 160575) | Coastal seawater microbial communities from Marineland, Florida, United States - SWA TP2 #1 | ecosystem: Environmental > Aquatic > Marine > Coastal | place: USA: Florida | collected 2016-08-14
CCTGCAGGTGGTTTCCCCGCCGGCCTGGACCACAATGAAGGCGGTGCAGTTGAACGGCTCGGCGTCGTACGACACTGACGGCCCCATCAAGGCCTACGCATGGACAGCAAGTTCCGTGCCCACTGGTGCGGCGCAGCCGACGATTTCACAGAACACCGCTGCCATTGCTTCCCTGTCGGGTGGCTACACTGCAGGTGACTACGAGTTCACGCTCGCGGTGACTGACTCCTCCGATGTCGTCCTCAAGGACACCGTCGACGTGCGCGTGTTGATGGTCGTCAACGTGTCCGACACCAACGCCGGTGGTGTGATCTCAGTCGAAGACCCCGCCGCCGCCTCAACCACCTTGACAGCGGCCCCAGCGCTGCACCCAACAGCTTCGGTGACCTCCTACGCGTGGTCGCTGGTGTCGGACGGCGGCACCAAGGCTGCGTGCACCGCATCCATCGGCCACGCATCTGCAACGGCTCCTTCGGCGTCGTTGTCGCTGTGTGGTACCGGAACGTACGTCGCGCGTGTGACGGTCACCATCATGGCGAACCTGGAAACCTACAGCGAGTCGGCAGACGTCACTGTCATTGTGCACTCGCCGCCAGTGGTGAACGTGGATCTGGCCTTGCCCGAAACCGCGGACGGCACACGTGTGGTCACGACCATCGGCCGGTCTGAGCTGCTCAATGCGTCTCGTTCCACCGACGACAGCGCTGGCTACTCCTTTGCGTGGTCTGCGGTGCCACCGATTGTGACGTTCACCCAGCCCACCAGTGCCATCACCTCGTTCTCGGCCTCCAGTGCCGGTGAAGTCACAGTCACCGTCACGGTGACGGATGTGGTGGGTGTGTCGCGCTCGTGGTCGCAGCTCATCCAGGTCATGGCCTCCGCGTTCTCGCCCGTGCTGGTGGTGACGCCAACCGTGCTGCTGTCACGTGATGCGGCCAGTGGACCAACTTCCGTGGCGCTGGACGGGTCTCAGTCCGGGTACTTGTTTGGCACCATCGACAACATCAAGTGGTCCGTGGACGCCACCACGCACCCCAGCCTGTCCGCTGCCAGCGTTGCGTCCACGTACCTCACACCCGGCGCCAAGGGCCACGCGGTGTTCGGTGGCGAGCTGCCGCCGTACGATTACACGCTTGGCATGAACGCGAGCACGAGCGATGGCAACTCTGGACAAGCCCAGCAGCTTGTGCGGGTGCTTGCCCACGCCTCGTTGAGTTCGCACCGTGTCGCCGTGTCCACGGCCTCCAGCAGCCCAGCGACACTCGCACGCGTCGACGTCACGAGGCACCTGCGCGCCACGCACGTGTCACTGGCGTGGGAGGTGGCGTCGTTCGTGCCGTTGAACGGCTCCACGCCGCCTGCCGGCTGTGACATGACGTCTGGGCTGTCTGCGACCACCACCACGGTCGCCGCGGCGCCCCCGACGCTCACGTACGCCTGTGGACGTGGTGACTATGACATCGTGACCACCGTCTCTGGCCGTGACTCTGGCTCTGCGTCCCTGTTCTCGACGGCCGTGCGGCAGACGCTGCACGTGCACGCGCCTCCCAGTGTCGCGATCCGGCTTCCTACCGACGCCGCTGCGTCGGCGTTCACCGTGTGGGGTCGCCGAGGTGTGTACGCCACGTGGGTTGGCTCTGCCAAGCCGTTGGTCTTGGAGGCCCCCGCTTCGGACGACGAGAGCGTCGCGTCCTACGCTTGGAGCGTGTCGCACACTGCCGCGGGTGACCCAGCCACCGTGCAGGTGTCTCAAGACGCCCCCGCCAGCACCGGTGCCAGCTCTGTCGCAGAGTTTGCCTCGCCTTCGTCAGCCTCAACCGAGGTTGTGGGCAAAGCCAATGGAAAGGTCATCGCACAGGTGGAGGTGACGGACAGCGAGGGCGGTACCGCTATTGCTCGCACGGAGGTGTGGATTTTCGCGACGGAGGAACAGGCTGTCGCTTTCACGTCTGCCCCCACCACCGCCGAGGATGACAATACCTTCATCTACGTTGTGATTGCCGCCGCCGTGATCATCGTGTTCACGGTGGCTGCAGCGTTCATGTACCGCCACCGCAGGGCGTCCACCTTCAAGCAGCTCAAGTCTGTGCGCACGATGCGCAAGGTCGTCCAGCGCAACTCCTCCGAGGTCACCCCTGTCGACCATGCCACTGGTCCACCTGCCCTGGGCAGGCCGGGGTCGTCCTCTGCGTGGCAACCGGACGCAACTGAGACACCACCCCTCTCCACAACCAACCTGGCTGTGGCGGGCGTCGACGAATCTGGCCGCAGGGCTCCGCTGCGCACGCAGGACACATGGCTGACGGAGACTTCTCAGGCTCGTTCACGCCTGCCCTCTCTCAACAGCCACGCTGTCCCCAGCCGCGACCCGTTTGACGTCAGTACGGCGCAGAGTGGTGTGCCGGTGCAGGGAGACGCCGTATCTGCCCTTGTCAATGCTGCTTCCTCGCCTGCGTTGGTTGGTGATGGCGCCTTGTTGGGTGTGCCCGCCGGTGCAGGTGCAGGTGCAGGTGCAGGTGCCGGCGCCAATGATAGCGACGCTGTGAGCGCGCTTGTCGTCTCTGCGCAGCAAGAAATGGGTGAAGAGTCGGTCAGCGCCCTCATTGCCTCCGCTCAGCAGCCGCAGCCGCAGCCGCGTATGCTTATGGAGCCTGTTCCGCCTGCCCACAAACCACAAGCTGTTGGTGCCACGGCCGAGGCAGCTGCAGAGGCAGTGCCCGCCGCCACCGCAAGTGCCGCAGATGGTCTGAATGATCGTCCGAACGCTCCAGCTGATGCGGATGATGCCCCAGCAGCGGATGATGCCCCAGCAGCGGAAGGTGCCCCACCCACGGACGCCCCCGTTGCGGGCCCTTCTGTGTCGAACTGAATCGAGTCATTGATAGTTAGTTAGTAGCGATTGTGTAATGTGTGGTGTGGTTACTTTGTGGTAGCTGCACTCGGCTCGCTGGTGCGGTGGCGACCCACCCTTGGGTGCCGTGCTGCGCGTTGATTATGTTTGCCATTTGTTTCGAAGATGCTAGTGCTGTTTTCCATGCATACGTTTCCCTGCCTGCTGCCAAGGGTGGAGGCTTCACCACTGACCGACGAAAGAGAGACTGGGTGAGCACAATGCCGCTACGCATGGGCGTTGTTGTGGCAAGCTGCTGCGCCAATTACGTCACAAGCACCGTCACTCAGTGCACTCACAACGGCAGAAAGCGTGATAGGGGGCACCGCAGAAAAAGACTAAAGAGAAATATTATTCCATCACGACGACACCAGGACGACTATATCCATCTCACGCGTGGTGCCGCCACACATACACACACGCACGCGCGCAACACAACTACCAGTCGCGAACCGCAATCGCGAAAACGTTGGACTCTGTGCAGGGCGCAAGTTGATTAGAAGCAACACCGCACTGATCAACATGATCGTGCGAAGCCCAACCAAACCACAGCGGAGCTGCAGTGTTGGGGACACACACAATGCCTGCGCGAGACGTGTCTTCACCAACGCCGCCGTCACAGGGGTCAGCAGCATCCACCACACCCACACTTCCGAACAGGATCTGTGCTGACGTGGGTGCAGCCGAGTGTGTCCCCAGCACGACCTCCGCCGCTGTGCTTTCCCTGATCGCAACAGACGGATGCTGCGCATTCCAACCTGGGGGAGACGGGTTGAACACTGACGCCGATGCTACTGTGCGGAGCCCTTGGCCACGAATGGACGTCATGAACGAGCGCGCAGAGTGCACTGCCGGCAGCAAGTCGGTGATGTACGCGCGCTGTGCGAGACCGGCGCCACTTTGTCCAGCGTCTGCACCAGCTTCTGCATCCGACCGGAACACGACCGTCCAGCCACCTCCCTGGGTCTCCATGTCACAGTAAGCCGCAACTGGAGCCTCGGCCTCCAACGAACTCGCAGCACCGGTGGTGGGAAGGACCCACATGGCCATGGTGTGGCCCAAAGACACGTCGCGCCCGTGCCACACCTGACCCATGTCACTGCAATCCTGCACTCCAAGCGCTGCCACAAAGGACCCGTCACACTGGTTGTCCGAGAACGCCTGCCCCGCGACGAGAGCCACGCCGACGGTGCGATTCCCGCCCACTGGGCCGATGACAAGCTCGGCGACAGGAGGGGAGGACGTGTTCGTGACGCCGACAACGTGCGACACGGCAGCCCACCTGGGCGCAGACAAAACAACGACAACAACAACAACAACAAGAACAAAACAACACAACACAACACAACACAACAAACAAAAACAAAACGCGCGCACAGAACGAACAGACGGCACGGTGAATGCGCGTCCCACATGCACCGCACCAACCAACAACACACAAAGGGCATTTCACACCAAGAAAGCGCAAGCAACACGGGCAACAACGTACCAGCCGGAACCTCTATGTACGGGAGCACGCGGGCCGAGAATGACCTCGCCAAACTCGTGGCGGTCACTAACAATCTGCGCGGAGACGGTACCCTCGGTGACCGCGGTGGAGGCGCTGGTTGAGAGCGCCACATGGGCACCCTGGGTCAGCGCCCAGGCACAATCCACCTCATACCCATCCGACGCCCGATAGCGTGGCGAGCCGCCCGCATCATCACCATCACCAGCACCAGCACCAGCACCAGCACCAGCACCAGCACCAGCACCGGTTCCAGCGACGCTCGTGCGGCACAGCATCCACCCGCCAGCAGCCATGTCACAGAAGACGCTGGTGGGACGGCCGGTTGGCGGGAACACGGTGTACACGCCGCTGGGTGCGGAGGGCCACTCTTGAAGGATGGCGGCACACGACACGGGTTGGCTGAGAGACGGGGCGGGGGCGGTAGGCCGGAACAGGGGGTACACCCCGGAGGTGTCTGCGCCAGAGGCCTGGAGCTGGGCGCAGGTGGTGGGCAGGGACGCCACCTCGTCAGGCGGTGAAAAGGCGTCCGTGTCGCTACGACGCGGCCGCACGGAGATGGTGAAGCGCAGGGACTCGTCCACGCAGGTTGGCAGCGACGACGAGACAGACGAAGGCGCGCAGGTGGGTGAGCCAAGCGCGAGGTCCGCGGCGCTGGGGGTCGAAGCCGTGGACAAAAACGACGCCCACATGGGTGCATCGGTGCCCAAGAGGCAGATGCGGCCCGTGGAAGCTGCCGATGACGTGCCCTCGGGCTGCCACACCGAACCACAGGTCGTGCCTTGGGCACTGCCGCGACCGAACCGAAGCGTGGCAGTGACTGCCGTGTTGGAACCCTCCACCGTGGCGTCCACCTCCACATCCACGCCGCCCTCGATGGTACCGGGGTGGCGAGTGCGCCATGCCTGGGGCATGGCAAAGGTGGCCCACGCCATGTCGGGCGCCTCTGCGCCGTCCATGCCACGGAACGCCAGCAGCACCTCGTTGTCCGCGGCTGCAGCAAGGGCTGCGGTGCCTGCGGCGTACTGCAACGACTCCCAGTTGTACGAACCTGACCCAGGGCGGCTGGCAAACACCTGCGTCCACCCACCGCCAGCCGTGTCAAAGTCACACCACACCGCGGCCGGCCGGGACACATCCAGTGAGGGGTACACGGTGTACATGCCCGACGGAAGGGACGGGTTGGACCGCGCCAGGGCGGCACAGCTGACAGGCGCTTGCGTGTGGTCGACACGGGTGCTCACCTCGCGAGGCAAGCGTGCCACGTGCAGGTGACGCACGGCGATGCTGAACACGCGTTCGCCACAACGAGCGGACGCCTCGCCATACTCGCCACACAACGCTTGGTGGGCGGGCGACGGCGCGGCGGCAAAGTCTGCCCAGGCGACGCCGCTGTGGACAAACGAGGCGGAGGCGCACACTATGCCGAGCACCGACGACGACAAGTCCGAGGGGGTCCACGCGCCCGCGGCCGTCGGCCACGGTTGGTCGCACAGCTCGCTGAAGTCCATGCCGTCACCAGCCTCGCCCTGTGCAGCGGCGGGCGCGGCGCCAAACCGCAGCACACCCGTGGTGCCCGCCGTCACGTAGTCTGCCAGGCTGTGCACACCCGCAGCGTGGACCGAGGCGCGCATGGGCCAGTCACGCAGCACACTGGCGGTGGCCGTGCCTGGGTGGCGCAGTCGCCACTCCTCGGGCATCGGGAACGCAGCCCAGGCGGTGCCCGTGCTCACCGTCGCCACCTCCGTGGAGGCACTCAACGCCACCCGGGCCTCGTCGGCGGACTTGACGATGGCCGCGACGCCGGGAGCGTAGGCGGGAGCGCCGGCGGTCTCGCCGGCACTGGCGCCCAGGCTGGTGAACACCACCGTCCAGGCACCGCCGTCACGCGCATCAAAGTCGCACTCCACGAACACGGGTGCGGCGTTGTCGCCGTTGGGGTACACGGCGTACGGTCCAGAAACGGGCTGCGCAAGGAGGGTCGCCACATCGGCACAGTGGCGCGGGAGTGGCGGCGCCAGCGTGGTGGGCACGGACGTCGGCGTGGCAAAGGTCGTGGCGGCGTCCGCCTTGAGCCACACCGCCAACCGCCCTTGGTACGGCAGGCCCTCAAACGCGCCCGTCCGCGAACTGCAGCCACCGCAGCCGTGCACACCCGACCAGGCCCCGGCGGTGGTGCACACGGTGGTCGGTCGCATGGCCTGAGAACGGAGCAGCGGGCCGTGGAGGTGCGGGACCGTCGCATCACCATCGCAGCCAGCCGAGGCGTCGAGCACAGGCTTCGCCAGCACGTCGAACTGGCCCAGCACGGTGCCCGCGACACCACGGCCGTGTGCTCGCCACGACAGGGGCACGTCCACGCCATCTGCCTCCACGCCACCGGCAAGTGGCCCGGTCAGGACAGCGGCGTGGTGTGTCGGGTCGGCTGTCGTGTTGTCGGTTGTGATGGACACCATGGCACCGACTCGCAGCAGCCCGCGGCAGTCGTCTGACCACGCCCATGCAGGCAACACGCCAGCGCGAGCGGTGCCCCGCCACGCAGACACCAGGGGGATGTGTCCGCCAGAGTAGTCCAAGCCAGCCGCGGGCACCACGGCGCACAGACGCCACCCACCGTTCTCGAGGTCGCAGAACACGCTGCGTGGTGCTGCGCCGTCCACGGGACGGATGGTGTAGTACCCAGACGGAGCAGAGGGAGACCGGCGGTAGACGTCTGCGCAAGACGTCGGCGTCCCGACGGCGACCGAGGCGGTGTTGGCGTCGGCGACATCCGAGGCAGTCGCGACGGGGCGAACGGAGGCGGTTTGAGATCGCAGGCGGTGCTGGTGCAAGCGGCGCTGTGGCACAGCCGCGAGCAACGGATGCGACGGCAGCGCGGTGGTGGAACCACGCACAGCCAACGTGAAGCGGCGAGAGGTGCCGCAGCCGTGCAGCACATCCTCGGCGTTGGAGGAGGAGCAGAAGGTCGTCGTACCGGTGGCGTCGCCGGCAAAGTCGCCCCACAACGGCGCTGACGTGCCGACCACACACACACGGCCGAAGGCCACCACAGCAACCGCCGACTGGTTGGTCGTCCAGGCGTCGGTGCAACCGGTGCTGCCGTCATACATGCCGGTGCCAAAACGCACGACACGGACGGTGGGGGCTGCCTCGCCCACCACCGTCACACGCGCTTCCATGTCCGTCGCTTCGCTGGCGGTGGGAGGCTGCACACGCCACGCATCCGGGGTGGCCACGATCACAGGCTGTGCCGCAGCGGTGGCGGGTGCCACACCAGACACCTGAGCCATGGTGGAGTCACGGAAGGCCACCAGCACCTCGCTGGACTGCGCCACGAGGCCGGCTGTTCCCGGGGCATAGCGGTCGTACGACCGATCTGCGCCGGCGGTAGCCACCGGCGATGCGTCCGCAAACACGACTGTCCACCCGCCGCCGGCGGTGTCTTGGTCGCAGTACACTCGCACGGCGTCAGAGTCCAACGTCACGCCCGCGGGGAAGATGTCGTACCAGCCAGACGCGTCGTAGCCAAGAGCCAAGAGCTCGCCACAGTCTCTCGCTGTGCCGTAGGCAGTGGTGGCGCCGGCGCTGCTGGAGTCAACGGACGCGGCCGCAACAGTGATGGCGTCAAACGTGGACTGCACGTCAGCGTCGGCAATCACGCGGCGCTCGTTCATGCACTCTGGCTGCAGGTGGTCCAGCAGGGGAACCGGCTCCATGGCATCCTCACTGGGAAGCAAGCCCGGGTGGAACGCACCCGCGTACGTGTTCACACGGAACGTCCCGCAGGCTTGCCCCAGCACCGCAGCGGTGGTGTTCCACGACGCAGAGATGGCATCAGACACGGCCACGACCGGCATGACTGTGGTGCGGTTCACGCCAGCAGCCTGGGCTGCGATGGACGCCCGCACCGATGAGTCGCGGATGAAAACGTGTGCGTGGACGCCGGCGAGAGGGGTTGTACCGTCCGTGTCAAAGCACTCGTCCACGAGGGATCCAACAGCCAACGGCGACACGGCCGCCGTGGAGCGTGACCATACAACCGAGGCACCCGTGGGAGATGCAGACCGCGCTGTCACACCCAACTCGACCGCGGCACCCGCGGTGTTCCATGAGGACCCAGATTCAGAGCGCGGCACACGCTGGAGCACACCTGATGCATTGAACGCGTACGCGTGGGTGGACGACCAAGCCAAGCCAAGGCCAAAGCCGGCGCCGTTGCCATCTGTGGCGCGTGTGCCAGCACCACACCACGCGTTGGTGGATGTGGGTGGCCGCATCGTCAACACTTGGTCGAAGGGCATGCCGAGGGTGTCAAGAGACACCAACGCCCCCGCGGTGGCACCAAAGTCCACGGTGTGACCCGCGGAGCTGACGACACTCAAGCGAGTCCAGCCCTGCAGCTCGGTGTCAGACGCCACGCGTGACATAAGGCAGTACCTCTGCACGGCGGAGTGGCGTGCATGTGCTACGGAACGCAGCCAGTACACACCAGACTCGGGGACCAAGGCACCGCCGGTGCAGCGCAGGGCATCTTGCAAGATGCTCTCACACGACGCAGCAGCCGACTCACGGGAATGTCCCAGCATGACACCATCACACAGGGGCGACAGCGACACTGGAGTGGTTGCGAGTTCCAGGTCGGCCGCAACGGTGGACACGGTGGTGGCGGAAGCAGCGGGGGGTTCGGCTGCGTGTTGGACCGACAGCGCGATGGAGAGAGCGTCGACAGGCAGCACCACAGGGCAGCCAGAGGCAGCCAAAGATGTGTCTGCAGAGTCCTCTGAGCACGCATCCGAAGGGTACAGCCCCTTCACAACCAAGGTGGAAGCAGACAGGCCGCACACAGAACCCAGAGGCGTGTTCACAGACTGGCATGTGGCAGAGCACCACAGATGTTGGAGGGTGGCAGCCGAGCACACTGGCGTGTTCGTCGCATCCCCCACGGTCAGCACCGGTACGCTGGCAAGCGACGGCATGTCTGCTTCAGGGGCAAGTGGGAACGGTGTGTCGAACTCGGCAGTGATTTCCACCACACGGCCACCCGTGAGCACGGCAACAACACGTGCGGCCGCCACACGCATGTGTGCCGTGGCATCTCCCAGCGCATACAGTGTCGAGGACACGGGTAGGTCGTAGCTTTGGGTGGGGGGGAGTGCAAGGCCAAGGCCAGAGCTCCAGGGCGCAGGCACTGGGCTGCTGACAGCTAGCGTGCCGTTCGATGCACCGTTCGACGAAGCCACGACTGTCCACCCGGCACCTTGTGTAACGTCACACTGCGCAAGGACAGCGTCCTGGGCCGAGCCGCCGTTGGGATCAACCCAGTAGAGACCACCCGCGAACGTCTCAACCTCTTGTACTCGAGCCTGCCAGACACTGCCAGCAGAGGATGACGCGGCAAACTCGACGCCAACGCCTCCGGCATTGGAGACGACGCGGCAGGCGTCAAACAACACCCATGCTGAGCCGTCCGTGCGAGCAGCGGCATCCGTGACAGCCCCTTCATTCCCAAACAAGGCGTGGACACGACGAACCTCCACACGGCGACCCACTTGCCGCTCTGTTGACGTCACCATGTCGGGGCTGTCGGGCTGCAGCCACAGCACAAGACCAAGTGCCGCGGACGCGTCAAGTTCCACGGTGGCTTCAAACTCGCAGAACTCGGTGGCAGCTGTGCACGCGGCACCAGGCACAACACCGCCGAGTACGGAGGGGTCATCCGACAGGACGTGGCCAGAGGCCAAAGATCCACTGGCCACGATCGCAGACACGTCACAATCATGGAACCGGCCGCCACAGTCACCGGCGCTGAGGTACCAGTGGAGTGCGCTGCCAGAGCCCGCTCGAGCCTCAAACAACACCTTGGCGGAGGTGACGCCCTCATCATCCGAAGCAGGCAATACCAGCGAGGTGTCGACAGCAACGGGCTCGCCTCGCAAGCTGAGCGACGACGCCACGCCACTCACGCATCGCACGTTCGAGACACGGAGTTCCGTGTTCCCGCTCGGCGAGCGTGCCACCTTGACCCCGCCCTCGACGTCGTCAACATGGCGCAGTTCCACGCTCAGGGATTTCCCGGGCGTAACTGTGGATGTCATCGGAACGGCATGGCTGGTGGGCTCGGCGGGGGTGGCATAGAACGGACGTGCAAGGTGCTGCCACGGCAACGCGGTCATTACGTCGCTCCTTCCGCTGAGGTTGGGTGCAGAGCACGAGGAAATCGCGTCAGCAGGTTGGTTCCTCACAGGTGCGGGGATGCACAACATCGACGTCGCATCGACAGAACGAGCAAAGAGCTGCTGCGTCAGTCGTGGGTCACCCCATTGTGAGACAACGTCCGCAGCGAAGCTGCGCAAGCTCACATCCAGAACATTGATGCGACCACCGTGGGTCGCGGCAGCGTTGGCTGGGATGTTCCAAGACACAGACACGTTCCTGACACGCGTCACCTCAGCCGGCACAGAGAACGAACAAGCGACGTGCGACACGCCGGTGTTGTCACCGCCACCCACAGGAAGGTTGAGCGTGTGCAGTTGTGTGTCGGCGCCACCGTCCATGCTCACAACCACGACGGGGCACCCGGATCCGCTCTCGTCTGCTTCACAGCGGAAGGCATGGTTGCTTGCGTAAGACACGACCAGGCTGGCCGTGCTCATGGCAGCAACTTCCGGTTGGCTCGCCGCTTCAAAGGCGGCACCGACAACACACTCAGACCGACCAGAGGCCGACAAAGCGACTCCGTGGTCGCCCGTGAACCACGCCGCGGCGTCATCTGAGGAGCACGAGGTGGTGTTGGTCAACACTGCGCCAGCACCACCAGGTGCGGCACCCAACATGTCCGCAGGTAGCACGGGGCTCGCAGCGGCTGCCTCAAGCGCAATCGCGGTCGGAGGCAGGGCGGACGCGAACATCTTGATGTCCTCCAAGTGAATGGCGCACGCGACGTCTGAAGAGGACGGGTAGGTGCCGAGGGTGTCGGCGCCGAGCCGGATGAAGTCCAGCCCGTTGCGGCCAATGTCGAGCGACAACGCAGCGGTGTCAGCAAGAGCGCCGTCCACGTACAGCTGCAGCAGGCCTGATTCGTGGTACACGAGCGCGGCGTGTACCCACGTGTTTGCGGCAGTGGCAGCAGCTGCCGTCACCGACACGGAGCTGTCCAACTTGGCAACACCAACCACGGCAAAGTTGTTGAGACCCAGCGCAAGGCGGGAGTGCTCGCAGTACGGAGCGGGGTCAACGCCAACACACATGGGGTCGTCGCCAGACCGAGAGCCACCCACGGAAAGCAGCACGTGCAAGCCGTCAAGGCGGTCCGCGGGCATGCGGATCCAGGAGGTCAACGTGAACGACCCTTGGCCAGCGAACAAGTCCGCGGCGCGTTCGGACATGACGGAGCGCATGAACGTGCCGTCGCCGGTACAGGCAGCGGCGTCCAGGTTCAAGTAGGCGCCTGCGAGGTCCCCAGCCAAGGCGGTGGGGTGGATGTTGTTTGTCGTGGCCGTGGAGACGAGGACAGCGTTGCTGACGATGTCGGACACGCCGACGTACGGCCCGCCAGACGCGCCATCAGCACTCACGCCTGCCACCGCGTCAAAGGTCCACCACACATCCGGGAGCGTCGTGGCCGCGTCACGTGGTCCCTCAGACGCGGTGACACACGCAAACGCCGGGCCGGACCACCGACCACTCGCCAGGCACGTGCGCGAGTGCACCGTGGGAGTGACACCGGGGGCGGCGACGGCTTGGCACTCGAGCACACACACACCACCGGGACGCACACCCGCAGCGGCGCCCTGGCACGTCACACGACCACCCGCCGGGGGCGGAAGGTCGGGGCACCGCCGAGCGACAGCAAACAGCTGGTCCACGTGCGACGCCGCCAACCCGAAGTCGTACACACGCACTTCGTCGATGCCCACCGTGCACACACCCATGTTGTCCACCATCGGCGTGAGGGCAGGCGACGTGGAAGCGCCGCCCAGAACCACACGGCTGTCACTGGTGCCGGTCAACGCCAGAGACACAGCCGACGACGATGTGGCGACGACCGCGCCGTCGACATACAAACGCACCATCGCGTCAGAGGTGTACGACAAGACCACGTGGTGCCAGGCCTCTGGGTGAAGGGTGATTTGGTCAGCGACCAAGTCGAGCCCACAGTCGCCACCCAGGACACCCACGGGCACACCACCGGCGGTAACTGCGATGCCGAACGCGCCGCCACACACAGATGGAGCGCCAAGCATGACCACGTCCACGGCAGGGGCGGACGAAGAGTTGGAGCTGGTGAGGGGGCGACGCACCCAGGCAGACACGGCTTTGGGGCTGCCGCCCACCAACGCGGTGGCGTTGAGGGCGGATGCAGACCGCAGTGACCCGCCACAGGACGTGGAGACCATGCAGTTGGACACGGCACAACCAAGCGGGGTGGCGTGACCATGGCGCACGGCCACGTCTCCGTGGGGCTCCAAACGGTCGCCACGCCCGGCGCCCAGGTCACTTTCAACGTCAGGGACAGACGGGGCAGAGTCGAAGGACCAGCTGTACACGGCAGCAAGAGCGCCCTCGGACAGCTCAAACGGGGCGACAGCTGTAACGGAACATTGCAACACGTGAGAACAAGTACTAACTCATAATACACCTGCCAGCGGCCACAACCACGCCGGCACAGCGAAAAAGGAGCACGTCCACATGCCCATCCAACAACAGCGCCGCAACGTACCCAAACAACGCGCATCGGAGCCACTCCAAGTCCCGTCGTCGGTCAACGTGCGAGTCGCAGAGCCCAAGTTCGTGAGTCCATCCTCACACACAACCTCCACAACCGTGTCAGACGTGACAGGGACGTCCAGAACAGAGGACGTGCCAGCCTTCCAGGTGTTACGAAGTGACAAATCTTGAGGATCGAACGAGGTCGATGGGGTGGTGTGTGGCACGCTGACGTAGCCCCACACATCAACGACATGAGTGCCAGCGTTGTCGTAAATAGAGGCCTGCGTGCGCGGGTCGACCCAGGTGAGCTGAAGAGAGTCTGCCGGCACCAAGCCAAAGTCTGCGGTGCAGTGCACGGGTCCCAGTGGCTGGCTCGCTGATGGCCCAACACACCCTTCCGCGATGTGGAGTTCGTCGGACATGGCGTAGAGCAGCTCCGCTTGGTTCTTGACCAGCTCGAAGAACACAAGGGGGGTGCCCTCCGCGGTTTCGTTGGTTGGGAAGCAGGACCCCCAGCTTTCACTTGTCGAGGCGTTGAGGTGGTTGCAAGTCACGTAGCCAGACTTGTGCTCGAGGCGCAGACCATGGACATGCATGGTCATGTCCACGGAGAACGTGGTGCCGTTGGTGGCGCCACGGATTTCGACATCCTCGCCCAGCCGCACCCACGTGCGAGACTCCACGAGCCGCGGGTACGAGCCCACCACTTGGCGTGGCACGGCAGCAGCGTGTGGGACAAACCCTGACACATCCACCGCGGCAACGCCGCTGCCTCCAGTCGCAAGGGAGCGCAGAGCAAACTCTTGACCAGGCACCACGACCACCGTGTCACCGGCGGGGCTGTCACAAGTGATGTCGCCGCTTGCGGGGGACGCAGTCGGGACAGAGCAGCCTTCAGGGAGTTGGCGCGCAGTGGAAGAGACGAACAGGTGGTCGCTACCAAGGGCCACGTCCAACGAGAAGCCTTCATGTGCGCCGCCGTAGCCAGAGGCGCACGCGTCCCACACGTAATCGCTGCCCGATTGCGCGTGCGCTGCGTCACACGAGAACCGGCCGTCACGGTGACGGAACTTCACGGCGGACACGGGTGTGGGCACTGACACCAGCGTCGGCTCCGCATCAGCACCCGAGTGGTCGGACCCGACAAGCTTCACGGCTTCGGCCAGGGGCACCCAGACACCGACTGGCCCTTGGCGCACGCCAATGCGAAGTGCCATGCCTCCTGCTTCCGTGGCACCGCTCAGGCAGGCACCTGGGGTGGTGGCAGACCAGTCGCCGAGAGACACGGCAGAGCCGAACCGAGCGTCGCCGTCAGGTGTGGAGGGCGAGGAGGTGTACAGCAAGTGACCCGCACAGTCCGCGTTCAACAACGGGGCCGTGGAGCCCATGTGGCGATCAAAGGTGGTCGCGGTGTCAGCACGCAGCACGGCAATGTCGCCACCCGCAGAACTGGTGGAAGTGGACCACGCCAACACGACCTCTGCCGTGGAGCCGTCAGACGAGGTGGCAGTGCACCCGGCGGCGACATGCTCAAGAACAGTGGGTGAGGCCAGGCCGCCAAACAAAGACTCTCCCGTCGCCAGAGGGCACGCAACAGTCAGGTACTCGGAGGAACCACGCAAGAACAGCACCTCCAGACCCGCCCCACCGCTTGTGAGGGCTTCCTTCACTGCACGGCGGGTGTTCCACACCTCGCCGGCAGCTGGGTCGCCGTCGGCAGTGGTGTCAGAGGTGAACGCGATGTCACCGTCGCTTCCGGAGCTGGAATAGATGACACCCCACCCGCCGCGTGCGGTGTCCATGTCGCAGTACACCACGTGCCCGCCTTCCAAGCCGGCCGGGTACAGGGTGTAGAAGCCCGACGGCGCAGATGGGTCACGGTTGCGCACATCCAAGCAAGACTGGTCGCGGCGAGCCACAGCGAGTGGCTCGCGAACAGCCACCATCATGCCGATGCCCCCAGTCTCGGCGCCAGTGCACACTCCCTCGGCATCCCAGTTACCCAGCATGGCAGCGCTGCCATACGCGCCGTCGCCGTCTTCCACGGTGGCTGTAAAGCTGTACACCAGCTGTTGGGCACAGCCAATGGCAACAAGGTCCGCAGCCGTTGTGGCGGTGCCCACAGCGACGCGCGCATAGCTGAGACTCAGGTCACCGCCACCGGCGGTGCTGCTCGAACTAAATTGGAGCCAGCCACGAGACGAAACAGACCCATCCCCGCCAGCTGGGGCACGCATCACCACCGGCCAGCCCCAAATGCCGCCCGCAGCGACAGAGGAGGCTGCAGCAGAAGGCAGCGGGGCGTGGTCAGCAACGATGAAGGCGGTGGCGGATCGACGGAACAGAGTGGACATGCCAGGATCCAACGAGGACAGCGCCAACTTCGTCGCCATGTCGAGATTGTAGGCGTGGTTGTCAAGAGGTGAACCGGTGCCGACCGTGAGGTTGATGTTCGATCGGAACGGCAGGTCGTCGTCGCTGCCGCTGGTTGCCCAAAGGACTGTCCAACCACCACCGTCTGTGTCCATGTCACACACCACGTTCGACGGCCCCGCGACCCCAGGGATCCAGACCTGGTAGGTTCCTGTGGTCGCCAGGGGGTTCTTGTCCAAAATATCCTTGCACGACTTTGGCATCACGGCTGCACACGCCCACGCGTTCACAC
>Ga0213833_1001625_pt1 | contig 15755 bp, 7 predicted proteins | sample SWATP21_FD_160575 | JGI IMG/M metagenome (GOLD analysis project Ga0213833, IMG submission 160575) | Coastal seawater microbial communities from Marineland, Florida, United States - SWA TP2 #1 | ecosystem: Environmental > Aquatic > Marine > Coastal | place: USA: Florida | collected 2016-08-14
TGTGTAGATGTCGAAGCAGTACAGGCCTTGCCTTGTTTTTCTCACCACGAAAAGTTCCCAGTGCACGCAGGATCATTCCTTTTACAATGGGATGCTTTGTCCGCTTCAAGGCCTTCACCAGTACAGGAAGCGCTTTGGGATACCTCTTTGCATAATTCTGGTTTCTCACAAAGAGCCGGGCTGTATCATATCGATTCTTCAAATTTCTGGAGTCCAAACCCTTCTTTAATGCGGTAAAGGTGTGCTGTTTCTTTGCAAGAGCAGAAAAACAGAAACAAAACAGAAACAATCCACCAAGAAGAGGAGTCAACCGTTGAAAAAGCCTGAAAGGTTGGAAGGATAATAGGTACTTTTTGTTCATGTCCGGAGCCCATCGTTCTTGGAATGTCTTTGTTGTCATCTGTTTTTGGTTCGCTCTGCTTTGTACTGATTCCTGCTCTGCTTTTCCTGAGGTTCTAGAGTGAAGACGACTCAGAACAGCTTTCGTAGTTTCGAAGCAGCAAAAGTGTCTAAAGTCGCCTTCCTGACGCTCGAATCTCTGTCTTTTACACCTTCGAGCAAGATAACCAAGATTTCCAGAGAGTCTTTTGCGAGGAGGCCAAATCCTTTGGCGCAGGCGACCCTCACTCTCGAACTCGAGTCTGACTTCAAGGTATTGTAAAGGGAGAGGTGAATTGAATAAGGGGTACTCGGATAAACGCGCAAAGAGGAGAGGGCAAGAACTGCACTCTCACGAACCCTTATGTTTTTATGACGCAAATTCTGTTGAAGCATCTCAAGAAGAACGCGATTGTGTCTGTCAATACGAAACCCTCTCATCGCTTTAAGCGTGTGCACTCTCACCTTGATATTTTTGCTTTTGAGTTGTTTGTAAAACTCTCGGGTATTGATGCGTTGGAGTGGCGTTTTGTAAGATTCAACAGCCTTGATGTTCTCTGCAATGCCTCGAATCGCGAACATTCGCAAATCCAGTCTCTTACCCATCATCCACTTTGACCAGAGCGTATCTGCCTTCTCCCTCATGCTCACAAGCACCTGGAATGCAGCCTCTTTCAGCGCTTTCTGCTTGTCTCCTTTTTTTCGCAGATAAGAAGCCATTTTGGGTATGAGGCTTACTGGCTTCCCCTTGAATTGGGCCAGGGCTTCAAGCGAAGCTTTCAATAGTGAGGTGTTCTTGCTCGTGAGAATGCGTGTGTAAAGTTGCTGAAGCTCTCCTTTAAAGTGCAGGGGGATTTGACGCAAGGCTCGCAAAACCGAAAGCTTCTGAGGAGTATCCTGCAAGGGATACATACGAATCAACAATGAAGCAGATGCTCTTGCTCGGGCTTTCATCCCTCCCAATATTCGAATAGCAGTGTCACGTTTGAGAGCATTCGATGAACTTAAAAACTTGTTCAGGTTCAACAGTAAAACGGCATCGTTGAGCTTGCTCATTTCTCGAACAAGTGTACCTCGAATCAAGATATGTTTGTCTTGAAAGAGACGAAACAAAAAGGGGTATACAACCTTCGATACAACTTTCCTTTTGAAGAGAGCTTGAAGGGTGTGATAGCGTACCTGCCATTGTGTGTCTCGCAAGAGGCGTTTCAGGGCTTTTATCGTTGAGTGAAGGGTCAAGGGAGCAGTCAACCCTAAAGTAGAGCCCACTGCGATTCGCACACGCCAATCTCGAGCTTTTGCCATCTTGTAGAGCAGGCGCAATGTATCAGGACTCAACTTTTCGAATTTACCCAAGGTATACACAAGTGCAGAGTAGAGGGACTTCTCAGGCCCTTTCAGAATAGAAACAAGTTCCTTCTCATAACGCAAGGCTGATTTCCCTGCAATTGTGCCAATCGCACCAATCGCAGCTTTCTGTATTTGTGTCTCTTTCGAATGCAATTGCTTTACGATGAGAGACAAAGCTGCTGCACCTGCCTGTCCCAGCCCCCAAATCGCCTTCACTCGCACTGTTCGACTCTTTTGCAAAAGAACTTTCTTCAACACAGGAATCGCATGCTTTTCGAGACCTCGAAGCGATTCTATTGACAGTATCTGCAACCCCTCTTCTTTGTTGTTTAAGGCAAAAGGACGAAGAAAGCGCAATATCTTTTCTTCTGTGTTATCAAGCGCGAAATACCCTGTTCGCTTGAGAGCTTCTTTCTCTCGTCTCACAACCTCACCAAGCACTCCAAGGGCTACAATCGCATCTCGTTTGAAATGTTTCTTTTGACTCTTCGCAGCTAGAATACCCCCTAGTATAGGGGTGAAGTTTCGAATATCTGTTGCTGACAAATAATTATTACGACGTCTGAGATGTGGATAGAGCTTCGAGAGCAAAAGAATAGCTGCTTCTCTCACAGAGGAGCTATTGTCCTGAAAGGCTGAGGCAATCACTCGTACTGTTTCATCCCATCTGCAGGAGAATATCGCTGACAAGTCCTCTAATGAAATCTTCTTCTGTACGTAAGCTTGCAGGATCGACTTTGTCGCGAGGTCTGACATACTTGCCAACAACCAGATATATTTCTGCTTGTACTTGACTTTCGGATTTTTTAAGGCCTTTAGTAAGTATGGAATTAAGCTCTTTTCTTTCACCCTGTAACGAAACAAAGTCTGTACAGCTCTTTCTTGCACAAGTGCGTGACTGATTTGTTCATTGTCAATACGATAGCGTCCTCTTTCTACTCGTGCATAATGAGGTTTTCCCTTACTCTTGCTCTCTAAAATTTTCGCTTTTACAATATGTACGAGGGTCGAGATGAACTTGCGATGTTTAGACTTCAATGAAATCAACGCATTTAAGGCGTAGTACCTGTCAGGGAGCACAGCACCATTTGCTATTTTGAGCAACAATGCGAAGGCAGGCGGATGGTTTCTTGCGATTTTTTTAGCAAGATAGATAGCCTTTCTTCTCTGTGCATCGTTTCCTGTTTGCAACACCTGTTGCAAAACAGGCATGACCTTTCGAGGCATCTTCATAAAGCACTCTCTGATTCTTATACTGCTTATACGATCCTTGCGCCAATACAGCGAAAACAGCAAGGAGATTGCTCGAGGGTCTCTCGCTCCTATTCTCTCAAGGGTTTGTACAATCGCTTCTTCAATCTCTCTCTGTCGACGCCTTCTTCTATTTGCTGCTTTATAATGACCTCGCTGCACCTTCAGCAAAAACAGTTTGCGAAAGATCGGAAAAGCGGTTGTTGGCTTCTTCAGAAAAGCAATACGACGAATGATAGGACAAAGGACAGAAGCGTTCTTCACAGGGTTATTCCTTTTCAGTATCTGTAAAAATAAAGGGAACGCTTTGTCTACCTTTCCTTCAAACCATTCGATTCCTCGTGCCGCACCCGCTTGAACTTTCAGTTCAGGGTGTTGCAGTAATTTCAGCAACATCGACAACGTCTTCTTTGTAGAACCAACCGAACCAAGAGCCTCTGCAGCGTTGGCCTTTATCTGTGTAGAAGGTTCGAGAGTCATCTTCTGCAAAGGAAGTTCTGCAGCAGGTGCTCTTCCCACTGTGATTAATGTTTTTATGCTCTGTAAGCGAACGCTCGCATTCTTACTCTCGAGCATTCTCACAAGGTAGGGAATCGCACGCCTTTTCGTATGCCTCAACTTTGCAAGGAGTTCAGCGCTTGATTTCTGTAAGTTCTCATCTTTTGACTTCAAACTCTTTATCAGGACAGGCACAGCTTTCTCTAGTTTGAAACCTGCATGAAGAAGAGAATTCGCACTGGCTCTTTGAATCAAGTGAGAGGGACTCGCAAGTGTCTGCAAAAGAGCAGGAATCGCCTTGGCTGCAGCCTTAGGCTCAACGTAACCTAAAGCTCTTACAGCCAACAGCTTCTTTTGAGGTGAACCTGAGCGAATTGCCTTTGTCAGAATGACAACAACTTCATTCATCGCAATACCCTTCTTTTTCAGGGCATCTATAACAACCTTTTGCATACTAAGGTTTGAGTGTAGCAAAAGCTTTTTCAAAACAGGCGCAACCTTACTTTTTGCAACATTCATGTTTGAAATAGCGACAATAGCTCGTTCGCCAAGGTCCTTGTCTCCTACTATCGCAAGTAGGTAAGGAAACGCTTTATTGCTCTTGTGCTTCCAGGTTTCTAAAGAAATGATCGCTCGCCATCTCACTGAGCTGTTCTTGTGCTTCAGAAGTCGCAAAAGGTCCATCAACTCTTGCTCTGTCCCTGATGAAAAATAGTGAAGTGAATCCATTGCCCTTCTTTCTACTTTGACAGAAACATTTTCGGTCAACGGAATCAGAAAAGGAATCACTTTCGGTCCCTGTGCTCTCAAGGCATCAAAAGCACATTCAGACACCTCGTCTTTCTTCTCTTGAATGACTGACAGAACCCATTTGATGTAGTTCTTTTCACCTCGAAAGGCTTTTAAGTACTTGAGGGCCTTGCACCTGATACGCCAATCTTTGTGACGCAACTCTTGTAGAAACACTTTTTCATCGAATGTCTTGAATCGCTTCTTCCCCTTGTCTTTTTTCTTGTGCTTCTTCGGGGGCCTGGCTACAGATTTTGAAGGGAGTGATGCGACAGATTTTGAGGTGCCTCGACCTGTCGTTTTCACTATTGCCTCTTGTTCCGTTCGACTCGAATTGTTACATGCAGAGAATGCTGCGAAGAGTAACAAGCAGGTTGTTATAAAAAGATACAGAATATTGTAAAAGTGACTTTTGTTCATAGGTAAACCGTTTACGAATAAAGCAAAAAACAGGATCTCAAGAGAAAATTAACTGAACAAAAAATATGGACAATTCCTGTTCTCAGGATGATGATTCTAAGAACTTTTCTAACAAGAATAATGCAAATGTGCAACATGAAAATGAGTTCAATACTTAATTTTCACGCTCGCTCGTTCAGAACAAAGGCTCTGGTATGAAGATGTCATTTCGTAATGATAACCACTATATTTTGTTATTTAATATGTATTTCTTAGTTCACTCATGTCCACGTAAGGGATCAGTATGAAAGTCAACAGCTGAAGGCTTTTCGGAAAATTGAGCAGCGAAAGAAAAGTCATCTCTGGAATTCAAAACCTTTCTCAAAGGCAAAAATGTATCAGAGAAAAAAGAAATCGTTCGATACTCGAAGCGAACCAAAAGCAATAGAACGGATGTCTTACTTTGGCTTTTGAAAGACAAAGACAAGGGGTTAAAAAGTGAGGTGATTCTTGTTTTAGGGGAAGTAAAACAAAAAGCAGAAAAGTAGCAAGAGCCCTTACATGAGCGACAAAAAACCATAAAGCTCTTGAATTGAGAAGACTTACACTCATCTCTCTTACAAAGAGAGTTTGCCCGTTGTGGATAAAAGTTCCCTTGTATCCAAAAACAAAAATTTCATCAAAAAGTCCCGCACTAAAGGGATTTTTGTGTATCTTTCCTTCGTCTTCTCCAAGATACCCACAAAGCCATCAACCCAAGCACCAACCAAAAGGAAGGTTCCGGCATTGGATTCAAATCGCTCACTCGACTCGTTGATAAAAATCGCTTGCCAGAAAGCACTTCCTTTTGCTTTCGTCGCAGTGCCTCCCATTGCGCTTTGTTTTCCAGGACAATGAAGGCAGTCACGTGGGTTAGAATACCACTTCTCCAACTGTCCTTGATTTGTCCCAGCCAATGTTTCTGTGTATCTTTCCCCATGAGCTTCTGAAGCCACATTTTCCTCAGCCTTAAACCTTCTTGCCATGGCTCTTTTGGTTTATGCGTCCTATTTTTTGATGTGGCTCCAGGCAAGACAAAAGTGCCATAGGCGTCAGGCGGTAAAAAAAGCTGTGAAGCTGTTGCATTGGGCCAGACGAGCACTTCTTTGGGATCCAAAGCAAGGGGCTTACCTTGTGGAAGTCGTGTTAAGCGATTTTCCTTTGCACGAAAAGCAAAGCTATACAAATTATCTCCTTCGTTCAGGACATAAAATGCATCTGTCTCAGGAATAGCAAATTGCAAATCCAACGTTTTTTTCGAAAGGATGGCTCTTTTTGGATGAGAAGTCACTACGACAAAAATGGGATAGGCAGTGGAAGGATGATGAAAGTGTTTCAATATGGCTGCTTGCAAAGCACCTTCGAGAAAGAATCCACCTTCGGATGGGAACCTCTGTAAAGCAGTGTGCCAATCATCAGTCCATCGCAAGGTCCGAATGCGATAGTTGATCAAGGAGATTCGCGCTCCTTTGATGAGAGAGGGATACTTTTGAAGGAATTTTTTCATCCGAGTTGAAAAGGCAGCTTTTTGCCCTGCACCCTTTACGCTACAATCCACCAAAAAATGCACATAGGGAACTCGCTTGACACGCGGCATCTTCTGGCGGGCTGCTTTTGGGATGAAGATGGCTTCTTTATCTGGTCCAACGATGGGCGAAGTTGAAGGAGGGATTTTATTTGAGTCGCCGAGTTTGACAGACTTTCCATCGATCTGCAAAACAAAAGGTTCCTTGTGCAAAAGCTCAAAACTGGTTTTGCGCTTTTCCTTCGCCTGGAAGGGGTAAATGTGAAGTGCCAAAGTGTCCAAATCGTGATAGTACATGAGCCCAGGATCCTGGCTGGTACGCAAAATCTGCCGATACACCCAAAGTGCAGCCCTTTTTTCTTTGAGCAAACCTTGTACTTTTTGTTTGCCAATCCAAAGCCAATAATTGCTGACCCAAACACCTTTGGGGATGGAAATATGGGTCTTGTACTCCATCAGACTGTAGGGCCCATTTTTTAGTTCTAAGAAGATCTCGCTGCGGAATGTTCGACTTTTGGCGTCAAAAGTGGTCTTGCTAGAGAGCTTGTGCAATTTGACCAATTTGGATGCAGTGCTTGTGGCTAATTTCCCACTATTGATTAAATACCAACCTGGTTCACGGACTTTCTTTCCCAAAAATAGACCTTCCAAGCGCCGGAGCTTCTTTTCTGAAAGCGTCAAGTTGTCCAGTACCCACCATCGATAGTACATAGACAGAAAGAAGACATCACCTGTCCCCCCTCTTCTTCTGGCATGACTCATTCGAACATTCTGGATGATATCCTGCAGAGCACTTTTATCTATTCGCGGTGTGTTCTTTGCGGATAATTCGGATGAAAATGCAGCTCTCATGGCCTGATGAAAAACGCTTCGGTGGTAGGCAAAGCGTACAGTTAAGCCTATGGGAATGATAGAAAAGGCCACCAAAGCCCCGACAAGCAAGGTCCGTTTCCCGAAAGTCGGCAAAAGGGCCTCTACGTCGAGATAAAGATCTCGAGAGTGACAAAGCATCACCACAAATGGCGTCAGAATCAAGAATCCCAATCCAAAAGCCACAATAAAAAAGATGGAGAGCGGAAGTAAGGGCAAAAAGGTGAAACAGAAGAACAATGTAAATGGATACGTGCCACATCTTAACAAAAACAGCAATCCAGTGACACGGACGTTTTCTTCCCTGGGCCAGAGTAAGATAGCACCATTGAACACTGCCAAAACATAGTAAAGAGGATGCTCAAAACTTCCAAAGATAGGCTGTTCTCGACCTCCACCAGTCATCGAAGAGTACACAAACAACGCGATGATAGGTGCAACAAAAACAAAAAGGGCTTTCCAGATCCACCAGGTTACCCGAAAAAAATGGTCCTTTTTGGACATCACCACCAAGACAATCCTGGCAACCAGAAAGAGAAAAACGACCAAAGAAGCGATGCCCATCACCAAAGTGACATGCATCATCACTTCAGAGCTTGGAAAGAAAAATACCCCTCGTAGGTTAGCAAAGATATACCAGCATACAGGGATGGCAATTGCAGCCAGACCCTGGTTCCAAAGCTTCTGTTTTTCTGGCTCGGGCGTCAATTGTGCCAAAGCAAGGGCAATGGCATACAGCAAGGAAGGCATGGTCAGAGCCAGGGGATAAAGGAAAAAGCTGTCGGCCTGGATCATCCAGGAAGGGATAGTTCTCGGCAACAGGAGTTGTATATTGTGTCCCCCCCAGTACAGCGAACAAATGTACGTAAGCAACACAACAAATGAGAGCCGCCAGTCCACTGCTTGTCTACTTATCCAACAAAAAATGCTGTAACATGTGTATCCAACCAATTGTAGAGCCATTAAAGTCCCAAAGAAGTACCAAAAGGACAACTCATCAGGCTTCAAAAGAGTGTGAATCAATTGAAAGATATAAGCCATAAGACCCAACAACATGAGTTGGGGCAAAGTGACAGAAAGCAAAAGCCAGAAGGGGTGGAAGCTTTTACGCTGACTGGTGATTTCGGTTTGCATCATCAAATCTCTGAAGCCCAATGGAAAACAGAATGAGCGCACTGAGGTACACAACGACCCCGATCATCTCATGGGCAAAGTGGAAGGATTGGAGTGATGGCATGTTGGTTTGCAGCCGCAACCAGGCCACGCCTGAGAGAATTCTCGTGGTATTGGATAGGATCGTAAGGAGATAAGCAGAAAACGTGGCGATCAACAAAATCCACAGTTTCCCACGCTTTTTCGAGGGAAGTGGAAAGGAGAGAAAATAAGCCAAAGCCAAAGAAATACACAAAAAGTGAAAGCCTGAACATCCCTTGTGAATGAGAATGCCCAAAGAATCCGAGACAAATCCCTTACCATCGACATAGGCAAAAGTGCCGTACAAGAACCACTTGAGACACCACACAACAGGCCGCAAGAGCCAGGTAAGCTCATCCACACTTGCCTGACGAAACCATAACTTTCCGACACACAATCCCATGAATAGGCAAAATCCGATAAGGATATCTAAGGAAAATAGTTTCGTCTGGATGGCTTTAACATCTCGCATATCCCTGACCTTTAGAAGACTGTGTATTGAGGGATTTATGAGAGAGCAGCCCTGGCCTCACAAACCCCGGACTCGTGATACACGAATCCAACGAGTTTTCCCACAATAGCGGACCTCTTTGAATCTAGAATGAAAGAGATGTGAAAGAGTGATGAAGATCCTAAGGCCTCAAAAGCATCAATAAGAGCACAGAAAAAGCCATTATCTTTTGAGAGCCAATCGAGCCGTTTCTTCTAGCAATCGGACTGAAAGATCGAATGCATCTTCATCTAAAATGAAGTAAGGGCTGTGATGTGGTGGAGCCTCTTTGGCCTGCGCTTGAGTGCCTCCCGCACCAACAAACACAAAACAGCCAGGAACTTTCTGTAAATAAGAGGCAAAGTCTTCTCCGGCCAACATACGCAATTCTTCGATTTGCTCTTCTCCCACCAGCTGAACAGCGGCTTCTCGGATCAATGCAGTTGCGCCAGGTTCATTGACAACAGGCAATTGCAAACGTTTAAAAACCAGCTCAGACGTACATCCAAAAGGTTTTACGGCATGCTCAACGATTTCCTCGAGTAAAGCAGGAACTTGCTCCCAAGCTTTGGTATTCAAAGTACGGATAGTGCCTGTGATACGTGCAGTTTCTGGTATCACATTGAATGCAGTCCCTGCTTCAAAAGTCCCCACTGAAACAACCGCAGGAGCCAAAGGATCCAGCCTTCGGCTCACCAGGGTTTGCAAAGCCCCTATCAAGTAAGCACCTGCCACCAAGGGATCTGCCGTCTCTTGTGGGATGGCACCGTGCCCACCCCTACCATGTACAGTCAGCTCAAAACGATCCACCGATCCCATAATGGGACCAGGCGCGATGCCCAATCGCCCCGTGGGCATTTGAGACCAAATGTGAACACCGTAAATGCCAAGAAACTCAGGATCATCGAGAATGCCCTCTTCGATCATTTGGATGGCACCTCCGGCACCCTCTTCTGCAGGCTGAAAAACCAAACGCACTCGACCAAACTCAGGCGGATTCTCTACCAGTCTTCGTGCAACAGCGACCAGACAAGATGTGTGTACATCGTGACCACAGGCGTGCATCACACCTTTATGTAATGAAGTAAAGGGCACACCACTTTCTTCGTGGATGGGCAGCGCATCCAGATCCGCGCGCAATGCCACCATAGGACCTTCATCACCGATATCTACAATCACACCTGTCTTTGCAACTTCTGTTTTAGGCTCTAAACCAAGGGCGCGTAGCGCTTCGACAACGCGCTGAGCAGTTCGAAACTCCTGCCATGAAAGTTCTGGATGACGGTGCAGATCACGTCGCATCTCTATCAGTGCATCTCGCTCGTCTTTTGGTAAACTCCAACTTCTACTCGTCATCTCTTTCTCCATAATGGGCCCTCTTCCGCATTTTAATACGGACAGGTCAATGTGCTTTGGGAACTTTACTTTTTTCTTGGCAAAAATGAATGATTGCAATTCATATAGAAGCGAACTATCATCTATTTCAAGTCTATAGTGTTTTGATAGACAGGCAAGTATCTACTGAATATAACCTGTTCTCGAGAAATTTGGAATGTATCCACCCGCTCTCCCCGCAAAAGAACACCCTTCGGGTATCCGAAATGCCAACGGTTCCCAATCCCTAAGTACGAAAAATCCCCCCTCCTCATACTTCCATCGACTCCTTTATCTAAGTATCTTTTGCCTTTTGGGAACTTATTCTTCAGGTTGCTCCTCAACACCAGGACAGATCTACTTGCAATCCAGCAAGTACACTCTGCCTGCGGATGGCAAACAAAAAGCAACCCTGAACTTCTCGGCTTATACCAATAAAGCCAAAAAGCTTGAAACACTGTCTTCAACACCTGAGATCTTCCTAAACGATAAACCCTATAGCAAAAAAGAGTTTACCTCGACCAAACCTGGGATCTATACCTTTTACGCCAAGTACGAAGGTTTGGAGAGCAATACCATCAAGATCAAAGTGCTGCCAGCCAAAGAGTACGTTTACTCTGTTCTCAAAGGTCTCTACCTGTGGGCAGATAAAGTCCCTGAGGTAGATCCAACAGCATACGAAACACCTGAAGCCCTGGTGGCTAAACTCATCTACTCGAAAGCCAGAGGCGGCCCAGATCGCTGGACCTACATAGAAGGCAAGACCAAGCACGATGTCTTTTACAAAAAGGGACAGTATCTGGGTTACGGTTTTCGCATGGATTACGACAGTAAGGAGATACTGCGCCTGAGTAGAGTCTCAGTGGATAGCCCAGCAAGCAGAGCCCAACTCAAACGGGGTATGGCCATCAAAAAGCTCAATGGAAAAACCATTGAAGAAGTCGATAAACAAAGCTTATGGAGTGCCTTTCTAGGAGCAAACAAACCTGGTCATCCTCTGACACTGTCGTTAGAAACGCCTGAAGGAAAAACACTTGAAGTGACGCTAAAAAAAGACTGGATCGTCGCCAAAAGTGTTTCCAAGACCAAAATACTGGAGACCTCTCAGGGAAAAGTGGGCTACGTGCTTTTCAATCAGTTTATTGGAACCTCCAAAGAAGAACTCAATCAAGCCTTTAAAGGCTTTAAAGTCAACAAAATCAAAGAACTCGTTCTGGATCTTCGCTACAATGGAGGTGGACAACTTGATGTCGCTGAACATCTCGGAGCATTGGTCGCAGGCTCCCCACACCTCAAGGATATCTTTTTCAAATACGTACACAACGAAGAGTACAAACACTGGAATAGCTCCACTCGTCTTGAAAAGACATCGGAGCATGCCTTAGCACTCAAACGTGTTGTTGTCCTTACCAGTAGAAGCACAGCTTCAGCCAGTGAGGTCCTCATTCACTCGCTGCGTTCTTACATCAAAGTCCAATTGATCGGAGGGCTGACTTACGGAAAGCCTGTGGGTATGTACACGCTCTCTTTCTTTGATAAAGTGATCCTCCCTATCTCTTTTCACATTACAAATCATAAGGGAGAAGGCAACTATTTCGATGGGCTCAAACCAAACCTTCCTGTAGAAGATACCATCCTCCACGCTCTGGGCTCTCCTGACGAACCTCTGCTCAAAAAAGCCCTGGAGTATCTGAAGACAACCTATACTTTCCCAAAACAAAAGACCTATCCTCAGCCTATCTTTCAGAGTCGACAATTTTTGGATAAATCAGCTAAATGGAATGGTTTGCGGCGTATTATTGGGATGTTTTGATCTCGAAGAAAAAGAGGAACTGACAACAAGCTGCTTGAAACCCGCTGCCAGAAAGTATGAGACTTTGTAATACAGACGAAGAGCGTGCACAGAATGGGAACTCTATCTTAGACATTTTTGCTACAGAGTTGAGTTTGCAGTTCAAAAAAGTTCTTCAGGTCTTTTTTATACTTTTGTGGGAGCGGTTTGTTGATCGGAGATCCAGCCTTGCTCTTCGAGACGATCGGTGGGTGGTGGTGGCTTTGGTGTCAAATCAGAAATACGCTGATACAAGGTATCATCCATTTCAATAGAAAGTGCTTCCAGACTTTCTTTGAGCTGCACTTCATTTCGCGCCCCAAGGATGGGAGAAGTGACAGCGGGATTGGCCATCACCCAAGCCACAGCAAGAGCGGCGGGCTTTACACCCAGTTCTTGAGCGATATCCACAAATCCACGAATCCCCTGCTCTACCCAATCCATACCATAGCGTCTTTGGTATTTCTCATTGCTCTGAAAGCGTGCTTCCTTTTCGGCTTTTCCCTCCAGGTATTTTCCAGTGAGCAAACCTGCTCCTAGCGGACTGTACGGCATCACACCCAGACCTTCGCTTTGGGCCATAGGTAATAATTCGACTTCCACCTGGCGCTTCAAAAGGCTGTACATGGGTTGAATGGCGTGGATAGGTGTCCATCCGTATTGCTTTGCGATGCCGATGGCCTTCATCACTTGCCAAGCAGCATGGTTGGAAACACCAATGGTCAAGATCTTCCCTGCTTTAACAAGATCGTCCAGGGCTCGCATGGTTTCTTCTAGTGGTGTCGATGGATCTGGACCATGTAAATAGAAAAGATCGATCCAATCTGTACGCAAACGTCGTAAACTTTGTTCCACCTGCATGACCAGGTGACGTCTACTGGAACCTCTTTGATTTGGCCCCTTGTTTTGGACGGGATAGAAAGCCTTGGTCGCTACGATCAACTTGTCTCGGCTCCCAACCATGCATTCTCCAAGGATTTCCTCGGACAAGCCATTACCATACATATTCGCAGTATCAAAGAAGTTGAGCCCAGCTTCACGACAAATCGCAAAAAGTCTCTTGGAAGTCTCTTTGGATGCTTCACGACCAAATGTCATGGTTCCAAAACACACAGGTGAAACGCGCATCCCTGTACGTCCTAAGAGTTTATACTGCATTCTTTAGGTCCTCCATTAGACAAATTCTAAACTTTGTATACAATCGATATCACTCACACAAAAATGGTTTATACCACAAATCGGTTCCAATTCAGGTCCAGACTACGTCCATCTTCTTGTCGTGTAGCGCACAAGACAAAAAACTAAGGAGAAAACAGTGGATAACTTTAATGCACCACCTCCCCCTATGCCCGGCCCTCCTCCCATGCCAGGCCCTCCAGCCGATTTTCGTGTGGGACCTCCTCCAGGTTCTGAATTTGCCAAACCAGCACCCACTCCAAAGCTAAAAGATTACATCCAGATATATGTGATCTGGATGTTTGGTGGCTTTTTTGGCATGCACCGCTTTCTCCTGGGCCGCTGGTTCTCAGGAGCGTTGTACTTTTGCTCATTCGGTTTCTTGTTCGTGGGTTGGATGGTGGACTTTTTCCTCCTCCCCAGAATGCTCAAAGCCAAATTCAAGAAAAAACATGAGAAGCAATTAGAAGATCCCACTGTTGAACCCATGGAAGATATCATCGCGCCCTGGGCAGAAGGTGGAGCGGGTATTTTGTTCAAGGCACAAGGTTATGTGGGACTCGCCTTCTTCTTATTTGCTCCGACCATTGGTGTGCTCTTTGCGGTGATGTTCAAGATGTACCATCTGGCTATCATCGTCCTTGTGATCCTGCTATTCGCCAGTTTTATCAACCAGGTCAATCGCTATCTTCCCAAGTATCAAGACACCCTTATACGCATCCCTCTACTAAAAGATATCATCAATATTTTCCAAGGCTTTTACGATTATTACTATACAAACAAACCCAAAGGTTTCTTTTTCTACCTCTTCTACCCCTTCACGGCTCCGTTGGCTTTGATGGCTTCAAAGGTGAGAAGAGAAGAGTTGAAATTGTACCTTCGGATCTTTGCTTTGATCGCTCTGACTTTGGTGTTTGAAGCGATTACCAGCTACAAAGATCTCTACCCACCACACCTGGGATTTGGAGATGCTTTTTTGATCATCTTCATCCAGCTCCTTTTCACGTTCTTCGTGGTGGGCCTCTATCTGATGCCTGCAATGACAACAGCATTTTCCTTAAGTTTTTCAGGTGCAAGAACCACCCTCCAGCTCACCACCATGTTTGCTCTCTCTTTCGCGCTTTTTGTGGGCGTCATTACGACCTATCTTTCACAAACATCCCCCCCGCTGCTCATCGAGGGTATGCGGTTGGATGCACGCTTTAAAAAGAAAAGTTTCCAGAAAGAGATCACAGAAAAAACAGAGATGTTTCTTCTTTACCATTTGAGACGTGCAAAGCTCCCCTCTCAAACCAAGCCCTGGTCTCTACACAAAGAACTCACGGATAAGTACCAAAGCCATATATCCAGCTCCGCTTACAAAGATGAAGCCAAACTCCTTCATATCATTGCATTTCACCCCTACCGCAATCGGCCCAAGCACGTGTGGTATGGTATTGTCTTCAAAAGATCACAGACCCAAACACGGTTTTTCCATTTTACGGGGCCAAACGGAAAGTTTTACACCTCATCCAATCAACTCCCGCCGAATGTGCAAAGTATTATCAAAAGCATCACTCCCCAAGATTGGCTGAAGCTCGGCAAAAAGAAGAAACGTGTTCGCCTCAAGAAAAAGTATCGTAAGCGGATCAAAATCATCAAAGAGAACCGAAAGCGCAAACGCCTCAAGAAAAATCGCTCCCGCTAACCAGACTATTCTCCCCCCCAAACACCTGTGAACAAATCACAAATCCTTTTCTCTTTCTTAAGAGATGACTTTAGCGACAAAACAAAATTTGCCGTCTGAGGTTTTCTGCCGTCTAAGGAACAAAAGTCCATCCTTCGTGTAGAGAATGGTGTGGGCTATAGTCCACAGACCCCAATCCACCCAATGTTCATGGAGGCCATTTCCGATAAAGCCCTTAAAACGCACACCAAATAAAAAATGGTACAGTCGGGGTAAGGATTGCATCTAAATGAAGCAAGGAAAACGCAACCCTGGCAAGCGTCCCCTAAGGATTGAGCCTCCTGGAATGCACTGTCTGTTGTTATTGACCCAATATTGGTTTGTTTTTTATGGAGAAAGAACGTATGCGTACTCTCACAAAGTTGTGTCTGAGCTGGTGCCTATTGCTCCTGTTTATTGCCTGCCAAGCCCTCCCCGAATCGCCTGAGCCAACAAAACCTTCATTGGGACAATCTATACTCCCAATCATTGGTGGGAAAAAGGACAGTCGACATCCAGCAGTCGGTGCTTTGGTTGGAAACAAACGTTCCTTCTGTACAGGAACCCTCATCGCTTCACGTTTGGTTCTCACAGCAGCACACTGTCTGACAAGTGCTCGCAGTCAACAAAATCGCAAAATTAAGATTCAATTTCGTATAGAAAAACCAAATAGCTCCCCTCCGAGCTTTACCTACCACGATGTCGATTCTATGATCTCACATCCCCAGTACTCCTCAAGACCCAACCGAAATGATGTGGGGGTAATGATCCTCAAGCAAAATATCGTGGGCGTCACACCCATCCCACCCAACACAGCTCGCATGGACAATACATGGGTTCGACGCAAGATCTTGTTTTTGGGCTACGGTGTGACCCAAACCAGACC
>Ga0213833_1001627_pt1 | contig 15746 bp, 21 predicted proteins | sample SWATP21_FD_160575 | JGI IMG/M metagenome (GOLD analysis project Ga0213833, IMG submission 160575) | Coastal seawater microbial communities from Marineland, Florida, United States - SWA TP2 #1 | ecosystem: Environmental > Aquatic > Marine > Coastal | place: USA: Florida | collected 2016-08-14
CCCCTCCACCGCACCCACCACCGCACACTCACAACACAACACGGGGCAGCCAGTGCGAGCACGAGCACAACCAAAGCAGACCACACGCACACACACACACACACACACACACACACACATATATATATGTCTGTATGTGCACCACGCACGGCCCACGCACCACTCCCACCGGACTGTGTCGAGGCCAACGAGGCCCGCCGTTTTTCCGCTTTCGACAGACTGCGAAACGAGTTCGTGCGCCGCGGCTGTGTCGCTGACGCGTGGGCTCGAGGCACTTGTTGCCCCTGCTGTCGTGCTGCTGGGCCGACGCTGTCGTCGCCGATGCCGTCCAACGCCGACCCAATCAACGCCCGGCGAGCTTGGCGGTGCGAGCGGCTGTGCCGCAGCGGCTGCACCGGCACCGGCACCATGCCACGCAACGACAACGCCGACGACGCGTGGGACGCGCTGCTGCTGCTGTGTGCGTAGCCACCGGCACGTGAGTACGCGGACTGTGGTCGCGGTCGGCGGCGCTGCGCGGGGGAGCTGCCCGCTGCCATCCCGTGGCCTGCGTCGCCAGCCTGGCGCCGGCGTGTCACCAGCGCAGACCGGGGACGGATGGAGCCGCGGATGGGGCTGGTGCTGAGGCGGGCTCGCCCAGCGGAACGGTTGCGGCGGATGTTCGCGAAGGACATGGTCACACGTGACGTGGACAGCGTGGGTTGAGGGTCGTAGGCGCCTGTGCCATCACAAGCCGCCGGCACCAAGACGCGAGACGTTGCCCCGAACAAGACACGACACGCGGTCACACGGCACGCGCGCACACATAAACACACAAGCACACACCAAAGCAAGGTAAGCCAAAGATGACACACGCGCCATACATTGGCCACCATCACAGCCTTGGTGGCCACAAGAGCCAACCACGAGACACACGCACCGGGACCTGGAGACGCAGAGTAGCTGACGCTGCGTGTCGATGCCGCTGACATGGGTCGCAACCGCAACGGCTCCTGTATGTATCATGCACACACACACATACACACACACATACCAATGCACACGCACGCACGAAAAACCATTCCACCACAAGCCGTGTGCACACCGGAACAGCAACTGTCAGTGGTGCCACATGGGATCCAGCCCAGCACCATCACAACCAACGTACAGAAACATCGCGGCGAGATGACCCAAAGGTCCCGGCTTTTGCCCGAGCGCCCCACGCGTTCTTCGGACGTGGAGGCCGGAACTGAGTGAACACAGGCGCGCCTTCATCAGTCGTGGAGTGACCCTTCCGACCGCGCTGCCCCTTCTTGCGCTTGCCCGGCTCAAGCTTGCGCTGGGTGCTGGAGCCAAACCCAGCGCGCCCTCGTTGGTTAGCGTTGATGGTTGCACCGCGACGCTTGGCCGCTGCCACGAAGGACAGGCGTGGGTCGTCCTTCAAGTCCTGTCGCTGTCCCGGTGCCAAGTGTGCGTGGCGTGGCATCCAGTCATACCACCGGCGGCTCTTGCCGAAGCTCATGGCTGCCGCCCGAGGGAGGGCGTGTGGCAACTACCACACGGTGTCTCCTCAAGATGTGGGGGCGTGCAAGGCCCTGTTGTCAGCACGTGGCGAGGACGTGCCTTGACTTGCAGTTGTCCGGCACGTGCATACGCTCCGGACAAAGGCTGCGTTGGGAGGCAATCGGCGAAGGCGCTGCAGCACCGACCGCCAAACGCACCGAAGCACGACAGTCACTCAATCAGACGACACAACAAGCACGCCGTGGGGCCATGAAAGCTGTCGCGAGGACCGGCACGACTGCTGAGAGAGACTCGTTGCATGTGATGGCGGCTGCGACGTTGAATCAAGCGCCGTTTTCGTTGACCGTAAAAGGACGGAAAGTGTCACACTTTCCAAACTGCGCCGGGTTTGGCACGCCGCCCACACCTTCGCGCTCTGCCACGGGTGCCTTGAACCAACGCAGCAGTCCTGTGGTTCTCTGTGGTCACGAACAAGTGCTGCAGCTACTGGGGGGCAGCTTGGTTGGAGCTGGTGGGGAGGTCATGAGGCCCCCACGTGTGTGTCTCCAGTGAGCGCGTTGGGCGCAGAGAAAGTGCTGTGGTTTGCTGGGTTGGCATGTGGATGATTGATTGATTGACTGCGCGTCTCCGGATTCGGTTCGAAGCTGTTGAAGAAGCACGCAAGCGCTCCAGGTCGGCACAACTCGCTGTATCGGGCAACACCGCAACACAAACGCAGCAGCGCAGCGCACCGCGACCGTGGAGGCTTGGCGCGTGCAGCACCCGCCACACATGAGCGGCTCCACATCTGCGTCACCCACACGGCCTGTGCCAGGGATAACCATGCTTGGGGAGGGCGAAGCAATCCCCACGACTATCCCCATCACCGCCTCCCCGACTCGCAGCCACCATTCCGCCTCCCTTCCGAGTGGCAACCCGGGTGGTGACGACCTGATGGGGGGCATGGTGGACGGCGTTGGCGCGCCAACCATGGAGATCACCAACGAAATGTACCTTCAACACCTCGATGACACTTGGGCACTCATCCGCCACAAGGCTGGGGAGCTTGTGACCATGTCGGCGCAGTGCAACAAGGCTCGCAAGCTCGCGCAAACCAAGAGCCAGGAACTAGACCTGGCCCGGCGCCGCGAGGGTGTGTTGGCAGAGAAGCTGCAAGCGACAGAGGAGCGGGAGAAAGCCGCGAACCAGCGCGTCGAAGAGCTGGAAACGTGTGTCTCGGAGTTGGATGAGGCCAAGGGAGCGGTAACGGCAGCAGTGGAGGAAACAAAGGAGAGACTGGTGAAGACCGAAGCACAACTGCGCGACGCGCTGAGCCAGGGGAACGAGGCTGCGGCTGTGGCAGAGAAAGCGAAGCGTGCAGCTCATGAAGCCATCAGCATGCGGGCCATGTTGGTTGCCAACATTGAGGAGCTGAAACGTGTTATCGCTGCGGGACAGCAACACACGACAGAGATGCGCAAGCAGCACGCCGCTGCTCTGAAAAAGAGCTCGGAAGAAAACCAAGAGCTGAATCGGTGCGTGCGTTGTTGCTGTTGCCCGCTGCGCTGTGCGTGTGTGTCTGCATGCTTGTGTGTGTGTGTGTGTGTGTGTGTGTGTGTGTGTGTGTGTGTGTGTGGGCCTAATGAACATAAGTGACAACTATGGTGTGGCGCAGTCATATCGTGAACATGATGGAAGAGCTGAAGAAAAGTAAAGCCAGTGCCGAGCGCTTGAAGCGAGAGCACAGTGCCTTGGAGTCTGAGCTCCAAGGTGTTGCGACGCACCGTGACAAAGCGGCGCAGGAACTCGCCGCCACAGAAAAGGTGTGTCTGTGTGTGTGCCGTGCCCCCGCACGCGTGTGTGTGACTACAACTTCTTTGATAGCCCAAAGGAAACTGCAAGTGGCATGACATGCGCCTCCTGGTGTTGTCGTTGGTTGGCCTGTGTGACGTTGCCTTGCGACAGGAACGAGCTCGCCTGCACGACGAAGTGAAGCGGTTGGTGCAGCAGAGTGCCAAGTCCACAGCGGACCAAGATCGAGAAATTTCAGGATTGCGGGACGAAATGGCGGCGCTGGCTCGAAAGCTGAAGGCCACTGAAGACACTGCTGCGTCGCTCAAGACTCAACTGGCCACCACACAGGCCGAACTCAAGAGCTCACAGGATGACGGCGGTGCGCGAATCCTGTCTCTTCAAAGCCAACTGGAAAAGGAGGCGAGAAGCAAAGCAGAGAAACTCACGCAGCTGGTTCGTTGTATGATGTGGTGATGCCCGTTGATTGCATCTGCGTCTGCGTAGCTGGGGCATGATATGGGGGGTGATCTAACGGCGTCTGCGGCGATGGACATGGGATTGGGTGGCTGTTTCGACAGGAACAACTGCACCAGACAGAGTTGAACAACGAAAAGGGTGAACATCAACAAACCAAGTCGGAGCTGTCGAAAAAGAACTTGGCCTTGACTGCGCTCAAGGACCAGGTGCGCACCGAGTGGGGGAGGGGCTCCGGAAAGCTTGGGTGGAGTGTTTCACACATCTTGTCCTTTCGTGTGTGGGTCGGTGGGACGTGGGGGGGATGCAGCTCATCCTCAAGGATCGAGAGGTGGAGGAGGCACGCAAGCGCACTGAAAGCAAGGACCTGCTTTTGAAGCGCAGTACCGACATGTTGCGCAAGGAGATGGACTCTGTTCGTGAAAAAGTACGTCACGCAGCGCTTTGGTTTGGTTTTGCTCGTGCTTCGCTGTTGGTGTGTGTGTCGCGGTACGACCCATGTCACACATGGCTGTGTTGGCCTTGCCCAGCTTCATGCCGTAACTCGTGAACGAGACGCGTTGGCGCAAAAGCTGAAAGTGAAGGAGGAGGCCATTCAGGGCATGGAAACCACCATTTCTGTTGCGAAGGAGGAAGTCAGCGATGTGAAACAGGTAGCCGCTTGGTGTTTGGTGTTTCGCACATGTGATCTTGTGCTTGTGCTGACGGTGGCGCTTGGCAGACGACGGCACTGCAACTGGAGCGCCTGCAAAAGCAAAATGCGGCGCTGCAAAGCCAGCTCGAAGAAGCTGTGACCGCTCGAACTACAGCAGAAGTGTCGCTGCGCAAGGCTGTATCAAGCGTAAGCTGCAGACATGTCCTTCGCATGCGTTTTGCTTTTCTTGCTTGCCTGCGGGGGTCCGATTGGCTCATGTGCTGTGGTGTTTCTTTGTTTCGTTTGGTTGGGTTGGGTTGGACATGCGGCCTGTGTGTTGTGTTCTTGTTGGTGTGGCGGTGGCGGTGGCTCACGCAACAGGCGGCGGAGGAAGTGTCTCAGAAGGAGAGCCAAGCCAAGACAATTGTGTCCAACCTGCAAACGGAGTTGGGTGGCACGCGCCAACGTCTGCAAGCTGCCGAGCGAGCGATTGTTGAATTGCGTGCGCGGCTCCAAGCCTTGGGGCAGGAGGCACAGAACACACGCAACTCCGCGAAGAAGCTCGAGGAGGAACTGCAGCTGAAGACAAGCGAAGTGGATGCCCTGAAGGTTGCAGTGACCAAGGCACAGCATGACACAGGCACTGCGGCCAATAAAGCGGACGCGAGTGCGAAGGAGGCGGCTCGGCTGAACACCGACAACAACGAGCTGAAGGCGCGCGTGACAGCCGCAGAGAACACCATTGCTGAAGCGAATCGACGGTTGGCAGCTGCCGGCAAGGTGCGTTGCGCAGACACCACCTCCTCGATGTACAACACCACATGGTGCTGATGTGTTGCCCATGTGTGCTGTTTTGTTTTGTTTTTCTTCTTCCTTTTTCTTTATTTTCTTCTTTTCTTGTCTCCTCCTCCTCCCCCCTCATCATCCTAACCCTCCTCCTCCTCCTCCTCCTCCTCCTCCTCCTCCTCCTCCTTCTTCTTCTTCTTCTTCTTCTTCTTTTTTGTATTTTCTCCTTCTCCTTCTTCTCCAGGAGCTGGAAGCGCGTGGTGCGGCCATTCAGCGCCTGCAAGACCAGCTGCAAGACGTCCAGGACCGTGCTGCGGCCCAAATCGTGGCGTTTAGCGACCGCAACGAAGCCTTGGCGGCAGAGGTGGAGGGTGCCCAAAACGAAACGTCGGCGGTGGCGGAGCAATCGGAACGGCACCGCCAAGAGATCGCGCGGCTGAACGAAGACTTGGACGGCGTGCGGCAGCAGCTGTTGGATGCCAACGAGAGGGCGCGTGCGTCATCCAGCGGCGAAGCTGCGGCCCGCCGCGAGCTTGCCATGGTCAAGGATCAGGCGGTGCAAGACTCGCGCCAGGCAGCTGAGGAGCGGTCTGAGCGTGCCCAGCAGGTGTGTTAGGCGTTGCTGTTCTTGCATATGTTGTGGTGCGCTGTGTGTTGCAAGGGAGTGCCACTTGCGTGACACTTGTGCCCATGTTTTGGTTTCATTGGTCACCTGGTTGATGTGGTTGTTGTTTGCTGGATGGTGCAACCCCCTGGTCGTGTTGCAGGCGCAACGACAGATGGAAGAAACGCGAAAGGCCAAGGCAGCCGCAGAAGATCTTCGCAGGGAGTGCGCAGCTGCCCAAGAGCAGGTGAACAAGCTCAAGCGGTGCGTGTGGATGTGTGTTTTACTCGCCACAAGTGGTTGTCTGGTGCCGTGGTTTTCGTGCTTGGGTTGTATCGTTGTTTGATCGGAGGGCACAACACTCTGACGTGTGTGGGTGTCGGCAACTACACGGTGGTGGCGGTCTCCCATGTCCAGGCAAGTGAAAAAGCTTGAACGAGACAACAGCAGCCTGCGCAAGCTTGAAACAGACATCACCAAGTTCTACCGCGCCAACCGCAGCGCATCGCAGCACGCCCACCTGGTCAGTGGACGTGGCGCCGACCGTGGTCGGGACAACTCCAGCGTCATGAGTGGCGGGGGCACGGGAGGTAGTGTGCATGGTGGTGCCGGTGGCGGCGGCGGTGGCGGTGCCGACAGCAGCGCAGCGTCGGTTGCCTCAGCCACGGTGCCCGCGCTCGCCACATCGTCAGCCCAGGCAGGTGGCAACGAGTCAGCGGCGCTGATGTGGGCGCGTGCGCAGCTGCGTGGCGAAACCCACGCGTCGCCGCCGCGAGTGCCCAACTCGCATGCACAGCAGCAGCAGCAGCGGCAGCAACCGCCGCAGCCGCAGCAGCCGCAGCAGCCGCAGCAGCCGCAGCAGCCACACGATCCGCATCATCATCACCCACAACCGCAGCAGCGGTCGCACAGTCACCACCACACTGGCGGGGTGGGGCAAACCGAGGACGTCAACGAGGCCACCATACGCCGCGTGGACGCCATGATCAAAGCCAAGCGAGCAGGTCGCCCCATGAGCGCTGGACAACGGTCGGTTGGTCGCGCCAGTGTCGGGTCCCACGGCAGCGGCAGCAGTGGCGGTGGTGGTGGCGGCGGCGCCGGTGGACGGCGTGGGTCATGGACGGAGCGCGGAGCGCTGCAAGGTGGCCCACGCCAGTCCCACACACACAACGCACACACGCACCCGCACACACACGCGCACGCGCACGCCGCAGCGTGGGGCAGCGGCGCCAACGGGGGCAGTGGCGGTGGGGTGCGCCACGTGGTGAATCCTCATCCGTTGGCGCACCTGGATGAAACCCCCGGGCCCATCCAACGCGATGTGAACGGCAACCCCAGTGGCATCACGCCTGGTGGTGGTGGCATGTGCAGCATGGACGACGATCCCCGGACGCCCCTTCCACAGTTAACCTCTGCCTCTCATGGTGGTGGTGGTGGTGGTGGTGGTGGGGGCGGTGGAAATCGAGCTCGGGCGGATGCGCACGCCCAAGCACAGATTCAGTCGCACATGATGGCGCGGCACCGACAGCAGCTGCAGGCACAACAACAACAAGCGCAGCAGGAGTACGAGCAACGCCAGGCACAAATGGACTACATCCGCGCGCGTATGGCAGAGTCGGAGGAGGTGCGGCGGTCTGCAGAGCACGGTCGTGCGCGCGACCTCGGCAGTGACGGCGCCGCCACCGGCGGTGCCATCCCCGCCATGCAGCCGCACTTGCAGCAGCAGTTCTATGCTCAAGCCAAGGACCACCACGCGTCGCAGCGAAAGCACCGCCGCGCGCAGGAAGCCGCAGCTGCAGCAGATGCGGCCCTTGGCACGCCCAAGGCGAGCTCCGGCCACAACGGCGGAGCAAGGCGGGGGAGTGGCCGTGGAGCAAAGTTCAACACGTCCCGCCGTCGTGCGTCGTCCAAGAAAACGATTCCTGCAGGTGGAGGAGCCGCAGCGGTGGTTGCGGCACGACGCCGGAAGCAACGGTCGCACAAGTAGTGGTGGTGCATGTCAGTTCGTCGTGAGCATGTGTGCGTGCTGCATGAGCGAGGCCCAGCGCCTGCGGTCGCGGTTGCCGCGTCTTCTCTAGCCCAGTATGCGGCGTTGGTGTTGATGGCGCTCGTGGGCGAGTGCACTGCTTGGCCGGGTTTGTGTGAGCTTGGTGGTGTGTCGTTGCGTTGGATACACCCTGTCGCGGCGTGTGTGTGAGGGGTGAACATTTTGTTATTGTGTCACGGCTAGGCATTGCACACAGACACATGCATGCAAATCACAATCACATTCAATGGACGACGCGGCACACGCCTAGTGGTAGGCTTGACGAAAACAGAGGGGGCCACGATGGCATGCTATGGGATGCTCACTGGGACAGTGATAAAGATATCGCCATGTCAAGTGTGCTGGGTAGTGTCGCAGACACATCACTACTGTCCGAGTCGGAGCTGGAGCCAGGCACAACTCGCTCTTGCAACGCCCACTTGGCAGATTCTGATTGGCGTGGTGGTTCCGGTCCGATAGCCTGTGTGTTCGTGTCGACCTCTCGTTCTGTGTCACTTCCACCAGTCGTCGTATGCTGCACTTGCTTCTCTTCCCTACCCCGAGGCCGATGCGCAAACTGCGTGGTAAGCCCCGACATGGCCTTGTTGCGAGGCCGCGAGAGGCTGCGCTGGTAGGTTGCCGTCACTTGACGTGACGCTCGTCCCAGGTGTGACGCGGCTGGTGCAGGCATGCCGGATATGGTCTTGCACGCAGGTACTGGCGCCTCTGGTAGTGCGGGGCGGCCCAATTTGTTTTTGTTGTCCAAGGCCCTGCGCGAGGAACACAAGTACACGCACACATCCACGCACGCACGCACGCACGCACGTCACAGTTGTCAGCATCAGCAAAAGCACTTCGCAGCCACCGTAACAAACGCCGGCACAGCGGCGGACATTCACACGTACGGGTTCCTCCACCGCTTCTTCACATACGTTATCACGCTGCTGATAAGCGACTTGTTGGGTGTGGGACTTGACAGAGTGTGTTTCCGGGCCTTCTTCGTCGGTGTGGAGCGCTCCCCCTCCATCTCCTTTCCACGGTCCCGCTTGCAACCCTCGCCCGCACGTGCACTTGTCACACCCGAACCACTGCCATGGTTACCGTGGCCAGCAGCACTCGTTGTTCGATCTTCATCGTGTCCAACCAGTTCTTCACTCTTGCCATCTCCCTCGACCTTGGAGGGCTTCTCACCACCGCCACCGCCACCTTCGCCGTTTGCCACACGGGTGTGCGTTGTCTTTGTCGCCGTCGCCGTCTCCAAGTTGACACTTTCACTACTTCCACTGTCCCGCACGCTCGCGGCGACCTCGTCACCAAGACTACCTTGATCATCACTTTCCACTGCCATGTCTTGCGCTTGGAGGGCCGCTCGGTGCGCATGCCGCTCCAGCTGCGCGGTGTGGGTGATACGCTCCTTTTGAGGAGCCACCCGGTCAGCGAGTGGCTTGCGCTTGGGGCGGGAGGCGTCGAGCAACGCTTGCGGTGAGGCGCTCCATGAGTCGAACAGCTTCCGAATCTTGTCACGCAGGCGAGACGGAGCCCGCGCAGTGAACCAACGCTTCGTGATGTCGCGGTGCATCAGTCGAGGCGAAAGAGCGAAGGCCCAGCGAGTGATGAAGTTTTCCGCGAATAAGAGGACAAACACACCACAATCCACCGCATTGCGCTGCTTGGGAGCCTGCCAACGAAATCAAGCGCAAGTCAGGATGCGGAGTGGCCACATCCCCAACTCACACGCAAGCGGAAAGGTGGATGGAGTGTACAACCAAAACATACCGGTGGTGCATGCTTAGGCAAGTTCTGCGTGGTTATGCACACCTTGGCGTTGTGCCGGTGAAGAGCTTCGTGCACCAGGTATCTGTGAATGGACACGGCGGTGAATCGTCAGGCACAAAGTTGTGTGGCAAGCCTCGCTCATCAATCATCGACACACACGTACTGTCGCAAATCGACACAAATGGAAGCCTGTGGGTGGATGCCTAAGGAGTCAAAGAAGAAAATGGAACATGTGTCAGGGGACACCGGAGGCTTCTTCTTGGGTTTCTTGTGCGGTGAGCGCACATCGCCGTTGCGTGGAGGCAATAACAACCCGGGGTTTTGAATCACAGCAAGTGACCAATGATGACTGCGCGGGTCAAGGGCGTCAGTACCGCACACATCTGCTTGGCAACGTCTTCACACAAACACGCGAGCGCGCATACACACACTCATGTACACACACACGACACGCTCCAACCACGCACGTTCGGTGAATTGGAACGAAAAGGTACTTCTTCGAAAACACATCCACTCCCTGCGTCCAGGACTTCACATTGTTGTATCCAGTTAAACGTCTTGCCTTCGCAGAATTTCCTTTCCCCTGATAACCAGCAGAGGTTGTTAACACAAAGCACTGTGCAAGGGCGTGAGGAGTAGTCGGCACGAACCTCTGTGAGTCGTGGGTAGAAATAAGTCGAGTACACGTAGACCTGTGACCGCGCTTCATCATCCAACAGGTTCAGCTGTATCCACCTGCCACGGTGAACGCCAACCAACGTTACAGAAGCTACACAAAGCCCATGGCTGCGGTTAAGGTTTGTGGAACCTACTTCAGGTAGCAGTCTATGACACTGTCGTTGAGCAACTCTCCCGAGTTCAGGCGAGCATAATCGCCCTGTGTGATCAACACAGACCCCTTCTCGTGTGTGATGTCGCCACTCCCTGCGACACCCGGGCATACACCAGCGCAATGAGCTCATGTGACACCAATGCAGTGCAGCCATGGCTTTCCGACCTTCTTCCCCGCCGTAAGACGTTTCCGCCGAGTTCGCGGCTTTCTCCTCGGCTGGCCTGTTACCAGCCCCATCCACAGCAGCAGTGTCGCTATTGTGCGCAGTGTCTTCATCGTGGCTCTGCTTCGCCTTGTCGGTCCCACTTTCGGCACGCGGGGCGCGCTGTGTGCGGCGACAGGATGGGAAGAAGAACAACCGCTCTCCGTTCTGTGTGATGTCGCTGTCACGTTCGCCAACGTGGGTGGGGGGACACCAGCAACGTGGGTCAATCACATGGCGTGGGGGGTCGACAACACCACGACTGGGGAAGCGGCCGCCAACTACGTACATTGGTGCGCCTCCACGGCGCCGCAAGCGAGCACTGCGGCGGCGCCCGTGTGGGTCAGACGTCGGCGAGGCAGGAACAGGCACCATGTCTTTTGAGGTGGCGAGGAGGTCACTCATGTCCAGGTTTGCAGTGAACTGCTTCGCTTCCCCCGCTCTGGCGGGGAGATGAGAGGAGAGCAACATGTCAGAGAAGTGGTGGTACGCAGCACGTGGCACAAGACAATACACTGGACACGGAACACGGACGCGATTGTTCTCAAGGTGCGGCGAGTCCAGCCAGGTAAGCCGGTCATCCAAGCTTCAAGTGACGCGCGGACACGATGGTTAAAGAGAACCACAAGGAAGGGGGAACCACTAACACCTGCGCTCTCCGCCGACACGGCAAGACACACACACCCAAGAGGCACAACCCACTGTGAATGCTGCGTTGGGCGCGGAGGAATTAAGATCAAGCGCGACCGCACCGATCGAAATGGACACTTCCTCCACAGGGGAGTACGTGGGCACCTTATGCTTCCGTGGGTATATTACCATGAATGGGAGGCAGGTGGAAGTGCCAACAAATACCTGCGTGCGTGCGTGCGCGCGTACAGAAGCAGACGTCAGCGCCGCTGGCGATGCCGCGCTGCTGGTCAGCCACCCACCTCCAGACTCTCTGGTGCAATCTGCAGCGGTGTATTCCCAGTGACAACCAAACTCGAACGTGTAAAGTGCAGGGAACCTTGGTACACGTATGAGTCAGACAAAGTACAGCAGCCAATGATCGGGAGTGGCTCCGTCACGCGCGAGTTCATGTCTTTGTTGGTCTGCCGACAAACACCCCGTCGCGAACCAAGGAGGTCAGCAAAGGCACCGCATACACTCATTCTCTTTTACAAAGCGCAATCACACAAATGGGACCACATACCAGTGAGGACGCCTGGGCGGGATCATCCTCTTCGTCAGAGCTGAGTAGTGTGAGGTCAACAACCGACGACTGGCGTGCCAGCTCGGGCTTCTTGCGCAGCACCAACGGCTTCGTCTTCGTCTTCGTCTTTGTCTTGCTCACACTCGACACACCCGAAACACCCGACGCACTTGATGGACGACGTGATAACCGAGACGAGCGCAGGGACGAGCGGGTCAGCTGCAGCTCCGATCTGGCGCGAGAGGCGCCGTAGAAACTCCCCGCCGGCACCACACTCCGCGGCGCCCCCCCACTACCATTGCTCGCCCCCCTCCGTCTGCGTGTGCCCAACCCAGTGATATCTTTGGGTGAAGCAAGGTTGTGGGAGCGTGTGGTCGCGCTTGCGAGCCGTTTCAGTGGCTTGAGTGTGTTGCCGGGGATGATTCGGGTCGGGGCACGCTTTCGCTTGCGCTGCTTGACCACCTCGAGTGGCCGGCGGCGTCGCGCAGGCTCCGCCCTCCCCCGCCCACCCTCCCTGTTCTTCTTGGAGCTTGAGGACAGCAAGCTTGTGATGGAAGCTGAGGCGGCCTGGGCCACTGTTGGTCGGGGCAAGGTTGGTCGGGACGGTGGCGGCGGAGGTGTGACAACCTTGTCCGTCGAAGCCATCAGCAAATCGGACAGCGACATCCCAGTGCTGCGCCGAAACTCCATCGCTTCCGCCACGCCTGGCCCACGTTCGCGTATGTTGGTCGGGAATATTCACATCCACCTGCTTCGACCTTGCATGGTTCGTGTGCCCAGCCACGCTTGGTTGCACTCCAGGCGTCAGCGTTCTGAGCCCACTTTACCTCGTGATAAGATCATGCACAAAATACACCATTTTTCATGAACCCAGTTAAGTTACATTGCCATGCCAGAGCTACTGCGTTTTAAACATGTTGAACACAGGGGGAGAAATCTTGCTGCTGTCATTTTATCACAGTCGCTTTTGCACCCGCCGTCGTGTCCTACCGAAAGCAAGGGAGCGACCTACCCCTCTGCGATCCGTCTGTCGCCCTGCACTTGCGGTGTGCGAGCGGTGGACCAGCGTGTTGCATTGTCTTGGTTGTGTACATCTGGTCGACTTCCGCGTGTGCGAGTGACGCCGGTTCCTGGTTCTGCGCTCGTCGGTCACCATGTCTGGGTCTGCGTATCGCGGCTTGACCATCTTTGTCTCTGACGTCCGCAATTGTACGTGTCGTCTGTGAATCCTCCGCTGTTGCCACAGCACCATGGTGTAGGGTGCTGTAGGGTGCTGTAGACTGGGCCGGGGTAGCATGTTCTGCGCTGCATGCGTGGTTGGCTGGGTGGATGACCCCTGGTGTTATGCATGCACCTGTCCAACAAGCAGGCCAGAGCAAGGAACATGAGGAGCGCCGTGTGCAAAAGGAGCTCGCCAACATTCGCATGAAGTTCACCGCAAAGAAAGCGCTGTCTTCGTACGACCGGCGCAAGTATGTGTGGAAACTCGTGTATACCTACATGCTTGGCTACGAGTTTGATTTTGGCCATCGCGAGACGATCAACTTGATTTCTGCTTCCACCCCGAATGAGAAGCAGGTGCGAGCACGGCGCTGATGTGCCCTTCTTTGTTTGTGGACACTGTGGTTGACAGCGCGCGGTGTGTTGGTGTGACCAGGTCGGATACATCGCAGCTTCCGTGCTCTTCAGCAGCGACGATGAGTCCATTCCCATGATTCTCGAAACCATCCGCCACGACCTTCACAGCACCAGCGATCCCATTCAGTGCATGGCTTTGTCAGCGCTGGCGAACATCGGGGGCGAGGAGTTGTGCACAGCGTTGGTGGATGACGTCAAGGCGCTTGTGTCATCTCATGTGCCGATGGTCCGCAAGAAGGCGCTGCTGTGCATGCTCCGCATCTTGCGCATCAAGCCCAAGCTGGTGCCGGTCGCTGATTTTGCCAGCCCCTTGCTGACGCTTCTGGATGACAAGAACCTTGGTGTGGTCATGTCCGTTGTGTCCTTCATCCTGGGCCTCGTCGAAACGAACCCCGAACCTTTCGTGGCCGCCGTCCCCCACATCATTCTCCACCTCACACGCCTGGCGAAGAACAACGCCTGCACCGTGGACTACTTGTACTACAGCACCGCCAACCCGTGGTTGCAGGTGAAGTTGCTGCGTTTGTTGCAGTTCTTCCCCATCCCAGCCGAGGCCACGCACCGCAGCCGCCTGACGGAGATCCTGGTGAAGATCATCACCCACACCGAGGTGACCAAGAGCGTGAACAAGAACAACGCGGACCACTCCATCCTGTTCGAGGCGGTGAACCTCATCATCAAGCAGGGCAACGATAGCGACAAGAGCCTGCGGCAGCAGGCTGTGGAAATGCTGGGCCGGTTTCTGCGCGTCCGTGAGCCCAACATTCGGTACCTCGGCCTGTCCACGATGGCCCGCCTCGCCCATTTGGAAGGAACAGGTGACGCCATTCGCAAGCACCAGGAGGTTGTGTTGGGCTGCTTGAAGGAGCCGGACGTGTCCATCCGCTTGCGTGCCCTGGACCTCATTTTCGCCATGTGCGACTCGAGCAACGCTATGGCGATTGTGGAGCAGCTCCTGGTCCACGTGGTCACCGCTGACTTCCGCATCAAGCAAGAGATGATGCTCAAGTTGGCCATCCTCGCGGAGCGCCACGCACCGAACCTGAACTGGTATGTGGATACCATCCTGCAGATGATCTCTGTGGGTGGCGACGAGGTCGATGACGCGGTGTGGCACCGCGTCGTGCAAATCGTGACAAACAACGAGGCGCTGCAAGTGTATGCGACCCGCAAGTTGTACGAATCGCTGGCGCAGCCCCGCCCTCCAAGTGTGGTGTTGAAGATCGCGTCGTACTTGCTGGGCGAATTTGGCATGCTGCTCTGTGGCGACGATGGTGCGTTGGGGGTGTTGCTGGATGTGGCCCTCGTGTTCGTGCCTGTGATGCCAAGCGTGGTGGTGTTGGAGGGGCGGCTCGGGAGCTTGTTTTGACACAATGGTTGCCGTGCAAACACCTGCCCGCTGTTGTTGGTGCTGCAGTGCCTGTTGCCGAGCAAGTCAAGCCCGAGGACCAGTTCAACCGCATGCAGCAGCATTTCTTGCGTGCCGATCGCGAGGCTCGCGGTGTGATGCTGACTGCGTACTGCAAGATGAGTGTGATGTTCGGCGGTGCCGTGGCCGGTGCAGTGACCAAGGTGATGGGCTCCATGTCCTCTGCGATTGACGCTGAACTCCAGCAGCGCGCCGTGGAGTACGGTGTCCTTCCCGGCCTGTCGGCTACTGTACGTTCGGCTGTTTGTAGCACGAAGTCGCCCGTACTCACTTTTCGCCATGCCCACGTTGTTGTGTATGTTGTGGCGTGGCTTGTTTGGGTTGTGGTTTGCTCCCCCCACCCGACAGACCTTGGAAACGGTGTTGCAAGACATGCCCCCGTTCCAGAACGCTACCAACGTGCTGGAGCGACTGAATGAGGCCCGCAAGAACGACAACGCAAACAAGAAGTCGTTCTTGGGTGCAGAGAAGGCAGCTGGGAACCCCGAGGAGGAAGGGTCCAGCGGCGACGAAGGCGACGTTGTGGAGGAGTCCAAGGGCCCGATGCGTGCTGCGACGCCACCTCCACCGCCCCCGGAGGAAGACCTTCTTGGCGTGTACGTCGCAGCAGCTGTGTGTGCGTTGTGTGTGGACGTACATTGTGTGTGGTACAGAGTTCGCTCGACTGCTCTTTCTTTTTTTTTTGGTTGACTGATGGGCGTCCTTTCTCCCCCTTCGCCATTTTTATTTCTTCTTTTCCCATCACGCAGGAACACGGTTTCTGCGCCTGCGCCTGCGCCAGCTCCGGCCGCCGCGCCAGGCCAGCGCTCGTTGGTCAAGCTGACACCGGACACCAAGGCCAAGGTCTTGACTTGGTTCCGATCCCTTGCTGTGA
>Ga0213833_1001628_pt1 | contig 15746 bp, 11 predicted proteins | sample SWATP21_FD_160575 | JGI IMG/M metagenome (GOLD analysis project Ga0213833, IMG submission 160575) | Coastal seawater microbial communities from Marineland, Florida, United States - SWA TP2 #1 | ecosystem: Environmental > Aquatic > Marine > Coastal | place: USA: Florida | collected 2016-08-14
TCCAAATAAGGTCCTATTGTGAGAAACGAAACCATTGAAGAACAGCTTCCCCCTTTGTCTCGTTATATCGAAAAGGTCTGTCTGTATACAGGTGAAGTCGTAGATGGCGCCATTGCCCCAGAAGAATTGCTGGTGGAAAGTCATCGAAAAAATCATTTACTGGATGTGTACACCCGTTACTTGATGGGCTGGTTGGTTGCAGCAACGGGAGATGAAGCGCTGGCCCGCAATACCTTACAAGAGCTACATGAGCTGGAGCACAAAACAGCGGATAAATTGACCCAGGTATTGGGTTGGAAGGACCCCAAGCAAGTCGCTGAAGCTCTGTTTGGACTCAAGCACAGTGAGTATTATTTTCGTTTTAAACGGAATGGCTGGACTCCCGAAGAATTGGAGACCAAAAGTCGGGCATTGAAGCAATTTGCCCAAGAGCACTTTGATGCCACACGCCAAGAAGACCAGCCTCAACTTTGCGTCCTGCTTACGGGAGGAACGGGGTTTGTGGGCAAAGATATCTTGTGGAGAGCTGTTCGGATCGATGCCATCAAAAAAATCATCGTCTTGATCCGCCCCAAACGTAAGCGAGATCCCAAAACCCGCCAGTGGACGGAGGTCCTTTCACCACAACAGCGAGGTGAGAAGCTTCTTGAGCAGCTGTGGCTTGAAAAACCCGAATATCGCGAAAAGGTCGAATTCATCCAGGGAGACATCGAACAACCTTGTATGGGCGTGAGCCAGGAAGATTTCGAACGTCTGTGCCAACGGGTGACCCATGTGATTCATTGTGCCGCAAGCGTCGCATTTGACGCTTCTTATGAAGACTCTTACCAGGCCAATGTCAACGGTACGCTGCAGGCACTGCAATTTTCTAAGCAGCTGCAAGATACCACTGGCAGTCCTTTTGTTTCGCACATCTCGGTAGAAACCTCATACATCCACGGTCGTCAGAGCTTACAACCTGCCCGTGAGGACGAATTGGTCTTTCCTCGCAATTATTACAATAACTACTATGAACTGACAAAGGCGATGGCATCGATAGAAACGGAGCGATTTATGTTTGAACATAAGCTTCGTGTGGTGCAATTGTGTCCTTCTATTGTCATCGGTGAGTCTCGCACTGGAAACAATCGAGGCGATGTGAAAGTGGTCAATGCACCGATCAATGCATTTGGTCGTGTTGAAGAGCATTTTCAAGCGCACAAAGACAAGGGTTTCTTTGAACGCAGTCGGGCCTGGCTCTTATGGCAACTGGTGCGCTCATTTCCAGGTAATCCCACAGCAGAACTCAATCTGGTACCTGTTGACCGAGTCTCCGAAGGTATCATCGCGGCCTTGATGCATCCCCAAGCAGTGACAGAACGCATCCATCTGGCCACAGATAACCGGATGACAGCAGAAACCATGCAAGAGATTCTGGTGGAAGAAGTGGGCATCAAAGTCGCATTTGCTGAGCCTGCCGTGCATCGGAAGCTTTGGTTGCCCGTCATGACCGGTGTGCTCAAGCGTTTTGGCCAGGGCAAATTGGCTCACGCTCTTGAAAAAATGGGACACATTTTTGGCGGATACAGCGAGTGGGGACAACCCATCCATGAAGTGGGCAATGATGTGAAGATCTTGGGAATGTCTCCCCAACGGCCATGTACGGAAGACATCTTTCGGATGTTGTGTCGCCATAACAAATACGTGCAGCAATTTGGACAGATTCAGTCTCCAGATGAACTCTCTCGCCGTGAGCGGGTTTGGTGGGGCTTCATCAATGATCTGGAGACCTTGACCGGCCAGCTCGCAGGTAGCCTCTCTCCAGAACAATTCGAACAAGCCGTTTCCATGGCCTTGGATGTAGAGACTTTCACCAGAAAAAGTAGCACCCACCCCAAAGCAGCGCCTACCATCGAACCCTCTCGATTGGGTCCTCCTTCTCAGGCAAATACCCTCGCCACATCCACATCATTCAAAGAGGAAAGTGTCGCAGCAGAAGAAACCATCACGACAGAGGCGGAGAATTCATTAGAAAAGCCACCCACCAGTTTCAATTTGTCTTCACAGCAGGAGCCCATGTCCAGCGTTGATGCGGCCTGGTTACACATGGAAGAGCCCACCAATCTGATGGTGGTTTCTACCATCCTGCACTTTCGCGGTCATTTGTCTCGAAGCCAACTACTGAAAAGCCTGCAAGGCTCCTTTCTGACCATACCGCGATTTCGCCAGTGTGCTGTGGAGCCGCCATCGACCTTGGGAATCCCTTATTGGGAAGAGGTCGATACGTTGGAGCTCGATTACCACATTAAAGAATTGGAAATGCCCATCCCTGGGAATCAAGAGCACCTCCAACACCTGGCAAGTGAATTGGTAAGTACACCGTTAGACTTCAGCAAGCCCTTATGGCAAATGCACTTGATCCACCAAGGATCAGAGGCGACTTCTTTGTTTGTACGTATACATCACTGTATCGGAGATGGTATCGCACTGGTATCTGTTCTACTCTCCATGACAGCCGACTCAGCAGAAGCTTCTCTCGCTCCACCGACCTCCGAAACGACCAAGAGCAAGAAGAATTCGGGATTGTTGCACCAGGCGACCTCTGCCATCCAGGCTGCCAGCAAAGCAGCAGAGCGACTTGTGCATGACAGTGTGCTCTTCTTCAAATCCCCCCGAAAGTGGTTTGATATCTTTCAAATGGGTGCCAAAGTGCTCCCTACAGCGGGGCACATCGTGACACAATCTGCTGATCCTCAAACACCTCTAAAAGGTCCGTTGGGAACAGCCAAGATCGTAGCCTGGTCCAAACCCATCTCCCTCGATGAGGTTAAGCACATCCGTAAAATGACGAAAACCACGGTCAATGATGTTTTGGTGGCAGTCATGGCAGGTGCATTGGGACAATATTTAAAGGACCACGATCAGGAGACCAAAGATCTTGTGCTTCGTGCGTTGGTGCCCGTCAACTTGCGCCCCATTTCTGAAATGAAAAAACTGGGCAACAAATTTGGCCTGGTCTTTTTGAATTTGCCGGTAGGGACTGACCTTCCCAAAAAGCGCCTTCAAGAAGTGAAAGCTCATATGGATACCATCAAGCGCTCTCCAGAAGCTTTTGTTGCGCTTGGATTGCTCAAAGCCCTGGGAATGACTCCATCTGAATTACAACGCTTCATTTTGGACAAGCTAAGTGCAAAGGCTACAGTGGTGATGACCAATGTTCCTGGGCCCAAGCAAGAGATCTATTTTGCTGGACAGGCCATCGACTCCACAATGTTTTGGGTGCCCATGTCTGCGCGGATGGGATTGGGTATCAGTATCCTTAGCTATGCACAAAAAGTGTACCTGGGAATCAATGCAGATGCCAGGCTCATCCCCGAACCACAACGTATCATCGACGCTTTCCATCAAGAATTCGAGCGACTTAAAAGCACAGTTGGGATGGACGAGAGTTAGGTCTGTTTGATTTTTTTTCGTTTTCGTTGTGCACTTTGCCTATCAGCTTCGACCTACCTCTTAGAGCTAGTACAAAAACATTGAACTGAGAGGAAAACCATGAAACATATTCTCACCAGCCTTTTCACACTGAGCATACTTGTCGCATTCATTCCACAACATGCGGAAGCAGCAAAAGGATGTCGTTCTGGGTTTGTCACGTACAAACATGGAAACTACCGTTGTACACTTGGTCGCAAAGATCAGTGCATCAATGGAAAATGGAAGTACAAAGGAAAGTGTAAATTCTTTGGTCGATTTTGCCACCACGCTTCAAAAAGTTTCAAACACGGACAAGTCAGATGCATCAATGGCAAAAAATCAAAGTGCAAAAGAGGGAAGTGGAAGACCATCGGAAATTGCCCATTCTACTGCACTGATGGTGGAAAACTCTACAAACTCAAAACAGCAAGGTGCAAGAACTACCACGGTCGTAAACTCATGTACATCTGTCACAAACGACACAACAAAGCATCTTGGCGTCTCACAAACACACCTTGCTGTGTGTACAAAGGAAAGTCTTACGTGCACAAGAAAAAGGCGACCATTAACGGCAAATCCAAAACTTGCCTTAATGGCAAGTGGAAATAACCAGAGCTTACTCGTTTTTATAGGGCATCGGCCTGGCTTGTTGTCGGGCGCAATATTCTTTATGTGCTCTGCTGGCTCGTTGCTCTAGAGCATATATGCAAAGACAAATCCCACCACTGCTGCACAAATAATACCCACAATAAATTCGATGGTGAGCCTCTTTGAAGGATATGTGGTCAGTAAGATACGATCGATATCCCTCGGGATGATTTTCACAAGGACAATGACAGCGCTAAAGATGAGCGCTTTCATATTGGGATCTGCAGGTAAGCCCGCTTTGATCAAGGTGTAAATCCAGGCCCAAAGTGCACACTGAATGACCACTGCCAAAAGGATCTTTCCGATTGTGATTGGGCTTTGAGGTAGGACCTTGACGGCTGGATGCTCTTCTTCACTTCTGTAGATTTTGTCCACAGGTGGATTGAAGAATAAGATGGCTGCTGCCACGAACCAGGCACCTGTTGCTGCTAGAACTGCAAGCAAAAAAGACATGCGATTACCCCCTCTGGTTTTTCTAAATAGTCATCGGCTTTTAGAAGGTTTTTATTGCGATTTATTGATGGATCGGAGACTATGAGATATGTGAACAAAAGTCAAGTAGTTTTCCTTGCTGTTTGGGAGCCTCTTTGCTGCTAAACTTTCGCAAAAAACCACATGTTCATCTCGAGTCAGAGTACCTGTCACCTGTTAATGCCGAAGGAGTTGTTTCGTGAAGCCAGCAAAAGTCCTTACATTAGAAAAAGCCAGAGCCTGTTGGTTGGCTCATCAAAGATTGGGTCTATCCTCAGATATCGAAGACATCCCTGGTGGTTGGATAAGAACACTTGGGGGTGCTGCACCTTACTTAGCACTCCATGCAAGAAATCCCAATGCAAAGAAGACTTCCATGGACGAGGCCTTGTTGCGAGAGCGTGTGTGGATTACGCCTGGTGTCCGTGGGTGTATCTGGCTCACTTCAGCGGATGATCTCCCCTTGGCATTGCGTCTTGCTCTTGCACACAACTCCCATAAGTGACTACCTTTGTTGTAGATTTATTCAACAAAGGTGGTCGCATCATGAACTTCTTGATAAAAAGCCCGCAACAATGGTCTGAAACTGTATTTAAGCACTGCAAGTTTGGCAATAGAAAACTCAACAAACGTCTTGTCAAATACGCTTCAGCACAGGCACAATCACCATCAGCTTCAGTCCATGCTGTTGCTGACGGAAAAAGAAGTCATTCTGTTGCAACATACCGACTATTGGGGAATTCGAAAGTGGGAAGAGAAGATATTTTACAAGGTGTGTATGAGTATACTGCTGAACTGACAAGTGAACTGACACGTTTTTTGTTGATTGAAGACACCACAGAACTGGTTTTCACCAGACTCCAGGAAATCAAGACCAAAAAAGGCGGCCTCAATCGTCCAAAAACGCATCGCAAAGTCTTCCATCATACCGTCATTGCAGTCGAGTCCGAAACCCAAGAAGTTCTCGGCTTAGCATACCAACACCAATGGCAAAGAGCTAAAAAATCCAATGCCAAAAAAATGTCTCGCTCTGAAAGAAGAAGAAGACCTTATACTGAAAAGGAAAGCTATAAGTGGGAGCATGTTTCGCGGTGTATGAACGAGCTCTTTGGAAACCAAATGGAAAACTCGATCTCTGTTTGTGATCGTGAAGCTGACATCTACGAATATCTTTACTACAAAGTTTCGCAAAAACAGTCTTTTGTCGTGAGGACAAATCAAGATAGAAAATTGCTCAAAAAAGAAATGAGGCTTTTTGAATATCTTCCAGAGCTACCCGATTTGAAGAACAAATTCGAAGTTCATATTCCCCAATCAGGCTCTCGTAAAGAAAGAAATGCTGAACTGACCCTCTCTGCGGGAAAAGTTGTACTCACACGGGACAGCAAATACGAAAAACTCCCACCTATCGAAGTGAATGTTGTGTGGGCCAGAGAGGAAAAAGCCCCTAAAGGTATTCAGGCATTGGAATGGATCCTTTATACATCAGAGCAAGTTGGAACGGAAAGTGAAGTTCTTAGAGTCATGGGCTATTACAATGCCAGATATTTATGTGAAGAGTACCATAAAGCACTCAAAACAGGCTGTAAAGCAGAAGAAAGAGCACTAAAAGACGAAAGCGTCGATACTCTTTTAGGTATCCTGGCTCCAATCGCAATCAGGATTTTACAGCTTAGAGATTTATTGAGAAGAAATCCAAAAGCTCATAGTAGCGAGTTTTTCGATGAATTTGAAATCCAAGTGCTTCAAAAGCTAGAAATCAAGCGCCTGAGTAGCCCAAAAATGAAGAAAACAACAAGAAAGAAAGGTACTCCGAAAAGACCGAGAAGGACGGCGAAACCACAACAAACGATAGAGTGGGCACTGAAGGAGATAGCCCGATTGGCTGGATGGCAGGACACCAAAAAGACAGGAAAAGTCGGATGGCAGAAGCTTTGGGAAGGGTACTGCCGTTTCGAAAGAATGGTGGAGAGCCTGGAAATGTTTATGGATACGGGGGACTAAATGGGTTGTGTGCAAGAGCAAGCCATGGTGGGAGGGATGAGTGAAATCCCCGTGGTTCGGGTTTGGGAGGGCCCCCCATCACACTTGTTTTCATTTTTACACAATGTTTCCCTCCGCTGCAGGGGGAAACAAACACTTTGTGATAAATCTTAAACGCTTTAAAAAGGACTTTCTTTGAAATCGCAAAATGGAAAACACTTGTATGTCAAAAGAGTAAGTGATCTCACTGCAGGTCCCGCCCATTGTGGGAGGGATGAGTGAAATTCCCGTGGTTCGGGTTTGGGAGGGCCCATAATGGTATGTTTTTTATTTCGATTTCTCGAATGGATTGGGTCCGTACCATTTGAGGAGTGCAAACAAGAGGAGGCCGAGGCTTAACCAGCACCAGGCCAGATCGGGTTCTAGAAGCAACATGGCTCTGGTGGGGGTTTTGATAGGATGAAGGTCCTTGAAGAGTCCTGAACCTGATAAGAGATCAGTGAGTAAACCACCTAAACCAAAGACGATCAGACAACTTGCGATATGGGGAACTAAGGACCTCAGCTGTTTCATGGGGTATCCTTTATACATGTGAGTCGGTTGAAGCTCTGCGTGAGATCCCACAGACAGCAAATCATGTGCCCTTTGATGAAAAAAGAGAATACTTTATGAAATCAGTTGCATGGAGTTGAGAGATGTGGTGGGAATGTGGTGGGATTTCTTAGGTTGTGGTGAAAATTCTCAGATCTGAGGGGATTCAGCGAAGTTCGAGGACTGTGGAGATGGGGCTGTGGTCTGTGGAGCCTTTCACGTCGTGGATCTGTTGTGTATGAGGCGTAAAGTGCTTGCTAAAGAAGATGAAATCGATACGTATCCGTGGCTTAAGTGAGGAATACGTTGGAGCTTTGAGGAGTTCTGGCTTCTTTCGGAAGATGGGGTGAGACACCTTCAGCATGGCCTGGATCTCGGGGTGTTGAGGTTCTGCATTGAAATCACCCATGACGATCCAGGGCGTCTTGTTTTTCTTAAGCCAGCCAATGAGTTCTTTGATCTGAGCCTGGCGCACGAGGTTGGGGTGTGCCAGGTGGCTGAGGTGTGTGTTGTAGATATCGATATTTCGGCCTTTTATAGAGATCCTGGTCCAAAGGCAGGAACGCCTGAGCATATCCTTGCTTTTGAATCGCAACAACCGGCTTTGGATCACAGGATAACGGCTCCAGGTGGCATTCCCAAAGCCGTAATTGCCATCTCCATAGAACCAACGCCCCGGAAAATAAGATTTGTAAAGAAGAAAGAGATCCATATAGCTGGCTGATGTGTGTCCTTTGTTGACCTCTTGTAATCCAATGACATCACTCTTTTGTTTTTTGAGCCACTGGAGGTGGTACTTGGGCATATATCGATAATCGTCGGTCCAACCGTAGCGGATATTGGTGGTTGTGACTTTGAGCTTAACGGGCTTTCTTTTGAGGCCTTTTGCTTTTGCTTTGGTTTTTGAAGTGGCCTTTTTACCTTTGAGCTTTGGAGCTGCCTGAGAAAGGACAGCATTGGCGGGAGGCTGTGCATTGGAGTCAGGCATCACATAAAGCAAGCCGGGTAGGAGGAGCAATCCAAAGATCGCATAAAGGGATTTTTCGAGCTTGCCAGGAACTTGTAAAGACTTTACAGGCCTTCTGAATTCCACAATGGTGATGCACAGTACCGCGCCCACAAGAGCAAGCCAGAAGCCGTTGGGATTGCTGTGGAGCAAGAAGACCGAAAGGATGAAGAGAAAGAGCAGAAAGCCTATCTGAAGCCCCAGGAAAGGCAAGACGCTTTTGTGTTCTCTACAAAAAGAGTGAAAGCGTTGGAAGAACAGGCTCCAGAGAATGCTAAGCCCGAGACATCCGCTTGTGTGGTGCATGATATTGGCAGACAATTGGGAGCTTGGATAGAGTACCTCACGAAGTGCCAACCCAACCCCTGCAAGACTGATGAACAAGATCAGCGCAAGGCCTGTGGTGCGGGTAACGAAGAGCCTCATAATGACCAGACCTGCAAGGGTACCCACACCAAAAGTCAGCAGGTACATCCCTGGGTGATAATGAGGGGTTTGGGCACTCCAAATGAAGGGATTGTAAAGCAATCCAATGCTCAATCCAAAGAGCAACCCAAAGGAGATCATGTAGATTTGTATGGGCCAGACTTTGTCGTCTTCAACGGGGATGGCGATAAGCTGATCTTGGCTGACAAACATCCGACCAGTTTTGTAGATCTCTGCTCGTGCCGAAGCATGCGTGGGCATAGCTGTGGCGCGAAGCGGAAGATGGGTCATGATCAGTGATAACACAACCAGGAGGGTGAGGACGATGAAGGGAAGCGGATTGTTCACAAAGAGTGTCATCAATCCGTCATTGAGGCACCTGGAGAGTTGGTAGAGCAAAACCCCAAAGAAGAAGCCAAACGTTGGGATGGTAGGTCCTCTGAAGTGCTGTAACCTCGATATAATAGCGACAATTGCCACACTTGACAGGGTTGCGCCTAACAGTGTCATCCAGGCAAAAAAGTCACTGCTTCTGATGAAACTCATCGAGACATATAAAACGAAGAGTGTCCCGACAAAGCCTCGTATGATATGAGGGCTTTCTTTTTGTTGTAACAAAAGACGATACCAGGTGGGACCACTGAAAATAAAGAGCGCAAAGCAAAAAATAATCACCACCAGATTGGGGGTACCTTCCCATCCAAAATAAAAATAGGTCGAAATAACCGATAGGCTCAGACCAATGAAATCTTGCCACAGCCAGACTACAACAATGAGTGCAAAAAACAGACCTGTAAGCGTTTTTTGTAATTTTTGAATTGCGGGATGCATTGGAACCTCTACTTAGAAGGATATGCTCAAATCCACGACAGTGATGGAGAGTGGTGGATGAAAGCGCCTTATTTTGGTTTTAAGGTACCACACAATGGAATTTGTTTCCAATCAGGACAGGAGGGATTGTAATATAGGGAGAAAGAAGATTTTGATTGGCAAAGTTTGGTGGTGTGCGGAAGATCTCTTTTTCGTGCTGTAGAGACCAACACAAAAGAACAAAAGCATTTGGGATGTGGAATTTAATACCAGGAGAGCTGGTTTTCACAATGGCTATGCAATTCCGGCTGATAAGATCTTATCTGGTACGGAAAAACCCAACCCAAAGCTCCTGGTTTTGTGTGGCTCTTTTGCGGACAACAACCACCTTACTTCGCCATGATGTATCATATTCAAGAAGTGTGTCATAACCTGTCGCATGAACATTCAATGAAAGGAGATGTGTAAGTGTTTTTGTATTTGGATCAGAATTATGTATCGCGGATTACAAAATTCCGATTGGGGCAAAAAGATCATGATGATTTTGGACGTTTACACCAATTGATCTTGGAAAAAGGCATCATTGTGCCTCCTTCTCCTTTTCATGTGCTGGAGATACACACTTCCTATCTGAAACCCACGCTGGTACAGGTGTTTGAAGAGCTTTCTCAAGGGTATTGGGTGCGACCCTGGCAAGAGATCCTGGACATCCAAAAAAAATCACCTGAATGCCACATTCAAGACTTGCTGAGCCAGCAGGGGAGTTGGGAACATCCAGCAGAACTCTCTTTATTGACTTCTATCACTTCGTGGCATTTGGAAGGTTCGATTTTCAAACGCACACGGGCTGCAAAAGCCTCTTTGTGTGAATTACTCGAGGTCTCTGAGGATGATGGAGATTTGCCTTTCCTGGAAACCCTTTCGAGACTATTGGCTTTTCGTTCTCTGAACCAGGCTCGGCAACCCCATGATTCTGATCTGGCAGATCTGGTGATTGCTGCGACCATTCGGCCTTATTTCTCCTGGATCGGGACAGATCGTTTCGTCCGAGAATGCCTTGACCGTCTTGGACTTGGAGAAGGCGTTTTTTCCGCCAGACGCAGAGAAGTCGAGCGGTTTTGCTCTCTGATACAGGAAAGTCAAAGTGTTGGAGATGAAGACAAAGGAAGCGGAGGTTGAGGGGAAAAGAGGGGAGGGGTGTTATTTGACGCAGACAGGGATTCTGCCTCGAAGAACACACTTGTATCCTTTTCGGCATCTGAGCCATCTGCAAGAGCAAACCAGCTTATATCTTTTGCAGCCTTTGTAGTTGTAGGGCAGGTAGCGGCAACCGTGAGGTGGTCTTGCCAAAGGTCTTGGTGGTGGGCACTTGTGACACTTGCCACAGCCATTTGTGTCTCTACAGGTATAACCCTTTGCACAGCGCATGGTACGGCAGGTAGTGCATCGTACGCATTTTGCACAACCATTGACAGTCGCGCATCGGTAGCCTTTCTTGCATCGAATATTGCGACAAGTCGCGCATTTGACGCATTTGCCACAGCCACCAACGGTGGTGCATCGGTAGCCTTTTTTGCAGCGCATGGTGCGGCAAGTCGCACATTTAACGCATTTACCACAACCTTTGATATTCAGACATCGGTAACCCGCTTTACAACGGATGGTCTTGCAGGTTGGGCAAGGCTTTTTGGTGGAACAAATCCGGTATGTGCGATTCAAACGTCGCAAGTATGTGCCTCTAGGACATTTACATTTGTTTTTGAAATGGATCTTTCTGTTGACTGGACAGTACCGTGGACGCACATAACAAGCACTTCTGCAAGCTCTCAAGGTTTTGAAGTTATTTGCATTGGGCTTGCAGCCACCCCAGTAAAAGACATGGCAGTTACGGGTTTTTTTGTTGTAGTAGAAGCGCTTGATGCTAGCACGACAAGGACCCGTTTTTTTGGGTTGGAAACAACCTGGGTGCATACGCGCTTCGGCTTGAGAATAGGTGCCTGGGAGGACAAACAAACAAGTTGCCATTACCATTGCAGACAAGATAACGTTTTTCATAGATCTCACCTTTCTAGTGTAAAAAATATCAATAATTGTTCAGCGATGTTTTGCGATCTGTTTAGACGCTGTTGATGAGAATTTATTCTATCAGATAAATGGAGTAGGTTTCCTTTTTGGCAAGATGAGGACGCCATTTTTATTTAAGAAAGGTCTCTTTGATGACAAACTGTCTTTATGTGTACTTTCAAAATCCATGATGTTGAAAATTATTTGATAGCATGCTTAATAAAAAAAGACTCGCTCGAAAGAGAGTCTGAGCGTTTTGATGACCTGAGCATTTTTTTCAATGAAACCAAAGGGATTTTGCTCTTGACTTTGCTAGGATCTTTTTAAAATAGTTTTGTGTTGTCTTTCGTTCGTTGTCAAATGTTAATTTTGTTAACTTTTTGTCGTTCCAATGGTCAAATGCTCCTTTGCTGTAAAAGTACGACGTGATAATAAATGATTTTATGTTTTGATTTTGTTGGAAAAGTGTTCGTTCTATAAAAGGATTTTCTGCGTGGTGGTGATGGGTTTGCGTGTGTTGGGTTGAAAAGGGCAATGTGCCAAAGAAATCGTTTTTGGAGATGCTTTTATCTGTTTGTTTTTTCAATGGTATTTAGAGGTTTTTGTGTTTCTTTGAAAATAATGAGGGTCGTTTCTTGTCGTGTATCATCATAAAGATATCCCACTCATTACACCTAGATACAATTCGTAATGTCATGGGGCAAGGCAGTTTACATGACCAGGGACTCGAAGGTACTGCTACTTAACTAGATCAAAATCTAACAAGTTGTTTGTATATATTGCACCATTTTTTCGTATTGGAGCGATTTGATGAATGAGTCCAATGTCATGGTGAGCCATGCGTTGCAACCCTTTGTACTGGATCGTCTGCTTCCCGCTGATTTGAAGCAAGGCAGTTCTGAGATCCTTCGAAAAGCCCGTCTTTTTGTTGGGATCACCATCGGCTGTGCCTTTATGTTTTTGCTGTTCACCTTCCTTCGAATGGTGTTTGCTCAGCAAGTGGGCATCGAATGGTTGATGGCAGTTTTTGGCGTATTGCACTTAAGTAATCTCTTTGTATTGCAAAGGACGTCGTCACTGAAGCTCTCGTCTTTCTTGATGGCATTGTATGTCCTGTTGCCCAGCCTTCCTATTATATTTGCAACAGGTGGTATCCACGCGGCTTTATTTTACTGGTATGCCTATTTTCTCTTCTTTTTGGTCTTTTTAATCAATATCCGTTGGGGAGCGATTTTTGCCGTTGTCATCGTTCTTATGCTTCCCTTGGCTTATCTGTTGCCAGAGACAGGTCTTTCGATATTCACTGTAAAACCCAATGCGCATACGCCTGCACTTGTCATTGTTGGCAAATTGACCTTTGTGTTGTTTGGTTTGATGATAGCTTGGTTGTACGATTCTTCTCGGCGACATGCTATGGAAGAGCTTAGAAATTCCGTCCACTTAACCAAGGAGATGACAGAGGCCAAAGAGGTTGCAGAGTTTGCAAGTCAGGCCAAAAGTGAATTCCTGGCGACCATGAGTCACGAATTGCGCACGCCTTTGAATGCGATTATCGGATACACCGAGATGTTGCAAGAAGATGTGGAGATGGATCAACATGAGGAGTACCTCCCAGATCTGAACAAGATCCAGCAAGCCGGAAAACACCTGCTGGCCTTGATCAACGATATCCTTGACATCTCCAAAATTGAAGCGGGCCGTTTGGAACTTCGTCCGGAGTCTTTTGATTTTAAAGAACTCATGGATTCTCTCGAAGAAACAGCGCATTCTTTGGCCCGAAAAAACAAGAACAAAATCACTTTTACCTGTGATTATGAGCTTCGATCTAGAGAGATTATCTCCGACCGTATACGCCTGAGACAGTGTTTGCTGAATATCATTGGGAATGCTTGTAAATTTACTGAGGAAGGAGAGGTTTCTTTAGACGCAAAGCACATCTATGTCGATGAGATACCTTTTGTCGAAGTGACTGTAAAAGACACTGGTATCGGTATGGAGAAAGAGCAAGTCCAACAATTATTTGAGCGATTTGCTCAAGGTGATCAAGGTACGACGCGTAAGTACGGCGGGACTGGTCTGGGTCTCGCAATTACCAAAGAATTGGTCCACATGTTGGGCGGTGAGATCATGGCAAAGAGTGAGATCGGCAAAGGAAGCTGTTTCACCTTGCGTTTCCCCGCACAATTCAAAGCATACCGTTTACCCAAAGAAGAACAAATTCCATTGATGCCCATGAAAAGAACCAAAGGCGATACATTTGAAAATCTCCCGATCCCAACCTCACAAACTGTGTTGGTGATCGACGATGATCCTGCTGTCTTGGACCTGATGACCCGTCATCTCACCCGTGAAGGATTCCGTGTGGTGTGTTCCTCAAGTGGTGAAGAAGGTTTACGCATTGCCAGGGATCTACAACCCTTTGCCATCACACTGGATGTGAAGATGCCGGATCTTGATGGATGGACGGTCCTTTCGAAGTTGAAGGCCGAGCCCAAGTTAGCGGATATCCCTGTATTCATGATCTCCATCTTAGAAGATTATGAAAAAGGATTTTCGCTTGGTGCCACGGATTATCTCACCAAGCCTGTCCAGAGAGATGAATTGCTCCGGGTATTACAAAAACACCAACCGAAGATCATGCGAGAGAAATCGGTCTTATTGGTCGAAGACAACGATGATCTGCGGGAAATGTTGTCCCGGGTGCTGAACAAAGAAGGCTGGAAAGTCGAGGAAGCACACAACGGAAAGAATGCTTTAGAAAAGCTACAAGGACCGCTTCCCGATGTGATCTTGACGGATCTGATGATGCCGGAAATGGATGGCTTTCAACTTCTCGATGTGGTGAATAAGGACAGGACACTGCGGGAGATCCCTGTGATTGTCTTGACTGCAAAGGATCTTTCCAATGAAGAGCACGAAATTCTCAGCGGTCAGGTGAACCAGGTGATGCAAAAGGGTGGTTACACCCGGCATCAACTCCTGCGAGAGATCTGTCGAAATGTTCGATCACAACTTTTTTAAGTTATCTCTTTTTCGCTCCCACCACCACTTCCATCTGGATTTTTATCTATAAAACGATTTTTCTATTTACCTTTCAAACCTCTCGGTGTGTTGGGAATCATTTTCTCAAAAAAGCGCATAATGACATGTTATGATGCCGCCCGAAGATTGGACAAGAGGCTTTCTGCGTGCACAGAGGCCACACTTGAAAATTATCTAGGAGAGGTTGATGCTAAAGGCTATTTCTACACATCGAAAAGGGCTTGGTGTTGTGCTCGCCATGACAGCGATGATGGGATTTACCTCCTACTTCGTCCGTGTGAAATTCTTCAAAAAAGATCTTCAAGAAGAGATGCAGATAACTGCTCAGAAGATGAATAAGAAGTGTCCCAGAATGATCGACAAAATCACCCGCTTGGATCGGGTTGAGGTCAAGCCTGGCAGACAAATGCATTACCATTACTCCATCATCTCGCTGAGCAGGGCAGAAGTGGATACCAAAAAGTTGGCGATGGCTATGAAGCCCATTCTCTCCAGAAAATGCCAACAACATCGTTCTTTGCGTTTGCTTGTGAAGAACAAAGTTCAACTCTTTCATCACTACAAAGACAAAGATGGCAAATTCTTGTTCAAAAATGTCCTGACGACAAAAGATTGCTTTCCCAAAAAGTGATGAAACACTTGCGAAGTGAACTATTTGGAACTGGAAGGCGAGGGGAGTCGTTTGTCCAGGAAATCGGTGAGAAGTTTGCTGAATTTTTTGGGTTCCTCCAGCATCGGACAGTGACCTGATTTTTCGAGGAAAACCAGCTTTGAACCTGGGATGGCTTTGGCCATTCTTTTTCCCATGCTGGGAAGCAAAAGACGATCGTGACGTCCCCAGATCAAGAGGGTTTTTGCTTTGATCTCTTTAAACTTCTTAAGAGGCACCAAACCTCCCTTGCGCATTTTCCGAATGATCCGGGCTTTGGCTTCTTTGTTCTTCCAAAATTCAGTGGTGAGGATGTCATCCATCACAAATCCCGGGATATAGGGTGCCTTGTAGAAAACGCCCTTCAAGAATTTTCCCAGCTCTGCTTCATTTTTGGGAATCAATAAGCGGATGGGATCACCTTTGGCATACTTGAAATTGGCTGCTGCCTTTTTTTCTTCTTCTTTGGTGGGATGTAAACCTGCTGCATCCACAAGCACCAATCTGGCAAGTTTGTTTGGGTGCCTTCGGGCGAATTGCAAGGCGATAAAACCACCAAAAGAGATACCCACCACGTGAGCCTTGGCCAGAGAATGGTGATCC
>Ga0213833_1001629_pt1 | contig 15740 bp, 21 predicted proteins | sample SWATP21_FD_160575 | JGI IMG/M metagenome (GOLD analysis project Ga0213833, IMG submission 160575) | Coastal seawater microbial communities from Marineland, Florida, United States - SWA TP2 #1 | ecosystem: Environmental > Aquatic > Marine > Coastal | place: USA: Florida | collected 2016-08-14
GGGGGGCCGCGCCCCCCCCCCCCCCCCCCGCGGGGGCGGGGGGGGGGGGGGGGGGGCACGCCGGGGGGGGGGGGGGGGGGGGGGACACATGCGTGAGGCCGTAGGTTTTGGACGCGAGAACGTCTGGGTGGACACGGGCACCGCGTTCCGTCGCCACACAATGTGTGGTGTATCGTTACATTTCACGCGACAAACACTACGTACTCGTCCAGCAGGCTTGGTATTCTCCACGTCATGGCGGCGGCAAGTAACCGGTCCGCAACATGCTGAAACACCTCGGGCTGCAAAGGGGCGCCAGCTGTGGGTGAGTCGAACGAAGCTGCCCCATTGAATTGACAACGAAGGCGCTCCACACACGCTCTGCAACGCAACACAAAGCCGGCGAACCTGGGAAGGAAGGCGTTGCAAGGCCTGTCGAAACAGCTTCACTGCCTCCAGCAAATCTGTGGCTGCCAGGGGCAATCCGTGGGCAAGAGGTCCCGCGCTGGCCACAGCATCACCAGCAAGAACGTCCGCCGGCACGGCCCGTTTTCTGGTTGTACTGCGCTGCTTGGCCGCCAACTCGTTGATGCACACCTGTGGACTGCAAATGTGGAGCACTAACAACACGCCTGCGCCGGGCTTCGACCTCATGGTCTCGCCGTGGTCGTCGCTTTTGCCGCCGCGTCCAGGCCCACCACGACCACGACCACGACCACGACCGGCACCATCTGGCGTGGATGCGCCGGCACTAGCAGCAGCAGCAGCAGCCGCCGCCGCAGTGGCAGCAGCGGGCGCTTGACCGCTTTCGCCCTTCTTCACTCGGGCCCGCTTCACACCTGCGCGTGGCTTTGGTGTGGCTTTGCGCTTGCGGCGGCCTCCTTCGCCGCCACCTCCACCGGTGCCACCACTTGCACCAGGTGGCACGTGCGGGACGAGCAACGCCAGGGTCCCATGGGTGGCAGAGCCAAGTTGAACGACCGCCGCTCTTGCACTCTGTCACGTGATTGTTTTGGCCAAACAGCCCGCGTACGTGTGGTCGAATGGTGAGCCCAAGTGTCGAGCAGAACACATGGCAGGCCGTGCACGCCTCACACAATCGCTGCATCGTACCTTGTGAAGAGACGCCGCCAGCAACTGCGTTAGTCCACGTTCAAATGCGGGGTCGCTGTCCATGAACTGACTCCCAGCGTCAGCTTGTGGGGAAGGCTTGATCTTCGTCGGACGCAGCAGCAGCTGGCCCAGCTCGGGCACAGGCTCGTGTGTGAGCGGCACGAACCCCAGCACCTGCATTGCCTTGGGAAACGGCTGGCCCAGGGCACGCACAACATTAGGAAGCACGTGACGATTAGGGTCTGGGTGGAGGCGCACCCCCTCTCGGAGGTGCCCTACGCGAAGCACGCCGCTGCGAGGCATGACACAGAAACAGCGGTGAGTCATGGCATGCACACCGACGGCAACACAAAATGCTTGGATAGAGTGGGCTACAGGACGCACACATATCGACTATCAGACATATTTCCGCAACATATGCCAGCCACGTGAAGACAGGCAAGCGCTGGCAGCAGCTACAGGCACCTAGTTCGCCCCTGTGCTGCTGAGTGCATGAGTGCACGCACAAGTGCCTGGGGTACAATTGTGAAGTATGAACGCAGTGCGCCGAAATGAAGTTGTGTGATTTAGCTCCGTTGAGCACGCCCACCTTCCTCCGACGCTTGGAATCGGAACTGTCACTCACATGCATCATGCTGGCGGCCGAGGTGTCACCCGAAGCTGATGCTGTGATGGCGACAGAGGTCTCATCCGAGGCACACATTTCACACGCTCTGCCCGACTCTCTTGCGGATATGTCATCCGTAGCCAGCGGCGATGTTCTGGACGGTGATGTTGGCGACATGGATGTGGTGGAGCCAAGTCTGTCGCCTGTTCCCGCTGCTCCGGCGCCACCGCTGCCCAGCGTTGTTCTCGGCGAGACGGTGTTCAAGCACGGCATCAAGGACGAGGATGGCGTCACCTTGCCGGAGGCCATCCGTCGCATTTGTGCGCAGCTCCAGCAGATGCGCACCCGGGGGCAGAGCCTGGCGCTCACCGGTGCCAAGAGGCTCACGAGCGGGAAGAAGCGCAGCTCACAGGCCGTTCACCTCCTGGGTGTGTTCGTGCAACGTGCGTTGGCCTGGCTCACGAAGGACCTCACGCCTGAGCTCGCCGAGCACCTGACTGTACGCGCGCTTTGATCTTGGTGGCCTGGGCCGTTGCGGTGGCTTGCTTCGTAGAAGTGGGCGTGTGTGTGTGACCGCGCGTTGCATGGTTTGGGTACAGACGGACACCTTCGTGTTTCTTGCGGATACTATGGAGATGATGCTAGACATGAAAGCTTGTGCGTGGGTCAAAGAACACTTGTGGAAGTGCGTGGTTGCTGCTGTCGACATGACGGTGCGTGGCTGGTTTTGTTTGCTGTCCTACGTGCCAGTTCCTCGTGAGAAGCCACCGTCTTCCTTCGAATCATCCTTGGAACATCTCCGCAACGTGATCGCCACGCTGGGGGACCATGATGTGGCAACCCTTGTATCCGATGTACGGTGGTGCGGTTTCGCTGCCGGTGTTGCCTGCGGTTTTCACCATTGCGGGTGGTGCGCGTGTGCAGCGAGAGGCGGTGCTTGAGCATGTGGACGCCCTTTTCACGCGGTTGAAAGAAGACTCACATTCCAAGGCCGATGGCTGGGTGTCGGAGTTGCACGCCATATTCGCAGAGGTCACACCCATCACAATGCCTGCTGTGGTGCGTGAAATCTTGCGTACACTTTCACCACGGCGCGCGTGTGTCTTTGTCTGTCTGTGTTTGTGTGGTGATGGCGATGCTGACGGGTACCACCCCACTATTGCTTGGTTGCAGCTGGGCAGAGTGTGCGCTGTGGCTGCGCAAACTGCAGACAACCTGATCGATTTCGGGGCGGCCACTCCACTGGCGTCTCTCGCGTGGCTTCTGTTTCGACTCAAAGGCCCGGTGCCACAGCCTGCGCGCCACTTGTTTACCTCTGATGCACCGTCCTGTCCAGAGGATGAGGTGGTGTTCAACGCACTCCACGCGGACGGAGTGACGATGGAGTTCTCACTCCGGCGCTCTGATGTCAAGATCCTCGCCAGTCGACGTGCCTTGCGACAAGCAGTGCTGCGCATTTTGGATGCCTTGGTTGCGGCTCGCACGCCGACGCTGTACTCTCCGGTGAGCTGCCCGCCACCCGCCAGCCCACCACCCACCATGCCAGACACCCTCACACCATGCTCAGACACTAGCGCGGCGCTCACTGCCCCTCCCGATCGCTTTGATTGTGGCGCACCCCACCCGTGCAGACTGAAGCAGAGGCCAAGCATGTGCTTGTTGCTGGTGAAAAGCGTCGCGTGCGTGACCTTAGTTGCTGTGTTGTTCGGACGTGCGCGCTGTGCGACACGAATGCAAGCAAGAAGTGTTGTGGGTACTAGCCTTCAATTTTTCCTCACGCTTTCCGGTGCTACAGGGCTCTACGTGGCTGCGCAACACTGTTGAAAGTGTGACTCCAACAGAGCGGGAAGAGGATGCCCTTTTCACAGCGTACAAGGCTGTGCGCCGCATCGTGAGGTCTCACTTCAAAGAAAGGGGTTGCGATATCGTGCAGTTTGGCTCAGCTGTCAGGTGTGTGTCATGCAATGATGTTGCAGAACGTTTCCGGCATGATCGCGCTCATGTGTATGGCGTTTGTTGTTGGTTGTCAGTTTGTTTGCTTTTGGAGGTTCCGACGTGGACCTGTGCTTGTCGATTCCATCGTCTTCCATGAACAAGAAGAAAGGTGCCATTCGGAAGCTTGACTACTGGTTGCGGCGTGGCCCTTTCACGGATGTAGAGCTGGTCCTCCGCGCCCGTGTCCCCCTCGTGACTTGTGTACACGAGCCCACGGGCATCGAGTGTGATATCGTCGTGAACAACGACCTTGCTGTCGCCAACAGCGAGCTGCTGCGCTCGTACGTACTGGCTGCACCTCTCCGTTGCTGCGCTCTATCTGGCATGCCGTGCCGTGCCATGTTTTGCTGCATCGATATGTGCTCAAGTGATTCTCTGCCGCTGTGTGGCGCGTGGTTGTTTCGCGCGCAGGTACGCCACGTATGATCCCCGCATTCGAGATTTGGGGTTGTTGATCAAGCTGTGGGCAAAGCGGCGTCGCATCAAGCAGGCCCGCGAAGGCACCTTTAGCTCATATTGTACGGCTCACTCGTGGACCAACGCCGTGCGTTTGCTGACGTTTGTCTTCGATATGTGGTGGGTGTGTGCGTTCAGCCTACGTCCTCCTGGCTATTCACTACCTGCAACGCACAACGCCACGCGTCGCTCCTAATCTCCAGGACCCTGATTTGATCCAGGTTGGTGTTTTCCCTCGCTTGTACCCCCCCCCCCCCCCCTGTTTTTCTTTTCTTGACATGTTTCGCGCTCGTCCCTGTGCTGACGTTTCTGCTTCTCACACGTTTCCCTTGTCCCGTGGTCTTGTGCTTGGGTCTGTGCCTGTGTTCTTGTTGCTCTTGCTTGTCTTGTTTGGAGCAGTGGGCAGAGTCCTTTGAAGGTGGGGCCCGTGCTGTGTACCGGCGCAAGTTTGAGTCACACGCAGTGGAGTTCTTGCGTGACAACGACATGGCAAGGGACTTCTATTCCCAGGTACCATTTGCATCTGGTTCCGCGCGCCATGTGATGTGTGTGCTTGTGCATGCAGCCGCAGCCGCCGTGACTCACGATGCTGTACCCTCTGCGCTGCCGTGTTTCCAGTATGACACAGTGCAAAACGACGAGAACCTCATGCAATTGTTGTTTGGCTTCTTCAAGTATTTCGCCACCGAGTTCAACCACTTGTCAGGAGTGGCGGCCATCCACAAAGATGGCAAACTCGACAAGTCGTACTGGCCGCGGTGCGTGCTGCTTGTGAACCGATATTGCGGCCCTGTCCACTTCTTTGCGCGTGGGCCCCTTCAACCAACAATCTGGCGTGTATGGTGTGATGGATCAGACCGGTGGTGTGGAGAACCAGTGTGCTGGATCCATTTGAGTTGGACCGTGACCTCGGTGCGTCGTCCTGGTTTCTTCGATCTGCTTGGTCGTGTTTGGTTGTGTGGCCCTTTGCTCTTGCGTGGTGACACTCTGCGTGGTTGTTGCACGGGGACCGTTCCGCAGGTTCTGTGCTGTCTCCAATGGGTCAGCGTACTGTCGTAGCCGAGTTGGTCCGTGCCTATCGCACCATGGTCCGCGCGAGCAAGATTGTTGACGCTCTCCAGGAGGTGTTTGCGCCCATCTCAGACGATGAGTACAAGACCCGTGGTTTGGTGGACATCAGCCAGCGTGGCGCGGCTGCCGCGCGACGTCGAGATGGCGCTGGCGCTGGCGCTGGCGCTGGCGCTGGTGCTGGTGCTGGTGCTGGTGCTGGTGCTGGTGCTGGTGCTGGTGCGCGACACCCTGGTGGCAGACATGCTGCTAGGAACGCGCGGTCACGTCGTGGAAAGGGCAAGGGCAGGCGTGGTCCGCGCCACGGGGGTGCCCGACCGGCAGAAGGCCCGCGCCACGGGGGTGCCCGACCGGCAGAAGGCCAGAAGTCTCAAGATGGGGGCGAGGGTGGTCATGGTCATGGTCATGGTCATGGTCATGGTCATGGTCATGGTCATGGTCGTCGCCACGGTCGTGGTCATGGTCGCCGTGGCGGCGGAAAGAAAGGTGGTGGTCCTGATCGCAGCAACTGGCGCCGCGGCAGCGGAGATGGTGGTGACCATGACCATAGACCAGCTGCCCCTGTCGGTGGGGGTGGTGCTGGTGGTGGTGATGGTGGCGATGGACCTGGACAACGACGGCGTAGTCGTGGCCGTGGTCGTGGTCGTGGTCGTGGTCGCGGTCGTGGCCGTGGCCGTGGTCGTGGCCGTGGTCGGAGTCGCCAAGGAGGGGGTCGAGGGCACAAACAGCAAAACTAGCGTGTCGTGGCACAAATGACTGGATCGCAGCTTGTGCACGGAGATAGCATGTTATAGTGCGGGCAATGACAACAAAAACACCAACCGGGGCTAACGCAAACAATTTGGCGAAACGAAACAAGAACTGTTGTGCCCATCGCCGTCTCCAGACGCGATCACGCCTCGACACTGTGACACCGAAGGGTGAACTCAGGAACCGAGTCCAACACCGGCTCCAGTTGCTTGTGTATGCTCTTCAACAGGACAGTTGCCGCGTCAGATGCTGGACTGCACCCAAACCATACCTCCAAGGCATAGGTTCCCAACTTGCCTTTCGTCTGCCACCCCACCCCATCCATCAGTCACACGAAAGCACGCATGCAAGCGAGCCTCTGCAAAGCCCACCGCTACCCACCTTGTCTACAACCCGCAGCCCAGTCACAGTGCCATCATCGAAATCCAAACTGCCTCCTATCATTGACAGCACCAATGCTTCCCACGCCTTGTCCAGATCGCTCAACGACAGGCCTGGTTCGCATTGACAGTTCAGCACCCGCGTGTACACAGAAGCCACGCAGCAGCCAACACGCACCTTTGCAGCGACACAGCCACTCGCCACCCGCAGCATTCCGACTGTGTTCCCACTCAGGCTGAATTCCATCCTCAAAGCAGCACAAAGAGTTCAACCGAGCAGGGTTTTTGCCCGGCTTAAAACGCACGAGCTTGAAGGAGCCACCAGCGCTAAACACGGCGCTGGGTTGGAGGACAACACAAGGGGATGGTGAGCATGGTGCAACCACCTCGGCAACAGCGCTACCCACCTTGGCATGGGATACGCTTCCCAGCGTTTCCAAAACTCCTCAACAGTGTCAAAGGTGCAGATGGGGCGCAGCGCGCGTTTGTACGACGCTCCACCACTGTGCCGCCACAGCACCCACAGCCTCCATCGACGGCCCAGACGGTGCGCCTCCGCTGCCGTGTTGTGTGACCCCGCCAGCAACGGAGCATTGCATGTAGAGGCAGTGGTAGCGGCGGCGGAGGCAGTGCTTTCGCTACTGCAACCACTCTCCGCTTGGGGATCCATCCGGCGCGTGGTGTGACAGGCGTGAGTCACACCACAGCCGTCACGCCCGTCCGCTGACTTTGTCATGAAATCAAGAAATATGACGCACGCAGTGACACGTGCAGCATTCCCATTCGTGCCCCGCCTCCCCCCTTCGCTGCTGTAGCTCCCAACCACGCCCCGACACCAGTAATTTTCAAGGATGGCTTACGAAGAACAACAAGATCTGAGCCTGTGGATGCAGTTTCGACAGTACACCACACAAAAGTACGTTTGTGCAGGTGCAATTGCCTTGGCGGTACCGTGGCACATGTATTCATGCGGTGTGCCTGTGTGGTTTGATCTCCGCTTCCCGTTCTCCTCCAGCCCACTCAAGGCCGGGTTTTCACTGTGGGGATCTGGTATGGTCATGACCGGGCTGTACCTGTGGAAATTCAAGAGCCACCGCCCGTTGAGCCAGAACATCATCCATGCCCGTATGGTGGCTCAGTTCGGCGTGATTGTCGGGTTGTGCACAGGCGCCGCGATCAGTGCCATGGAGTTGCCCAAGGGGCATGTTGCCGCCACGTCCGAAGAGCGACTGCTGGCCATCAACAAGGCCCACGAAGCCGCGTTCACAGAGGAAATCGAGATCGAGGCGTACGAGGCTCAAATGCATGCAGAAGACATCGCTGCTGCGGAGGCTGCTGCTGCATCACCTGACACTGAGAAGCTGTGAGCGTGCCACCACGAAGTGTTTTTTTTTTTTTTTTATTTCTTTGGTGCAATCCTCCGTCGTATGAGGATGGCGCCAATCCATTTCAATGTGCTCGATGCGTGCGACCTTGCTGGCGCGACAACATGGTTGGAGAGAAAGACAGAATAGTTGGAGGAGAGAGAACATACGCTCTTGTTTGAATCAAACACCTCATCCACATGCCCTCTCAGCACGAGCCTGACCCATCATTGCACGGCTCGTCGTGCCAAATGGAAGATCCACAGTCCTGCAAGCCTTGCCCCGCCTTTCCGCATCGGTCCATCATCGTGTGGCACAGCGAGCGGCAAGGTTTAAACACCACCTCCTCTGATGAAGAGCAACACTCAGGAATGGCTGTGACACATGCCGCATCCACATACGCATCTCGGCATTCCTGTGGCATCGGAGCAGATGTCACACAATATGCGGCACGCAGCACGGCACCACACCAACAGCGCCATCCACGAGCCTGTGATGCGTTTCGCAGAACAGTGTGAAAAACTTGTTGAAACGTAGGTGTCAAAGAGCGACAAAAGTCATCTTGGAGGACGTAGAAGACATTGTAGTTAACGTTCGGGCAGCATGGCGATGCCTGGGCCGGGACACATGTCGCTGCACCCAGCGTTTCAGCGCAACATGCACCGGGAAGACACCTGCAACATCATACCTGCATGGGATGCAACAATGCTATATCCAGCACACGCAACTAGGAACAAACTTGCAAGTAGACGCATCTTTCCCGGTACAACCAACCTTGTGATGAGAACTTGATCATGCACGCGGCGACAAACTTGCCATAAAAAATGCAGCTGCGGACATAACTGCTGTCGACGGCCTCGTGGATCGTGCGTCAAGTGACGCAGGAAGACCAGGTGGCGTAAAAAGCAAAAGAGAGCATGCCAGACGCGTTGCATCTGCATCAACTTTGAACAGCTGCTGGTCGCTTTTTGGCAACGGGTGGAATAAGTTGTAAATGAAACGACGCCGACTGAGTCGAGCTAGAACAACACATTGAAATGACGGGGGTTGCTGGCGAAGCGAGACTACACAGATGACTTGACCTCTCTGGGCAATAAACTCGCACGTTTCATCCCGGCGTGGGTGTTTCCACCTCAAACGACCGCTTCTGGTGGGAGTATGGTTCGCAGTGCACCAAGTGCTTACTCAGTCCATTCATACGCGCGAACATAATCAATCCGGTGGTAGACGGGGTACAACGCGTCGGGCCCTGGCATCCAGTACCACGCAATGGCGGTGTTGAGGATGAAGTACATGGCATCCTGGGAAATGTTGGCCTGCAGAAAGGAAAGGAAAACCACAGGGGTCAACAGCAGGTTCAGGCGCAAGCCGTGCGCTGAGACCCACCTCAGCGGATGTCTTGTTGTGGTAGTTCACGTCATCCACAAAAAAACGCAGGCTGTCTGTGTCCCACTCAAGCGCAAACACGTGGTAGTCCGTCCAGTTGAACACTTCCGTTGAGCCGAGCGGAGGGTAGATGGAACCTGGGAGCACCTGCACAAGCATGGACAGCACCCACGCCCCCAAGACAGCACGCATTAGAGGGTTTCTTCATCTCAGCCCCCAGCCCCCAGCCCCCAGCCTCCACACCCCTCCCCGAGGCCCCGGCAACATGCAACAGCAACAGCCATACTACGAAACTCGAACCTGCTTGTTGTCGCCGCACGTGGTTCCCCAGCGGTAGCTCCCGTAAATGCTGTTCAGGTACTTGTTTGCCGTGTACTGGCAAATCAAACCGGTTGTCAAACGCACTGTGCCACGCTTCGCCATTCTCTGCTCTCCACACTCGCTACACACCCACCTCCATAATATCAATTTCGCCTCCCACAGGCCAGCATACATCCTTCGGATTCGCAGTTGCAGGATTCGGCATGAGCCAATGTGCTGGCCAGATGCCTGTCGACTCTCGACTCGGGAGGGAAGCTCGGACTTCAAACCTGCCAAACTGCTGAAACCATCTCCCTTCTGTGTCCACCCATCCCGAACTGAAGTTGAAGCGCCTTCCGTCGGGACCGAGAAGACTACGCCGCTGCGTGCGCAACACCAAATTACCTGCCGCACCACAGTGACACCATGCACGCAAACGACGGGGGTTGACGGGAAATGAGATTGCATCCGTTGCCTTGCGCGCGTAACACAACGCGCTCTCACCGTCTTCCACATACACGTCGTCGGGGACGTAGAGCTGTGGCTCACACGGTGCACAGTGTGTTTCATTCACACGAGGACGCCAGATGCTGGTGTTTAGCGAAGGGCCGTCGAACTCATCCTGGAACGTCAGCGTCCAGGTCGCACTGGCAGGTGAAGACAGCACACATATCAACCCAAGCACCAACAAGGTGCTGGTCCAGGTACGGGTCCGCATTGCTAGGCTCGGAGCAGTGAAAAGTGCCCCGCAACAGACCCTGTATCCTGCTGGCAGCACGTTGGGGTATATGATTGGTGTTTGATGTTCTACCGGTCCGAGTGCGGCCCATGGGTTCATCAACTTGTACCGTACAAGCTGCTCTGCTGGTACACTTTGTGAGGAAGGGATGCCCAGTAGTAGTGTTGACTTCAAACAACGTGTGTACTGTCAGAAACTGCGTCAGAAACATGAGCAGGCTGATCAGCGAGGAGTCGTCACGCGTCGCTTGCACATGTACATGTGTAATCTAGTACACACGTTTGAGATTTCCTGCTTCGCACGGATCATCACACATGGAGGTGGCACCTTGGAGACAAGTGAACCTGACAGATCGGGGCGTGCACGTTGGCGCTGGAAACACATGCAAGACGGTTCTTGCTCCCCAATACGAACCTAATGGTGGCGGGGCAGGATTGCACACCTGTGCCATGTCCGGTCAATACTGTATGGCTGAGTTGATGTATGCCATGAGCGGCTGCATGATGAACCCACGACGGGTCCCAATGTGATGAACACACGGCTGTCAACACACTTGGAATGTCACTTTGAGATGTGCTGTTTGATCATTGACCAGTGATGGGAGTTCATGGTGTTTCAATTTGTGTTTCTTTTGTTTCTTTTTGGTTCCTGCGCAACTCTGTTGTTGGATGTACACCGGATGCGCTCCAAACCGCCCATCCAATTGATTCATTTAGCCACCACAAGCTTTGATCCACAGCTACGAAGCTAAGTCGAAATCACACTAACAGAAGGCGTCCCACAGCCGTTCCGGCTTTGCCAAGTCATTGCCGAGTCATCGGTTGTTGAATCTAAACACGAAAGTCAAACGGCGTTTCTAGCATCTCCACGACTGCACACTGTACAGCAGCGCTTTCATCACCGAGCCAACGAACACTGTCGCTGGAACGAAGTGCTCATCCTGATCATTCTTAAGGCATGTCGGGTGCCGCTGCTGCTCCTCCTCCGACTGCTCCTGCATCAAAGCAGCTGGGATGAGAGGGGGATGGGGACGAGAGTGGGCAACTGGGGTGAGAGAGAGATGCAGTTGGGATGGGAAGGAGCCGTGGGCACGGGTTGGTGCCGACTGGCAGCTGTTCCATCAGGAGCTTCAACTTGGTGCGCCAGGCCAGCCGCATGTGGCCTATCACTCATGTTTTGTGTTGGGGTGTGGTGTCGGGGAAGGCCCAGCCTAACAGCGCCGGCACAGCTATCACTTCGGTCGCTCGCGGCAGAATCGGTGGCGGGAAAGTGGCCGTTGTTCAGCATGTTGTGTTTACGTGCTTCCACATGCAGAACTTTCCGCGTAAGTGTGCCAGTGGACGTGGAAAGGTGGTTGACAGGTGGGGTATGGTTGCGAGTGGCGGCGCAGGGGAGGTTTGCGCTGCAACATGTCTGCGTGTACGACGTCACGCCGTGTAGCCTACACGGTGTAGGAGCTTCCTCCTTAAAACAAGAAATTCCTGCAGCAGCAGTGCTCTCCACCCTTACGGTGCACCGCATCACGGCGGCGATGGGTTTGGTCGCGTTGTCGCTGACAGCTGGGGTCAGCGCCCTCATGGCAATCCAGGACAACAATGTCGACGCGCGCCGTGAGCCGGTTGCGTGGACGCTGTTGACGTTGCTGTGGCTGCCATCTGTCTTCACCGTGTGCTTTGCGGCGGGATTGTTGGATCCTGGCGCGTGGCGCCCCTTCCTTGCGGCGTACCTGTGTGCATTCATGGGCATGCACAGCGGAGGAAAGTTGGCCAGACTCACAGGTGAAACACCAATGTCCATACTCAACCTCAAAACGATGCCAAAGGGGCTGGGTGGCGGCGTCACGTTTGCGGGAGCCTGCGTCGCACTCATCGCCGGCGCCGGGGCCGGGCTTGTCAATGCCGGATGTGCGGGTGATCCTGGCGCCCCACTCTTGCAGCGATGCCTGAACACGACAGTGGTAGCGGCACCTGTGACCCATGGCGCACTGTGGGGCGCTGTGGGGTGGTCGTTGCACGCCACGGTCACCGCGCTGGTGTGGCGTTGGGCGCCCGCGCTGGCGCAGGTGTGGCTGCTCCAAGGCTGTCTGTTCGTTGTGGCCAGCCTGGCCACGGCAGGCGTGGCTGCAGTCGTTGCGGCGGTCCCTGCCTTTATTTATGCTGTCGGCCTGGCGATTGCGCTGTGCATCCTGGCCCTGGCCCCCGTCTCCGTGTTTGTGGCCCGCAAGGCGCTCCACATCATCACCAGCGTCCTCGTGCTCCTCTGCAGCGAGTACCGCTCCCTGATCATGGCCGTCGGCGTACTCACGCTGGCATTGCTGTTCTCTGTGCGGGGCCTACTGGATCGATTCGAGGGTGGCAGTGTGGACACCCCGGGCATTGCGCTGTACACGTTGGCTGTCCTGTGCACCGCCGCAGCTGGCGCGCCACTGCACTCGGTGTTGGGCCCCATGATGTTCGCCGACCCTTCCGCAGCCCTGTTTGGGAGTTCGTTTCGCAGCCCCCGCCTGCTGCGGACGTCGAAAACGGTCGTCGGCTCTGTGACCTTCATGTGCGTCACCGCATGGTGGATGCTTGTGGCGCCGAGCTTTGGCTTTTCTGGGCCGGCCGTACATTGGTCCATGGCGTTTGCCGTTGGAGGGCTGCTGTCGTTGGTGGAGCTTGTGAGTGGCAAATGGGACAACGTCACGCTGCCTGTTGCTACTGCTTTATGTGTTACTTTTTTGCTGTAGGTGTGACGTGTGCGCTACCGTCTCCCCAACCTAACGACAGCACGCGCATCTACCCCTTACCACCCAAGTCACCAAACATACAAAACCGAAGGTGCGGCGCCCTACCAATTTACTTCGCGAAGTAACCATCCAGCGCAGCATCCAAGCTGGCAACCTTGGGATCCGGTCCGCGCCCGGCTGAACGTGCAGAGAGAACACACAAACAACCCAAACAACACGAAGCACAACGACAAGCGAGGACATCAGCACACCGGCACGCGCCGTTCCTTGCACTCGCCACGCCGCCATTCCACCACCACGTACCTTTGAACAAATACTCTGCCATTTGACGATCCAAGTCTTCCTGTGTGCGAGGTGCTGCTGGCGCGGCCTTGGGCTTCTTCTTTTGCTGCGGCTTCTTCTTTGGTTGCTGCGGCTTCGGCTGCTTGGGCTTCTTCTTCTGCTGCTGCTGCTTCTGTGGCTTCTGCTGCTTCTTCTTGGATTGTTGCTGTTGCTGCTTACCCTTCTTTTTTACCTGTTGCTGCGCTCGGCCCCGGCCAGCGCCAGCGCCTGCGCCTGCACCGCCGTTGATGAACCCAGTGCGGCCGCCTCCACGTCCACCGCGTCCACCGCGTCCACCGCGGCCACCACGGCCACCACGGCCACCACGGCCACCGCGCCCTCGGACAGACGCACGTCGGGCAGCAAAGGCGGCTTGGCGCGCGTCGTGGGCGCGGATGGTCACCTGCTGGCGGCGCTGCTGCGGGCTCTGACGGGTCGCCTTGGTGGCGGCGGCCCGGCGGATTGCGTCGAACCGGTCCGACAGGGTGCTGCGCTTCTGCGGCTGCTTGGCCACAACAACACGCCTGGACATGGTGGAGCGTGGGGTGGAAGGGTTGGTGCAAAGCAGAACGGGTGTGCGGCGGGAAAGGGGCTCGCGGCGGCTAGGTGGTTGGAAAAGCGCGCGCGCCCCCCATGACGCCAGCCAAACATGTGCGAACTTGGCATGACATTCTCAGTCCAAGACTTGGACTCGTGTGTGCCTCGAGCTCACGCGCGCACACACCGGAGAGAGAAAGGGCCATCGAAGCGAGAGAGCACTTGGGACGACTGGTGATGGTGTGATCAAGTGGCTGTCCGTGTTGTCGTTGAGTCCAACGGTTGCGTGGCTCAAGCGGTGCATCGGTGTGAGTCACCATGCTGTTCTGCCCAACATGCGGCAACTTGCTGCTGGTCGAGTCCGTACGTCGGTGTGGCGTTGCTTTGTGCATGCGCACTCCGCGCATGCTGATGTGGGGCGAGTCGCCGGTGTTGTGGCGTGCGTTGCGTTTGCTGGGGATGCAGGTTGGGACGATGCGGTTCTTCTGCCAAACGTGCCCGTACATTCACGCGATTGCAGCGCCGGTGCGTTGTGATAGCATTCCTCCTGTCCGCTGCGCTGTGCTGAAAGTGTTGCGCTGTGGTGTGGTATGTTGTGTTGTGCGTTGCACTGTGTGCCTTTGCGGGGGTGCGGTGGTGTCAGATGGTCACAAGCATGAAGCTGAAGGAAAAGGAGGTCGATGACGTTCTTGGTGGCGCGGAAGCGTGGGAGAACGTTGATCAAACAGACGGTGAGTTGGACGGTGTATTCGCGTGTGGCTGTCTCCTGCCCTGTGTTGGCAACACTCACGCTTGCATGCATGTCACCATTACAACAGCTCGATGCCCCAAATGCTCCAACACGCGCGCGTACTTTTTCCAGCTGCAGATCCGGTCTGCGGACGAGCCCATGACCACGTTCTACAAATGCGTCAAGTGTGCTGCAAACTGGAACGACGGTGGTTAGCGTGGGTTTGGTGCTTGCAAAGAACTCAAGTGTACCAAATTGCTCTGGTTGCACTCGCAAGTTTGATGAACCGCGCTGCTTTTTTCGATACGTGCGCTGCACAATGGCTCACAAAATAACAAGAACTACACTGGTGCACATGCTTCCCGTTTCCCATCACACAAACAGTCTCCGTGGACTGTGCTCTGCATTCTCCACGAGAGCGTGATATCCTGCGATCGGACTGCCGCGTCGTGATGTATTCACGGGCGACAGTTGCGCGTCAAGCGCAACACCAGGCTCCGCCAATGACTGGTTTATGTTCTGCACAGCGCGCGCGCCAAATGCACACCGGGTTAGGCCGCACAGCACCAACAGCAGCGACCGCAGCACACACACACACACCAGAATGGACACTGGCTTCTTCGGCCGCTTTTTTCGCAAACAAATGCAGTACACTCCAACACACATGCCCAAGGCAATGACGATGCCTGCGGCACCAAGCCCGAGGCGCCAGCGAAGAAAGTCCGGACTTGAACCTGGAACCGCCGCAAGGGTGGTGTGAGTGAGGAGGCCACGACGGCTGCGCCCACAAACGAGGAACCCACCTCCAATGCACCACAGGATTCCACTGGTGTCGCCCACGACAAGCCAGCCAGAGGCCGTGACAGCAGGGCTGGCCGTGACGGAGCCACCGACATCGACCTGCACAAGTTGTGCGCCTGACGCGGCGTCTAGCACGAACACACTATCTGTCGCCTGATGTTCGCCACGACAGCAAACCATGGCGGGACGAGTCAGCGACGCGGAGGCGTGTGCTACACACACACACACACACACAACGGGGGAGTCACGTACGGAGCCATACGCGACGCGCTTGCCATTGGACACGGCCTTGGAAGCGACAGAATCTCCACCGGAGGCGTGGCTCCACTTCGGGACGACGGGTCGCGCGGAAACGTTCACGGCGCGGAGTGTCCCGTCGCTGGCGCCAAAGGCCAGCACAGACGACGAAATCTTGGTGGGCGACGTTGTGATGTCCAGGTCGTCTAGCTTCGTCAGCGTGGTCCAGTTCATGAGCATGCCGTCTGT
>Ga0213833_1001630_pt1 | contig 15735 bp, 9 predicted proteins | sample SWATP21_FD_160575 | JGI IMG/M metagenome (GOLD analysis project Ga0213833, IMG submission 160575) | Coastal seawater microbial communities from Marineland, Florida, United States - SWA TP2 #1 | ecosystem: Environmental > Aquatic > Marine > Coastal | place: USA: Florida | collected 2016-08-14
CGTGCCCCGGGGCTCGCCGATGATGTTCGCGGCCTCGGCGCGCAGGCAGCGGGACTCGCGATCGAGCGACGGACAGGGCTCGCACGTGCCGCCCGCGAACTCGGTGTAGAGGTCGCAGAACGTCGTATCCGGCGGGAACTGGCCGTTCTCCGGGACCAGGCCGTCCAGCCCGGTGGTGTCGATGTACGCGCCGAACGCGTGGATGAAGAGCCCGTCGTGATCCGGCAGCACCGTCGCGTCCAGATCCCAGTCCCGCAGCGCGAACTGGTTGGTCGTCTCGTCGGTGCCGTCCGCCCCGCTCTCGTTGCCGGGGGCGAAGCGGGTGCCAGAGGCGGTGATGTCGGGGTTGTCCCAGGTGGCGGGGCGGTCGTCCGACGTGCCGGGCACCAGGTCCTTGCCGGCGGTGACCACGGCCGTCTCCACGCAGGAGTCCTGCAGCATCGAGCCCGGCACCGTCTGGGCGAGCACGAGGTGCAGCTCGCCGCTCTCCGGATCCGAGTCCTCGTGCACGGCGAGGAGGAACGCGATGTCCGGGCCGTTGGGCGCGATGGGCAGCTGGTCGAGCCCCGTCAGGTCCACCGGCAGGACCGCCCACGTGGCGCCGGGGAGTTCGTCGAGGTCGTCCTCACTCAAGGGGAAGCCGAGCATCGAGGTCTCGAACTCGAACGCGTGCGTTCCGTCGACGTTGCTCCAGGTGACCTCCACGTCGTACTGCGTGTCCGGCTCCAGCGGCGCGTGCGGCTCGAAGCGGCGCGCGACGCTGCGCTCCTCGCCGACCACGGTGCCCGGCAGGGCGACGTTGCCGGGGCCGATGAGCGTGATGGTGACGTCCTGGGGGATCCGATCCCACTCGATGGAGATCTCGGTCGTCCCGGGCACGTGGCGGTCTTCGTGCTCGGGCACGGTGGACACCACGGAGGCCGGCAGATCGGGCGTGCCGGTGGGCTCCTCCCACGGCGTGCAGGCGACCAGGAGGAGCGGCAGGGCGAGGAGCAGACGGCGCATCGCGCGCAGCCTACCGCGCGGCCACGGGAGCGGAACCGGGGAGATCGCCGCCCCTTGCGGATGGACATCATGTACGTATGGTTTGTTGGAGGAACATACGTATGGCTGCACGGAAGCTGACCCTGAGTGTCGACGAGCGGGTGATCGCCGCGGCGAAGACCTACGCGCAGGAGCAGGGAACCTCCGTGTCGCGGCTCGTGGAGGGCTTCCTGCGGACGGTGAGCGCCCCGCCGGTCGGCGAGGTGACGACGCCCGTGCTGGACCGGCTGCGAGGGAGCATGAACGTGATCGATCCCGCGCAGTACGGGGATCACCTGGCGGACAAGTACCTGTGAGGGTGCTGGTGGACCTGAACGTGGTCCTCGACGTCCTCATGGATCGCGTCCCCCACGCGGATGACGCCGCTCGCCTCTGGGCGGCGTGCGAATCCGGCGAGGTGGCGGGCCTGGTGGCGGCGCACAGCGTGACGACTCTTCACTACCTGGCGACCCGGGCGAACGGGAGGCGCTTCGCAGAGCGGTGCTTGAGCGACGTGCTGTCGGTCTTCGATGTCGCGGCGGTGGATCGCGCGGTCCTCGAAGATGCGAACGACCTCGGGTGGGCCGACTTCGAGGACGCGGTGTGTGTCATGGCCGCGGCGGCGGCTGGCTGCACGGTGATCGCGACGCGTGATCGGGCAGGGTTCCGGCGCTCCGCCGTGCCGGCGTTGACTCCCCGCGAGGCCCTGCACGCGGCCCGCGCCGGGTGACTACTGGGGGGCGGGCGTCTCGTCCCCGGCGTCGCCCTCGGAGCCGCCGTTGGCGGCCTGCTCCTGCATGCGCGTCCAGCGCTTCTCCCACAGCGTCTCGCCGCGGTAGCGCACCGAGTCCGCGCGGAGCTCCTTCATCTTCTCCGGCGGGACGCCGTCGTACGTCTGGCCCTTGAGGTTCAACTGGGTCCAGATGGGCCCGCCGGGCAGCTCCTCCTGGCGCGTGCGGTACGCCAGGTGCCGCTCGTTGCCGAGCACCGCGCTCATGTTGTGCTGCACGAAGTCGTTGCGGATCGACACGTCGATGAGGCCGCCGTTCCACCCGCCGAAGGTCTTGGCGCGGTTGCGGGGCCACCACATGAGGTCCTTGTCGTACTGGCTGAGGTGCTCGTGGCGGATGGTCTCCTGCAGGAGGTCCCACACCCACTCGCACTCGATGTCGGCGACGCGACAGGTGTCCATCACCGCGACCAGGCCCTCGCCGCGCGTGGCGGCCGGCGTGCTGCGCGGCGGGTCGTAGTAGCCGCCCTGGAAGTCCTTGAACTCCTTCGCCGTCTTGAGGTTCTTCTTGTACTGGTACTCGACGGCGCGGGCGAGGTTCAGCGAGTGCTGCAGGTACTTGTCGTCCTTCGTCTCCGCGTACAGGTAGCTCAGCGCGATCATCAGCCAGTGGTCGTTGGCGAGGCGCTTCTCGTCCTTGCCGGCGTCGCGCACGTCGATGAGCCAGTCGCTGGCGCGGCGCGCGGCCTCGAGCCACTGCGGGTTCGGGTCCCACGCGTGCAGGCGGATGAGGCCGAGGATGGCCTCGCCGGGGTAGTACGCCGAGTCGTCGGTGTCCGTGGGCGGGCCGTCCGGCGTCAGGGCCGGGAAGTAGATGAACTCGCCGTCCTCCTTGAGGGAGGCGACCAGGAAGTTGCCGAACTTGCGGGCGTCCTCCCGGAACTTGTCGTAGTTGCCGGTGGACTCGCCGTACGCGTCCAGCATCACCAGCGCGAGGCCGGCGCCCCCCAGCTTCACCTTCTTGCCGGGCGACAGGATCCACTTCGTGGGGCCGCCGCCGTAGGGGCCCTGGCGCACGTCCTCCTTGCACTTCGCGAACAGGTACTCGATGGCCGCCTCGGACGCGAGGCGGTACGGCTCGTACTTCGTGCGGTCGTAGGCCTGCAGGATCGAGTAGGTCGTGCCGCCGTGGCGCAGCAGGTTGTAGGAGCTGCTGTCCCGGTCGGTGGACGGGTAGTACTGGTAGCGGATCTTGCCCTGCGAGCTGATCGAGCTGATCAGGTAGTCGGCGGCCCAGACGGAGCGCTGGAGCATCAGCTCCTCGGTCAGGTCGTCGAACTCCCACCGGTGCAGCCGGTAGAGGCGCAGGATGTCCGGCGTGTCGACGCCGTAGGGGTCTCCCTCGACCCAGGGGATTGTGTAGAAGCGGTCGTACGCGAGCTCTTCGGGCAGGGCACCCAGGTCGGGATTCCGGTTCTTCAGGGCCTTCACGAGCCGGTCGCGCCGGATGCCGCGGTACTTCTTCTTCTCGTCGAAGATGTGCCGCTCGAGCAGCTCGGACGGGAGGACGTAGCTCGTGTTGCCCTCGTTCTCCACCCAGTAGCCGTACAGCGCCACGCGCCGCTTCTTGGGCTTCTCGACCTCCCGCTTGAAGGTCTTGTTCGTGACCCGGGTGACGACGTCGATCTTGATGCGGACGTCCTTGCCCTGCTTGCGGGCGTCGCGGATCGCCGATCCGTGGGCCTCGTTGACGGACTCGGCCGCGAGTCGGACGGAGCCGGTCAGGTTCTCGCCGGCGCCGGTCCCGCACAGGTTCGGGTGCTCGACGCCGTAGACGCAGACGAAGGCGCGGCGGCCGGGGAGCGCGTCCGTGGCGCCCGTGCCGGTCGGCGAGGGCGCGTCGAAGAGGACGCTGCGGGCCACGTCGAACGCGGAGCGCATCGTGGCCTTGTCACCGAGGGCGGGCGCGGCGCCCTTCCACAGGAGATCGTCCTGGCCGGACGCCCCCAGGGCGGTGCCGGACACGCTCTGCGCGCCGCCCCCGCCGTTGCAGGAGATGGCGCTGACGAGCAGCAGGAGGGCGAGCAGGAATCGGAGGTGCTTCACGGGTCGGCACGATTAGCGACGCGCCGGCACCCGGTCAAGGGATTCGGCGACGAACCGCCAGCACGAACAGGGCCAGAAGCGCGACGAGGACGGTGGGCTGACCGGACATGGAAGTCGTGCAACCGCAGTCGGGTGTCTGGTCGTCGTCGTCGTCGCCGACGGGTGGCTCGGTCACCTCGTCGCTCCGCACGGTCAAGGTCCAGGGATCCGCGAACCCGCTGGTCGTCGTCCCATCGTCCGCCTGCACGCTCCACCAGGTCGTCCCGCTCTCCATCGGGGCCACCAGCGGCCACGACAGCTCACCCGCGCCGTCGGTGACGGTGTTCCCGCCGGGCACGGTCACGCTCATGATCACGTCGGTGAGATCGGCGTCGCGCGCCAGGACGATCGTGTACTCGAGCGCATCCCCGTCGGGGTCGGCGCTCCACGCCGCCGTCAGCACGACCTCCGTCTCCGTCACGTCCATCCCGTCGCCGGGCTCGATGAGCACGGGCACGCTCGGCGCCTCGTTGGTGGCGTTCACGAAGAAGCTGATGGGCTCCCAGGGGGACCAGACCGTGCCGTCGCCGGCGCGCACGCGGGCGTAGGCCGTCTCGTTCTCGTTGAGGGAGATGCCGTCGTCCTCGAGATCCCAGGAGGCCGCGCCGTCGCTCGCAGGGCTGATCGGAGGGCTGATCCAGGACGAGGCCCACCCGGGGTCTTCGGCGAGCTCGAACTCGTAGACCACGTCGGCCCCTTCCGGATCCTCGGCGCCCGTCGCGCTCAGGACGGGCGACGCCGTCGCGACCTCGTCGCCGTCCTGGGGATCGATCCACGCGACCCCGACCGGCGCGCCTTCGTCGTTGGACGCCTGGAACGACACGACGGCGGACCAGTCGCTGTCCAGGCCGTGCTCGTCGGTGGCCCGGGCGCGGAGCCAGCCCCACTGGTCCTCAGCGAGGGCGACGTCCACCGTCCACTCCAGGAGGGCGCCCGCGACGAGGCCGGCGGCGGAGGTGTGCAGCGCGGTGAGGGCGTCGTCGGTCCACACCTCGATCGTGTAGGTCAACGCGTCGCCGTCGGCGTCCGTGGAGGGCCCGAACTGGACGGTCGGCGTCAGGCTCGCGACGAGCTCCCCATCCTGGGGGGAGGCCGGCGTCGGCGCAGTCGGCGCCTCGTTCGTCTCGTTCACCACGAAGGACTCGGTGACCGACCAGGGACCGTCCGCGAAGGGGTCGCTCGCGTGCGCCCGCCACCAGTACGGCGTGTTCTCGCTCAGGGCCACGTCGACCTTCCAGGTCGTGGACCCCGTGGCGTCCTCGGACACGCCGGTCACGTCGGTCACCAGCGTGGTGAGCGCGGCGTCGCCGTAGACGGCGAACGTGTACGTCAGCGTGTCGCCGTCCGGGTCCGTGGCGTTGTCGACGACCAGGTCGGGCGACGCGTCCGTCTCCGCGTCGCTCACCGGCTCGATCGGAGTCGGCGCCGTGGGCCCGCCGAACGCGTTGGGGTCGGTGCCCGCGAGGAACTCGTCCAGGTTCGAGACGCCGTCGCCGTCGGGATCGCCGGCGGCGTCGGAGGGATCGGTGGGATCGAGGTTGTTGGCGGTCTCCCAGCCGTCGTCCATCCCGTCGCCGTCGAGGTCCAGCGTCCCGATGGTCACCGTGACGGACTGGGCCGCCGTGCCGCCGTCGCCGTCGTCCACGAACAGCGTGAACGACACCGGGCTCGCGACGGCGTCCGCGTAGGTGGGCGTCCAGTCGAGCTGGCCGGTGGTGGTGTCCAGGGTCACGCCGGCGGGCGCGGACGAGGAGACCGACCAGGTCATGACGTCGTTGACGCCGGGATCGAACACGGTGGGGACGTACTGCCAGGCGCTGCCCTCGAGCGCGTTCCCGCTCGGGGTGGACGTGATGGACGGGGCGACGTTGTTCACCGGCACTGTCGTGGTGACGCTGTCGGTGCCGCCGTCCCCGTCGCTGGCCGTGGTGACGACGTTGTAGCTGCCTTCGTCCGCGAAGGTGTGCGTGGGTGTCGCGCCGGCGGAGTCCGGGGTGCCGTCGCCCCAGCTCCAGGCCCAGCTCAGGACGTCCACCGGGCCCGGGTCCGTGCCCGTGGCGCCGAAGTTGATGGGCAGCCCCTCGTCGATGTCCTGGGGCACGTTCACGGACGTCACGCTCGGCGCCAGGTTCGCCACCGTCACCGCGGTGGTCGCCGTGGCCGTGGCGCCGTCGTCGTCCGTCACGGTGAGCCGGGCGGTGAATGCGCCGTCGTCGGGGTAGGTGCAGCTGACGGCCGCGCTCCCGGTGGAGTCGATGGTGCCGTCGTCCTCGCAGTCCCAGGCCCAGTCCACCACGGTGCCGTCGGAGTCCGTGGAGGCGCTGCCGTCGAGCGTCACGGCGACGCCTTCATCGGTGGTGTAGCCGCTGCCCGGGTCCGCGGTGGGGTCCAGGTTCGAGGGCGTCACCGTGATCGTGTAGCTGCCGCCGTTGTCGCTGAAGTTGCCGTCGCTCACCCAGAACCGCAGCTGCTGCGCGCTCGCCCCGACGTTCCACTGGAACGAGTAGGTGTGGCTGCTGTTGTAGGGAGGAGGGTTGCCGCCCATCTGGTCCGTCGGGTGCGCCGTCCCGATCCGCAGGTGGTACCAGCTGGGGTTGTACGAGATCGCGGTCGGGCCCGTGAACACGTAGAACGCGTCGTTCAGGTACTGCGAGCGGGACCAGCCGGTGCCGGACACGTCGATGGTCACGATCCCCGCGTAGCTGTTGCTCGTCAGGACGCCGCCCGACGTGCCGTTCGAGGACGTCGTGAAGGGCACCGTGACGGTCTCCTGGGCGGAGGCCGCGGCGGGCGCGAGGAGGGCGAGGACGCAAAGAAGGACAGTGCAGGCACGCATGCCCGGCACTCTAACGGGCGGTCAGGCGCTCGCGGAGGGAATGAAGCCGCCCGGCAGGGTCGTCGGGGCGGGCCTCGAGGTCCTGGCAGAGGGCGACCACGTCCTGGTCCCCCAGGGTCGCGGCCGCGCCCCGGATCGCGTGGCTGGCGGCACGAATCGCCTCGGGCGTGGAGTCGGAGTCCAAGGGGTCGAGCCGCGCGAGCGCGTCCTCTGCGAACATCTTGCGCAGGTCGCCCACGAGGCTGTCGGACACGTCCGTGACTCCGGAGATCTCCACGTACCGGCTGACCACCGCGCGCAGCCCGGCGACGTCGAGCGGCTTGATCACGACCTCCTGGGCGCCCGCGTCGAGGAACGCCTCGTGCTCCTGGCGCGTCGTGGAGGCTGTCAGCGCCACGATGGGGACGTGTACGGAGGCGCGCGCGGATCGGATCCGGCGGACCGCCTCCACCCCGCCGAGTCCGGGCATCCGCAGGTCCATCAGCACCAGATCGATGCCTCCCCGCAGGACGCGCGCCACGGCTTCGTACCCGTCGGCGGCGTCCTCCACCTCGATGCCGTCGCGAGCCAGCGCGATGCGCGCGATCTCCCGGTTCACGGGGTGGTCGTCGGCGACCAGCACGGTCCCGGCGGCGAAGCGGGCGGGCAGCCGCCGTACGCGCGGCGTGGCGGCGGGCAGCGTGAACGAGAACTCCGCGCCCCAGTCGGGGGACGAGTCCACCTCGAGGCTCCCTCCCATGCCTTGCACCAGCGCGCTGGCGATGGTGAGCCCGAGGCCCGTCCCTCCCGGCGCATCGGCCTCCTGGTGGAAGGCCTCGAAGATCCGTTCGTGGGCGTCCGGATCCAGGCCGGGCCCGGTGTCCGACACGGCGAAGCGCACTCCGTCGGGCATCTTGCGGACGCTCAGCGTCACCTGACCCGCGTCCGTGAACTTGATGGCGTTGGAGAGCAGGTTCCCGAGCACCTGGCGCAGCCGCAGGTCGTCCGCGAGCACCCCGATGGGCCGCTGATCCATGTCCAGGTTGAGCGCGATGCGTGATGCGCTCGCTCCGGGACGCCAGGCGGCGATTGTCTCTTCCACCAGGGGACCCGCGTCGATCGGCGCAGGGTGGAGGGCGAGGCGGCCGGCTTCGATCGCGCTCGTGTCCAGCACGTCGTCCACCAGGCGACGGAGCTCCTGGGTCGAACGTTGCGCGATCCGGGTGAGCCGGCGCTGGTCGGACCCCGCCGCCGTCTCCGCGAGCAGGTCGGTCGTGGCCTGCAGGCCGTGCAGCGGCGTGCGGATCTCGTGGGTGATGTTGGCGAGGAACCGCGAGCGCGCATCCGACGCCTCCCTCGCCTTCGCCAGCGCGAGCTCGAGCTCCTGGGTGCGGGTGGCGACCTCGTCCTCGAGGTGTCCGTGCAGCGCCTCGAACCGCCGGGCGGCGAGCCACGCGAAGCCGAAGACGATGAGGGCGAACGAGTAGTCGAAGGTCAGCACCGAGTCGATCAGCTCGAGGGCGACGAGGTTGTCGTTCACGCCGAGGGCGACGTAGGCGAGGAAGCACGCCGCCAGGGTCCGCCGCTCGGCGCGGTCGAGCGACGTCGAGCGCCACACCGCGCGGATGGCGTACACGACCAGGAACAGGCCCCACGGGAGCATGAGCCACTGGACCGGACCCGGATCGACCCACAGGAACGCACGCCCGGACGCGTCGACATACGGATTCGCGGCGGAGGCGAAGATCAGGTCGGTCCCGAGCACGAGTGCAATGAGGAGGACGTGCACGGGCAGCAGCCACCGGAGGCCTCGGGGCGTACCGGGGGGGCCCGCGAGGCTGTGCACGGCGTAGGGCGCGACAGCGCCGCAGAGCACGATCGCCGCCATCGAGAGCTTCAGGGCCAGGACCGCGCCGGCCTCCTCGGTGGCCGCATAGTGGGCGACGCGGGCGACCTGCTGGAGGAACGCCGCGCCGGCCCAGAGGCCGACCCAGCCATGGAGCGCCGCGGATCGTCGCTCGACCCAGAACGAGAGGTGGTGCGTCGAGACGCTGAGGGTGGCGCCGGCGAGGCCGATGAGCACCAGGGTGGTGACGTCGCTCATCGATTGGCCTAGGAGAGGTCCGCGAGGAGGCGGGTCACGACCGACACCTCCTCCTCGACGAGGGCCCAGCGCGGCTCGGATCCGGCGACGTCCCCGGCCTGGCCGAGCTGCTCCAGATCGCGCGCGAGCATGTGCAGGCGGGTCGCGCCGACGCTCGCAGCCGCGCCCTTGAGGCTGTGCGCAGAGCGTCGGGCGGTCTCGGCGTCGCCGCGCCGCGCCGCGTCCCGGCCCTCGGCGATGCGATCCGTGGCGGCCTGCCCGAACCACTGCACCATCTCGTCGATGAAGCCAGGATCATCGAGCTCTGCGGCGATGTCGCGGAGCACCCCGGGATCGAGGCGACCGGCCGCGGACCAGGCCTCCGGCGCGGAGGCGGGTCGGGTCAGGACGCTCCCGAGCACGTCGATCTGGACGGGCTTGAGGAGGCGCGCCTCGAACCCTTCGGCCATGCAGCCCTGCCAGGTCGCGTCGCTGTCGTCGGCCGTCACGGCGACGATGCGCGGGCGCGGGTTCAGGTCGAGCGCGTGGATCGCCCGGGCCGTCTCGATGCCGTTCATCCCGGGCATCTGGAGGTCCAGGAGGATCACGTCGACCCGACGGCCGGAGCGCAGCAGGTCCAGCGCGGCTTGCCCCGAGTCGACCCAGGTCGCGTGGCCGCCCTGTTCGGCGACCCGCGCCACGAGCACCTCGCCGTTGACGCGCATGTCGTCGACGACGAGGACGCGGATGGGGTCCTTCTTGCCCTCCGGGAGGATCAGGCGCACCCGGCTGTCCCCGTTGGGGGCGTGCTCCATGACGAGGTCGCCCCCCATCTGCTCGGTCATCCGGTGGGCGAAGTAGAGACCCACGCCCGGCTCGTCGGCGCTCGCGTCGGGGGTGGGGCATGGGCCCTGCACCGTGAAGATGACGGAGCCGCCGTGCCGCTCGGCGCTGAGGTGCATCTCGCGGCATCCGGTTCGATGGGCGAACTCGAGCACCTCCATGAGCGCCCGCTGCACCCGCACCCGGTCCAGCACCACCGTCCCCGGCCGCTCGCCGATCTCGAGGGTTCCGTACTGTGAGTCGCCCGCGAAGGCGGCCTCCAGGCTGGCGAACAGGTCCGCGGTGGGGAAGGGCTGACGGGCGGTCGCCTGCACCATCCGATCCGCCACCGCCATGTCGAGCAGGTCCTCGATGGCCTGGTGCAGCTGGCGCCCCGCCCTCATGAGGTGGCGCAGGTCGTCGACGTCTTCCGGTCGGTCCTGCTCCGCCTCCTCCTGCAGGGCCTCCCCGAGTCCCAGGACCGTGGCCAGCGGGGTGCGCAGCTCGTGGCTGACGTTCTGGAAGAACGTGGACCGATCGGCGCGCGCCCGGTCGGCCTCCCGCACGGCCTCGCGGAGCTTGTCCTCGGTGGTCCGGTGGTGGTCGAGGAGGTCGACCAGGCTCTGGTGTGCGGTGGTGGCCTCCAGGAGGCGCATCCGGGCGACCTGCTGGGTCGCCAGGACCGGGAAGAGCAACACGCCAGCCGCGGAGAAGGCCGTCGACACGCGGACGATGTTGATCACTGCGTCCGGGGGTGGGGTCGGGAGCGCCGCGGGGCCTGCGAGAGTCAGGGCCGGCAGGATGATCATGAGTTGCAGGACGATCAGGCCGACCTTCCAGCGGGTGTGGCGCCGGTCGAGCAGGACGGCGCTGAGGACGAGGGGTGCGAAGAGGCAGTAGTTGGCGCCCGACTCGATGCCGAGGAACCACGTGTATCCGATGGACGCAGCGTCGAACGCGAACATCATCGCGGCCGCTGAGAGCACCGGCAGCGACCTGTCCCAGGCGCGTAGCCCGATGCCGGAGGCTACCGCGGCGACCCATCCAACGATCGCGACCTGGTGCAGCCCCACCAGGTGAAAGAAGATCGGCCCGCCCAGGAAGAGCGCGTGCACGGCCGACTCCAGGCCGCGGAGCGGGTCAGCGGGGCCGGGGCGGATCACGACGCCCGCTCCAGATCATCGATGAGGAGCTTGGAGAGCGCCTCGGGCCGGGTCGGACGGTGGAAGCCGAAGCCCTGAGCAAAGTCGCAGTCGAGCGACCGGAGGAAGGCGGCGGTCTCGGGACGCTCGATGCCCTCGGCGACCACGTGCAGCCCGAGCTCGGAGGCCATGGCGAGCGTGGCCCGGGTGATCACCTCGGCGCGTCGGGCCCCGGGCAGCTCGCCCACGAAGGAGCGGTCGAGCTTGAGGGTGTCGATGGGGAACCGTGCGAGGTAGCTCAGCGAGGAGTAGCCCGTGCCGAAGTCGTCGAGGGCCACCCGCACCCCCATGCCGCGGAGCTGTCCGAGGACGGCCGCGACGTGGTCGGCGTTGTCGGCGAAGACGCCCTCGGTCAGCTCGAGCTCGAGGCGCTCCGGGGGCAGGCCGGTGTGCCGGAGCGTGTCGGCGACGAGTCCCACCAACTCCGCGCCCTCGAACTGGACGGGGGACACGTTGACGGCCAGCCGGATGGGCCCCCGGGAGCCCACCCACCGCGACACCTCCGCGCAGGCCGTGCGCAGGACCCAGGCGCCGAGGGGGACGGCGAGGTCGCCGGCTTCGGCCAGGGGCACGAACTCGCCGGGCGAGATCCGTCCACGGGTGGGGTGGTCCCATCGGCACAGGGCCTCCACCGCGACGATGGCCTCGGTCTTCAGGTCCACGATCGGCTGGTACTCGAGACGCAGGCCGTCGTTGGCGATGGCGAGGGCGAGGTCGTTCTCCAGGTCCAGTCGGCGCACGGCGCGCCGCTGCGCCTGGGGGTCGTAGAGGGCGACGCGGTCGCTCTCGTCGTCGGCCCGACCCAACGCGGACAGGGCATGGCTGAGCAGTGTGTCCGCGGTGTCGAGCGGGCCGCCGACCAGCGCCACGCCGACCGCCGCGCCGCAGCGCACCTCGCGGTCGCCGATCACGTAGGGCCGCTGGGCGCGCTCGAGGAGCCAGCGCCCCGTCCGCAGGGCCGTCGCGTCGTCCTCGCAGCCATCCAGCAGGACCGCGAACTCGGCGCCGTCCAGGCGCGCGAGCGTCATGTTCATCAACGTGCCCAGGTCGTCCGAGGAGCCGTCGGCCAGGAGGTCTCCCACCCGGGACGCCGCGAGATCGAGCAGGGCGTCGGAGGCCTGGCGCCCCAGGGTCTGCTCCACCGTCACGGCGCGCCGAAGCGCGAGGACGAACACGGCGACGCCACGGCCCCGGGCGGTGCGGATGCTGGCAGCGAGCCGCTGCAGGAACGCGACGCGGTTCGGCAGTCCGGTGATGGGGTCGTGCAGCGCGGGGGCGGACAGATCGGTCAAGGAGCCGGCGACGCGGCTGCGGCCCCTGCGCACAGTGGCTCCGCGCATGAGCGCCCAGACGGTCGTCCCGTCGCCCCGCCGCAGGCGCAGCTCCACCTCCAGGTGCTCGAGGGCCCCGGCGAGGTGTGCGCCCAGGGCGTCCTGGACGCGGCCCCGGTCCTCGGGGTGGACGCGCATCAGCAGCCGCGACAGGCCGGTCCCGCCCTCGTCTTCCGCCTGGACGAGCTGCTCCCACCGGGGCGACAGGTGCAGCACGTCGTCGTCCACGGCCCAGTCCCAGAGGACGTCGCGGGAGCCGGCGGCCGCCACCGCGTAGCGCTCCTCGCTCTCACGGAGGGCTCGATCCGCGTACCGGCGGGCGAGCTGTGCGCCGATCCGCGCCATCAACACCGACATCTGCGCCGGCTTGGTGACGTAGTCGTTCGCGCCGCTCTCGAGGGCGGCCACGACGGTCTCTGCGTCGCTCCGGGAGGTGAGCATGATGATGGGGAGGTCGCTGGCCGACCGCACTGCGCGGATGCGCGCGAGCGCAGTCAGTCCCGAGAGCTTGGGCATCACGACGTCGAGGAGCACCAGATCCCAGGGTGCGTCCGCGGCGGTCAGCAGGCGCACGGCCTCGTAGCCGTCCGTGCAGATGTCCGCCTCGAGTCCACGCGCACGCAGGCGCCGCGCCATCACGCGCGCCAGGACTTCCTCGTCGTCGACGACCAGGACGTGTCCGCCCAGCTGCTGCACCCTGCCTCCGTTCCGCCCCACGGAAACCAGCAGGACTCATCGGTAGCACGGAGCGCGGCTTGAGCGCGCGCAGGCTCAGTCGACGGGGACGTAGAGCTCGCCGCCGCCCTGGCGGAACTTCTCGGCCATCTGCGCGAGGCCGTCGCGGACTTCGGCGGAGCTCATCCCCCCGCCGATCGCCACCGGTTCGTCGGCGGCCATCTTGTGCACGTCCTGGCTCAGGCGGTAGGCGCAGAACGCGGGCCCGCACATGGAGCAGAAGTGGGCCACCTTCGCGCCGTCCTGGGGGAGCGTGGCGTCGTGGTAGGCGCGAGCCGTCTCGGGATCGAGGCCCAGCTCGAACTGGTCCTCCCACCGGAACTCGAACCGCGCCTTGCTGAGCATGTCGTCCCAGCCCTGCGCGCCCGGGTGGCCCTTCGCGAGATCCGCCGCGTGGGCGGCGATGCGGTAGGCGATCATCCCCTGCTTCACGTCGTGCTTGTCCGGCAGACCCAGGTGCTCCTTCGGCGTGACGTAGCAGAGCATCGCGGTGCCGGCGGCGCCGATGATCGCCGCGCCGATGGCGCTGGTGATGTGGTCGTAGCCGGGGGCGATGTCGGTCGTCAGCGGGCCCAGTGTGTAGAAGGGCGCCTCGTGGCAGACCTCCTGCTGCAGGGTCACGTTCTCCACGATCTTGTGCATCGGGACGTGGCCGGGGCCCTCGATCATCACCTGGACGTCGTGCTCCCAGGCGCGCTTCGTGAGCTCGCCGAGGATGTTCAGTTCGAAGAACTGCGCCTCGTCGTTGGCGTCGTGGATCGAGCCGGGACGGAGCCCGTCCCCGAGCGAGAAGGAGACGTCGTACTCCTTCATCACCTCGATGATCTGGTCGAAGTGGGTGTAGAGGAAGTTCTCCTGGTGATGCGACATGCACCACTTGGCCATGATCGAGCCGCCCCGGCTGACGATGCCCGTCAGGCGCTTCGCGGTGAGGGGGATCGAGCGGAGCAGCACGCCCGCGTGGATGGTGAAGTAGTCGACGCCCTGCTCCGCCTGCTCGCGGATCGTCTCGAGGTAGACGTCGATGTTCAGGTCCTCGACCACGCCGCCGACCTTCTCGAGCGCCTGGTAGAGCGGCACGGTGCCGATGGGCACGGGCGAGTTGCGCAGGATCCACTCGCGGGTCTCGTGGATGTTCTTGCCGGTGGACAGGTCCATGACCGTGTCCGCACCCCACTTCACGGACCACTGCAGCTTCTCGACCTCCTCGGCGATGCCCGAGGAGACCGCGCTGTTCCCGATGTTGCTGTTGACCTTCACCTTGAAGGCCTTGCCGATGATGGTCGGCTCCAGCTCGGGGTGGTTGCGGTTGGCGGGGATGATCGCGCGGCCGGCGGCGACCTCCTTGCGGACGAACTCGGCGTCCATGCCCTCGCGGGCAGCAACGAACTGCATCTCCTCGGTGACGATGCCCTTCCGGGCGTAGTGCATCTGGGAGAAGTTCGTGTCGCCGCGCGCGATGCGGGGTGCGATCCAGTCGGTGCGCCGCTTGGGGATGCCGTCCTTCGGATCGTGGCCCTGGGGGCCGGCGGTGTCGTAGAGCCGGAAGACCGAGCCGTCGGTGAGCGTGAGCTCCTGGAACGGGATCTCGAGGGGTCCGACAAGGACCCTGCGTCGGGTGACCGTGTTGGTCATCGCCTTGTTCATTGCGTGCTCCAGGCGTCGGAGGGGCCATCCGACGGGCGCGCAGGCTAGCAGCGAAGGAGAGGCACGGCGCGAGCCTCTAGGTGCTCCAGGCTCCTACTCCTGAGGCGGGTCTGTGCTGGTGCCGCCGCCGACGTAGTCGTCCAGCACGAGGGTGGCGGTGCGGCCAACACCTCCGACCGTGATCTGCAGGTCGTAGGACGCGCCGTCCTTGTTGGCGCAGCCGTAGTTCTCCACCGCGATGCCGTAGGTGGCCGTCTCCTGGACCACCACGATGAGCTCCGGGCACTGGTACTCCGGCGGCGGGAACGTGCAGTCGAAGCTGTCGTCCGCGCTGTCGATGAACGTGGCGTTGTCCGGGTCCGGCGCGGCGTAGAGCGACACGGCAGGGTCGAAGGTCGTGCCCATGGCGACGGTGTCCACCCGCAGGGCGACCTCTTCACCGGCGGTGAGGTCCAGCCCCCAGACGTCGATCTCCTCCTCGCAGGGCAGATCGCCGAAGTGGCTGGTGGCGTCGCCGTTGCCCGTCGCGTCGTCGTCGTCGCCGGTTGCGTCGTCGTCGTCGCCGGTTGCGTCGTCGTCGTCGCCGGTTGCGTCGTCGTCGTCGCCCGTTGCGTCGTCGTCATCGCCGCCCCCGCCGCCTCCACGGCCGCGACCCGGCGGGCAGCCGATGAGGGACAGCAGGAGCAGGGCCAGGAGGAGTCGAAGGAGGTGCGTCATGGGGACTGGTAGTCATCCACGAAGAGGGTGAAGTCGTTGTTGGAGCCGCCGTTCACGGTCATGTCGACGGAGTAGGCCGCGCTGCTGCCGGCGCAGTTGTCCGAGGCGTGCCCCACGGCGAAGTACAGGCCCGTCGCCGGAACCGTCTCGTCACCCTCCGGGCAGGAGTAGGAGGGAGGCGGGAACGTGCAGGTGAACTCGTCGTCGTAGCTCGCCAGCGAGGAGTTCTGAGGGTCCTGGGTGCCGTCGTCCATGAACACCAGCCAGGGGTCGAACGTCGTGGTCGACGAGATCGTGTCGATCGACACGAAGACGGTGTCGCCGGAGCTCGCGCCGAAGACGTAGTAGATGTCCCAGTTGAGCACCGTGCTGCTGCACGGCAGCGCGTACGCGCCGGTGCTGCCGCCGGTGGAGTCGTCGTCGTCACCCACGGAGTCGTCGTCATCACCCACGGAGTCGTCGTCGTCGCCGACGGAGTCGTCGTC
>Ga0213833_1001631_pt1 | contig 15729 bp, 10 predicted proteins | sample SWATP21_FD_160575 | JGI IMG/M metagenome (GOLD analysis project Ga0213833, IMG submission 160575) | Coastal seawater microbial communities from Marineland, Florida, United States - SWA TP2 #1 | ecosystem: Environmental > Aquatic > Marine > Coastal | place: USA: Florida | collected 2016-08-14
AAAAAAGTGATTCTTTTTTCGAACAGCTCCCAGCTTTTGCCCGTAATACCCACAAAACCAATGAAACAAAAAAAGCGAAGAGATCAATGAAAACAAGAAACAACACAACCAACCCACAAAACAACGAGCAGACCTCCAAGGTCTCTGTAATGGGTATATTGTGTCTTGCTTCTCCTCTCGCGAACAAACATCTCCATTGGCATAGCGCTTTCGATAAAGCCAACCATCACATCCATCTACTGTTGTATGCCAGGCCATAGCGACATTCGTCCAAATTGAAGAATGCGCGAAAGGCCGGCTTTATCACCAAATGAGAGTAGATAATCCGGCTTTTTTTGATCGTGGAGACAATAAAAGTTTCAGATACATATGGGGTCTATAGTGTACCAGGTGCGCACGCAAGGTTGTGGTTCTTGAAGAGCGGGTTCGAATCCCGTTAGACCTCCTTACAATCGATATTTTCGATATCATCAACACTTTCACAAAAGGAATTTCGTTCATTTATGGGGTCTATGGTGTAATGGGCTAACACACAAGATTGTGGTTCTTGAAAAACGGGTTCGAATCCCGTTAGACCTCCTCAAAAGGACAGCACCGTTTATTGTCATTTTGCACAATCGGTCACTGACTGATCTGTCGAATGCACAATGTACCAGCTGAAGGGAATTAAGATGCGAATGACACTGCTCCTCAATGCTTCTTTTGAACCGCTCAAAGTCATCCCCTGGCAACGTGCGATGGTCCTGCTCGCTCTAGAGAAAGTATCTTTGGTAGCCGAGCACGATTCTCAAGAAATTCGTACAGTCAGTCTGACCATCAAAATGCCAGCGATTGTACGACTCAATAAATACCTGCGCTGGCAAGAGCATCCCATTCGATTCTCTCGTCACAACATTTACGCAAGGGACGGATACCGTTGCCAATACTGTCACGAGTTCTTCGATGAAAACCAATTGACGCTAGACCACGTACGTCCGAGGTCTCGGGGTGGAAAAACCACCTGGCTTAACATCGTCGCTTGTTGTTTTACTTGTAATCATCAGAAAAGGGACAGGACACCCAAAGAAGCAGGGCTTACACTTTTTCAGAAGCCAACCAAGCCCCGTTCTATGGGCCAGTTGACCATGAGGATGAGATTCCAAAACCCTCCAGAGTCCTGGAAATTGTACCTTGAATAAGATTGGCTGCAGGTCACACCTGCAATCACCTCCAGAAAAGCCTCTATTCAGCCGTTGGATAGGGGCTTTTTTGGTTCAAAGGTCTTCAGCGAGAACTTGTTCGAGACAATCTGGGCAAATACCATGGCTTAATTTGGGAAGTTCGAGATCTTCGAACGGCTGGTGTTCTCGGGCCAGTTCTTCCACTTCGATCCACTTGTCTTCTTCAACCTTGATCTTTTTACACCAACTGCAGATCTTAATATGACCATCGCCCCTTTTGAGCTTTGTATCTAGTAGTACAGCTGGCTCTCTTGTCTCTTCTTTTTGTATGCAACTATGAAAGGAAATCATATCCTCATCCAGCAAAGTCATTTTCATACACATATATCGTCTTGTATCAGGAGAATCACATCGAAAAGGAAATTCGATCTCTTTTTTGCTCTCTCTTATTCTGATGAGCAAAAGCTCATAGAGATGCTTAGATTCTTTCTCAGAGATAAAATCAAATAGAGACCGACCCAGCACGGAAGCCTCTGACAAAGCATCTCCATCATTCGCAGCAGCAAACGAATCCCAGATCCCACCGATAAAAACAATCTCATCGTCACTATTAATGTGGTACACAATGCATCTGTCTTCCATACACTCTTTCCCAAAAAAAATGTTGTTCAAGTGATGCTTCAAGAGTATACCCAAAGAAATCTCCTAGGGAAATAAAATAACAGGAGAAAAATAAAAAAAGAAGTCCTGGTCTTAGGAGGGAGTTTCTGGAGGGAGGGTATCTTTTTCTAAATGACTTTGAATAAACTGACATATAGACTTCATTGCATTTGTTGCTTCCGGAAAAAAGGGTGACAGCGCAGGATAACAGTGTACCATCCCTTCTCCCACCAATAAGGTGACTTCAACACCTGCTTTTTGTGCCTTTTCGGCGAACAGTCGGGAGTCATCTAACATCTTTTCATTCTCTCCGACAGAAATGAACAAAGACGGCAAACCTTCGAGTTCTCCGTACAACGGAGAGATGAGCGGATTTTTCGCATCATTCTCACCAATATAATAAGCACCAAAGACCTCCCATGACCCTTCAGGAGCCAAAGGATCCAGTCTATTATAAGAATCCCCTGAACAGCAAAGGTCAGTCCAAGGCGAAAGGACTGCAGCAGCGGCAGGTAAAGGCATCTCACGCTCTTTTAATGCCAATAATGTCGCAAGGCACAAACCAGCTCCAGCAGAGTCTCCTACAAAGACTATATTTTCAGGCAAATAGCCCTCATTTAATAGCCATTGGTAGGCGGCCATAGCATCGTCCAACGCTGCAGGGAACGGGTCATCGGGTGCTTTACGGTAATCGAAAGATAAGGCTTTTACCCCACTCCCCTGTACGAACTTTGAGATGATCGCACGGTGGGCTCTTGTCGAACCCATGACATAACCACCTCCATGAAAGTACATGATGACCTTATTATCTTCACGTTCTCGGAATTGGATCCACTCGGCGTAAGGGCTGTCCAAAGAGGTCGGGCTCACCTCCAATTCAGGAGGGATCTTGCCAAACCTTCCAACAGAGCGTTCCACATCATCACGCAGGTCTTGGATGGAGGTATCCCATGTAATCACATCACGCTTCCACTGCAGCTTAAACCAATGTCGGTACTTCAGTAATCCAATAAAAAAATAGCTTCGCAAACTGCGCATATCCTTCTCCAATTGTTGATATCTAAAAGAAAACTCAGCCTGCGATTTTTTCTAGAGCGGCTTCTCTATTGGGCGCAAAAAAGACTTGATTTCCCCGATTACTTTCGATGATAAAAGCTCTGAGACTTTTGCTCTCAAACTTCTCAAACTCACCAACAATGGCCAGTTTCATTTGATAATTGGTGTACTTTTGGAGAATTTCCCCAGCCAATCCAGTCCGAAGATCAAAAAATGTGGGAGGGACATGTTTTTCGTGCAATAAGATCGCTGTCGCACCCTGGTAACTTGCATTGGCCATCAAGTCCAATGCATCTTGGACATTCTGAATCACTTGTTGGGATTGTGTGACTTCTGCGATCTTATGTTGGTTCAGTTCGATCATCTTCATTTCAAAAAAGCTCCTACACAAATATTCTTCTCTAATCCATAAATACAGCTCACTTCCTTCTCATGAAGGGCAAAATGCAGAGGCCCATTCATAAAAACAACTGTCGGGGTGATTCATTGCTTAGTACTACGGGATGGTGTATTTGGTTCGCTTAAAAAGAAGATTTCCAAATTTGCAGATGGCAGTTTTTCGAGACTCGACCTAGCATCTACAAAGGGGCAATGATGACAACAACCCAACGTTGCAATCGCTAAAGTTTAACAAGAAGGGTATAGAAAAGGTGCTTGATCAAGTAGGTCAGGTTGAAGACAGAGGGCTCGTTCAATTTTGGAAAACAATGCTCTTAGCTTTGAGAGAGGATGGTCAGGAAATTCATCATCATATGAGCTATCATCAGGGAACCAGCCACCTTGGATGGCACCATTATCATCTACATCCACTTCACCACTCGCCATGAGCCGATTGAGCAAAACAGCTTCCCGTACACCCGTTGTACCACTCTCCTCGAACATCGACTTCACGACAAAACTGCACTCACGAAAGGGAATGATCAGTGAGCCAATATAGATAAAGCCACGTTGTGGACCTCTAGAAACCTTGGAAATACAAAAAACAGAGCGCACACCCTGTATTTGCCGATAACCCACCTCAACAACATCCGCTCCCATTTGTTCCAAATTCTTCCGATGCCTTTTCAGTAAAGCTCGGAGAGTGGTCTGCCCTTCGGGTAAATCAGGTGGCAGATCGCAAAAATAGACACCAACAACTTCACCTTCATTTGTTTCCCAGGTCCTTGCATCGGCGCTCTTCCCTTGAAAACGGAATCCCTGGCCTTCCATAGATATCTTCTTTTCCAAAGCATGCCCAAATACATTTCGAAAGAACTTCTTAAAAAACACACTCCCTCCTGACTTGTTTCTCGCCTCAAAAATAAAATCGTGCCTTTGCACGAATGTAACAAATTGAAGGACTTCTCGATAGAGTATCCCACCGATAACCTAACAACCTCCGTAGAGACCATATTCCTATAGTGGCTCCCATACGAAAACATAAAGACATGACAGCTTACGACACAGCAAACACCTACCCTCGGGCCCAGATAAGGAAAAAGAAAAAACCTTTCAACAGCACACAATAGTACATATTATCCGAACTTCAAGTACATAACTCTCGAACAGAGCTGCCCCTCAGGAGATTCATATTGAAAACACTCGAAACAAACGATGATTTTGGACTTCTCAGAGCAATTCTTACAGAAAGTAGCGAAAACAACTGGTGGTATCTGCTTGGACTCCTCGAAAATTGGTCGATTCACTCCCAACAAATCGCAGTGGATTATGCAAAAGAGCACCTTAAAGACTGGCCCAACTACATAAAAACCTACCCATCTATCCCCTTAAAGAACATACTAGAAAAGCCCGATACATGGATTCCTCATCAGCTCGCTACTTGCCTGGAACTCAAACCGCAACACACCGAGAGGGAAGACCTTGAGTCCCTGACCAGCGCACCCTTTCTCAAACGCATCAAACGGCTTGGCTTCTTCAACAAATGTGGCGGGCCAAAAGAACTCCAAGGACTTGCCAACTCCCCATACTTACAACAACTCACCGAGCTTCACATACACAATATCGAAGGGGGGGAAGCTCTTGCTCAGATCATCATCGGTGCTCCGGCCTTTTGCGATCTTAAGGATTTCACCATAGGGTATGGAAAATTGGGGGTCGAAGGGATAGAGAAACTGCTCCATTCACAAAATCTACAACATATCGAGACACTCGTCGTAAGCGATGAGCACTTCGGAGCAAAGGGTGCCCAAGTCATCAAAGATGCTCCTCAAGTCGGTCAGCTTAAGACACTTTATCTTTACTCAAATCAACTTGGAGATGAAGGGGTTAACATTCTTGCAAATGTCCAAAGACTCTCAAACCTCGAGACACTGCGCTTGATATCCAATGGTATAAGCGCAAAAGGTGCTCAATCCATTGCCAACTCACCCCACTTCACAAACCTGAAAGAACTCGATCTCTCTTATAACGAATTGAAAAACGAAGGAGTCATAGCGCTGGCCCAATCAACAACGATAAAAAACCTAAACAATCTCGTTCTCTCTCACAGTGGTATATCCATCGAAGGCATCAAAGCCCTCACCTCTTCGACGCTCGTTGAGTCACTTTCCAGTATGACCTTGTGGAGCAATCAGCTCGGCGAAGATGAAATGCTCTCCATCGCCAACTCGCCTTACCTTGCAAAGCTCAAAACACTCTCGATAAGCCACAACGAACTGGGAGACAAAGGGGCTATCGCCCTTGCCAACTCTCCCTACCTGCACAAACTCGAAAGGCTCTATTTGGGGAGTAACAACATTGGCTCAAAAGGTGCTCAAGCTCTCGCGCACTCCCCCGTCAGCTCAGGACTGGTCGATTTAGATCTGGGTTACAACAACATCGGAAGTAAAGGGGTTTCCAGTTTCTTTGGAACACCTTACCTCAGACACCTAAAAGAACTCAATCTCTCGGACAATAACATTGGTTCAGAAGGTGCAAAAACCCTTGCACAGCTCGAGCAACTTAAGAACCTCACTGTTCTCACTCTAAAATCAAATCAGCTCAGCCCAGAAGGACTCAAAGCCATCGTCACGGCAACCTCATTCGAAACCCTGCAAGTTCTCGATCTTGAATCCAACGAGCTCGATTTTGAAGCAGCCAAAATAATCGCCGAATCGTTTGCCCTCTTCGCTCTCAAGACACTCAACATCTCACGCAACGAGTTAGGCGCAGAGGGGGCATTAGCCCTCGCGAAAACGCAACGGCTATCAAATCTACACACACTCGACCTCTCATTTAACATGATCTATGGAGAAGCGAAAAAAGTACTGCAGGCATCCCCTTTTCTCCAAAACATGAATCTCCAGCTCTAAAACGCATTCACAAAGGTCTTCTTTTTTGTATAGCTCTGCCTCCACCTGAATTCCTCAAATATACCAAATTGGGGGACTTGTTGATGGAGCGTCCTGTTGGCTACCTTGATGGGTAACAGAGTCGTCTGAGTGGTCTTCAAACTCATAGGCGACCTTTCATTCTTGACCTACTCTCAGGAAACCGAACTCAGGAGAACCCCTATGAACAAGCTCTCAAACACACCGTCGCTGGCCTCACCACATATACAAAATCCATCTTTTGTCAGAGTGCCTGCCAAAACTGGCGAAGTGGCGACAAAGTCCATTACAACGCAAAAGCCGGCGGATCAATTTGGTACTTCAGTTGGGCACAATCAGGTCAATGATGAGGTACTCAACAACATGCTCAATACCAGAGAATTACCTGGAACCCTCACGATGAAAGCAGGTGTGCATGCTCTTGGAGCAAATCTTCGCAGCGGAGGTGGAGATCTTATTAAGGAATTCAAAGAACTACGTCCCAAACCATCCGGCAAATTCAAGCTAAAAGATTTAAAAACCGCTATCGAACTTTACCCAGATAGGGTGAAAGAAAAGCTTCAGGAACTCAAAAACGAACTCAGCGGAAAATACGCTCCCAAAGATATCAAGAGAGCATCTTTTGACCCCAAAAATCAAAACAAAAGTCTGGAAGATCTCAAAAACGAACATAGAAGCAATCTCTCGCCAACAACACCCAAAGCACACAATAAAAAAGAGATGATGTACGCCGACTTTTTTGGGCAGCTGAGAGTTCCTTACAAACCAAAATACAAAGAAGAAACTTCGGCAATGACGGGAGTAAAAAAGGCTCCAAATTACACCCCGAAAGGTCCTGGATTCGGTCAGAACATTCAAACACTGAAACCCATCGGTCTCAAATCGCTCAAAATGGACCTGGAGCCTACTATCAATAACTACAAAAGACCCACTTTTCTCATCAGCAGCGATGCAGAAAAGCTGATTGGCTCCGCTTATAAACAAATCAATGAAAAATTTCAAGGATTGGAAAATGTCAATGCGACGAATAAACCGTCCCCTGCAGACTTAAAAAAACTCAAGCAAATCGGTTCACCTGCTAATCTCTTTCATGGACATCCCATCTACAATGATAAAGGTGAAGTGATGGCTCTCCTCTACCACACGAAAGAAGAGCCCAGCGCCTTCCCAAGTAAAGATCTTAAGAAAGATGGTGGTGGGCGTAATTTCCTTCAGATACTCACAACAAACCACCCCAAATACAAATATGGCGAAGTTGTAGATGCGAAGGAGTTTGCCACACCAAAGTGGAGAGCGATGCTAAAAGATCCGAAGCTTGCTGTCTCAGGAGATATCAACAATAGCAAAGGCAATAGTTTGATTTACCAGTATGCTCACGATCCAGTCCAGGGCCCCAGGGGTGGAGGCGCAACGAGCGGTCAGATCTTGAAAAAAGATGAAAACTTCATGAAAGCTCAGATAACAGCCCAAACCATCGAGCCTTACCATCTCGATCCAAATCTATTAAAAGGAATGAGTTTAAGCAAACACACCATCAACAATAAAGAACAATTCACGTTTACAAGAGACAAACCAAACAGTATGCAGGGTGTGAGAAAAATTGAAATCAATGGAGAAACTCTGTATCTATACGATCCATCGGTCAAATGAAGGGTTTTGGCTATCCGTTTCTTGCATCCAACTGCCCTCTTCCTTTCATAAATCTTCTTCGCAAGAAAGCCAACAAGATCAAGAAAGCCATGAGAGTCAAAGGATTTCCTGAGTTGTTCTCTCCTGTGTGACAAGCACAACCCATAGGCTCTTCTTCAAGAGAATCTCCACCATCACCAGCGGTCCCTTCGTCGGTGCCTTTCGCTGCATCTTGAACAGCTCCCGCATCTGGTGAGCTGGAATCTGTCACCACTTCCTCACCATTGTTCTCCTCTTTCTTTTTGGGAACGCAACGGCCCACCAAACACATAAAGTTCGCAGGACAATCTCCTTCTTCTCGGCATTCAGCATTCTTCTTCACGCAAATCCCAGAACTGCAGCTGTTCTCGACAGGGTGTGTGCAATCACTGTCTGACTTACATTTCATACGCGGAATCAGTGTAAAACGTTGAGTCGCACATTGTTTAGGTGAGCCACTGTCGCACACTTGAATGGTAAAGGCGATTGCTTTTCCGCTATCTTTTTCTGCAGGTATCCAACGAAAGGCCCCACTTGTCGCTTGAATGGAGGCGTTAGAAGCGCCAGCCAATAATTTCCAGATGTGGGTATCTTTGCTATCTGCATCTGTGACTTTGGGTGCATAGGTCACTTCTTCTCCGACAAATGCCGAATTTGGTGGTGTTCCGACGATCTTGGGAGCAGTATTGGAAGGTCCTGTACCACCCTGAACAGTGAGTCTCAAAGAAAAGAAGTTGTTCTGCTCAGAACTCTCCTGGACGGTATTGGAACTGTCCACATAAGCACCGATGTAAAGGTTTCCATTACTCGAACTTTTTGGAATGGTCACAGTGACTTTTGTGAAACCTGTAGCATTTGGACTAAAAGTGAATGGCTGAAGTGCAGGCACATTGTTTTCTTTTCCAAGATACAGATCTTTGGTGGTAATGACTGGAGCTTTAGATAAATAAAATCGAATCTTGGATGCTCCAGACTTTTGCGTTCCCGTATTTAAAATGCGGTAAGACAATTCGACGGCTTGCCCTGCCTGAATGCTGGTTTTGTTGCTGCTCATTGCGGCAATGAGTAGATCCACTGAGGCCGTTGGCTTCTCAATGATCAGCAATCTTCCCGACCTGACATTGTTTGTTTTGGAATATTCTTTGATCAGATTGTCTGGATCGACGATCATTCCGATGTAATAGGCACCACTTAGGTTTGTCGGCAAGGTCAATGTCACCTTTCCGGGGATTCTAGGATCAGGGTAGTGACCATTGTTTTTGATTTCAGGTATCGTGACAACAGTAGAAAGAGGGATGTCTTTGTTGGTGATTGTTCGGTCTTTCGAAAGGAAAAATTTCACTTTGACGTTTTGCGCATCAAGCTCACCACCGCTGTTCTTGATTCGATACTCAGCCTTTACTTTTCCACCCGTTTGGTAGCTTCCATCGGGCACAACGAGATACTCAGCGATCAGCTCAGGGGCATTTTTTGAATATTTGATGTTGTAATTCACCTGGTTCAGTTCATTTTTTTCCTTCACCTGGTTATCTACATCCACGAGCACAATGATGTTGGAAAATCCGTATGGAAGATTCGCAGGCAAAGTCAGCTCCACACTGGATCTGAATTCTGTATTTTTCTTTAAGCTGGAGACAATAGCCTCTTTGTTTAAGTACGTTGCTTTGTGAAGTTCGCCATTCAGTTCCCAATAGAAACGGACTTTGGAAGAGCCACAATCAGCATTGCTACAATACACACTGTAATTGAGCTTCACCTTTTGGCTTGGCTTGAGCTGATAGCGATCCGCGATCTGTAAAGAGCGTGCAAATAAGTCGGGAGACGTCGCGCCTTGTGTGGGGTAATACATCCTTAAGGCTTTGAAGTTGTTGCTTTCAGCAGACTCTTTTACCTTGTTATCGTAATCTGCAAGTATCCCGATATAAGGACGCGTACTCCCTCCAAGATAAGCAGGAACAGTCCAGGAAAATCGGCCATTTGCTGCTGCTGGGTAATAAGCATTGGCCGCTAATTTGGGGACGGTAAACTCTACCCCAAGATAATGGTCTTTATTTGTAATGGTAGCGTCTGCAGAAGCGTAAAATCGGACTTTAAACCCACCAGAAGCAAACGGTCTCAGATTTCTCAAGCGGTAGGAAATTGTGATCTTGTCGCCAGCCTTCAAGCTGGTTTTGGACGCGGTAAAAGTAGGGACCTGTATATCAGGCAAATTTCCAGTACTGTGATTGCCGATTTGGATGAGCTTCAGAGTATTGTTGTTGTTCTCATCGAGTTCCTGTATCTGATTGTCAACATCGACACGCCCTATGATGTAGTAACGACTAGGACTTTTCAGAGAAGATGGCAATTTGTACGTGAAAGTGTTGGTAAGACCTCTGTGTGCAGTCAGTCCAGGAAGTGTCTTTGTATGGATAACAGTAGATTGTGTGCCGATGGTGCTACTTTGGGACCAATAGAATGCGACTTTACAAGGACCTGCATTTTCGTAAGAACTGGCAACAATATACGTTATTTTGATCGTACTTCCAGCGGTAAAGTAGGAGGTATTGGGCTCACTTCGCAGGCTGATGATGCGCAGGTCTGGCTTGGGTTGTGTCAAAGTGATCAAAGTGACAGCATAGGTACTTATGTTGTTTTGCTCGCTGTTCTCAAGGATTTTGTTCTCTTTATCTACAATCATCCTGAGAAAACCCGTCCCTGCAGGGATACCAAAGGGAACAACGACAGTATAAGTCTTTGTAATAGTGCCTCCCTTCGCAATTCCGGATAATGTATCCGATTGCAGTAGAATGACTTTGGGAGTGGAAGCAGCACTGATCAAATACAAATGGACGCTAAAACTGGATGCAGGTTTGGCACCAGAATTGGAGATCACCGTTCGAATACTAAACTTTTGCCCACCACGGAGTGTCCGAGGCGGTGACATTCGAGCATTTAAGTCAGCCTCTCCCCAACGGATGTACACACTCTGTCCATACACATTGTTATCTTCGCTCCCCTCTTGTAGGGTCTTATCAGCATCGATAAATCCAACGAGGTACTTGTAACCTTGTTGTAGTTGAGTGGGTAAAAGGATTTGAATGACAGAGATGTTGGTGGTCTGACCCGCTTTGATCGCAGGGATAATGAGTTCTTTGTTAAGTGATATCGGATTGACAAGTGAAGTTTGACGCTCCGAAAGGTAAAAGCGAAGTTTGACTGGCTTTGAATCGATAGCCGCTCGATTTGTGATTCGATAACTGACGGTCGTATTTGTACCTCGGGTGGTGCTACCTCTTACAGCAAAATAATTGATAGAAAGATCAGGATACTCTGTAAAAACCTGAAAATAAAGAACACCGTTGTTGTCCTTCTCCTGCTGTTCAGCGATCTTATTCAGAGGATCGATAAAAGCAGTCAGATAATAGTTCCCCTGGGGTAATTTTGCCGATGGTGTGAAGGTCAATGTACCATTTTTGCTTTTTGGATAATATGTACCCTTTTCGAGGAGCGGAATGGTCACTTCTTTTCCAAGAAAATGCTTGGAATCTGTACTGGAACGATCCTTCGAAAGGTAGAATCGGATGGTCACGCCTTTTGCATCAACGGAGCCATAATTTCGCGCACGGTAGTTTATCGTGATGGGCTTTCCTCTGATAACAGTGCGGGTGTTGGAGTAGAGGCTCACCGCCAGCTCAGCTTTATCACTTAAAACCTTAAAACTCCTTGAATAGATGTTATTTGTCTCGCTCTTTTCATCGATTTGCTTGTCTTCATCTACTATAATGTGAAAGAAGTACGATCGACTCACATCCAGGCTCGCAGGAACAACGTAGATATACGTATCGCTCACTGAAGCAGAACCAGCCAAATTTGCGTATTGTTTTTCGATAAGAAGTGTCGAACGTGTCTTATCAAATCGATAGTACGTAGAAAAATAGAGCCTGGTCTTAAAACCTCTCGAAGGGAACCCAGTGCGATTGTAGGTGCGAAATTGGATGCTGAGTTTCTGGCCCGCTTTCGGAGGGGTATTGGGTGAAAAGGTTACCTGAGGCTGAAGATCTGGCTTTGTATCCACTGTAAATGTACGAAAAGAGGAATTGTCCGATTCATTTGCTTCGGCAATAGCTTTTCTGGCATCGATAAAAGCCAACAGATAATAAGTCCCTGCAGACAGTGTACGCGGGACAGTCCAATAGACAGAATTGTTGTGAAAATTCTTCCCTGCTCCAAGAATGGGCACTGTGATAGTGGAGATCTTCGTATCTCCAGCATTCAGGACTTTATCCTTAGAGAAATAGACAACCAAATCTGTGGTGCTCTTCGAAGTGGCACCTTTGTTATAACCGTATATGCTCAATCTCACTCTTGCTCCAGGAGCGACAGAATAAGAGCTGGCATAAATATTTGTCGTCAAGTTTGGGAGATTGCTTGCCAAAACGACAGGTGAAAAGGCCAAAAGAAAAGATACCGTAAGAAAGATAAAAGAAATCAGAACCTTTCGAATAAAACTAGGCATAGTGCTTCCTCTGTTCATGATACTTTGTGATGGATATTGACTAAAATGAAACCAAAACCAAGTTCTTCAGCAGGAAGCTTTAGTGCATATTGTGGACCATTTAGGACGACAAAAAATGCACCTTATAAATCAAGCACTTAAAACAGAGTTCACATTCTCACTTTTCTAAAAACGTGGAAAGTCTAATAAACTAGACGGAAATTCTCAAAAGTTAGACTCTCTCAAATCTTCTCTTGAGTGTATCTCCACGAAGAGAAAAAAACGTCCCAACAAAGAGACGTCAAAGCTTTATCTCGACCTAAAAGCAGTGGCTCGTGGAGACTTGCTAGAGTCTAAGAGCAGAATTTCAGGAAGTTTTGGCATTTGCTATCTGGAAAAGGAGGGGAATCAGAGGGAAAAGGATTTGTTAGGAAAGGAGTTGTTTGACAAGACCTGGAACTTGTTTACCAGGGAAGATCCCTTTGAGCTTGGGTGCGGCCACTTTCATGACTTTCCCAAAATCTTTGGTAGAGGTCGCACCGACTTCTTCAATAATACCTTTCAACATCTCCAAAGCACCGGCTTCATCAAGCTGTGGTGGAAGATAAGAGTGGATCAAGTTGAGTTCTTGGCGCTCTTTTTCTGCCAACTCGTCGCGCTGAGCTTGCTCGAAAGCTTCGATGCTGTCACGACGGCGTTTGGCTTGACCAGAGAGAAATGCGAATTCTTCGTCTTCCTTTAGATCTCGCTTCTTGTCTTTGATCATATTCTTCAATTCGGAAAGCAAAAGACGCGTCGTTTGTAAACGCTCTTTTTGCCGATTTTTCATTGCTTCTTTCATGTCACCGGTTAAGGTTTGCAAAAGAGACATCAGCGTCCTCCTGTTTTGTTTGCTTTGTGTCAATTCAAAAAATTGTGATGTTCGTACTATGAAGTCAGATGCAATTCAACCCCAGACGGTGGCTCTTTGGTGAGAAAAATGGCCCAGAAGTCTATTTTGGGGTTTGCCTTTGGTAGGTCCAATCAGTAAATAGGTGGATGAACCTTTATGACTTGGCGTTTTTGTAACGATTCAAGTTGGAGAGTTGTTCGCAAAAAAATTCTAGACCAAGAGGATTACGAAATATGGTATCGGAATCAGCAGATTCACAGGATGCGAAGAGCCTCTACGCGGCCCATATCGAAACCTACACCAAAAAAGAAGCTTACGAAGCGGAGCGTTCCAGCAAGATGCTTTGGGTTCGAGGCTCTTTGGTAATAGGCTTGTTTTTATTGCTTTCTTTTATTCTATCGGGTGATCTTTCTAATTCCTGGTACACACTTGCAGCCTTGATGTTTATCGGTTTGGTAGTGGCCATACGTCATAACCGCACCATCGATAGAGCACTGGAAGATGCAAGACTTCTCATCAAAGTCAATGTGAAATCCCAGCTACGATTGGAAGAGCGATGGCATGACTTTTCACAACAAGGTGAGCGATATCAAAGTTCAGACCACTCTTACGCAAATGATCTCGATCTCTTTGGCAAGGGTTCCATCTTCCAAAGGCTCAGCACCTGTACAACCCGTTTTGGTGAAAACACTTTGGCAAAGTGGCTATTGGAAAGAGCAGAGCTGGATGAGATCAAAAGGCGTCAAGATCTGATCGCTGATCTCAAAGAGCGAGTCCCCTTCCGTCAAGATCTCGAAAAAGAAGGTCAAAGACTGGGAAGTGAAGGCATCTCAAAAGATCCTGAGCCCTTTTTGCAATGGGCAGAACAAAAGCCCTATTTAAAAGACAGAACACTTTTGTTGTGGGCAGCAAAACTGCTTCCGATTTGGACTTGTGGTGCCATCTTATTGTACCAATTTAAGCCCATCTCAGCCTGGTACTGGTTTGTCCCGCTTCTCATTCAGATCATCATACTTGGTCAAACCTACAAAAAGATCTTGCCCTCTATTATCCAGGTCTCACATCGAGAAAAACTCTTTTCCTTGTATGGCGCTCAATTTCAAAGAATCGACCAGGAAGCTTGTGAAGGAACGCCCTTCGAAACTCTGAAAGCATCCCTTAGAAAACAGGGATTTGCACCACACCAGGAGATGAAAAAGCTCCAGCATCTCATTGATCTTCTGGATGTCCGTCACACACCTCTCTTGCACTTGCCACTGAATATACTGTTCCTTTGGGATCTTCGATGCATTGCAAGGTTGGAAGCCTGGCAAGCCAGAGTGGGCCCAGTGGTACGACAATGGTTCACGTGGCTGGGGGAAGTGGAAGCGCTAACCAGCTTTGCAACCTTTGCTTACGAAAATCCCGACTACGCCTTTCCTGAAGTGGAAAAAAGCAAAGACCCTCTGTATCGTGCAAAAGATCTGGGACACCCTCTTCTGCCAAGAGACGAACGGATCACAAATGATGTAGAGTTCACTCCAGACAATCCGCTGATGCTGATCACGGGTTCCAACATGTCTGGAAAGAGTACACTTTTGCGAGCTATTGGAGCCAACAGTGCCCTGGCCTTCTCGGGCAGTGTGGTGTGTGCTTCCTCACTTCGGCTCACCTGGATGCAGCTGGGGACGAGTATGCGGCTCAAAGACTCCCTGGAACAAGGGATCTCTTACTTCATGGCTGAGATTTACAGGATCAAACACATCCTGAATCTCAGAAATAACGATACACCCTTGCTCTTCTTGCTGGATGAAATCCTCCACGGGACCAACTCAAGAGAGCGACACATCGCGGCCATCGCAGTGATGATGCATCTCCTGGAAGCCAAAGCCATCGGTTCCATCTCCACGCACGATTTGGAACTGGCAGAACGGTGTAAACGATTCGGCGATAAAGTCCAGTACACCTACCTTATGGAACAGGTGGAAGGCGGCGAAATGTACTTCGACTACAAGCTCCGCCAGGGAGTTTCCCCCACCTCAAATGCTCTCAAATTGATGAAGAGTATCGGAATTGAAATTCCAGAGGAAGCAGAAAGCTAAATCCCAACAATCATGTGGATCTGAGCTTTTCAAATGAATCGCAGTGATTTATAAACGCACATTTCGGATAAACTGTTGAAAACCGCTGGAAAGAAACAGGTAAAGAAAAGGCAAGGATAGACAGTACAGCGACAAAAACAGTGCGCCTACCTTCGTATTCGTGAGTCCCAATATCCGCCGACAAATCAACGACTGCAGACCCAAAATTACCCAAAAGACGATGGCAAAGGTCCAGGTAAAAGAGCTTGGCGATTGCCAAAACACACCAAACAAGAACCAATGAATGGGCAACATAAACAGCAGCACGGCAAATGCAGCAAAAGGTCTCTTCCACACCCGGATATCAGACCCCCGCAGTAGCCACAAAATCCCAATCAATAAGATCAACAAATTGGCACCCAGAACAAACGCAAAACCCAAGAAATAC
>Ga0213833_1001632_pt1 | contig 15719 bp, 23 predicted proteins | sample SWATP21_FD_160575 | JGI IMG/M metagenome (GOLD analysis project Ga0213833, IMG submission 160575) | Coastal seawater microbial communities from Marineland, Florida, United States - SWA TP2 #1 | ecosystem: Environmental > Aquatic > Marine > Coastal | place: USA: Florida | collected 2016-08-14
TCATGCTACAACACACATATCCTTCTTTTGTGTTGTTGTTAGTTGTTGTCGCTCCTGGCGCAGTGCGCAACTACTCAAAGTCATCCGTGTGCGCAGTGGTTCCATCACAGAAAAGTACTAGGCGCGAGCTCACATCGGCGCCATTGACGTTCAACACTCTGAAAATGATGTGGGTTCAACAAGGATAGCCAGGGAGTGTCAGCAGCAGCAGCAGCAGCAGCAGCAGCAGCAGCAGCAGCAGCAGCAGCAGCAGCAGCATGGATACCAACACCAAAAAAAGCAAGCCAGGGATCACAACGCACAGGCACTCGTTCTGGTCGCGCTGCGAGGCGTCCAAGTCCACAATGGAAACTCCCACTTTGCTGGGACAGTGAATGCTGATTTCCTTGGGCCCATTGTCTGCCGAATCTGCATCCTCGTGCTGCAAACGTCGTTGACGTGCTTGTTCCTGCTGAAACAGTTTGTCTACGTCATGCCTGCCGAACCAAACCCAGCACACCCAGTTAGAATTCAACCCAGATCTTGACTGCCACGTAGCGCTGCGTGAAGGACAGCAAGACTCAACTGTCGCACACGCGACCTACCTCAAGTCAGCATTGGACGCCCGTCGTGGATCGACAGACGGGCAGGGAGCGCACTCTTCGCACTGCTGCGAATCAAAGGCATCTTGCGCCTGAGCAAACATGTCTTTCATCTGCCCCATTCTGTTCATTCGTATCGCGCAAATGGTGATGCCACAAACTCCATGTACGGTCACACATACACACACGTACACACGAAGCAACAGACAAACACAAAAAAACACAGACAAAGCCACACACCGCTCCACCCGCGACCCACGTACCGTTCCTCTGTCTGTCGGCTCATCTCAACCTGCTCGTCCAACGCGGCCAGAGCGTGAGCCAGCTCTTGCTGTACGGATGAAATCCGCTTTTCATAGTGCTCGCTGACCACCGATGCGTCATTCTGCGCCTTGATGAGCATGTCTGCAAGCTCAGCTAGCTGTCGGTCCTTCTCGTCGAGTTGGTCGGACAGCTGCTCAAGCAGGACAGACAGCCCATCTTCCGCCTCGTGTGTGGCGGCACCACCTTGCGCATCCACTTCCACCTCTGCACCAAGCCCAACTTGAGCGAAAACGGCACAACACAGAACAAGGAGACACAACACGTTTGCTTGCGCCATGATGTGTGCTCGTGGTGTATGCGAGTCTGAGTCGCAACAAAGCGCATCGGTCCAGAAGTTCCGAAAATTAGAACTAACAACACTTATTTTCCAAATCAATAACCCATGCGCGTGGTGCCGTGTCAGGCTTCCCCCAGTCCGCCAGCCATGTGCGACAAGGAAGTGCAAGTGTGGATTGTAAACGGCTTTGCCAACGCAGAAGGAGGTGGTGGGAATGCAGCTGGCGTTGTGCTGCCACCTGATTCGTTGCTGCTGTCACCACAAGAAAAGCAGAGGGTAGCTGCTGCTGTCGGTTTGTCTGAGACTGTGTTCATGGCTCCCATGGATCTTGTGTCTGGTGTCAATGCCGGCAACAAACGGGGCGTGCTCCCACCTGCTCCCACACCCACGAAGTGGAGCCTGCCTTCGTCTGAACGGACGCAGTGCGCAGTGATGCCTAGCGGAGGTGGTGAGACCAGCACCAGCTCAGGCACGGATACAGCCACAGACACAGGAGCTACGCGTGTCGGCTCCAAGACCACTCCCACCGAATCGCTGGTGTCTGCAGGCCTTCAGCTGGAGTACTTCACCCCTGTGCAGCAGGTGGATGTGTGTGGCCACGCCACGGTTGCTGCCATGGGCTTTTGGTGGTCACTGCGGAACTCTGCCAAGCTTCATCCGAGCATTCCACGCGAGCCTCTTGTGCCGCCCACTCTGGAAACAGCGGCAACGGTGCCGATTCATACGCTTGCAGGAAGGCTGCAGGTTCAGTTTCGGCCAGATGAAGAGAGTTCCAAGGTTGAGGAAGGGGGTCACGGGTCATCGTCCGTCCTAGTGTTCATGTCTCAGCAGGTGCTGAGTGTCGACAAGAAAGATGCCGTCGACGTTGCCGCCGTCTCCAGTGCTCTTGGCCTTGCCCCCGACTGCGTTCGTTTGGATGTTCATGTGCCAGTGGTAGCCTCCACAGGTCTCAGGGACATTTTTGTGGGTGTGACATCGGGTAGCTTGGTCGCAATGCGCCCCAACATGGCTGCCATTGCTGCTCTCAGTGAACGCCACGACACGATTGGCATGCACGTGTGGGAGGAGTGCTCCCATGGCACCCCACCAGTGTTTGGAGCTTCGCCGTCTCCAACTGGGCGCACGTGGACGTTGGATGTGCGCAACTTTGCCCCACGCGTTGGAATTGACGAAGAGTGCGCCACTGGCACTGCCAACTGTGCCCTGGCAAGCCTCTTGGTGCACGCAACGCAGCACGACAACAAACTGCCCAAGCCAACGCAAGCAACTACGACAGGTGTGTGGTCGTGTGGATAGTGTGATGCACCCCGCTCATGTGCCTTCATGCGGTTTGCCGGCCTTTGACAGGGGCGGATGGAGCGGGCGCCAACACTGAAACCCACCACGGTGCTGCAGCAGATCGTACTGACAGTGGCATTGACGATTGCGGACAACAATCGTTCCACTTCCACCAAGGCCATCTCACGCCCGACCAGCGCTCGGACGTGTTTGTGACGGTGCCGTTCACGACCTCCTGCCGGTCTGATCATGACCACTCGCTTGCATGCTGGTTTCCGAGTCCGCCGTTGGTGGGTGGCCGTTCTGTTGAGGCGTCTCGTGCTGTGATCCCCCTCGTAGATGTTGCGGCAACATGACAGTGGTTTTGCTTGGGATTCCAAGTTGGGATTCCAAGTTGGGAAGGTGGGTAAGCCGGCTCAGAAACATACTACTTTCAAAACATCAACACCATGTTGCACTGCTTGCCCTCTCTCGCTTCCTTGGCGTGTTTCTGTCGCCACGCTCCCTTTCCTCGCTGTCAGCGTCTCTTTTGTGCATTGACAAGGCTGATAACACGTGTTGGATTCCCCTCTGGCTTGTGGGCGACAGTTTGGACGGGTGCAGCTTCTCCTGTCATGCATCGTGCGGTGTGATGTGTTGACGTTGGGTGACGCCTCCTCCACCCTTTCTCTAGTCTTCGTCTGTGCCACACGTTCCCCTTCCCAGTGCTGCGTGTAAACTGGATTCTTGTTGTTGACATGAGCAGCTCAGACCGTGCTCTTGTTGCTGCAGTGGGGGCTGCAGCGGCGGCGATCGTGGCAAGTTTCTTCGTGCGGGGCCCGACTTCCAGAGGTGCCGCCAGGCTGTACGATGACCGCGTGGTCGACCACGTCGACACGGAGCCGCTTGCCGCCAGCGGGGCACGTGGGCCGCTCTCCACCGCGCCGAAGCCCGCGCTCACCCACGTTGTGGGTTTGGTGAACCTCGGTAACACCTGCTTCATGAACACGATTCTGCAGGTGCGTGCGTGCGTGCGTGCGTGCCGCTGGGTGGGCGTGGGTGAACGCTGACGTTTTGGGCGTGGTGTTGCAGTCGCTTGCGGCCGTCCCTCCTGTGCTGCACTGGTTCAGAACGGTGGAGTCACTTACCAAACAGCGTGGAGCGGAGAAGCAGTTCACAGCTCAACTTACGAGGACCCTGGAGAGTAGGTTGGCGTGGTGTCGTTGCATCTGCGGGTCGTTGTGTCGCCAGTTGCTTACACCGTATGCAATGGAATGGAAACACAGCGCTATCAAGTTTGCATCCCGCAAGCAGGGATCCCTTGTCCCCTGAAGAGGTGCTAGATAAGTTCACGTCGTACTTTACGCCGCGCCATCAACAGGTGTGACGCACACAAGGAGTGCGCGCTGTGTAAGGCACGGCGACTTACGTGTGTGCGCCTGTTCTCTCCCTCCTTCTTCCAGGACGCACAAGAGTTCTTGCACCTGTTAATGAACGTCGTGGACACAGAAGAGTGGCAGGAGGCTTGGCGTGATCGCCATCTCCACCTGGCAGGCCTTGCGAAGCGTGTCAAGTCGCGGCCACCTGGCGTCCCAGGCTTTGGCCTCCTGGACTCAGGACATGTACGCGTCAACCACGCGTGTGGGTGCTGCTGTTGTTGCTGTTGCCTGGCAACAGTTGCCACGCGTACTGAGTGCACCGTCGGCTCACTCGTCTCTGGTGTGGTGGGTGGCCAGACGATCATGGAGTACTACCATGAACGAGAGCCGGTCCCTGATAGCGCCGCGTTCAACAACCCACTGATCGGCTGGGCCGCCAATTCTCGTGACTGCGTCGAGTGTCGTGCCAAGTCACCCTGGCGCAACCAACGTTTCATTTCTCTCTCGCTCCAGGTGCGACCCACATTGGAACGCTGCTTGAAGAACTACATCGAGCCAGAGGTGATATCAGACTACAAGTGTGACAAGTGAGTGCATTGTTGGTTGTGTCGTGTGTGTGGTGTGTGTGGTGTGCAAATCGACGTGATTGACACGGGCACCGTTGTTGTATCCTGACGCTTTGTTCGATTGCGTATTGTTATTGTGTTCGGCGTGATATCACCAGCTGCCACAAGCGATGTCCCACGCTCAGGTTGACGCGTATCACACGACTTCCCCATGTCCTCTGCCTGCACTTGCAGCGAGTGATGGGCCTGAGGAAGGACACATGCTTTGTGCACTTCCCGCTGGTATTAGACATGGCACCGTATGTGCGCATGTTCGAAGATGGGCCAGCGCACTCTGCAAAAGCAGGTGCAGGTGCAGGTGCAGGTGCAGGTGCAGGTGCAGGAGTTGGCGCTGGTGCAGGTGCAGGTGCGCGAGCTTCTCAAGGTGCTCGTGCAGTGAACCCGTATGATACAGAGAGAAGCACCTACTTGTTGATGGCTGTTGTTAGACACTATGGTGGGGTCAACAGTGGCCACTACATCACGTATCGGCGAAAGCCTGTGTCTTTGTCTGAACCCTCAGGCAGAGGGGGGTGGGTACACGTCTCGGATGCCATGGTGCACGAGGTGCCAGAGAGTGTCGTGCTGTCGTGTGAGGCCTACATGCTGTTCTATGAACGGTTGGATCGCCTTGGCCTCCCGACTGGCCCGCCACGCAAGGGCGAAGGTCAGTTCTGGTATAACGAGATGGACATATTGCACCACGCCTGTGGGGGTGCCTCCGTGTAGTGCTGCGGGAACGAGGTTGAGGAGTGAGCAGCTAGGAGCGAAGGGTGGTGAGTGCGCGATTGTCTGGCTGGCGATGGCGCGCGTGTATGAGAGAGGAGAGAGCTCCACCCCCCCTCCCCCGCCGAGCTCGAGTAGTGCGGTGATGAAGGTGGATGGGGAGCGACGAGATGGCGCACGCGTAGTAGTTGTGATGCATGCGTGACAACACAGATGCTCATCTGTTGTGTTGTAAATACGTGGTCCTATATCTGCATGCAGCGTGGCCAACCCGAAACGGCCAGCGTACCATGGTGAATGGCGCTTGACTCACCTCGCTGACTACAAGTGACGCGGAGATGCCACCGCTGTGGCACCAAGGAACGACGCCGTCAGAGGCTGGCCTCGGGGTGAGGAAAAGGACGCGTAGCTGCGCGTGGGAGATGCTCGAAACCGCGACGATCCGGAGCGCCCAAGACCAACCGCCACACTCGCGGAATGCGTGGGTCGGGTGGTACGGTTTTCTTCCAGCTGCCGCAGCTTCGACAAGGCTTCCGCCACATGGGAGCGCCTTTCGCTTTGCACTTGCTGTTGCATTTGTGGTACAACCTGGGGGTGGGAGGAACACAGCAGCGAGCACCGAAGTGGGGGCACCAACGGGACATCAGCACTGACCACATGGCCGCGCTGGCAGAACAAACACTCCTGTCGCAGCGCAGAGTGTCGACAAAAAACAAAAAACAGGCACGACGAACCACGTTGTCATATTTGGCTTTGATCGCTGCAATGTCTTGCAAGACCTCGCTTATGCGCTCTTCATACGCCGCGCGATCCGCAGCTCGTTCTGCACCACGATGCACACCATACAACGTCAGTGGAAGGCAACCGAAAAATTCCGCCCAGCTGGGATAAAAAGCCGGCACACAAGACCATACCTGCTTGCACTGCCTCCAATTGACGCTTCAACAGCTCCGCCTGGCGCACATCCTCCGCGGTGCGTTCACGCCTGTCCTCTGCAACTTGGGTTTTCAGCGCTTGCAGTTCCCGTGCCATCTCTGCCATTTCCTTCTGCTGTGCGGACTCGGTCAACGGCAACTGCGCGGACAGATCCTGCAACTGCTGCTGTATCGATGCCATCAACTCCTCGCGCGCAGCATCTGAGCGCTTGAAACCGGCTGTCATGGTGGACTGCAGTTCTGACGTTGTACCCTCCAAGTCACCTACTGCAGCCTGTGGTGCGTGTTGCTGTGAGAGCTGGCATTTGCACGCTCGATGCTTGCAGCGGGTACTCACCTTCACAGCCGTGATTTGTTCGGTCAGCGCTTCGTTCAGCTCCTGTTGTGCTGCGGCAAGTTGTTCACCTACTTCCTCCCTCACAACCTCGACAGATGCTTGCACCTGTTCAATCTGCTTGCCACGTTGCTGGTCCGTCTCTTCCAATCGGTTGTTCAGCTTGGCTGGAAGGGGTACCACACGCCGCACATGTCCACAAAAAGCAATTTCCATGAAGCCAAGGTGCCTACTGCATGATGGTGCTACACAGAGCGACGCACCGTTTTCATCCTCCTGTGACTCTTTGAAAGAGGAGAGGGCGGCTTCCAGTCCCTTGGTTGCCTCCGACACCTGGAGTAAGATAGGCAAACAGACAGAAACACGTGACGCAAGAACCAAACCCCACACAACACCAACGAAACACAAAGGGGGTGTGATCACATGTAGCTCTGATGAAGCGTACAGTGTGAAGAACTTGCGGAACTTCAGACAATGATGCCAACTCTGCGGTGACACGTTGCACTTCGGACGACAAGAACGCTACGCGGTTGAAGCCCTTGGCTACGGCGGACCGAAGCGCAGTCACGGCTTCACTTTGGGTGGGTGCATTGCCCGCAGTCTGATACACCACGCAGTGCACCACAAAGGTAATGTGATGTGACAGAAGAAAAGAACACAAGCACAAGCTGTAGCCAAATATAATTTGGGAACACGAGAGCACAACCAAGCGACTCACCGGTGGTCCCGTTAAGGTCCGAAGAACGTCTCGCAGTTGTGCGTCGTCTGTTTTTCTGTGAAAGGTCCGTGCACGCGCGTCCGTGTCCGTGAGGCAATGCTCGTGCGCGCATTCAACACGCTACACTTGGCACCCACCGTTCGGATTCAGACACCTCTCGCTTGTGCAGAGGTCTCTGCGCGCGCGCAACCAAAAAATGTGGGTGAAACACACGACGCTCCACGGCCGATCAGCAAATTGAATTGTGGACAAAAGGTTCCATGCAGCCATAGCACTCCCAACCGTTGGGTACCTGTGCAAAGAAGAAGCGCGTGTCCCCCCGTGTAACTTGGATCGTGATGTGGTCGAAGATCCAGTGGTTCACAGTCTGGCCCACGACACGCAGTTCCAAACGACGTCAGGGCAAGAAACTGCTGTGTGGCGTGGGTCATCAGCCTCAACATCACCCATGGCAAACGAAAGCAATGCTCACCTGTGTTCCATACCCACCCAACGCGTCACGAAGCACACTGTACGCGAACTGTGGCACATCCATTGTCCATTCCGTCGCCCCGTCCTCGGACTGAACCAGCACCGACGCCGCAAAGCCTTCCGCCCCAGAGTCATCAACAATACATGGGAAAGACATGCCGTGCGAGCGAAGGGTGCCTTCCACCCGCGCACTGCGGCCAGTGTGAGGCACCGAGGCGACGGGTGATCCTGCGCCTGACATGGACATGCCTCCGCCCACTTTGTGAGACACGCTCTCTACAGCCGCCATCCTATCCTTTCCCCCCAGTGAAGGCACACCCTCGTCAAAGACGCTTGGGTGGATGAGTGTTTCGTGCCCGAACACCCTCGTGCGAGCTGTGGCGTGCGGACACGGATGAGAGAGTGCTGGGCAGAAAGCAGGCTGGCAGAGACAACAGCAACACAACGGTTGATCATAATTTTATGTCATCCATACGCAGTCTTACGGAGAAGTCAGCGCCTGCCCATCGAACAGCAACAAGTCGTCAAAAAACTCGTTGGTGCAGTCCAGTCGGCACTTGCGCGTGTGAATCGTGACGGTGCCACGGTTGTAGCTGGCGTCAACGCCCAGGTACGCTGTGAACGTGAAGTGGTCAACGCCGAGGAAGTCTTGGGTGGGCACATACAGAACGGATCGAGCATGGGCAGCTGCGGTGACCCTGCAGGAGGCAAAGGAAACCAAAACGAGGGAACAGAACCGACAACACGAAGAAGCGCCACACACGGGTCAGGTACATCGCGCAGGAATGCACGAGCACACGGCAAGGTGAGATGGCCGCCTCACGCACCGGTTCACAGACGCGACGCTTCCGTCAGGGCTTGTGGACATGGCGTGCCCGACTCCAAAACGGGCATTGCAGTTGTTGTAGCACTCCGAGGTGTACTTGCCACGACCTTCCACGATGCTGAAACCTCCTGATAGCACAGCCGCCGTTGCATTCCACTGCACACACAACACACACGCACACCGCATGTGCACAACACGGTGTAAGGCTCCGCGGGTAGCATTGGACGGCATTAACCTCTGCCCTGCGCGGAATGACAGTATCTCACCATGTACAGCTGCCCATACACGGGGAGTGTTCTGACTTCAAACGTCACATCAGAGTGGTAGCGAAACACGTCTCCATTGGCGTTCTGATACGCGATTACACCCACACGACACGACAGGGCAGCGCGTGTTACGTCGTGGTGAAACCAGAAACAACATGCGGCAGCAGGGGACGTCGTACAAACAAGTCCAGTGTCCACCACTGCAGTCCACCGTAACCATGAATCAAGCGCTCTGGCGTGGATGTGTTCTGGTTGGCGATTGCCACTGCATGCACGTCATCAATCGTCAACGTCCAGTGCCCGTTCGAGCTGACCCCCCTGACGAACACCATCACGCACGACACGCAAATGTCAGCGGGTGCACACTCATGCCGCAGCACCATTCACGCGCGGCATCACGAACAAGAACCCCTCTGTCAAGCTCTGCACCGGCTGGTATCGGCCCTTGGGGATGGGAACTCCGCCGCGGTAGGTACAGAGCGTGGTTGATTCTGAGGAGGAGAGCATGGCAGGTGGTAAGCCTGCGGACAGTGCCCAGGCACACACCCCAACCCACCACGCCACACACCTTTTCTGTACACCTGGACCTCTGACAGCGATAGGACGTCTTGGAAATCAGCCGACGTGAGCTGCACGCGCACGTAGCGACCTGAGGTGTTTGTCGGCAAGCGAAAGGAGTGTTGCCGCTTGTCTTCCGTCATGAGCACATTCCAGGTCGAGTTGGCGCGGAGCTCATCCAGTGACGCTGTCATGTCGGTACCATCGGGAAGGAGCATCACGTAGGCTGGGTACAATCGCCCCGACACTGACACAGTTTCACCGTCAGGGCCCTCCCTGTGGGGGGAAGGAAACAATCAACGTAAGGCAAGGCGCCCCAGGCAGCCGGCGCGTTACGACTGCGAACCAAATGGTCGAAGATCCTTCCACAATGGTATTCAAGGCGATGGCGTTGTCCGGGGACGTGATGTTGTTCATGGCGACACGTAGCTGTTTGACGTTGCCTGCGGTACATGGGAAGACAGACCCTGACCCATGAGACACAGCACTTGCGAAAACACGCACAATGTGAACCCCCCTCGTACCAGGCTCCGACACAAACACAATGGTCCACGAGTACCCGCCCTCAAAGTCCGGTCCACTGCGTCGAACCTCAACCTGCCCGATGTTGGACAGCGCCTGGAGCTTTGCTTGCATGGACTCGCCAAACCCTTGTCCTGGCGACGTGGAGTTCGTTTCGTCATGAACCTCGGCTACAGCACTGACGGAAATGTCATCCGTGGTTGCGTTCACACCATGGTGTTCAAACGTGAGGCGGAAGGTTCCGAGCAGCTGGTCCGACGCGGTGGTGGTGACAGTTTGCTCCTCATTCGTGTCGATCTCGTTTTCGCGGTTCCACACACGAATCGTGCCCACCACCTCCGCTTCCTCCAGATCCACTGTCCAGTGTGGCTGCGCGTCGACCACAAGATCGCTGTGTGGGAAGCACATCCGATACCAGAGTGAGCTCTCAAACGTAGGAATCCCAACACCTGCTGCACAGGCGCAACCCTACTTGAGTGAGCCGCCTGTGTGCGTGACGGAGCCCGCACTAAAGAGGCCGTTCACGTTGCCATCATTCGCTCGCGATGACACACCGCCGAACCGGGTGCTGCTTTGGTTTGTGGGCTTGTTCAACGCCAAGTTGGGCCCAAGGGCTGCACGTGGATGCCGCGACCCCCAACACACGTCAACACCAAAGCCCCCCGTTTCCTTGGCAACGACACCACAGCACGTGCACTTGTGTCAAGGGTTGGAACTGCCAGCCCACGCACCGTCTTCGAACACATACTGGAACCCTTCGCCAGTGGCAGGTGGATACTCTGGTCCGGCAATGTTGGGGTGCGGAAACGGCGTGGGCAGGCCCAAATCCGTGTCCCCTGGTCCAGCAGTGCACCAGCACCAACAGCGTCACACATACGGGGAGGGGAATACATGACAACCCGCCGCGGCAGCCGCACAACAAACAACTTACCAGCACACGCGTTTGACAGATCGATCACTCGATCCTCATGTCGAAGTTGAATGCTGTGTGCCGTCGAAGCACACGTCAGCGGGTGGCGACGAAGAGCGTGGCCGACAAACTGCAACCACAATAGCGCAATACGTACACTAGATCTTCAGGGTACGGGTGGTACAAGCCTGTCAACGTCACACGCGCATCATGCACCTCGAACGAGTCAGGCACATCCAGAGGCCAGTTCAGTTCGCCATTATCTGGCAGCGCAATGTTCGTGCGCAGTTGGATCAACTGCACACCAACACGAGCACCAGCATTCGTAAACAGGGTAATGAATTGTGATTTGCATACAATACACCATTTACAAGCGCTGTCCGGCAACGCACGTGGTCGGCGTTGCGGTCTCCAACAACTTGGAAGTCCGCTGCCTGAGACACTGGCGCCAGGGCCACAACTGAACGCAATGCATGGTCCACCACATGCCACGCACAGGACAAGGCCACCCGTCATGAACCATGAACCTCTCAACAAACAAAGACCATCTGGTCCGTTCCAGTCTCACCTTGTGCGAGCGTCGCAGCATGAAGCACGACCGCCAAAGCCAACATGACGACACGACGACGAGCAACCATCGCTTCGCGGGCGGTCGTCCTCACAACACAGCAATACCTAGCAATGTGCACCGTCAAGAAAGTGCTATTCACGTTTCAGGGAACCATATGTGAAACGAGTACACGCGACGAGCAGCGAGCGTTCTACTGACAAGCACACTGACAGCAGACTCTGCTGAGCAGAGTCGCAACAAAAATCGCATCAACGGCACCCACTTGTTGACATAAAAATTATCATAACACAAGTGCCCTCCTACTCAGCAGTCTGACGGTCAGGCTCTGACCTACACATCACCGCTTCAACGGGTCAAGTCGGTGGGCGCGATGAGCGGACCACGAGGGCCTCTCTATCTTTCCGTCGTGCTGCCCTCCATCGGTGGCGTCTGCATCACTGTGCACTTGTGGTGGATGGCAAATGGGTGGCAGCATCACGAGGCGCGCGTTGCGGGGTGCAGCAGCGTGCTCCGCGCCAGGTGTTGTTGCCGGTACCGGCGTCGGGCTGGGAACCATTCCGGGACTCCGTTGGAAGCGTTGGGGAGACGCAAGGTGGTCCCGTCCGTCTGCACTGGAAGGCGCACGTAGGTGGTCGTCAACTTTGCCCACGCCAACATGGACTCCCACAGTCGCCGACGGCCCTTCCACAGCGACTTCATCCGCGGTGGCACACGCCTCTGCTTCCAGTCGCTGCACCAGGTCATGGACAGACTCGTTGACCATGTTATACTTCCTGCGGCGGCGCGAACTTGGTGTCGCGCCACTACCCTCCCCAAGCCGCCTCGCCTGTGCCGCCCGCGACGCGGGTGTCCCGTGTCTTGGACTGGTGTCGCGCTCCACCAGTTGCACAGAGTCTGCGGGCGCCGTGACGCGATGGCGGAGCACCACCGTACCCCCGACCTCGGTAGGCGGCATGAACCACCGTCCAGTGCGGGTGAGGGCAGCGACGGATCGGATGGCGACCGCGAAAGACATGTGCTGACCATCATCGTCCTGCTGCGCGCCTTCCGTCCCGGCCGTACCATCCTTTTTTGTCGGGGTCGGTTGGGCAGGGGCAGGCTGGCGTGCTGCAGCGGGAGCAGATGGGGACCTGCTTTCTCGCTGCAGCCGTGCGGTGTGTTGCTTGCAACACAGGAACCTGAGATTCCAGCCGCACATCCACCACGCCACGGCCTTCGCGCCGCGCTCAAGTTGGTACATGATGGAGCCAAACACGCGACCTGGGAGGGTCATTCATGCACAGCGAACGACACGCCACAAAACACAACACAGCGCGGAGCAGGTGAGCGGCGAACGAGGGCAAGTTGTCACACCGCACCCAGCATCGACAGCCACAACAGTGACAACACAGAAACCACGCTCAACAAAAACCACGTCATAACACATACATGAAATAGCGATGACCACCCCGAAGGCGACAACGCTCCCAAAGGCTTCCCCCAACTCAAATGTGAACACCAGTGTGGCAAGGAGGTAGTTCGACACCAACCAAGCAGCCAACATGCGAGTCCGGAACATGTTGAACGCCAACGCCGCGGCGCGCTTCGCTGCCACAAGCTTGGCCTTTGCCTTCGCCCTGCCCAATGGTGACAGTCCTCGCAGTAGCCACGGGGCGGAAACACCTGCCGTGTTACTCTTGGCACTCAACCCCCCAAGCGACGCAGTGTCATCTGCACCACCGCTGGGCGTCCCTGCTGTCGCTCTCGCGTTCGCGTTGGCCGAGGCGACGAGCGCATCCATGGTGTTCAACGATGGCTTAAAGGTGATGTTTCCGTCCGCCGCCAACCGCATCTCACCACCGGCACCTGTTCCACTCGTGGCGCTGGCTGCACTCACGTCACTCGCATCACTCTCCACACTGGACCGCGAGTCGAGTCGAGACAGCGAGCCAGACTGTGACTGCTTGCCCGATCCTCGCTTGCGGCGGCGCCTTCGCTTCTTGTTGGCTCGTCGCGGCACCCCCTTGCCTTCCCGCCCGCTGCCTTGTGCGCCAAGCGCTGATGCATGCTGGGCGCCACCTCCCGAGGCGTTCTGGGCGGCGTTCTGGGCTTCGGTGTCTGTGTCAGCGCCACCGGTTGGGAGGGGGCTGTGAGAGCGCCGGGATTGGCTCTTGCGTCGCACCAGTTGGGCGACGTTGATGAGCTTGTCTCGTGCAAACTCCATTGCTGCGGCTTCTCGAGCCACCACGTTCGCCGTTGATCCTTCCTTGGTTCCCCACGAAATGTCGTGGAGGTTACAGAAGGAGTAGATGCTGAACATGTTGATGAAGATGGGCATGCTCAAGTAGTACTGCACAAACGTACTCACCACCTGAGCACACCAGCGTTGACCACGCACAAACAGCCCAGCGGAACGGGTGAATAAAAAAGGCAAACCCACGCCACCACCCGACAGCCACAAGGTAATGAATGTACCAAGAAATAAACAAAAACGAAACAAAGCCCCGCTGCCGCGCTGGCGAACGAAACCACGGCAACGTACCGACAAGAGATCGCCATGGATGAACGCCGTCAGCACAATCGAGCCAAAAGCACCGGCAGCTGCGATGATGTGCTCACGCTCGAGTTCGCCTTGGGATACAATCCAGATGGACGAAGCAAACAGCAGCGCCATGAAGCTTCCAAAGCCCACAATGCATATGTTGTGCACTGGGACAGCGTACTGAGGCTTCACGTTAAGCCCAGCGAGAAGCTGAAGAAGCAACAGCGCTACGTAGACGGTGCGAAGCCAGAACGTGACAGATTCAACAGCATCGTTGCTCAACAAGGAGTCAGCGCGCAAGGCCGCATCGAGAATCAAGAATACAGAACAGTAAAAGGTACCCAGCATGAACCAGTTGAACAACACCGTCACAACCTGCCAAGGAACAATGGTCAAACGCACGGGTGAATTTGGTGAAGGGCGTTTCCCATGTCCAAATGGAGGGAGGGAGGGGTGCGGTGCGACAAGGACACGGACATAGTACATAAACTGCATCGCAAGCACAAACATGCGCAACAGAGAGTGGTCCGAGCGACACAAGGAAGCATGGAAATGTGGCTGTGGAAAGTTTTATCAACACACACGCACATACATGCGGTCAGCGTGTTGCTGCACAACGGCTGACCTTGCTCGACCGTACCAGATAGTACAGCAGTGACAAAAACGCTCCGTTCAACCATCGCCGGCGCTGCTTCATCAATTCAACGATATTGTCGGGAACATCTGTGTATGCGACAGCGCCAGCCACGTAGTGCAACGTCCAATCATGCCCACGTCGCAGCGTGACCTGGACAAGACACAAAGCACAAGCTGGCATGTAAGGGCGCGGCAGAGCCTCAACGCGTCACAAACGCGTCCTGGGACGCAGCATCATGGTGCATCACAGCTCTTCACACGGTGCAGCTACGCTGGCGCACCTCAAAACACAGAATGCGATCTTCTGCCAAGAACCTGGTGCAACAACGTGCCGAGTGAGCACCGAAGCTAGAGGTACGAAAGCAAGACACTAAGATCAACGCAACAGCCACACAAAACACGGCCGGCAACGCATACATGTTTGCCAAGAACGGTCCCATGTCAACCATTGAATGCTCCTCAGTCATAAAGTAGTGGTCAAGCGGTTCTCCTCGAATGGCACGCCATCGGTACAAACAAAACGCTCCTGGAAGCACACCCACGTAGCCACACCAGGACTCGAACGCTGAGGAGCGCACACACCACGCGCGCACGCAAGACAATAGGGGACAGCGACACGAAACCAAAAGGAAAACAAACACAATGCGAAGGTGAGCACCACATCATGGCGGTTGTGTGCTGACAGAAAGACCAAACACACAACCTTTTGGTAAAAGCCCAACGCACGCACCTTTGTCCATCACGTGCGAGATCTTGTACTCAAAGTTCTGGGCCGATTCAAGACCGTTGCAAAGGTGCAAGTCACGCACCGCAATTTCGCCACAACAACCGCCGGCCTGGAGGTTCAAATCCATGGCATGCACCATGCGCCGCACCGAACACCTTGCAGGGATCGTGCCAACTGAGCTTGGGACACACCATGCCACGCGTCATCTTCCCACCCCCTCCCGCGCTGTCCAACAAGGTCGCAGCAGCGCAACTGCGCCAGCCGCAGCGCACGCACCGTCAATTAACATGATGTACTCTGGGGACATTTGACGGCACATGCCCATCATGAACCACAGGTGTGAGTTCAGCTTGCCGCCGTTGGGAACCTTGAGCGCAAACTGCAGCTGGAGACGGAGGGTGCGTGGCTCGTAGCGTGCCCCGGTACGGTGCGAGAATGACATGGGTACAGTGCGCTCGAACAAGTGGACCGTAACGGGAAGGTTGTCAACATCCTTGACCAACAGCGCAGGGGCGTACACACCTGGTTGACCGTACAACTCAAAGTGTCACCCCGCAGCCGAAGCGAGCACACAC
>Ga0213833_1001633_pt1 | contig 15713 bp, 22 predicted proteins | sample SWATP21_FD_160575 | JGI IMG/M metagenome (GOLD analysis project Ga0213833, IMG submission 160575) | Coastal seawater microbial communities from Marineland, Florida, United States - SWA TP2 #1 | ecosystem: Environmental > Aquatic > Marine > Coastal | place: USA: Florida | collected 2016-08-14
CCTACGAGATGCCTCTCGTTTCTGGGAACTAGAACCTTAGACAAGCTCTATTTTCCCTGATCCGAGGGGCATTTCCGCGTCACGGCACCCCCTCAACCCCCAGGCAAATCGGTGGATCGAGGCTTAGGCGGGCGAATATCGCCGGCGTTTCATGCACTGTCCGGCACAGAATCCGAGCCCTCCGCTCCCGACCGGTGTGGCCGCGGCTGTAGCCGGAGTCGATGATGCGACATTCATTGCTCGGGATCACGGTTGGAACCTTTCGTTCACCTAGTCGGTGGCAAAAGAGCGGCATGCACCGTGAGTGGTCACAGGATCCCGCTGCGGGCAACGCGCATTGAGGGACGGTGGTGTTCCAACCGCTCCCGGGTGACACCGGTGTGATGTCGCAGCCGGCGGGAGGTCAGGGTAGGAGGTCGAGCATCTTCGGGCGCACCTTCATAGCGTGGATCACGAGCTCGTTGCCACTGTCGAAGACAAGGACCACGGTCTCGAGTAAGCGTCCCTGCGTGTCGAAGCCGAGTCGCAGTTGGCGCGCCGGCGAGTTTTCGTCAAGTTCTTCGATCCATGCCGGCCAGGAAGCCGCCTGCTGAATGTCATCGGGTGTGATTCCGTGCTTGAGGGCGGAGTCGTGAATGTTCACGCCGCGTACGCAGCGATCGCCTCGCGGATCAACTCCGACCGGGACTTGTGCTCACGGGCGGCACGGGCGTCAAGGGCGGCGAGCTCGTCCACGGTCAGTCGGAGCGCCACCACTTGTGCGGGCTCCGCTCCCCGCCCTGGGCGTCCACGTCCGCGGCGCTTGAGCGCGTCGACGTCGTAGCCGGCTTCGGCCTCGTTTGCCCACGCCGTGATCTGCTCTTCGGTGACCGGTACCCCGTTGATCGTCTCGCCGTTGCCCATGGTCGCATCGTAATACGAAAATGGGATTCGCTCGAGACCCTGGTGCTGTGAGCCGGTCGCCCGGATCGCGCCGCGACCGCGCGCCGCCGCGAGAGGAAGCGGCGGGTGCCTCGCGGCGGCGCAGGTGTCAGAAGATGTGTGCTTCGCAGGTGGCAAGGAATGCTACGCGCCGGCGGTGGAGTTCGCGGTAGACCGTCGCACGGGACACGCTGAACAGCTCGGCGATCTCCGTCTGGGTGTACTCGCCGCGATCCTGCACGTCGAACAGGAGCTTCCGCTGCGTGTTCGACAGCTTGGGTTGCTTGCCCTTCAGGTGGCCCTTCGCGCGGGCCACCGCCATTCCTTCCTTCGTGCGCATGCTGATCAGGTCGCGTTCAAACTCGGCCACCGTGGCGAGCACGTTGAACAGCAGCCGCCCCACCGGGTCGGTGGGATCGTACCTGCTGCCGCCGAGACTGAGCGCAACCCCCTTCGTGGTCAGTTCATCAGCAATGTCACGTGCGTCCCGCACTGAACGGGCGAGCCGGTCGAGCTTCGTGACGACGAGAGTGTCGCCTTCCCTGACAGCGGCGAGGGCCTCTCGAAGTCCGGGCCTGGCGCGGTTGGTGCCGGTCAACCCGTGATCGACGTACATGTTCGAATCGAGGACCCCGAGGCGCAACAGCGCATCCCGCTGTGACGTGAGGTCCTGATCGGCGGTGGAGACTCTGGCATAGCCAATCTGTATTCCATTCATGCTGCCGAGCGTGCTCGCCGCAGCGCGCAGGCGCACCTGGGATGGGTCCCCGGGATCCTCAAGACGGCAGCGTCCACAGTGCGAGCCGGTCAGGTGTTCCTCACTCCCGCACCTGGCACATCCGAACCGTGACGGTACACCCGTGCACGCAGCGCACACGATCTCGCCGTCGTGTGACCGGAATGCCAGGACCTTCATCTGGGCGCACGCCGGGCAGGGTGCAGCGTTTCGACGCAGACGGGAATAGCAGGCGTTGCAGATGCGCTGCTCGAGAATCTCGTACCTGGCCTCGACGTCGCGACCGCACGAGTCGCAACGTCGCTTCCATCCAGGGCTCGCGCTCTCGCTCACTCCGTGGGACGGTGCAGTTTCGCGGGGATCGGGCGGAGGGCACCGATAGAAGGTCCGTTGCTGCGGGCTTCGCCGACGGCGCGAGGTGCGCGCGCTGCAGCCACAGGGGCCACCTCGATGAGGTCGTTGGGTGTGCAATCGAGGATGCGGCAAAGCGCGGCGAGTACCTCGATGTTGAGCCTTTCGGGCGTCTTCGTCACGAGGCGATAGATCTGCTCGCGGGACAGGTGCACACCCTGCTCCCGGAGCGGGTCGATGAGGTCGGTCGTATGGAACATCCCCGCGACGGCCATGACCTGCCGCAACTGCCAGGTGATCGGGCTGTGGTCAGCGATTGTCGGCATCGTTTCCTCCATAGATTCGGGCGAGAGCTCGGGTCACCATGCGGGCCTTATAGTCGTCGCCGAGCGAGGTGTAGATCGCGGTGGTGGACGCATACGCGTGGCCGACCTGATCCTGGACAAACTTCTCCGAGTAGCCCCACTCGATCAGGTTGGTGACGTAGGTATGGCGCAGCGCGTGCACGCTGAGCTCCGGAGGGAGACCCAGCTGATCACGGAGGGCTGCGAACCTCATGTCGATGTAGCGAAGACTGACCCGACTGCCGCGTTCGGTCGGCCAGAGCATGCCGGTCCCGTCCGTGAAGCGAGAACGTGCGTGATCCACCCACTGTGCGAGACCTTGGGTGACCCACCCCAGCTCGGGCACGGTCAGCACCGAACGTCGGCGCGGCCCGGAGCCACGCGAGCCCTTACCCCAGCGAACCTCAACGGCACCGAACCGACCGAAGCGCGGAGCCGCGCCATTGGGGCGCATATCCGCGACGTCGAGACCGACCGCCTCAGCACGGCGCAGACCATAGGCGTAGATCGTCTTGAATATCTGCGCGTCCCGAAGTGCAGCCAGCGCGCCCTTCCGCCCCTGGTCGAGAATGGACTCAACCCGCGCGTCTGCAGCGGCGAAGAACTGCTCGAGTTCGTCATAGGTGAGCGCCCGGCGCTGCGCCCGCCCTTCGTAGTCGACGAGGTGTGCGGTGGTGTTCCACTCATGGCATATCTGCTGCGGTGCCTGGCCGAACCGGCGTTCGCACTCGGCCGCCCATTCGTAGCGCCCGTCGCAGAGGTATTCGCAGAAGAGCCGAATGATCATCTGATACGCACGGATGGTCGACCGTGCCGCAGGACGAGCTCCCGACTTCGCGTGCGTCGTGTAGTCCTCGACGTCGCCGACTGACCACTCCCACGGGTATCGCCCCGTGAAAGCCTCGAACCGGCGAATCGTGAGAATCCTGCCTTGGATCGTCGAGGCCACAAGGCCTCGACTGACCTGCTGATCGCTCCATCCCGCGAGCATGGCGTCATAGACGAACTGCTTCTCGTCCAGTGGGCGCACGTTCCCAAGCAGCCGAAGCGCGGTCGCGCCGCCATGTCCAGAACTCACCCCGCCAGTATTGCATTAGATGCATCATTGATGCACCTGCGGCATGCGGTCAGTACTGTGGAGTCGGCACGTTGAGCGCCGCGAGTTGCTCCTCGGAGCCTCGCGCGATCAGACGCAGGTCACTGTCGTTTTCGTCAATGTTCCACTGCACGAACGCGCAGCAACGCTGCTCGACCTCGACGAGTTCCCGCAGCCGGCTGATCGAGTCATCGACCTTGGCGTAGTGGACGACAAGCTCGGAGTCGGTGCGTTCTGAGGAGAGCACATAGTCCGCGTCGAACGCTTGCCACTTCTCCACCTGCGCCTTGGCTTCCGCGATGGTCGGGAGCGTGCATGCGATCGGGACGTCCCGGAATGGGCCCTGCGTCATCGGATCTTCTCCTCTGCGTCTTCATCGTCATCTTCCAGGTCCTCAAGGACCTCGAACGGGGATTCCACGTCGCCGCGCCATGCTTCCAGCCCCTCGCGGATCGCGAGTACCGCGACGACGAGCGCTGCGACGGAGTCGGCCCACCACCAGCCGAACAGGCTGTTGAGGATGAGGCCGACGAACACTGCTCCGGAGAGGTAGACGCACAGGATGAGCTGCTTAGCATCCGCCATCACACTCTTGGAGTCCAGCTCACGTCCCGTGCGGACCTCGAACCAGGCAAGCAGGGGCATGATGAGCAGGCTCAAAGCGGTGATACCCAGGCCAAACGGGCTATGGTCCGGACCCTCCGCCTGGATCAGGCTCAGGACAGCGTCCACGGTGACGTATGCGGCGAGAGCGAAGAACGCGATGGCGATCACCTTGACGGTGACCTTCTCCCACCGCTCGGGATCCTTGCGGGTGAACTGCCACGCGATCGCGGCGGCCGAGAGCACCTCAACGACGGAGTCCAGACCGAACCCAATCAGCGCGGCAGACGATGCGAGCACGCCAGCCCAGACCGCGACGATGGCTTCGATCACGTTGTACGTGATCGTGAAACCGACGATGAACCGGACCCGCCGGTGCAGCGTGGTACGACGCGCAGTTGTCAGCGAGGAGTTCATGCCTGCGCCTCCGTTCCGCAGCAGCCGGGCACCATGCACGCTGCGTCGAGACACGGTGCGTTCTCGTCGACGGCAAGCGTCACATCGACCAGCGCCGTGAGCGCGGCCGCAAGATGCGGGTCAGCGATCTCGTAGCGGGTTTGCCGCCCTTCGGGCTCGGCAACGACGATGCCGCAATCTCGCAGACAGGTGAGGTGGTTCGACACATTCGAGCGCGAGAGCTCGAGCGAGCGGGAGAGCACAGCCGGGTAGGAAGGTCCCTCGAGCAGGGACATCAAGATCCGGGAGCGGGTCGGGTCCGCCATCGCGCGGCCGAGTCGGTTCATCACATCTAGACGGGAAGTAATAGTCAGCACTCGATGACTATACATCGAACGCTGACTAATACGCTAGCGTGCACCCAGTCCTTCGAGATGCATCTGGTGATTAATGCCCAGAGCCTTGTTCATCGCGAAGCGCCCACACATGGCTACCTGCTCACCTTCTCGGGTTGGGCCAACGCCCGACGGACGGAGGCGGAGCTGACGTGCAGCGTCTTGGCGATTGTCTCCCACGTCGCCGGCGGGGTCTGCGCGCGCATCTGCCGCGCCACCTCGACCCGCTCGGCACTCATCACCGTGGGACGGCCGCCGACGCGGCCCTGAGCGCGCGCGTACTCCAAACCGAGCCGGGTGTTCTCCCGGATCGTGTCGACGCGCAGCTGCGCGAACACGGCCACGATGCCGAACAGGGCACGGCCCATCGGGGTCGTGGTGTCGATCACCGGTTCGGTGAGGCTCTTGATATCGACGCCCTTGTCCTCCAGCTCGTGCAGCGTCTCGATCAGGATGCGCTCGGTCCCGCCGAGCCGATCCAGACGGCGCACCAACAGCACATCGCCGGCGCGGAGGTAGTCCATGCACGCGACCCACTGCGGGCGATCCTTGACCCGGCTGGAATCGCCCTGGTCGACGAACACTCGCTCCGCGCCCGCGGCGCGGAGCTCGGCCTCCTGGGCCTTCGGGTTCTGCTCACGCTTGGACACTCGGGCATATCCGACGACGGTCATAGGTCCCTCCCCTGTTCCGCTTCTCGGCCGGGTGTCGTCGGCCGGCGCGAGCGGCCCGTCGACGTCGACGGTGCGGAGCGTCCCGGCGCGACGCTGCTGCTCAAGTTGGCGAACGCGCGCAGCTGCTCCATCCGTTCCGGGGTTAGCCGGCCTCCCGCGGCGGGCTGCACGATGCGGTCGAAGATCCCGCGCAGTTCGGTGAAGTCCTGGCGTTCCATAGCGGCACGTGACGCCCGGTCGTTCTCCGCCCCGGTGACTCGGCTCCAGTCGAGGTCGAATCCGGCGCCGGCGGCGATCTGTGTCCAGAAGATTCGTTGCGTGCGGCCGTTGCCCTCCCGGAACGGGTGGAGGTAATTCACCTGGTCGTAGTGGTGCGCCAGGCGATCTACGAACCGGTCACGGTCCAGGCCGTGCAGCTGGTGCTCGTCCGCGAGCTCCGCGAACGCGAACCCGGCGCCGGACTCCAGCCGAGACACGGGCATGAAGAACTCCGCGCCCGGGTCGGTGCCCTTGCGGATGTCGACGGTGCGCAGCTGGCCGGCCCAGTCGTAGACGTCCTGGAAGAGCTGCCGGTGGATTGCCTGGAGCTGTCGGAGATCTCCGGTGACCTTCACCGGGCGGGTGATCATCTCAGCCCGTCGCCACTCGGTCAGTTCCGCTTCGGCGCGATCCAGCGTGGCGCGGTCGGTCAGGCCGAGCCGGTTGCGGAGGATGCCCGATTCGGGCTCGAGGTACGGGTCGACGAAATCAGGCAAGGCCCCAGCGGGCCCGTGTGCGGCGTCCCAACTCGTCGACGTCGAACTCCCCCGCTGCGTAGGCGGCCGCGTCGGCGCGGTACTCGGCGCCGGCGGTGAGGCCTTCCATCGCGGAGCTGTGGGCGGCGTCGGCCACGACACGCTCGCGCAGCTCGCGCTCGGCCGCGGAGATGGTGCTGGCGGTCTTGACGCTCATGGTGGCCTCCCTCGTTGCTTCTAGTCTACCCGACTTGCTCAAAAACCTATAGTGGAGGTTTTGCACAGAATGGGGTTTTGACAAGGGTTTTGAGCACCGGAGCTTCCCCGACATCTCGCGGCGTGCACCGCGCGCTGGTCGGCCTGCTCAGAATCGATCGTTTCCGGCGCGGTATCACTTGGTTGCCGGGGCGGTCGCCGCTAACGGGAGCCGGAACCCCGTTCTGGCATGGGCCTTCGGTTGGTGCCGCGACCGGACTTGCTAGCGGTCGAGCTGCGGAGGGCGCGTTTGTGGCGGGCGTACTCTTGTCCGATGACTCGACCTCTCACGAAGTGGCATTCCGCGCACGCAGAGCTCGACCTACGTCGGGATGTGCCTTCCATAGCCGCGCCGGGAGAAAGAACGGGGCGATGATGTTGGCGACGCATCCGGGTGAACCCCACCGCGGCGATCTCGCTGGGCGGCTCAACTGGCTCAGAGCCGGAGTGCTCGGCGCGAACGACGGCATCGTGTCGGTCGCGTCGCTCGTCGTCGGTGTCGCGGGGGCGACGACCGATTCCGCGACGCTGCTCGCCGCGGGTGTCGCCGGTCTCGTCGGCGGTGCGATCTCGATGGCGCTCGGGGAGTACGTGTCGGTGAGCAGCCAGCGAGACAGCCAACGGGCTCTGATCGAGAAGGAACGAGGAGAGCTGGCCGATAATCCTGCGACCGAGCTCGAGGAGCTGGCGGGCATCTATCAGGCGAAAGGTCTTAGCCCGGCGACCGCACGCCTCGTTGCGGAGGAGCTCACCGCGCACGACCCGCTGACCGCGCACCTCGAAGCGGAACTAGGCATCACGGAGAATCAGGTGGTCAGTCCGTGGGCGGCGGCGGGGGCCTCCGCACTTGCCTTCGCACTCGGAGCGCTGCTTCCGCTCTTGGCGATACTGCTCCCGCCTCCCGAGATCCGGGTGCCGGTCGCTTTCGCGGTGGTGCTGCTGGCGCTCGCGCTGACCGGATTCCTGAGCGCGAGGATCGGCGGGAACCCCGCGCTGAGGCCCACGATCAGGGTGGTGCTCGGTGGGGCGATCGCGCTGGTGGTCACGTTCGCGATCGGTACGCTGCTCGGGACGAGTGGCGTTGCCTGAGAGACAGATATGAGTTGCCTATCGGGAGCCGTTCCTTAGACCTGTCTCAGAGTCGGCGCAGCACGATTCCCCTATGACCACTCTGACGACGAGACCGCGTGCTTCCGTCCCCGCCGCTTCCCCTGAGCCACGGCGGGCAGCCCATGGCCGCGCGCGGGTCTGGCGTGCAGCGGCGATCACGGTGATCTGGGCGACCAGCCTGTTCGTCGTCGCTTTGTGGATCGCCTGTGGTGGAGTGACCGCAGTCCTGGGAGTCAACGCCGAGACCGTCACGACGCTCGGACGCCTCACCGGGTTGGTCGCGGCGAATCTGCTGCTCTATCAGGTGCTGCTGATGGCGCGCGTCCCGCTGTTCGAGCGCGGATTCGGTCGCGACGGGATCACGCGGCTGCATCGCTTCGTCGGATTCTGGTCGTTCTGGTTGATGGGCGCGCACATCGCACTGCTCGCGGTGGGCTACGCGATGGCTGCCGGCATCAACCCGCTCGTCCAGCTGTGGAGCTTCATCTGGGAATACCCCGGCATGCTCCTGGCGACTGCCGGCACTCTGCTGATCCTGCTCGTGGTCGTCACCTCGATCCGGCGTGCTCGTCGGCACCTGCGGTACGAGTCCTGGCACCTCCTGCACCTGTACGCGTACCTGGGCGTCGGGCTCGCGCTGCCGCACCAGCTGTGGACGGGCGCCGACTTCCTGTCCTCACCGATCGCGACCGTCTACTGGTGGTCGATCTGGGCGCTCTCCGCAGGATCGGTACTGCTCTTCCGCATCGGGATGCCGCTGCTGCGGTCCACTCGTCGGGCCCTGCGGGTGGCGGGGGTCGAGGCGGACGGTGCTCGGGGCGTCACCATCCGGGTCACCGGTCGCGACCTCGCGACGCTCGGTGCCAGGGCTGGTCAGTTCTTCGTCTGGCGGTTCCTCGATGGACCGGGCTGGACTCGCGCGCACCCGTTCTCGCTCTCCGCTGCGCCGGGAAGCGAGCTGACGTTGACTGCCCGTGTGCTGGGCGACGGCACGCGACGCCTCACCGCGCTGCTCCCTGGCACCAGGGTCATCGTGGAAGGACCATACGGGGAGATGACCGGTGAGCGCAGGACCGGGACGAAGCTGCTTATGATCGGCGCAGGCGCCGGGGTCGCACCGCTCGTCTCGCTGCTCGAGACGGAAGGCTACGGACCGGGAGAAGCGATGCTTATCACCCGGGAGTCCGCGGCCGAGGACGCTCTTCGGCAGGAGGCCATCGCTCACCTCATCAGTACCCGTGGCCTGAGCTACCTGCCGTTCATCGGCCCGCGATCTTCCGGCGCGTCGAGCTGGATCCCTGCCACGCACGAGGCGTGGTCGGGCGCAGATCTCCTCCGCCATCTCGTGCCGGAGCCGAAGGACCACGACGTGTTCATCTGTGGCGGTGAGGCCTGGATGAAAGACCTCAGGCGCGACCTGGTTGGCGCCGGGTTCCCCGCCCATCGCATCCATTCCGAATCGTTCACGATCTGAGCAGGGAGACGGCCATGAAGAAGATCCTCTACACGCTGCTCGCGACCGTCAGCGGACTCGTGCTGCTGTTCAGCTACCGAACGTCTCTGGAGGCGGTCACCCCGACCGACGCCAGTGCGGCGACAGCGGGCAGTTCATTGACGACCGCCGAGACCGGCGCGAGCGGCTCGGGAACCACATCGACGAACTCGGGAACCATGTCTGGCACCGGCCTCGCCGACGGAACCTACACCGGCGCATCATCGCAGACCCGCTACGGGCCGGTGCAGGTGCAGATAACCGTCTCCGGTGGACAGATCACGGACGCACAGGCGGTCGATTGCCCGAACAGCAACGGTCGGGACCGGCAGATCAACGGCACCGCGATCCCGAGGCTCGTCTCGGAGACGATCCAGGCGCAGAGCTCGAAGATCCAGATGGTGTCCGGTGCCACATACACGAGCGGTGGCTACCTCTCGTCGCTGCAGAGCGCGATCGACCAGGCGCAGAGCTGATGCGTACCGCGAATGAGGTGACGCGGGTCTGGGTCGAGGAGATCATGGGCATTCCGATGAGCATCCATCTGATTGCTCCGGGGGAAATGACCGACGAGGGCGCCGACCGGGCAGTGCGAGCATGCTTCGACGAACTGCGTGACATCGACCGGGTCTTCTCGACATATCGCACTGATTCCGACATCAGCCGCATCCGTCGCGGTGAACTCTCCATCGCCGACGCTGACAGCAGGGTGGCGCTGGTCGCGGATGCCTGCGAACGCGCCGAAGAGGAGACTGGCGGCCTGGTCTCCGCCCGGTGGCGGGGAAGGTTCGACCCGACGGGATACGTCAAGGGCTGGGCGGTGGAAGCTGCGGGCCGTCGGCACCTCGAGCCGCTGCTGGCTGCCGCGACCGCGGTCGGCATCAACGCCGGAGGAGACCTGCAGCTGTTCACAGCCGAGGGAGCCGACTGGCGATGGCCGGTGGGAATCGCCGACCCGCACGACCGCGGTCAGTTGATCGCGGTGGTCGACGTGGTGAACGGTGCGGTGGCGACCTCAGGGACGGCGGAGCGCGGGCATCATATCCTCGATCCGCGCACCGGTAGGCCCGCGACAGGCACCGCGTCGGCCACGATCGTGACCGACGGTCTCACGCAAGCGGACGTCTGGGCGACCGCTGCCGTGGTGGCCGGCCCGGCGAACCGCTCGTGGATCGCGGCTGCGGGGTCGCGCACCGGCATCGTCGTCGATGCTGATCGTCGCGTGACCCGCTGGCTCGGCACGACGATGGTGGACGTGCAGACGACGACGGTCGGTTCGCATCCGATCGGAGGAGACGCACTCGTTCAGGGATGAGCCGGCAGTGTGAGCAGGAAAGTCGTGCCGGATGCTGTCGACCGTTCGACCTCGATGGACCCTCCGGCACGGCGAGCGACATCTCGCACGAGTGAGAGTCCGAGACCGAAGCTGCGAGGGCGCCCACTCTCGCGCGGACGCGCGAAGCGCTCGAAGACCTGCTCGGGCGAGATGCCTTCGATCCCGGAGCCCTCGTCGATGACGCGCACCGTCACGTTGCGGGCGTCCCGCGCGATGCGGATCGAGACGGTACCTCGCGCCGGGGAGTGCTGCACGGCGTTGTCGAGCAGCGCGACCAGGATGCGGACGAGCGTGACTTCCGGCAGCTGCGCCTTCACCTCCTGATCCACGGTGATCGCGAGCGAGACCTCGGAGCGCTTCTCGCTCGTCGTCATCGCTGCGACCGCTGTCGCCGCCGCTGTCGCGACGTCCGCGTTCCCGTCGGCGAACGATTCTCCTTCCGCGGCGATGAGCAGGTCGTTGAGCACGTCGGCCATCATGTCCGCATCGCGCCGGAGGTTGGTGAGACCCGCTCCGAGGTCCTCGCCTCGGTCATGACGGCGTTGCAACACCTGGATACGGCTCGTCAGCGCCGTCAGCGGCGTACGCAGTTCGTGGCTCGCGTCGGCCACGAAGTTTCGCTGCCGACGCAGCGCCTCCCCGAGCGGGCGGACCGATCGTCGAGCGGCGACCGCGGCGACAACCCCGAGCAGCACCACGCCGATCACTCCGAGGATGATCACGGCCGGAACGATCACGTCGATGTCGACGATGAAGTCGTCCCGCGTTCCGGCGGGACCGCCGAACCAGCCGCCGCCGTGCTCCTCGCCTTCGCGGCGCGACGTTGAGAGCACCACCGCGATCAGCACGCCGATGCCGATCGCGACGATCACACCCGACGAGACTCCGACCCAGAGTCCGATGGATAGCGCTGCGCGACGCACGCGTCGATTATCGGCGTCGCTCATGACGGTGTTCCCGCGCGGTAGCCGCGTGCGCGGACGGTCTCGATCATGTCGGGGGACGTCTTGCGCCGCACATAGTGCACGTACGTGTCCACCGAACTCGTCGTATCTCCTTCATGGAACACGGCGCGGAGGATCTCGTCCCGACTGAACACGTGCTCGGGGCTGGTGCTCAACAGCTCCAGGAGCGCGCTCTCCGTCGCCGTCAGCGCCACTCGGATTCCAGATGGATCGTACGCGGCCTGGGCGTCCGGCGTGAACACCCACTCGCCGAGGCGTCGACGTACCCCATCAGCCCTGAACGCGCGTCGCAGCGCCCGAAGGCGCGCCAGCAGCTCGTCGTAATCGAACGGCTTCACCAGGTAGTCGTTCGCTCCGCCGTCGAGACCGGTGACACGATCGTCCACGGTGCCGAGCGCGGTCAGCATCAGGACCGGCGTCGTGATGTGCGCGGTACGCACGGCACAGATGAAATCGACGCCGTCCATGCCGGGGAGGCGTCGATCGACCACCATGGCGTCGTATCGCCTGCTCAGCGCGAGCCGGAGCGCGGTCTCGCCGTCCGCGGCATGCTCGACGTCGTACACCTCTTCCAGCACTTCGACGGTCAGCGCAGCGATCTCCGCATCATCTTCAACATAGAGCAGCGAACCGCGTGGCCCCTGTGCCGAGTCGCCCATGGTCGTCGTCCCGTCTTCCGCGATCGAGACCATCAGCGTACGCCCGGCGCAAACCGGGTCGGGTAACCCGGATGATCTTCCGCATGCCGTCGTCCGTCACACCAGAAACGATCGTTTTCGGCGCAGCAGCCGTAGACACTGATCCCGGCCGCCGTAACCGTGGGCCATAAGCGTGTTTCGGCAGACGTTATCGGAGCGAGCCAGATCAGGGGTCACCTAACCGTGCAGCAGTCCCGCTTGCCCCTCGTGGAGGGTTCAGCACGGCGGAGGAACCGATGCGAGACATCGTCGTGAAGATCGCGGAACTTGTAGGGACCGTCGCTGAAGAAGAGGCAGCGAGGTCTCAGCGCGCGCAGCCCGTCCGTGAGTGATCCGCTGACGGACACACGAGCCCGACGTTGGGTGAACAAGATCCTTGCTCACCGATGCGGCAAGAGGCTCGTATAGATTTGCGCACCACGACACGGAGGCAGCAGTGCCGGCGGGAACTGAGAGCCGGATGTGATTGGAGATCTGCTGCAGGGTCGAACCTCCAGCGAGGAGACTTCGCACCTGGGTAGGCCGTGGCAGTTTCTGCCACGCAGGTATAGCATCACCCCCGTGATGGAGTGCGAAATCGAGCCGCGAGAGGGCGCGCGCCTTCGCGCATCGGAACAATGCTGCGCACTGTTCATCGCCCGCGGCACCACGGACCTGACGATCACTGAGATCGCGAGCGAGATCGGCATTTCGCAGCGAACGTTCTATCGGTACTTTCCGGTCAAGGCCGAGTCGGTTGGGCCAGTGTTCGACTGGTCCATTCGACGTTTCAACGCGGTGATCGTCGAAACGGATCCAGACATCGCCCTGACGGAGGTGCTGCGCCTCGCGTTCCGGGCAAGCTTGCTGGGCGAATCTGCTGAGCGCACTTTGCAGCTGTATCCCCTCGTGTTCCGCAACTCGGAGATGTGGTCGGTGTTCATGCGAAAGGTTCATGACGGTGAGCTGTCGGTCGCGCCCGTGTTGGCGCCCCGGCTCGGGTTGGCGGCGGACTCTGTCGCCGCCCGCGCGGCTGCCGCAGCCGTGGCGAGTTCGATTCGGATCGCCCTCGAGGACATGGTCACAGCGGGCGCTGATCCGGAGACCGCTTACGTGCGGACCCTCGTGCAATTCACGTCGGGACCTCTCGTTGCCGCCCCGCGCCGCCTCCCCGGGATGGGCAGCCCGCCTCGCCACGTGAACCTGACGTCGATGGGAGGTGCGCCCTGATCGAACAGCACCGACGCTTCTACGAGTTGCACCCTGCGATCGCAGGCGACCGCGAACCACCATCCCGAACAAGGCCTGCTAATGGCCTATCTGTGAACAGAAGAGGACGCACAATATGAAAGCAGCACGATTGAACGAAGTAGGGTCGGATTTCGTCATCGAGGACGTTCCGACTCCAGAACCTGGGCCTGGGGAGGTCCTGATACGAATCGGGGGATCCGGGGCATGCCACTCCGACCTGCACGTCAAGTCCGGCGAGATTCCGGGTGTCGCTTTCCCACACACCCTGGGTCATGAGAATGCAGGCTGGATCGAGTCCTTCGGTCCCGGCGCAGAAGGCAACGGGTTCGAGGTCGGCGACGCGGTCGTCGTGTTCGGCGGCTGGGGCTGCGGTCACTGCCGTTTCTGCCTGGGAGGCAAGGAACAGCTCTGCAACACATTCCTGTGGGGCGGCATGGGCCCAGCAGGCGGGTATGCGGAGTACATGGTCGTGCCGTCCGTGCGGCATTTGCTCCGGGCAGACGGACTCGACCCGGTAGAAGCAGCCGCTCTCACCGATGCAGCCCTTACGCCTTACTCGGCGGTCAAGAAGGCACTGCCCCACCTCGTGCCCGGCACTAGCGCGGTCTTGATCGGCGCTGGAGGGCTCGGCCAGTACGGGGTCCAGTTCCTGAAGCTGCTCTCCCCGGCAAAGGTGATCGTCGTCGACACCGACGAGAAGAAGCGTCAGACCGCACACGAGCTCGGCGCCGACGTCACCGTCGACCCTCGAGATGCTGATGCCGCGGAACAGATTCGCACTGCCGCCGGCCAGGACGGGGTAGCGGCTGTTCTTGACTTTGTCGGAATCGACACGACCATGGCCCTTGGTGCTGGAGCGGTGGACCGGCTCGGTATCTTTGTGCTCGTCGGGCTCGCGGGCGGCAGCTTTCCGTTCTCGTTCTTCCGCTTCGCCGCCGAAGCAGTGATGATGACGAGCAACTGGGGTACCCGGAATGAACTCGAGGAGGTACTCGCGCTAGCCCGCTCTGGGCGCCTGGTATCGGCGATTGAACGACACCCACTTTCGGAAATCAACGAAGTGTTCGAGCGCCTCGCCACCGGTCAGATCCCCGGACGGGCCGTGCTGGTCCCAGGAGCGCCCTCCTCGAACGGCTGAGCGACCCAACGGCCAGGACGATGCCCCTCCCACGAGAGAACAACAGGCTGGGGCATCGTCCTCGCCACCACGATCGGGAATCGTTGACGCAAGCGGAACTGATCGCGGACGTGCACTATATCGCTCGACTTGTCGGGAAATTGAGCCGATTGGCTCCGCTTGCGCGCTCCGCGTCGAGCACGATCCCCAGGATCAGAAGTTGGTCCACATCAACATGAAGCATTTGGACTCGCTCATCTTCGGGGAAGCGCTCGCAACTCTGGATGCAGCGCGGAAGATCCTCGGGAAACCTCCGCTCGACCACACTACGAATTTGGGTCCCGCGCTTCAGGACAGCGTGTCGACGGACTCACAGGCACCCGGCGTGAACGCCCGTCACGAGACCGGAGGAGTCCGCTTTGCGCCCTCCACACGGTGAAGCGAAACGAACGACGACGCGCCCGCAAGCCGGTCGTCATCCGCGCGGGATGGATGGACTTTTCCTCGTCTCCTCCTGAGCATCGACGAGTTCGCATCCGTCGATCCAACGCGCCAACGTGCTGAGAACTGCGAGATGTTCGAGTGCCTGCTGTGTCGAAAGCTCCGTTGTGCCATGAGTGGTCGGGTTGCGGATCGCCATGAAGCAACCCTGGCTGAACTGGAGGAGGCCGGTACGCATCGCTCTCACGGTGAGATTGCTGTCTTCGCCGGGCCAGCGAAGGCGGGGCTTCTCTGGTTCCGGCGCGGAGGGCGAGAATGCTTGCGCCATAAGCGCGCTGTCCGACACATCGTGTCGCCCGGTGAGGTCTTGGACGTGTGCGTTGAGAAAGGTCGCCGCGCGTTGGACCGCCGCGGTCAAGTGACCGTCGTTCCATAGCTTTGAAGCTGCGTCCCAGATCAGGGGGTGGAGCGAGTCGGCCGCCATGGACGGCGCTACTGTGCCCGAGATGTGTCGAGCAGTCTCTTCTGCTGTCTTGAGCTTTCCTAGAGCACGCCGCGCTAGGTCGAGGCCGCTCTGGAGCTCGACGAAGTTGTGCCTGCCGAGCGGGCGGATTAGCGCGTCGACGTTTATCCCGAGTGTGATTCCGATCACGCGACGGGTTTGGAGTTCGCGAGCGAGCATGACGTCGGTCTTAGCCTCGATCCACCGATTTGCCTGGGGGTTGAGGGGGTGCCGTGACGCGGAAATGCCCCTCGGATCAGGGAAAATAGAGCTTGTCTAAGGTTCTAGTTCCCAGAAACGAGAGGCATCTCGTAGGT
>Ga0213833_1001634_pt1 | contig 15712 bp, 11 predicted proteins | sample SWATP21_FD_160575 | JGI IMG/M metagenome (GOLD analysis project Ga0213833, IMG submission 160575) | Coastal seawater microbial communities from Marineland, Florida, United States - SWA TP2 #1 | ecosystem: Environmental > Aquatic > Marine > Coastal | place: USA: Florida | collected 2016-08-14
GGGGGGGCAGAGTGTAAGACAAGACGGTGCAAACCAAGTGATACTGATCACACCCAGGGGTCGAGTATCGGTGCGAGTACGCACCGCTTGGCAGCATCGATGATGCAGTCAAACATGAATGGGTCTCCCCCGGCCTTGATGTGTGCCTCCCGTGCAGCCTTGATTTTTGTTCGAGCGGGCGATGAGGCCGCAGGCAAGTCCGATGCGGCTACTGTTGGCGATCCAGGGGGAGTAGACAGTCGTGCGTTGCGGGAAGCAACAGAAATGGCATCTTCTGGATAGCTCCAGTCGGGTGAAGCTCCGAGGCACCGAATGGCATGATTGGTGGTATCAGCAACAAGACAAAACCCGTCCTGCAATAGCCACACGACAAGATGAAAGTTAGAAAAAAAAATGCGATGGGTGGTGGCGGTGCTCAAAACGACTTGGGAGGCGAAGCTGCATGCAGACAACACGACCACGGGCCGCCGCCGAGACCTACCTGGTCAATGCAGACGGAGGACGGAAAGTGAAACTGTGCGGAACTCCCCTCGCCATCCACAAAGCCTGGGGCGCCGCTACCTGCCACCGTCGTCAGCGTCCATGGACCCACATCATCGATGGGTGGGTGAAGAACCCGCACGCTATGATTCGCGGTGTCGCACACCACAATCGTCCCACATGCGTCCACAGCCAGCGCCGTGGGCCTGTTCAGCCTCGCGTTTCTGTTGTGGCCGTCTTCAAATCCCGGCACGCCCGGTTCTCCGACCAGTGTGGTCACCCACAGTCCGGTTTTACCACGCAACGGGCCGATGCGACGAATGGCGTGGTTGCCTGTGTCGGCCACAAGAATGGCACCGTCGGCAGCGAGGCACAGCCCTGACGCCTGGTTAAACATGGCGCACTCTGGGCGCCCGTCTTTGTGCCCTCGTCGTCCACACCCTGCCACTGTGGTTTCCTGCTCCACAACCACGCCACCAAGCTCGTGGTTGGTGGCGAGCTTCAACCGCCGCACCTTGTTGTGGCCGGAGTCGAGCACCGCGATGGCACTCCCTCCAAGGCGGATGGGGCTCCGTGGCGCAAGGAACGACGCCGTTGTTCTCAGCGTGGTGACGGTTTGTGTGCGGCGACACACCCGGCGCAGCATGTTGTTCGTGCTGTCTGTCACGAGCACCGAGCCGTCGCCCAACGCGCACACGTCCCACGGCCGGTCGAAGTAGGCTGACACCAGGTCCCCGTCTTTCTTGCCGCGCCGGCCCACGCCAGCCAACGTTGTAACAATGTCAAATGAGGCGCACGGTGGATCCGTCATGCGCAGGCGCCGCGACCGCAGGTACCTGGCCCGTCGAAGCAACGTGTCCGGGGTTCGGATGGGGCTGTCGGCTTGCTGTGAAGTGCGCCGGGGCGGCGTCGTGACGCCTTTCTCCCGTCGATGCGCACCCCCAGTGCCCCTGTGCTTGGAAGGCATGATGGCAAGCCAATGAGGGCACGTGCCGAGCTCGACTGCGTTTCGACGAGCCAGCTAGCACTGAATGTTGAGCATCGGCGGTTGTGACCGTGGCTGCCCCGCACGAACGAAAACCGTGGACCTACGAAGAGTCGTGCGCCCACCCCAACGATTGCACAACCAAATAACGGTACGGACAACGGAACGCAGCGACCTTTGCAACACACTCTGGCCGTCTTTCCGACTCCCGTGCCTGCTGGGACTGGCGTGGTTTCGTGTGTCACATCGCAACGAGCAACGGTCACAAAATGCCAAAATAGTGACACACACCGCATTTCACTTCTGTGCCATGCATGCCGCACGAGCGCAGCCAGCTTGTTGTCAGCCATGGAAGAACAGAAGCAGCAGCAGGGCGGCGACGCCTCTAGCAAACCGTTGCTTGAGGTGTGTATGCGTGTGTGTGAGTATGGTGCCTCACACAAGTTGTTCGAACTTGTATGCCCAGATCGCGTGTCCTGACCTTGTGTGTCTGGCAGTCCACGACCCGTCCTGCCCGCCAGTCTGCGTGCTGTGGCTGCTGTGAACCCACGGATGCAACCTACGAAGAGCTTGCTTCTGCGGCACAGGTGGTATCATTGTGGCATGTGGTTGTATTGTGACCCCCACCCTCACGTCTGGTCCTTGGCAGCTTGCGCGCATCAACGAGATTCGAAGGGAGGCCGCTGCACCCTTCAAACCTGACGACCCTGGTGCGGTGCAGCGGGTGTGGTGGTGATGTAAAACGGCCTCCTTGGACCTGGACCAGGTCCATTCATCTTGTTTGCTGGTGTGTTTCCATTTCACTGGCATGTTGTTTGCAGAAACCCTGGACCTCCTGCGCGAGCTGCGCGAGCTGCTGTTTCCGGAAGAGGCGGAGGACGGTGGTGTGGATTGGAGACGAGCCGGGTTCCAGGTGGGGAGCGTAACTGCCTGTCACGTTGCTGCAACAACAACGTCGTCGTGCTGTTTTTCTTTTCCCCCCCTTGGTTTGGTGTTAGAACTGAACTGAAACGGTTCCAAATGTTGTTTCGTCGTCATGTGTTGTGTGTTGGTTTGGGCAATGCCAGCGAGACGACCCCACGACGGATGTGCGCGGCGCGGGAGCTTTTGGGCTGCGCTACCTTGTCCGACTGGCGCGAGAGCATCCATTCTTTCGTGAGGTGTGAGACGGCGCCGATTGGATGCGCTTGCATCGCGCCTCGTGAACGCCGTGTGCCGTGGCTGTGTGGTTGCTTTGCACTAGGTGTTCTTGGAAAGCCCCGATCAGTACCCGTTTGCTGCGAGTGCCTTGAATGTGACCCGCGTCATCGTATGCCATCTCAAACTTTCCGCCAAGCCACCTTCATTTTGTTCATGCTGTGGTGCTCAGGTGTGTTCTGTGTGTGTTTGTGTTTGCGGCTTGTGTTCTGCCTTCTGCCTTCTGCCTGCCGGCTGCTCACCTCGTCCACACCATGCACTTTCGTGCCGTCTGGCAGATCGCAACCGCAACCACCGCTCCAGATGTGCTGTACGCAGTCCTCAACCTGACTGAGTACGACACTGGAGGCTTGTTTGCGTACGTATCAGTGGCTGTTGTGCGTATCGCCCCACGCTGAAATTGTGCGTTGCTGTGCAGCGTGTACGTTGCTGCTCTCGTGATTTTGGATGCTGTTTGGCATCGTCGATGTCGAGAAGACCCTTCTTTTAATTTGCTCAAGTTCAATGAGGTACGATACGGATGTTTTTCTGCCTGTTTGTCCCTGGTTTTGCCTGTGACTATGCCTGGTCATCACGCAGGTGCTCGTAGAAACCAAGGACTCACTGCTGAAGTTGTTGAAACTAGACCCAGAAAGGTTAGTCCCGCCACAGCAAGGGGGTTGGCTGCTGCACTTGTATGGGACGCGTTCTAAAAACGGTGTGTGACTGCCAGTTCTCGCGAGTTGATCTCATCTGCGTGTAGTTTAGTCGGCACTGAATACGCCAGCGTTGCGCGGCGGTGAGCAAATTCTGCAGCTTTCGTTTTGGTTTCGTTTCGTGACCGCCAAACTGCCATGAGCAACAGTGATCAAACGCAACATCACAACCGTGCTCTGCTTTCAAAAACAAAAACAAACAACAACAAAAAATCTTGGGATACATGCTGCCGTGTGCGTGTGCGCACCTCTCATCACGCGAGTCAACCCCCACCCTTGGCAGGAGAGCCATTTCGGGTGGAGGCGTCATGAAGCGGTGAGAAATGGGCACCGGAACACATGGCAAGGTGTCTACAAATTCATCGTCTACACATCATGGTCACAACCGTTGCCAGATGATACGGGGGCCGAACACCGGGCCAACTCGTCACGCAACAGGTCAAACTGGGTGGGGGTGGCGTTGACGAACCGCGACATAAACAACTGCCGCATCGCTTGTGCCTGGCTCACACGCGCGCCAACGGAGATATTATCTGCCGCCACCTTATGCTCGTCTGCATCACTTTCGCCCAGAGCTTCTTCATCTTCATCTTCATCTTCAGGGACAGCGCCGACCACGCTCCCAGTGCGTCCCAGAGACAACAAGGCGTCTCGCAGGGCAACACGGTCTGCCTCGCCCAGTGTGGACGAGGCGACGAAGGGTTGAACCGGCACAAGCGGCAACGTAAACTGGTCAGTTAAAACTGTGAGTTGGTCCACAAGCCGTGGACGATCACGTTGCAGCCGTTTCCACACCGCGACATCAACGGCTGCGATGTCAGCGGTGCCAGCTGCAACAGCTTCACATGACAACTCATGTGCTCCCTGCAACCATCACAGGCACCACGATGTGAGTATCATGGCCACCAACAATATACCGAAACAGTCCAGCAGTACAAACGCACCGTTGCCACCCAGCTCGAAAATACGTCTGGGAGCAGAGAGTGATGCCTCAGCCACAATCGCACGATGTGGTAGCCTGATAAAGACTCCGTGTCGTTGTACGCAAGCCGCAGTCCTCGCACAGACTCACAATCATCAACATCAACCCGTGAGTTAGCCTTTGAGGTGACAAACAATGACGTGTACATGGGCTTCCCTTTGAATCGAATGTCCTGTGCATGCATGCGATGAGGTGGGCGCCACGAGATGGAGAAGAACACAAGGGGCCCACACCTTCAATACTGGTGAAGCGAGCAAATGGAGATAGTCCCGGCCCCGCACATACGCAGGGGATCACAAGCATCCAAAGTCAGCGCCTCCCTCCTTGAACAGCGCCACAGCTTGCTCCTCGGTTGGTGCTGAGACATCCATCTCGACTGGAACAACATCAATGGGACGCCCGATGATCCGAGCCACGTGCCCCATCAGCTCCGTAATCTCGTCTGGTGGGTGAACGAAGTCTACAAACCGTAGCGGCACCACAGCCGAGGTGGCACTACGAGTGCAAGAGCTGCCGCTCTCCATCCTCATGGCGCCTCTCGTGGCGCGCACCGCACAGGGCACGCGCGCGTCCCTTGCGGAACTTGGCGTGACAATACCCAGAGACTCAGAGTTAGAGTCTGGCCGCCAGAGCCAGCACTTCCATTCTGTCGAGTTGTTCACTTTGACCGCATGGAGTCGTGAGCGCCCCCTCACAAGACCCTTCCTGCATCGCGGCGTCTCAGGCGCCCAACCGACATCACCTGGCAGTGCATCTCGGTCAGATTCTTGACCTCTGGAACGCCGTCGGGTAGTTTTGATATGTGAAATGGAGTCAGGCGCCACGCCGCGGCGGGCAACACGGCCCGAAGCGCACTGCTTCTCACATTGGAAGCCAGCCTGCCTCCAGTACGCGGCGCGGTGTTATTCTGGACACATGGCGCGATTTTGAACCAAAGGGGGTGGCGCAGCACGACTGCCAAGCTGAATGCTGGATGGCTCGGCCACGGCCCTTGTGAGTTGAAATTTTATGTATGCAGGTTCATGACTCAATTATGGGCGTTTTGCAGTTTACTGACTCGGACATGGCAATTTTGCCACGACTACAGAGGCGTTGCCACGCAACACTGTTGGCGCCACCGGCCACACAGTCGAAGCCAACACCTTTCCCCCACCCCTCTAGTTGATTCACCCCTCTCCCCTCCCCCCCCCGCCCCCTTTCCTGGATCTATCGGTGTGTTGTACGGCTTCTCTCTACTCTCTGTATCCTCTTGCAGCTTCGTCGGCATGCGCCCCAGGCTGGCCCATGGCTGGCCTGTAACCTTGGTGCTGGTCTTGGCCTTTCTTTCCGGCACTGCCGCTGCCGCTCGGATCACGAACATCATGCCCCGCATGGGTGGCTATGCGGGTGGAACTGAAGTCACCATTACCGGACATGGTTTCGCCAACGGCGCCGAGTCAATGGAGGGAGGTGCCATTCGAGTGTGAGTTCTTGCCACTTGCCTGTTACGTGGCGGGCCGGTGCACCGTTCTCACATCTGCTGGTTGCGTGTGAACCTGCATCAGGTTGCTTGGCGAACAGGAGTGCATTGTTGTTGACTACTACACCTCCGACAAGCGTATCATTTGCGTGACGCAGCCGGTGCGCAAGGACAACCCCATGTACCAGAACAACCGTGATGTGAGGTATGTGATTCACTGGGCGTTCCGAGAATCGTGCTGCGCCATCATAACTCCACATGTCTGTATCATCAGTGCAACCCTCCGTGTTCTCGTCACCGTGTCTGGAGCGCCGACAGCTGCTTCATGTGGGGACCGACGCGGGTGCAAGTTCACCTACCAGTAAGGCCGTGGGCGTTGATGGTAACTCATGGCAGTTTCGCTGACTCTCTTGCCTGGCTCATGCTTTCAGGGCCCGCTTGACACCCACGATTACCGGTTCCAGCATGGCTACCGCACCTGGAGGCGTTGTGACTGTCAACGGAGGCTTCTGGGGGACCTTGGAGGCCATCGATGCTCGCCTGGGCTCTCCGGAGGAGCTCCGTGCCCATCAGAATTCCCGCAACAACTCCATTTCAAGTATGGCGTCTCATGTGGGCGCCGGCGATCGCTGCACTCTGGATGAGTCTCTCAACAAGGCCTACCTTCGTCGTGCATCCATGCGGTGCTACGCACCAAACTCCGTGGCTGGCCTGAAGACCGTTTCGTTCAACCAAGCCAAGAGCAACTGGCGTGACGGCTGGGGCGCTTCCAAGCTCACCAACTCGTCTCTCCGTGTGCACCCCTCTACGGGCGAGGTGTACACAACCACACTGTTTCCCACCGTTGCAGCAACATCAACTCAGACGGCAGGCTCCCTGGGAGGTGCTGAGGTGTGTTGTCTGATCGTCTTTCTGTGTTGCAACTAGCAATTGCCGCCTCACATCTGATTTGCAGCTCACCGTCTACGGAACTGGATTCTCGGATGTGGCTGCTGAGAACGAAGTGCTTGTTCATGGCCAACCATGCGAGGTTGTGTCCTCTTCGTTTGATAGCGTCACCTGCAAGCTCCCCTCGAGTGTGGAATCCGCGCCAACGTGTACGTTGTGGGCGCACCCTCTGTGATGCAGTCGAGTCTGATGTGTGTGTTGTGCGCGCAACCCAGCATCATACGGTCGTGGTCGCGGCCTCGTGTCCGAGGTTTTCCTCAACGTGGGGCGACGCAACTGGCAGCACAGAGCGTTCACGAAGAACCCCAACTTTCCCAACTCCCCCGACATTCGCCTGCTCGAGACACAGGGCACAAGCACGCCTCCGTACGCCTTCGGTGACTACTATGGCAATCGCCTCACCGGTCTTTTTGTGGCGCCGACCAACGCTTGGTACTCATTCTACGTGAAGGGTGACGACTGGGTCCGCATCTCCATGAACATTGGCGAGGCCGGCACAGACGACACCACCGACGCGGCTCACTTGACGGTGCTCGCAACGTCTCCATACACGCACACGTTCTTCGATCGACCTGGGCAGGTGAGTGCAGTCGTGCTTGTCCTGTGCTGGCGTGGCGGGGCGGACAACCCTGGCCAAACGTGTGTTGCTCACCACTGTTGCATGTCGCAGATCTCGCGCAAGGTGTGGCTCACCAAGGGCCAAAAGTACTTCACCGAAATCTTGCACACCGAACACCGTGGACGCGCGCGCTACACCGTCGCGATGCGCATCCACTCCGCACCTGCCGCTGGAAACGCGGAGGCAGGCAGTGCGGCCGCTGCAATTGCCGCTGGCGGTGGTTGGGTGACGAACTCAGACCAGCAAATGCTTGCGTCGCCCCGCGAAATGCAGCGAGTGTCAGTGACCAGCAGCGTGGTGCGCGAGTTGCACACTCTTCGCCTCTCGGGCGTGCGTGGACGATTCCGCATCAAGGCAACCTGGACGAAGGCGGATGGCTCCACCGCCACCGGTTTGACACGTTTCCTCTCTCAGAGCTCGCATCCCAACACTATCGTCCGTGAGCTGCGCAAGCTGAGCACGTGCTCCAGCATTCGTGTCGGCCGTCGCTGGCACTTTCAGCGCATCAGTTATGTGCGCCGCGGCCGTACATTCTACCGTAACCGCCGTGCCGGTTTCATCTACACCATCCAGTACAACTGCGCCCCTGTGTCCGACGAGAAGGGCCATGCGCAGCTCGAGATTGTGCAGAGCTCTCTGAAGGCATGGGGTGGCCTGAGTGCTGATATGGGCTTGGTGAAGACCCGATCTGCGTCCCCGGCAGTGGGCGGAGCGTTCCGTCTCGGCTTCCGCGGAGAGTGGACCGAGTTCTTGCCGTTCAACGCCAACTGGAAGCAGGTGAAGACAGCCCTGGAGAGCTTGGACACCGTGGACAAGCTGCGGTTTGTGTACGACGACCGCACACCAGCCGACGCCCGGAGCTTTCGAGTTGGTTTCTCTCAGGCAGGGAACATGCCTGACATCCAGGTCGACGCCAGTCGGTTGCAGGGAGCGGATATGGAGGTGAAGACCCTTCATGACGGCTCTATTGACGGCTTCTTTTCTCCCATCCCCGCCGACTTGTTCGAGATCCCTGAGGCCACCCCGGGTGTGCAGGTCTTCACCAACGGCATCCCAGCGCAGTGCTCCTCGCCCTCCTCCACGTATGCCGCCAACACGCTTGCGGAGTCAAAGACCAACGTGTCTCCCATGCCAGAGTTCTACCAGCTCATGGACCCAAGCGACGACAAGTGCGAAGAGTGCTTGCTTTCCGAGTCCCCCCTTGCCGATGCCCCTGCTGATGTTCGCGCCCGCGCTGCCAGCGTCTCGGATATCTGTTCCTTCGCTTTTGACGATGCGTTGACTCCCACTCTGACCAGTGTCGCCCCGGCTGTTGTGACGGCTGGCGCGTCGCTCACCGTAACGGGTCAGGGCTTCTTGAGTGGTCGCCCCTCGGAGCACACCGTGCTGCTGCGCTCCGCCGGTGACGCAGGCACCTCTGCCTGTGCCGTGACAGCCGCTTCGGCCACGCAACTGACGTGCACGGTCGACCATGCCGTGGCAGGCGATCTCGACGTGGTTGTGATTGTGGGCGAGGGACGTGGCCAGGCCCGTGGCTCTGCTGGCGTGCAGTACCAAGGCCAATTGGAGGCCGTGACGCCCAGCGTCGGCAGCATCGCAGGTGGCACCTTGGTCACCCTGTCGGGTACTGGCTTCCCGGCGAGCGTCGATGCCGCTGCGTCGTTCACCGTGAACATTGGTGCCGGCGTGTGCACCCTCGAGTCTTCGTCGTTTACGCAGGCGACGTGCCGCACCCCAGCTCTGGCTGATGCGGCGTCATCGAGTGGCATGCAGTGCGAAGGCATGTCCTACGAGGCCACCGCTGCGGCTTCGTTCACTGGCGCTTCTCTTCTGAGCGCCGACGTGCGTTGCACCACCGCCTGGGCCGTGTCCGCCACTTCTATGCACATCCAAGACTCTGTCACGGGCTTCACGTTTGCTGCGTCTCACACCCCGACGATCACATCCATGTCGCCGTCGGACGCGAGCGCCGCAACCACCACGCCCATCACGCTCCAGGGTTCTTTGCTGGTGAAGGATGGCAGCAGCGCCTCCGTGTCTTTCGGCGACGTGTCTTGCAACGCCGACCACTCGCCCGACGGGTCCGTAGACGTGGCGGAGCAGATCACCTGTGTGGTGCCTCGTGGAGCCGGCCTGTGCGGTCGTGGTGACCACACCAGCGCGCACACCCTCAACCCTGAGCTCGTGGCGGGTTCCTCGGAGGGCCACCACCGTCGCCTGCGTGCCGCCCAGGCACACCACCACCGTCGCTTGTCAGGTGGCGACAGCGATGAGTGTTCAGTGGCTGCGCAGATGCAGTCCTCCTCCGCGACCGTTGTTGTGCCTGGCTACGGCGCCGCGTTGGTGCTTGCCGACGCGACCTTGAACCACGGCTTCCACATCACCTCTGTGTATCCTTCCACTGGCAGCCTTGCCGGTGGTGCCACCATCCGTGCAACCGGCTCGTTCTTCGTTCCTGCTCGCGCGGATGAGCACACTGCCAGCCTCACGGTCACGCTCGCTAGCGGCGTGGAAAAGTTTGTGAACTGCCGCGTGACAACGGTCAGCTCCACGGCGCTCGAGTGCGTCGTCGATGCAACTCCCGCCTCCATTTCGTCCTCCGACGCCGCCTTGTCCAGCACGTTCAGCGTGGCGTTCGGTGGCTACTCCTCAATCTGCTCTGCCGCTGATGGCTGTGGCTTCACCTTGGCACCTGCTGCGACGCCCCAAGTGTCTTCCGCCTCTGTTTCGCACGCACCCGCGCCGTCCGCGCCGTTTGACGCGGCCACCTTTACCGTGGCGCCTTCTGTGCTGACACTTGCCTTGCCCGGCCTCACCGCCGACGCTGCTGCTGCCACGACAGTGACGGTGGGCGGTGTTGCTTGCCCGCTGACCGCCTCTTCCGCCGGCACAGTCACGTGTGCCGTTGCCCACGACCGTGCTGGTGTGGTGGACATCGCTGTCTCCACGCCCACCGGGTTTGCGACCGCCGCGGACGCTTCGGTGCTCAAGTACGAGCATGCTCTGCGCATCGACTTTGCTTCCCCCCTGGCTGGCTCTTTGGCGGGCGGCCAGCGTGTTACCCTGTTTGGCATGGGTCTTGCCGGCGCCGATGGTGCCGCGCCTCAGGTGTGGTTTGGCAACCCGGATGAGACGGTCTCCGTGCCGAGTGAGGACGGTGACTCTACGCTCGAGTCGTTGGGTGTCCAAGCAGTGGTCGAGTCCGCGTCGCCAACCATGGTTGTTGTGCGTGCCCCGGCTTTCCCAGCGGCTCTGACACCTGTGGCGGCGAAGCTGCAGACAGACGGTGCCCGTGTTTTCATTGACACCACCGGCACGGACTTCAACTTCAAGTGGCAAACCGACATGACGCCTGTTGTCTCGGCTATGTCTCCGCAGCAGGGCAGCGCTGGCGACCTGGTGACCTTCACCGGTACCGGTTTCTCTGGAGCTGAGGTCACTGTGGCTATCGGCGGCGTGGCGTGCACTGGTGCCAGCGTGGTCGCCGGCGCCGACGGCTCAGAGGCTGTGCAATGCACCATGGGCGCCGTTCCAGGCGGCAGCCACGCCGACATCGTCGTGGACGTCGCAGGCAAGGGCTACGCCAGCTTTGGATCTTCGAATGGCCGTCGCCTGTCTTCTAGCGACAGCGACAGCTTGTCCTTTGCTTCCGTCCTGGAGGTGACGTCGGTGGAGAACAGCTCGGGTGGCGTTGCGGGTGGATGGGACCTGCATATCAACGGTCGTGGATTCCCCAGCAACCCAAGCGATGCCAGCGTGTTGGTGTGCGGCCAGCCATGCACACCCACTGCCAGCTCGTACTCTCAACTGACGTGCAAGGTGCCAAGCATGCGCTCCGCTGCATCCATGGCCAAGTTCTCCAGCATCTATGACTACGGGCGTGGCGACGACTTCCTCACCAGCGCCCCCGGCCGCGACATCCGCCAAAAGTTGATGGGTGACGTTCGCTCTCGCGGGGGTAACTTCCAGGCCTACTTCGACGGCAACGCGGAAACGGGTGCAACCACTGGTAACAGGTTCGTTTTGTGGGCTGCAGTGCGCTCGTGTGCTTGGCAGCGTTGACCACGTGGTACATGTTATCGATACTGTTTTGCTTTGCACAGGCATTGCCAGGCGACTCTGGATCTTGGCGCTGGCAACGCGGGTGTGGTGTACCGCATCCGCTACTACCCCGATAACTCTCGCTGGGCCTACCGCATGAAGGGTTCTCTGTTCGAGGGCTCGCTTGACGGGCGCACGTTCACCCCGCTGGCTACGGTCATGGAGAAGCCCGCGGCTTCGTGGAACTACATCGATCTGGACGTCGGCGCCGAGCCAGCCGCCTACCGCTACCTGCGGTACCGTGCTGGGCGTGGCTTCTGCACTGCGGGTGAAATCGAGTACCTGGGTGTGATGGTGACGGATCTGGAAGCTGCTGGCGCCCGTGCCGATCTGGCAGAGGACGCTCCCTCCACCGACGCTGCGTGCCCTGTTGTGGTATCTGTCGCTGGCACCACCGCTCTGGAGGGTGGTGCTGGTGGTGGCCGTCGCTTGGGCAACCACAACAGTGCCGACCATGCCGCCACCGTGCACGCCAACAGCCGCGTGCACTTCTCCGCCGACTCCACGCCGACCGTCGAAGGCATCAGCCCCAACTCCGGGAGTTCTTTGGGTGGTGACACCATCACCATTTCCGGCTCCGGCTTCATTCCAGGCAAGCCCGAGGCACACACCGTGACGCTGGCAGGCGAGGACTGCGTCGTGACGTCGGTGTCCCCGACCACCATCACATGCACCACCACCAAGCGCGGCGAGGAACTGAACGACCCCGAGGTGGTTGTGAGTGTCGATGGCCACGGCGAAGCACTGGTCCCCGCCACGGTTGCCTTCCGCTACCTTGACAGGTGGTCATCGCTGTCCACCTGGTTTGCCGCGGGCGGCGAGCCCCCGGTCGCTGGTGACTCTGTCATCATCCCGAAGAACCAGGCCGTGCTGCTGGACGTTAGCCCGCCGGAGCTGTTCCTGTTGTTGGTCCAGGGCACCTTGGTGTTTGACCGCAAGGACTTGGCGCTGGACGCCAACTACATTCTCATCAAGGGTGGTCGGTTTGAGGTCGGTACGGAAGCTGAGCCGTTCACACACAACGCCGTCATCACCCTGCACGGCGATCGTTACGAGTCCGTGGAGATTCCCCATGCTGGCGCCAAGGTGCTTGCGGTGTCGAACGAGGACCTGGGGCACCACCACGAGGGTGGCATGATCCACTTCCACGAGTTGGGCAGCCTTGAGATTCACGGCGCCGACCGTATGACCACCTGGACCAAGTTGGAGAGCACCGTCGCGGCTGGCGACACGGAGTTGCACCTCGCCGAAGACGTGGATTGGGCTGCTGGTGATCGCTTGGTGGTGACCTCCTCCACCACCCGCGCTGCCGATGCTGAGATTGTGGAGGTCGTTGCTCGGGTGTCAGCTCGCCATGTGAGTGTCACCCCGTTGGTGCGCACGCACGAGAGCTACATCTACACCCCACCAGCTGGTGCTGAACGTCATGGCACTGTGGACATGCGTGTCGAGGTTGGGCTACTGTCTCGCAATGTCATCATTCAAGGTGATGAGAACTCGGCTTCTCAGAAGTTCGGTGCCCACACCATGGCCATTCATGGAGGCGTGTATCACATGGAGAACGCTGGTTCGTGTCGTGTCGCATGTCGTGTCGTGTCGCGCGGCGGTTGTTGTGTTTGGATATGCGAGTCTCACCTGTTTCTTGTTGTTGATGATGTTGTGCAGAGATCCGTCAGTGCGGTCAGAGCTTTGTGCTGGGGCGCTACTGCAACCACTTGCACATGGCAGGCGACCAGGCGCACTCGTACATCCGCAGCAACAGTGTCCACCACAGTTTCCAGCGTGCCGTCACCATTCACGGTTCCCACAACGCTTTGATCGAGAACAACGTTGCCTATGACGTCGTGGTACGTTTGTTGCTGAACTACCATGGCTTGGTCGGTACCTGCGTGCCCTGCTAATGCATCGTTGCTGTTTTCTGCACCAGGGTCACACTTACTTTGTGGAAGATGGTATCGAGAAGAACAACCTGTTCAAGCACAACTTGGGCGCAATGACGCGCAAGTGTGGCAGCTGCATCAAGAGTGACAGCGCCCCCGCCACGTTCTGGATGGCAAGTGCCGAGAACCGGTGGATTGACAACGTCGCGGCTGGGTCTGAGGCCACTGGCTACTGGTTCGAGCTTCCTGGCAAGCCGTTGGGCCCATCTGCTGCTCTCGGTGCCAATGTCTGCCCAGTCAAGGGCCACCTTGGCGAGTTCCGTGGCAACTCCGCTCACTCGAACCCTTCCCATGGTATTCGGGTGTACCCCGCGTGGCACCCCATGGAGGAGCCCTGCAACCCCAACTCGCCGACGCAACCGACCTACCTCTACGACTTTACCGCGTTCAAGACAGGCAGTCAGGGTGCGTCGTCGCCGTTTGTTTGTGTTGTGGGCTTTCTTTCTTGTGTTGTGGCCTTTCCTGACCCTAGTTGTGGTGTGTTGTCCTGCCCCTACAGCATTGTTCCTGAAGAGCATTGGCGACCTTCACTTCGTCAACAACAAGTTTGTGGACTCGGCTTGGGTGAACCTTGTGCATCTGACTGTGCCATTCTCTGACCGCCCCGTTCTCGATCATTCGCTGCATGTCGCCACCACGCGTGCCGACGGCAGCGCCCCGCGTACCAGTCTGCCGTCCGTCTTGGCGCCCCAGGATGAGCACTTTTACATGCGCGACGGTACCATGGTGAACTACGGCAAGCTTGGTGCCTTGGCTGGGTGCAACCAGTGTGGTTCTTCCCACAACATGATGCAGGGTGGCTTCACCTTCCGTTTCTCGGGCATGAAGTTCATCAACTCGCCTCGTCGCACTCGGTGGACTGCGCCCTACCGTCAGATCTTCCATGACCTCGACGGCACCCTCACCGGACATGCCAAGGGATGGGTGACACCGTACCGCGCCTGGAACATGTGGGACACGGTGTGCGAGAAGCCCGATGGCGTGACATACGACGGCGGTATTGTGTGCAACGACGAGGTCCACATGCGCCGTGTCAGCGTCGACGGCGCCAACCCCATGGAGATGGACTGGAAGCGCATGATTGTGAGCAGTGACGCCGGGTCCGACGAGGAGCTGTTCTACCCGAAGGACACGTACGGCTGGGTGTTCGTGGCCGCAGACCAGCGCAGTTACTCTGTGCGCCTCGGCACGGATGCCGACTGGACGTCGCTCCGCGTGACATACGGTCGTCCGCAGTACGTGGACCAGTACGTGCCCGCCGACCACGCCACTGCCGTGCATCAGGGTCTCGTGACCCCCATCGCGCCCGCTGCCTCTCCTTCCTCCCCTGCCGTGCGCCTGTTTGGTCGAGACAACCAAGGCGCCGTGGCCGCGTCTCACACCGCTCCCGAGTGGATCGCCTTGTCCTTCCCGTTCCTTGATGCCCGGTGGAAGTTCAAGGCGCTGCACAATGGTGAGGAGATTGCACCACTTGCCCTCGCATCCTTTGGCTCCGTGCGCCGTCTTCCCCGCCCCTGGAACACCATCGGCACCGGGTACACGACCCACGACAACGCGCCTGCCCTGGAGGTGGGTACGTGGCACGTCATGATCAACACCGTCAACTCCAGCTCGAACCACCACGAAGATGAGCCACTGCGCACCGCGTTTGCATCCAGCTCGACGCGTTACTCTGTCAAGGCTCACAGTGTCCACTGCCCGTCGGACGCCGTGTGCGCACCGCCTCCCGCCCCCGTGTCGGAAGACCAAATGGTGTCAGGCCTGTGGTCTGACCCCAACACGTGGCCGCTGGGCGTGGTGCCGACGGCCGGACAGGACGTCGTCATAGCCGGCAACATGCACGTCATCTTGGATGTTGTGACGCCGGTGTTGGAGCACGTGTCGGTGGAGGGCATCTTGGAGGTGAAGAACGAGGCTGGTGCGACTGTGGGTCTGCACGCACACACCCTGGCGGTGTGGGGCACCCTTCGTGCCGGCAACTCTGCGGACGAGCGCTTCATCGGCCACAAGTTTGAGGTGGTGCTGTACGGCCACCGCACTTCGCGCAACTTCTTGCTGAAGGACTACCAGGGCAACAAGATTATGATGGTGATGGGCAAGCTGCGGTTGTACGGCCAGCAGGTGCCTCAGGCGTGGACGCGTCTTGCCACCACGGCAATGGCGGGCTCCTCTTCCATCACTGTGACGGGTGCCGGCATTGGTGCGTGGCAGGCTGGCGACCAGCTGGTCCTGACGCCCACCGAGTACGGCGCAGAGACGATGGAGGTGGAGACGATGACCGTCACTGGCGTGGCGCCGGTTCCTTC
>Ga0213833_1001636_pt1 | contig 15699 bp, 2 predicted proteins | sample SWATP21_FD_160575 | JGI IMG/M metagenome (GOLD analysis project Ga0213833, IMG submission 160575) | Coastal seawater microbial communities from Marineland, Florida, United States - SWA TP2 #1 | ecosystem: Environmental > Aquatic > Marine > Coastal | place: USA: Florida | collected 2016-08-14
AGCGTGCCCACTTGGGAACAAAGACATGCACCGCAGGTGCGGGGCACATCGTGCGGGGTCCATAGCACTCACTTCGAAGGGCTCAATATCCACGACCGAGGGCGTGGGCGCAACATAATCCACAACGAACCCGTCTGATGACACGTTGCTAACGGCTCCAGCAGTGGTGACAGCCTGGATGGTCGTGTACAAGCGGCGGCCTTGGTGCAAAGAGCCAAGAACGTCCAGAATGGTGCTCTGCGACGCAAGCCCGACCGTGTGGTACGTAACCACGTCGTCATGCCCCGGCTGAAAGCCCACACCAAGCCGGTACACCATCAATGCTGGCTTGCCCGGCGCGGCGACAAATCCACTCCAAGCAGCCCCAACAGAGCTATCTGCGGTCCAATCAACATCCGCGCTTTCTGGATCTTGGGGTAATCCGAGCGATGGATCAAGATCGACAACAACGGCTGTGGAGACGTCGATTGGAGCGGTGTCCAATGTGGCGCCGTCGCTCGACGCAATGCTGGACAGCCCGGCAGGGTTGGTGCACTTGACCATGACGAATACGCTTGTCAAGTTGCCGGCGGCCTTGGAACCGCCCAAGACCCATGCTCCTGCTGTAGCACGCGTAGCGGTTCCAACGTTATGCCAGTCCATGAACACCATTCCGGAGCAGTCAGCCACATCGCAAACTCGCCAGGCGTAGGTCATGTTGCCACGCTCTCCAGCAGCCACTGTGTCTGCGTCGTCACACTTGAATTTCGCACGGACAGCAAGCCCGTTCGTCAAGTCGGTATCACCCGCACTATCTGCAGTTTCGTAGTACGATTGGACACCGGGTATCTCCAAAGGGAAGATGTCAACCACCCACTCTACGACAGGTGGCGTCCGGTCGATGTAAATGGGCAATGAAGTGGCATACCCGACTGCCCCTGCTTGATTGCTTGACCGCAGCACGGCAAAGTACGCCTGGCCCTGCAGTAGCACCGAGTCGCCAGCCTTGGGACCAAATGTCCACCTTGTGGTGTTGACAGGGACAGATACCAGCTCATGAATGTCTGTGCCAGTCCCGAATGTGCCAAGACCAATACGGACGTCCGTCACGGCTGTATGCGGGTCGACGAACTTCGCCCACTCGACTGTGATGTGCGTACTGTTTGTTTGGTAAAACGCGCCGCGCTCCAAGTGGCGCCACCCAGATGGGATGTCTATCTCAGCCGTGGTGGGTGGTGAACTATCGTACACCACACCATTGGAAGCAACCGCTGTGCACAACTTGCCCCTCTGAAGAAACACATGGTCAAAAACATGCTCGCCCGCGCGCAGCAATTACATACGTACATTACACACGCCGAGATACGGATAGTAGATTTCACCGTCGTTCAAAGCAACCACACCTGCAGACACCTCGCCGTCGCTCACTTTCGGCAGAAGCTTCGTGTCAGCTGTCACGCCAGCGACCAACGGCCCTAGTGGGTTCCCACGAGCGATCTTGGCAATGGTAAATAGAAGGACGTTGTCCGGGGCACTATCTGGTTCCTCAAATACTCCAGTCCACCGCAGCGACAGCGTCGCATGCCGTGTGAACGAAATATCAACAGGTGCCGCGTCAGGTACGGGCTCAAGGTCCAACACCGTCACGTTGGACACGAACGGCGGCGTGTCGTCAGCAATAAACGTGGAAGAACATGTTGGAGCGCTCGCATCGCCCCACATGTTTGTCTCGTAGGTAATGACACGATACGACTGCCCCCTCGTCAGCCCCAAGTGCGCACGATTCACCGCGTATGAGGAATTCAACTCCACGGGGTCGGGGTGAAGGGCCGCAGGAGTGAGTGGGCACGGACGTCGCAAAACAACACCCCGCACGCGAAATGGTGCTGTCCAATTGGCTTGTAGCAGCAACTGGACAACATCAATCGCACCCCAATCCATGTTCATGCTGTCCACGTGGTCACTGAGGCGAATGGTTGCGGTGGCGAGCTGCCAACCATCCGAAGTATCGGAGACGTCAGGTGGCGACAGCGACACGACGCCTGCATCGCCCGTCTTGGACACCAACGCCACCCCGATGACAGCGGGCGTGCCGGACGATGACCACTGCTGCCACACAAGCTGCGCGCCACGAAGGCAGTTGCACGAGGGGTCGACTAGGGTTGATGCATCCACAGCTGCAACGCCCACAGATGCTCTTGAAGGAGGGGCAAACGCCGGCAGACCGTGCACGTAGCCGCTGTGTTCCACAGTGGACTCTGCTACGTTGACAGGCACCTGGCCACATGGCACACACATCGTCGTGCGCGGCACTAGCCTCACATTACGCACTTCGAACAGGGAGCTTGGGTCAATGACGGTGGATGCCGTGGTCAACTGCAACGTATGCAGGCCATTTTGGCCAACCACATCGCCAAACCGCTCCGGTCCAGGCATGAGAGAGGCGGCTGTCGACTCCACGGTTACCCACATGCTGGGGCGCTGCAATTGCGCCTGGACGCTATCTGCAGTGAGTGAGAATGCAACTCCTCCGCCGCCACTAGACTGCCATGCCCCCGCCGTGATCGCGCCATTTCCAGTGGTGCGGCGGATCTCCAGTTGCATGGCGAAGTGGCCATTGCCATCTTCGGACGACGGTGTGCGTGCATCGGACACAGCAACACTTGCAGCATCTGGGAACTGCACACCCGCACCGGCACTGGAACTTGCGGAAAGTCCCATTGCCGCCTGGAACAGCATGAGCTCGCCATCTGTGCCCGCACTCGCCCCACGCCCAATGCCAGCAAACGGTACACGGTTTCGGCTAGACACTACCAGCCCACGAGCTGCACCAACTACGACCACGTCGCTCGCGCCCGAAACAGGCGCCCCCACTGGAGATGTTGCGATAGTGACACCAGCCATTTGGGACCCTGCTGCTGGGCGCGGCATCGAGTCTCCAAGCGTATGAGCGCGGACAGCAACTCCGTGAACGGCATCAAATTGCAAAGCAGCAGCAAACGACCGCGGGTGTGCTGTGGCGGGCTCATGTGGCGGTACCACACCGGTGGGAATACCGTCCGCCACTAACGGAGCGGAAGCTACCACTGCCAACGCAACAGCTCCATCGGAGCCGGCTACAGCACCCCCTGACGCCACCACACCATCGGTAACAGCACTTGCAACGTTTGCCACCCACGTCGGCTGAACTCCTGTCTCTGGTTCATTGCCGACTTCCGGCCGCTTGAAACTGGCAATATACACTGTTGCAGCTTCTAGCGCCGACAGTGTCTTGCTGGACACACCCTGGTGAATGTCTGCTTCGCCCCACATTGCTTGAGTTTCGAAGTACAGGCCAGTGACCAACAGTTGCCCCGTGACGTGGCCCCAGCTGACAATAGGCAGCTGCGGCTGCGGCGTGCCACTTTCACCCACGAGGGTCGAAGTCCACATCAAGCTTGCTGTCGAAAGCAGCGGCAGTGAGTAGCAGGCAACGAACGAAGTTGTCGCGGACGAGCCTGCCAGCGTGCTGAATGCTGCAAGCTGGAGAGTTGGCCCGACGAATCCACCAGCGATGCACAGCCGAGAACTGTCGGCGGACACTACCAACGAGCTGATACGACACATGCTTGGACTCGAGAGACCACCTGCTTGAACACCAGTTGCTGTGGTGTTCCCACTGTCAAGGGACACTGCCCAGACAGAGCATGTCGGGGCGTACTTGAGGCGACGCGAGTCGCTAACTTGCCCACTGTGCTGGAAAGACTGACCGGCCTCTGCATGCAGGGCGGCGACAAACACGTGTGAAGTCGATGCGGCAGCTGCTGTCGCTGCACTTGTACCGACTGGCCCAACACGCGCAACCCAGTTGGGTGTTCCATTGCTGCCATCCTCAAGGCAAGCAACAAATCCTGCGGGATGGTCACTCACACTATGATGGGGCACCCTCACTTCCTGCCAGTCCGGTGGGAACGTGTTGTTGCCGCCAAAGTTGCCTACACTCCCAACGACACATATCGTTGCGCCGTCTGCTGACGACGCCACACTAGCAACCACCAACCGTTCATCCAGGGCGCCACCGCTAGCTACAATGTTTCGAGTCCACGTGGGCTTCCCAGAGCTGCGGTCTGACCCGACAATGACGGCTTCTACAGCGCGGTCAGAAGTTGCATGCGCGCTGCCCGAAACAATATTGAGGATCGAACAGTTGAACACATTCGCCACTGTGATGGATGAGGTGCGACCAAGGGCAGCAAACACGCGGGAAGGTACTACAGCCTCTAGTGGCTGAGTATTAGACGTCGAACGCAGAGTCACAAGGTGGTCAACACGGTCTGTCGTCGGTCGCACCATGGCAGCACGCGGGGCGGCGTCAATGACAACTGAAAATGGCAGGGGTCGCAGAGGCGTTGTTTCGTTGGACGGAAACGACTGCACCGACTTGATTGTGCAGCCACTGTTTTCCAAACAGGTAGCATCCGGCAACGACACACCCTGGAGTGCAAAGCCAGCAACACTGACCAGCGCCCTGGACACGCCCACCGCAACTGTCAAACCAACCACATCTCCATCCCGACCCGCCCCAATCCGGACAACAGTTTCAATGTTGCTGCCCGCCACACCACCAAGCACAACAGCAGCAGCGCGGCGTGTTGAGTTCGGGGAATGAAGGGAGAATCTACCGACGCGCGTTGCACCAGCATACTGGAGCACAGCCACAGAGCGCCCATGTGTGCTACGTGATAACGCCACAAAGCGGCAACCATCGTCCACACAAGAGGGTGTGACAGCACCAACCACGTCGCCGCTGCTGCGAGCCATCATGGTGATGAAACCATTCTCAAATGATGCGCCACCTTCACCCTCATGGACTGGGGGTGATTGACCCTCAGCTGCCCACGTTGCGCTCCCAGTTTTCGCGTGCAGAAACGCGCCACCAACAGCAACTGCATCCGCCGACGCCATTACGGCTGTTACAATGCTGTAGTCGGAACTTGTTGCTGTGCCAGTGGTGCATCGTGTTGCCCACAGTACCAGGCCGTCAGCAGCAGACATGTATACTACGAACGCAGTGCGCCCCGTGCTACCAGCAGGTGGCTCCAACAGAGTCTCACCGACTGCAAGCGCGCCACCTTCGAAAGAGCCCGCCAGCACCACGCCCTGCAGGTTGTCATATGTCCGCGGCGCAACTGCAACGGCCGTTGCATCTGCGACACCATCCGTAGCAACAGTGCCAAATCCACGCGCCCACAGCTCGTCGCCATCAGTGGACGACACGTACACAACAGCAAGCTGGCGCTGAGCAATGTTGCCCGCAAAGGTCACACTTCCACCGTGCTGCGGGGCTGCGCCCGAAGCAGTTCCAGCCATAGCCACCAGCAGGTCATCGGTAGCCACCGCAGTCAAGCTGTCATCGTGGCCCTCAAGGCCACCCAACGTTGCCATCCACAATGGCGCCGCAGTACGATCGTCGACAGCGACGACAAAGCCGTCACGACCACCCCCTCCAGGAAGTGCAATCGACAAATCTCCGCAAAGCAACACGGTGCCTGTCTCAACGGATGCGTCTCCCACGATAAAGTGCACGTCGTTACTTGCTGCTGCCGCTGCAAACAAATCGTTCGCGCCAGACGGTAGGCCACCCAAACGAATGACAACCGGTGCGGACACATCGTGGAGCGCTGTCGGGTACAGAACCGCGATGGCATCAGTGGACGAAGCGCCCGCCTGCTCCGTGGAAGTCTGCGAACCGGAAATATCGTCTACGCCAACGGCAATGCTTCCAGTGAAACTGCCGACCCACATGATACGACGAGCTCCCACACTGGTCCCGCTGGCAACGCCAGACCCATCGATCGGCCGAGAAGCCGACAGAAATTGCCGCATGTGCAGGTGGCGCGGCAACGATTTCAGGAACCCATGCTGCTGAGGAATATCGATACCCACGAGTACATGATCCCATGAACTAACTGCAGGAACAGAGGGGGCAGCCGCGGCACCACCAAGCGACGCTGCAACCCCTGAACTTTGTGACAACGACAACAGCTCGCCACCGCGCGTGTTAAAGAGGAGCACTAGGTCGCCGTCCGGAGAGTCAGTCAGGTCAACGATTTCGTCACGCTTCTGGTCGCCATTGACGTTGTTGCTCGATCCGACAGCTGTGAAAGACGCCATAGCCCCGTCGGGTGCGAGTTCCAAAACGAAGGTTGTGGCCTGTCGAGTGTGAGCCACAATATGCCCGTCAAAATACAGGGCCGTCGATGCCGGTGACGCGCTGCACGCAGCCATGATGTGCCCCGGCCCAACCACCAATGCTCGGAATGCAGAGTCGCCGTCAGTGGCAGTTGCAAAACGGACCCAGTTGATACTGCCGTATTGACTGATCACCGCAACGAATCCAGCCGCGTTCGACCCGCGAGACCACTGGGGAGCATGAACACCCATGCTTTCGTGTTTTTCACGCGTCCAACGTGCTGCCTTCAACCCTGACACCGGTGCTTCGCCCACAACCACAACGTCCCCGCCAGCTTCAGCGACCGCATGCACAACGACATGCCCATCGCCCACGGAAACGAACGTTACGACCCACTCCGCACGCAACTCGCCACTGTGCTGGTTGTACGAGGCAAGCCACGCAGTTTCGTTGGCTTCCATGTTGACTGTTAACGACACATTCGGGCCAATGAGTGTGTTCGTATTTGAACCAAAAATTAAGTTGCCTAGGTCTTCGAGTCGTTGAGTAGAGCCTGCCATGACTGTGGCCCCGATGCCCGACACTGTCACAGACGTTGCCGTTGTTTGCAGGCCGTGCCCACCGATGTGCGCTTTCGCAAGCACAAATGGCGGTGACGACGGGTTCTCGAATTGGGCGAGAGCCAGAAACGAAGACATGCACGGTACTGCCAGCTGCCCTGTGCGACAACCAAACATAGCGTCATCAGTGCTCCCAGCGATAGCTGCAAGCCCTTGCATCGGGTCCAAGTCCATGTCAGACACTCGTTCGTTGTAGTGGGTGCTGTCCAAGGCATCTCCGCTCAAGACCCATGCAATCGTGCCGTCGCTCGAGACGCGACTAAGCACTATGTTGTCTGTGTCCGGGTGTGCAATGTGCAACGATGATACACCTGGTGGAGTCAAGGAGCTGCATTCACATACACACGTCCGCACACACGCCACACGCCACACGCCACACGCACATCAATCAAAATCCAGTGGCGCAATGTTAGTTTTGAAACAGCAATAGCGACGTGCTTGACCAAAAGCAACCACGCACCTGGAGCTTGTGTGGAAGTGGCCGGCGCAAAGGACGCTGTGGGCGTCTAGCCGAATAACTGAGATCCACGCAGAAGGACCAGTGACGCCCCACTGGCCCCCGAGGACAGTCTGGCCATGCACTATTGCTGCTGGTAAAGAGACAAAGTATACAACGCCCGTAGGGTGGGCACGCGCCACTACAGTGCCGCCCACTTGACCCGGACCGCGTGCACTTCCTTGGATGTCGCTCGCTACGGCTGCAACGTGGGGTAGCATCGCAACAGACGTGCCGAGCTCATGTCCTCTCCCACTGCAACGATATCTTGCGCGCGGGGCGCTATTCCCAAATCGCGCTGGTTGAACGCCTTTGCCCAGCAGTGCTGACGTTCCCGCTTCTTCCGTACGACCAGGCATTCCACCATGCAGGCCGGCTTCGGAGTGTGGTGAAGTACCCGCAACAAAGACAACACCGGGGGTCTGTGGCGCAAGTACAACGGTAGCAAGAGATGCACCCTCTGCAATGTGCTCACGCAACGTGTCGCCGGTGGAGGCACGCAACTCGAACATCACACTGTTCCCGCTGGGCTTTGTGGACACTACAATCAGCGACTCTGCGGTTGAATCATATTGCATCGAAGTGCACTTCGCAGGGACACTTCGGAGCCACACCGGCGATCCATCCTCCGCGTTGATCGCAACTATGAGCGAGGACACATCCGTAATTTGCAGGCACACACCAACGCTTCCTGATTGAGCCATGCTAACCAATGATGTCGGACCACCAGTGCTCGCCACTGCCCAAGAAGCATCCGGAGTATACACCCATAGAACATCTCCTGACTCCAGAGACAGGGCAACGACAAAGGTGCCCTGAGGGCCTGAGATACTATGGGGCCCGAGCTGAAGTCTACCCCCGGAGTATGAGCCTGCAGCGACAACAACTTCCAGCAGTGCTTCCGGTGCAGCAAAAACTGTAACGGCCCCGATGCTGGCAGATACTCCGTCAACAGCATGGCCAAATGCTGTCAGCCACTGAGGACTGGTAGGTTGGGATACAACGGCATCGGTGTCGGTGTATGCAGCAACGACTGCTTCCACGCGCGTCCCTGCAAGGCGCGGTGCGCCTACTGATCCGGCCGGCCGGGTGGCAAAGTAGCCACCGAGCACCACCGCACCCATGGAACTGCCGGTTGAGCGTGGGTTGGATGCGGCGCACAACCATGCTGCAGCATGTCCACCAGCTGAGTTGCTTGCAGTTACGTTTCCAGAACCAAGCTCCAATACAACCACAGCTGCGTCAGTTGCGTTTCCCGTGCAAGTCCCACTCGCACAGCCACTGGCCTGGCTTCCCACTACAAGAGCTACAACAGCGCCTCGGCAACTGTCTTCGTCCACACCGCAGCCACAGTCTCCGGGTGTGACCTTGTTTGCGTCAAACGGACAATCTTCGACACAATCTTCAAACCCGTCGCCATCTGAGTCACCATCAGGTACACCGCATCCGCAAAAGCCGGGTATCGACTTGAACGGATCATTGACACAATCGTCGTTGCAGTCATACGTTCCATCTCCATCTGTGTCGATGTCAGGCACTCCACAGCCACAGGTGCCGGGACTTTGCTTATCTTGATGGGTCGGGCAACCGTCCAGACAGTTGGCAACAAAGTCGCTGTCATCGTCAGCAGTGTTGCTTGGTGAATCGATCTGTCCACATCCACACACGCCGGGCTGTGTCTTGTCTGGGTCTTGTGGGCAGCTATCTGCACAATTGGGCACACCGTCGCTGTCTCCATCCGCATCAATGTGCTTGGACGCATCATGCGGACAGTCGTCGTTGCAATCCAGGTAGCCGTCGTTGTCTGAGTCCACATCTGCAATTCGCGAGCTATCGGAAGGGCAGGCGTCAACACAGTCAGGGGTGCCGTCTGCGTCAGCATCTCCATCTTGCGACAATGTAGCGTCATCTGGGCAGTGGTCGTTGCAATCCAAAATACTATCTCCATCAGAATCAGCGTCAGTCAACCGAGCTGCATCTGTGGGGCAACGATCATTGCAATCTGCAACACCATCCGAGTCCGAGTCTGTGTCAGGAATTCCGCACCCGCACTCCCCAGGAGCCAACTTGTTGTAGTCTGCGGGGCATGCATCCTCGCAACGGTCCCCGGTGTAACCGTCCCGGCAAGCGCACGTTACGTTGCTGGGGAGGCTAACGCAGAACCCGTCATTCACGCAGGGGTCAAACTCCAGGCAACGGTCCGGGTAGCTGCAAGCGAATTTATGAAGTGCCGCATCACAGGGCTCATTGTGCCAAGTACCGTCAGAATGCTGAACCACGCAGTCGTCAGAACTAGGTTGGCCGCTCCCCCATGCAGTGAAGTCCAGTGGTGTACCATCTGTCCAGGCATACACGCCCTCTACTTCTTCGTCCGAAAGCCCGATCCACAACTCGTCTGTGTGCCCCAGCATAGCCAGAGTGTGCTGTAGTTGTGGCTGGTGCACGCTGGGTAGATGCGTTCCGAGCGCCTCACACACATTTTTCGCTCCGCGCCAAGAAAGGGCCGCGGAGTGTACGCGCATACACTTGCGGCTTCGAGACGCCCATCCAGCCGGGCAATGGTCGTGGCGATCCCCAACCCTCTCACAGATGGACTGAGCCACCTCGCTACACTGCGCCTCACGCACAGCGATTTCGCTTGTAGAAAGTTGAGAAGTGGTAGCGCACGAGGCCCCTCCAGACGGATGCCCCTCATCCCACGGTAAGAAGCTATCAGAGGCTGGAGTGCCATCGAGCCAGCTCCATGTGCCTGGCTCGCCAACATTACCATGAAGCCCCAGCCACGCATCTCCGGTGACCCCCCCTGTGAAAGCGGCGATGTCACCTGGCCCAACTGGCCGGGCAAGATCGCCACCGAGTCGTATACAATTCGCCCGTGCGTTATCAAATGTCATCAACCCTGTTACGTGGACGTAGCACTTCGTTGTATTGAGTGCTGACTGTATGCATTGGCCACATGTGATGGTGCCGCCGCCATTGTGCGATGAGTGTGCTCCAGGATCGTGTGGACACTCATCGATGCAGTCTGGGTAGCCGTCGCCGTCAGAATCAACATCCGTGCTGAGCTGAGGATCCAATGGACACTCATCAGCACAGTCGTTGACACCATCGCCGTCCGTATCAACAGTTGGTAAGCATGGGCGAGAGCAGTTGGGACCGGCAAGCATTGGCGGACACTGACACACAGCACCGTTGAAGCCGGTCGAGATGCATCGCTGTCCGTCTCGACAAGGGTTGTTCTCGCCACACGCGTCGTGGTACTGGCACACGAATCGCAAGTGGGAGCGTCCACCGAAGCTACAGCCGCTTTCAACGACACTACCATATTCTCTCACAACGCCGCAAGTGGACGTGATGGCATTACCCGCGGTGTACCCGGACGCCCACGGAAAGAATTCTGCACGTACTTCATCCATCCAGAACCACCGGTGCGTGTACCCGGTCGATGCCAAGCCGACCCATGCGTGCGGTAGCGTAAAAAGCGCATCATACATCCACCACAAACCAAACACCGAGCTCCGGTCCTGATTACCACGCATGGTTGCAAGCGTCGCACCATTGCGGGCGCATTCCGTCTGCGCTTGGCGAAATGAAGGTTTTTCAGGAAAGTATCGGATGCATCGATCACTGGCCCGATGGGTGTTCCACCCTGGCATGCAATGTGACGAGCGATTCGTTCTCAGCTCACATACCACTTGAAGGTATGATCCGCAGTTGAATGGGGAATTCATCCATTGCAGGTCGTACGACCCGACATCGTTGGCGACGAGTCCTCCGACACCGCATCCACTGGGACCTGTTGGGTGGCCGGGAGCCCACGTATTGCCACCTGGAACGACGACGGGTGGATCGCCATCGAACCATTGCCATCCAATGAATAAGTGCAAACCGATCCAAACATGTTGCGCCCCGTTCGAATGAACCATCGCACCCAATTGCCGACCTTGTAGTAGCGTCCTCGGCATCGCCAAAGTAGCACCTTCAGCGTTGCACAACTGCCGCGCCGTGTCTCGGCCCCCAGTTGCACTCTTGAACATGTAGCAGATGCCAGGGTTGTCATCAGCGGGAACCCAACCAGGCGGGCATGAGTGGCAGTCCGCCATGCCATCGCGGTTCCTGTCTTCGATGGTCCAGGCCGAGCTGTCCAACGGGCAGAAGTCGTCGCACGTCGGATACCCGTCACCATCTTCATCGATGCCATCAGATGTGTGGCGCAACCCATCGCGCGGGCATTCGTCCTCGCAATCGTTGAAGCCGTCTAAGTCTGTGTCCTCCTCAACCGAGCATTTACGGTGGCAATAGCGGCCGCCATACCCACTAGGGCAAACGCACGAAACGTGGTGGCCGTCATCCATGCAAGCTCCACCGTTGAGGCAAGGGTCTGCGTCAAGGATGCAGCGATTGCTGTATGCACACACCGCCGCGTAATGCATGAAACATGGAAAGTCATCAAGCTCACCATCAGTAGCACCCATGCAGTTTTCATCCGTGCCACCATCGGGTGCACCAGCTCGCCACTGTGTGTACCCCAACTCTGACCCATCCTCATTGGTGAAAGTACCCTCTACAGCGGCGTCTGTCGCCCCAAGCCACACGGTATCGCCATCCATCATTCCGGCAACGAGGAAGTCGAAACTTTGTTTGTTGTCCACAGGTGCGAGCGCGCCTCCAGCATCCTGGCACGAGGTTCGCGCTCCCTCCCAAGTGTGAATCCCAGGAAGCCGCTTGAAACAACTACCTGTCGCCGGTTCCAAGCTCCATCCTACTGCACATCCGGAATGGTGTTGCGAACACACAAAAGCGTGTTTCTCGTCACACAACCCCGCGGTCCATTCAATCGTGCTGCCGTTTGCACGCTGCACTCCACAGCCAAATTCAGACGACGGTTCATTGAGACCCCATGCTGAGTAGCGACCCACATGAACTGCGGATGTTTCATCAAGCCACCTCCACCCAGTCCGCGTGCCGCGGGCACCAATCCACAAGGTAGGTGCTGATCTAGATACGTTCCACCCAGCCAAGGCCCCATTGCGTGACGCCGGGTGCCACAGCTGCATGCCGTGGCTTTCGCACGTACGTACGGCGTCGTAAAACGATACAGCCTCCTGGCGAAATTGCAAGCAGGCAGCTGCTTGGCTTGTGTTTGAGAGGCTGGGAACACAATTGGTGGTGTGCTCGTTGCAGTCCAGGACTCCGTTTCCGTCAGCATCCACGCGGGCTGTGCATTCGTTGCAGTCCAACAACCCATCAAAGTCTGTATCCGCATCGGACATATAAACATGTCTGTCAAGTGGGCAATCGTCGGCACAATCAGCCACGAGGTCTCCATCCGAGTCGATGGCGCTATGTTGGATGCTGGCATCGTAAGGGCACCTGTCAGTGCAGTCTGCAACACCGTCGCCGTCGGTATCAAGGACATTGGAGCAATTATACTGGCAACGTCCGCCCCCGTAGCCGTCAGAGCATACACACTGTGCCGCACCACCTGGCTTGTTCACACATGTGCCCCCATTCTCACATGTGATAGAATGGGAGTGGCACGTGTCGGGATACGTGCACACATAGTGCAACAACGTGTCACAAGAGTGATTGTGCCAGCTCGTTGACAGGCTGGCGACAGCACAGTCGCTCGGACTGTCGTAGGGGGGTCCCAGGCCCCACGGCTCAAACTGGAATGGCACACTCCCATCATCAAACGCCCAGTAGCCTCGCTGCTCCTGCTGCTTCAGCCCAATCCATCCGTAGGCGTCGCTGCCCAGCAGAGCAGCAACTGCTGCACCGTCAGCGGCACTGCGTGGCTGCGCCAACACCGCACCATCCGCGGCACAATCAGTGGCAGCGTCGTCCCGAGTCTTCTTGTCAGAGCTTCTTCGTGTACACCCTAAGCTTGACCCTGGTGCTACCACATGCGCTTGCCGGTACCTGCCGTCCCCCAGCGTACAGGGATCTCGGGAACGCTGGCATACGACAGTGTTCGAGGATCCATCGCACGGCACGGTGGTGAGGCCCTCACGCGTTGCTACCGCGCAAGTGCCGGAAGTATTGGCACCGAGCCAAGGTGCTCCGAGCACCGCAGTATCATGTTGTGTAACTGCGTCGCCGTTGTCCCAGCGCCAATCAACCGAATCGCCTACGGTCGTGGGATGCATGCCGAGCCACACGCCCCCGCTGGTTAAATTCATCCCCAACTCCAACTCCTTGGGTGTTGTAGGATGCCAGACCGCGTCCGCAGTTGCATTGCAAATTGCCGAGGCACTGGCAAATGCAACTGAGCGCTGTCGCAGCAGCAAGCATTTGGTTGCAAAGCCAGGCACTTCGTGGCAAAGGTTGCACTCAGCATGTGACCCTGCAGTCGTAATGCTGGCATCAAACGGGCACGCGTCGTTGCAATCTAACGCGCCATCTCCGTCTGTGTCGTCATCAGCAGTCTTGGCAGCATCAGTCGGACACGCGTCCAAATGGTCAGGCGTGCCATCAAAATCGGCATCGGCGTCCATGCACACCGGACTTGGGGAATCAGCGACGGTACGACACTGTGACGGATCAACGCACGGGTTGTTCGTGTGGCATCGGTTCGGTATTGAACATGCGTAGGGCAACTCCCAATCGCATGGTACGTCGTGCCACTCGCCATGGTACACCCGTCCTACATTCAAATGTGCCGCACAAGGCTCCCCATCTGCGATCACAAGAGCATGGTGACGCAAGGTTTGCAGCACACACACACACACACACACACACACACACACACACACCAAAGCGACGTACAGGGATTGTCCGGCTGGCCGGGTCCCCAAGCTCCAAAGTCCAGTGGTGTCCCGTCGGTCCACCTGTGTGTGCCCTCGTGACCGTTCGCAAGCCCAAGCCACACATGGCCAGTAGTCAGTGCTTCCAAGTAATTCTGCTCCTGAATGGAGTGTATCGAAAGAAGATCGCTGCCCATTGCCAAACAAGCCGTCCTGCCCTCCCAAAACGTAGCTACAGAGCTGGAGAGGAAAACGCATTTTTCTTGCGTGCCAAGCACTCTCCAGCCAGCCGGGCATGGATCGTTGTCCACAAGCTTCACTTCGCAGATCGCTCCGGACGGAGCCGAGTTCATCCGCCAAAGGGAGTCAGGCCCCACATGAACGGATCCTGGCGTCGGATTACCGGCATCCCAGTTGCTAAAGGTGCTGTCATCCGCAAGGGTACCATCGAACCACACAATCTTGGACGAATGAACATGCACTCCCAAATACGCCGAGCTATAGGCGTGGATGCTCACCATCTGTACCAAAAGTTTGTTTTGGTAGTGTGATGCCACAATGGGTAGCGTTGCAGAAGGTCCATACTTCACGCGACAGTCCCGCAGAGCATCCGCCGGGTAGTAGTAGCTTGACATTGGAACGAAGCATTTCGTGGGATCATCCATCACGAGGGTTCCACCATCGGGGCACGGCGAACACTCCAGTTGCCCGTCGCCATCCAGGTCGACTGGCGGACCGCTGTTGGCGGGGCAGCCGTGCAGAGGGCAGTCGTAAACACCATCGTAGTCGAGATCTGTCGTAATGAATACATCTGGGTCGAACGGGCAGTGGTCCTCGCAGTCGTCAACGCCATCACCATCTGTGTCCAACCCTGGTGTGCATTTCCGCTGGCACAGAATGCCTGCAAACCCCAGAGGGCACAAGCAAGACACACCCATGCGAAGTGTCTGCAGCGCCACACACTGCCCTCCGTTCTGACATCGCATGTGCTTGGGGGCTGTGCGGCACGCCTCAGGGTAATAACACATTGAAGCTATCGGCTCGAGGAGGCAATAGAAATCACCGAATCCACCACGCTCCTCGGCACGCATGAACAGGCAATTCTCGTGAGTGCCACCATTCAACTCCCCTAATCCCCATAGTGCGTAGTCAAACGGCGTTTGGTCGAGCCACCGAAAATAACCTTCACCATAAATGTCGTGCCCACCCAGCCAACTTTCGCGCCAACTGTCGACCCCTCGCCACCCAACACTCTGCGCCTGCCGGTGCTGTTCAACGCTATGAATGGAGGCCCCTATCCCACCTAAAGCCTCACATACGTCGACGCCGGCATGCCAGTGACGACCCGTGTTGTCCAGCCTGTAGCACCGGTCGCCGCGGAGTTCCCAGCCCGGCGAGCAAGAGTCGTGTGACTGCGTGTGGAACTCGCACGCAGAGGCCGCGACAGTGTCGCACGGAGCTGCGCGCACGCTGCCAGCCACAACCACTGCACAACGGTCGCTCGATAAGGGCTCACCGGCATCCCAGACAACAGGCACGGTAGATTCTATCTCCCCGTCCACCCACATGTGTACCCCATTCACAAGCACAAGGCCAATATAAAATGTGGTGGCTGCATAGGGTTTTCCGGGAGGAGCCATAAGCGCAACGAGTTGGTCGTGTTCAACAGCCGACTTTGGCGTTGCA
>Ga0213833_1001638_pt1 | contig 15674 bp, 24 predicted proteins | sample SWATP21_FD_160575 | JGI IMG/M metagenome (GOLD analysis project Ga0213833, IMG submission 160575) | Coastal seawater microbial communities from Marineland, Florida, United States - SWA TP2 #1 | ecosystem: Environmental > Aquatic > Marine > Coastal | place: USA: Florida | collected 2016-08-14
CCGGCTTGGTGCCGCCGGGCGCCATTGCCCCTTCTGAAGAAGTACGTGGTCAGGATGAATCACAAGGCCACCAGCTTGTGTATGCAGACCTATTTCGCGCGGTTGGAGGCGAAAATCGCAATGCTGCAGGCGGGATGGAAGAGTATGTATGTCGATCGCCGCAGCACGGAGACCCGTCGGCGGGAGGTGTTGCGGGCCCAGGCTTCCAGGGGCATCTTGGCTTCCACGGCCATGTTGGGCAGCCCCGAGCTGCGGCGTTCGCAGAGTGCGCTGGGCACGCTTGTACGCTCGACGTCGGTGGACACGGAAGAAACGCGCAATGCAATTTTGGACAAGCTGCAAGATGCGAAGCTCCTGCTTGATGCTGGTTCGGGTTCAGGCGCTGACCCCGGTGCTGCTGCTGCTGCTGCTCCCCCCCTCCCTCCTGCTGCTGTTACTGCTGCCGAGGACGGCGAGTGCAAGGGTGTGGAGGGGCGCCCGATGCGAGCCGTGGAAGCTGAAGTCGCAGCAGCGGTTGGGCGCCCGCCGACGGCACCGCCACTTGACGCAGGTGAAGGCGCGACAGCCCATCAGCAGCGACGAGCGGCACGCCTTGCACAAGCGCAGGCAGAACGTAAAGAGGATCTCAAACGGTACAGGATGTGGGTGCAAGATACCATCACGTTGGAGGGTACGGGTGGCCGCGCTGACCGTGAAGTCCCGGTGTGGAGAGCCAAAAGTGCTACGCTCTTCTGTGATCCTGCTGACCCGGTTTCGCGGTACACACCGCTGAACTATGGTGCTGCGAAGCAAGATCGATACTGTGAGCTGGTGGATCAGATCTTGGCCGAGCCGAGGCGTCGGGGATGGTCGACGGACGGAGCGGCAAGCGGGAGTTGCTTCACTACCGCGCTGTTGCGATGCGTTTCGACCAGTTCAGTGGCGCTGCCATCGAAGCCAGCACGCTGGCTCATTACGTAGACCCTCGACATGTAGCAAAGTATCTGCCATAGGCAGTGTAGTTATGAATAAATGCGTCTTTTCATCCAAATGGACAGCATCACGAGGGCTGTATCCAGCCGTCTGAGACTCGAGGAAGTGGGCCCACGACACGGGATTTTGTCACGTCATGTTAACCCTCTTTACATGCGATGATCGTAGTTGCTCGAAAAAACGGAGCAGTTGGCGTGACAAAACGACCTGTGGCCAGCGCAGCGTCTCACCGGAGTTCCTTAACTTTTCGTTGGCGTGACAAAACGACTTGCGCGTCACGACGACACGGGATTTTGTCACGTCATGTTAACCCATTAACATGCGATGATCAAAAACATGGGATCGTAGTGCTCGGAAAAAACGGAGCAGTTGGCGTGACAAAACGACCTGTGGCCAGCGCAGCGTCTCACCGGAGTTCCTTAACTTTTCGTTGGCGTGACAAAACGACTTGCGCGCTGGATTTTGTCACGTCATATTAACACATGAAGATCTCGAGGATGACAGTGCTGTGCTCGAAAAAAACGGAGCAGTTGGCGTGACAAAACGACCTGTGGGATGCAGTGTCTCAGGCTGAGATACGTGTATCTCAGCGCAACTTTTCGTTGGCGTGACAAAACGACTTGCGTGCCTGCGCGTCAACTCCATAAATGTACCTTGTCGTCAACGCGGTTGAGTGCTTGTGGCACAAGCACCGAAGCTGCTGCAGGCGTCGTTAACCATGGGGAAGGGATTGAATGCTAAGAAATTGTCCGTTGTCCCTTGTTGTGTGCATGTGTTCGGATTGGTCGTTGATGTGGTATTGTGGACAAAACAGCAATGGCATGCGCCAGAAGCGCCGGAAGCGCAAGGAGCGTATGCTGGCCAGGAAGAACCAGCTTCGAGACAAAGGAGTGAAAATCGGCGATGACATTGGCTCGAAGAAAATCTCCAAGAAGCGTGCCCGGAAACTTCGCATTCGTGCCAAGATTCTCAGTGGGGCAACAGGGTGCGTGTCGCAATCCCAATGCCATTCTGCTGGCATGCTGCCGCTCACGTCGGTGTGGCTTGACACGCGCGCCTCAGGTCGGACCCGCTCCGTAAGATCACGGCTGGTGACGTTGAAATGATTGTAGCCTCTCACTTGGATTCAGCAAAGAGTACTGGTGGTAAGGCAAAGAAAACACAGAAGAAGGCCAAGAAGAGCTCCGCCCGAGGTGCCGGGACGGACGACGTGGAGATGGCGAAGTAGCGAACGAGGGTGTTGGTTGTGCTTTCGTTATGATCCTTGTCCAAGCGCCATGGAGTGTGTAGGTCATTGTATTGATACAGTATGCAACAATTGCGATTTGGGAAACGGTGCGTGCAATGTGCTTTGCACGTTCACGTACTACGTGGATTGTGTTGATTCTATGACAGAGTTGTTCGTTGCAAACCACATGCATCTCAGCTGCTCCAGCAAGCACAGCTCCACGCTGGCCGGTGAAGCAGTCGAGGAGTTCACAGGCTCCACACCAGCGAACTCGCAGCACGCACGATACGAACACACCGAAACAATATATACGCAGACACAAACTTTGGGACATCCAGCATGGTCCAAGGGGGGGAAGGAAAAATGGTGACATGCACTGGGGCGAAAACGGAAACAACACAACGGTAGCAGAACGCTACTCTTCGTCAAGCTCGCCCGCGAACGCTGTCACGTTGGTCGGTGTTGCATGAGAGGCATGTGCCTTGTCAGCAGCCGCTCCCTCTGCGGGGAAGCACTCCAGGTAGTACTTCCACACGTGTGAGAAGACATCGGCAATGTCTAGTTGTGAGTAACCGACGAGGGTGGTCAGCGATTGGCACCAGAGTGGGCGAATGCTGAGAGCACGTCGTGCAGCAGCAACAATGGCTGCCGCAAGCAATGAGGCAGGGTACTGCTGAAACTCATACTCTGTGGGCGAGAAAAAAAGCGAATGTGCGGTGGTTTGTGAGCCTACATCCTGCAGCACGCCCATGTCCACAACCATACCTTGAAGTGTCAAGTCGGCAAAGAACTCAACATACTTCTTCACGTAGCGCGGCACTCGTGGAACCAGAGCCACGCCCTGCATCGTATCGGTGGTGAAGGTCATTCCCTGCAAGCATGGTCACGGGTTGTTACAACTTCCAGCGACCTGAACGTTCATGGACCGGTTACAAACCTTGGCAAGAAAGAAGCCGAGATAGTGCAAAGGTGTGACAACTGTGAGGCTCCACTTCAACCGTGTCAAAACCATGATTTCCATCTGATGAATCATGGCAGGCACGTAGGTGTTGTGGGCGTACTCGCAGAAGACGGGGACTGAGGGAACACAGTCTTCCGCCTCCTCGTACTTGGCTGACACGAACACGAACAATGCACGAGTTTAGAGACAGACATCACCATGAAAGCAACTGTGCGGCCATGAGCGCAGGCAACTACGTACTGGCGATGATCAAGCAACACATAGCAACCAACTGCAAACGGTTCTTGGCAACTGCAACCTCTTCAAGGATACGGTCCATGTATCCGACGGCGACATGCACCGTACACTTTTGCAGGCGGAACACCTCTCCAGCTTCGCACATCCAGTCAACCAGAATGCGCCGGAACTGTGGTGCACCACTGTGTAAGGGGCGTGTCGGCAGTGCCGGAACGACAGCACCACTTACGGGCGCATGCTTCGCCTCTTTCCCCTCCAACGTCCGCAGAGTCTCCGTCACACGCATTGTGCTCACGATCTCGTCAGAGTTGTAGCCGATGACAACATCCACATCGGTCTGTATGTTGTTGACATGGCTCGCATGAGCAAAACGGGGACACAAGACTGGCGTGCGAACTGCACGCAACACACCTCGATCCCAAAGGGCGAGCACTCGGGCAAGTCAGGATCCGCAAGAGTTGCCAGCAGTTGTCGTGTGTGCACAGGGTAACGGGAAAGGTCCACCAGCTTGGCGGAAGCAGTGGGGGTGGCGCCCCCCATGTCCTCATCAGTCGTCGTCAAGTCAGCGTGGATGGCAGACGGCTTCACAACCTGGCCCATGCCACACACAAAACAGCGTATGAGTCAAACAGCAGCACTAACGACACAGTGTGCACTCGGCGTGGCGCACATCTTCTTCCATATCGGCATCCAACACGGTGTCGGGGACTGAGTACTCCATTGTGGTCTGGTGTCACCACAACCACCCAACCAGCACCAACACAACAGAGCAAGCAAGGGGCAGGGTTTGGCGTTAAAAGACCCACAATGCGCCATCCAGAATCCATCATAAGCACAGAATAAGAAGCCCAAGCTGACACGCAAACAAGCGGGGACCACCTACTGGATACCGCACCACGACCACAGATTCAAACTACGGACAAGACACGCACCGTGTTAAACAACGCGAACGAACGTATGCAGCTCTGGCAGGAATAATCGAACGTCACAACGCCGTCAAACGATGAATGTGGACCGCGGGTTGGAACCACTCAGCCGCCAATAGGGGACGCGCGACGGTTGATGATGGGATCTGTGTGCCGTGTTGAAGGTGTGGTTTGGATTCGAAAATCACGCACCAGCTTTCAGTGACATAAGAATTGCGCGAACGACGAGCGGAATTTTAGAAATAGTTATGATTTACTCACCCGCTCCTTCGCCAACACCGGCTGCCCCAACCGCGCCACCTGGCCGTGCATTGCGGCTGGGCGGGGACGTGGTCAACAGCACATGTAACAGTGTTCCAAGGTGTGCAGGGGGCGTCGAGGTGTCGAATATGCGAACTTCGTCCCCCGAAATGCCAGCGACGGGGAGCACTCCTGCGGAGGCACCGCCAACGCCAGCTGCTGCAGCCAGCACAACCACTGGCCACCCTTGCTCTCTACACTTCAATGCTGCCGCTTGCACATCAGCCCCGCCGGCACCAACCACCACCACGACGCGACCTGACATGGCGAGCATGGTGGGTGCCACAAGATCGGGAGGTGCAGGGCTGGCGAGCTGACGAGCCAACGCCACTCGGCACTCACTAGCAACCATTTCCCCGTCGGACACGTACACCTACAGACAAGTGTCGTGAGCCAAGCAGCCAACTATCAACACTTATACCACGATACCCGATCCCACCTTTGCAGAGACTGGAGCTCCAGTCGCATCAACATCATGCGGCATCAAACCAATTGAATGCACGCGCTGCGCAAGCGACGCTCGTGACTTCTCCTGTCGGCGAGCACTACGGGGTGTTCGCCCAGATTGCACCTTTGAACCTGCTAATCTGCTATGCGCGACTGCCTTTGAGTGGCATACGGCAAGTAGGTCAAACCGAGCACAGCGACCGAGAAGGATGGCGTTTGTGTGTACGGCAGCCGACAAAACGCCATCCCGCAACAGCTCGTGCATCACAGCAGCTTGTTTGCCGGAATATTCTGCAGCACAAACACACGTACACACAAATAAGAAGAAACGTCGATACAAGGCTTGCGCGCTCATTGCCTGAACGTACCAGCAGGGTAGGCTGCACCAAGTAGCAAAATGACAGGGCGAGGAAGGGTGCTCAAGCCTACTCTTGCCATCTGAGCAATGGCCTGGAGTGCAGCGCCCGACTGCACCTCTGACGGTTCCATCGTGGGGCCATCATCATGTTGGATAGGTCTCGGTGGCGATAGGGTCCTCCGTGAAGAGTAGGAGCGATGCAGCGACCTGCTCGACGCCGGCGCAGACTGATCAACAAGACGAGTGGAAGACCCACTCAAGTCGAGGTGCACACCACGCCCATCTTTGCTACGAGCACTACCAGGCTGCTTCATGCTGCTGGGCCGTCTCTCTGAGGCTGATCCGGGGCTCATCGTGGCTGCTTCTGCAGCGCCACCAGCAACAATAGCAGGAACTCGAGCATCCGCTTCGTGATGCAATGAAACGTCCAAAGGCTCACTGGCATCACCGACATCGCCGTGGATCTCCATATCCGCAGTGGCAACATCTTCACCTGTGCTGTTGTTGAGTTCACTCACCAATGGCTCAGTAGCGGGAGCAGCAACGTCTGCCGCTGCTGCTGCAGCAGCCGCTGCCGCCGTGGATGCATGAACAGCGTACCCGTCCGGGTCTTGGCTCACTTCTGGTAGCGAAGGAGTGGGCTCTGGAGTGGGCTCTGGCTCAGGTTCTGGCATTGAATCAGTGGACGGATACGAGGCTGGCGCTTCATGGGAGCCGGCGTCATCACCCTCCTGCTGCGTGGCGTTCTGCTCGTCCAAACTGCCGGTGCCCTCCGAAGCTGTGGCGCCAGTCGCATCATCCGCTTCTGCGGACACATCAGGGGAAGCACCTTGAACATCATCCGCTCCATCCGGTGCAGAATTGTCTCCAACGGTGATATCCACTCCCTCAGCGCCTTCCCCTTCGTCTTGCTCAGCACCCGGGCCTGCGTCGCCTTGGCTGGTGGCACCATCGTCAGCAACGGATTGCAACGCGTCTGTGGCTTCTGTGTCAGGATCATGTGGGGTTTCGGGTGCTGGCGGCCCATCGACAGGTTCTGAACTGGAGGAGCCGGGTGACTGCTGCGCTTCTGTATCAGCGGTAGCAACAGCTTCGTCGCCAGGGGAGGTGACGGCTTCCTCAGCTGCTGTTGCATGGTCGGTTGTGTCGGCTTCTCCACTCGGAGCTGGTACCGCGCCTCCGCCTTCATCCTCCACTCCAGGTTCAGCAGCACCTTCCAAATGAGGTGGTTTTGTACTTTCCATGCCTTCCGCGTCGTCACTGGCTTGTGGGGCATCAGCGCCATCAGGCGCCACCGGTGAAGTCATCTCTGGCGACGCGGCTGCCAAGCTTAAGCTTGGGTCCACTTCGACATCCCCAGGCTTGAATGCGATCACCGCCTCATCACTAAATGCAGATGATACTTTCGCCTTGATTGGAACGACTCCTTTGCCTCCAGCCACAGATGCCGCTGCCACAGCCATGCTGAAACGCACTCGGGTTGCTCTTGCGACTCAAAGCGCATGGGTACATGTGTGGTGATTCGAATTCACCTTGGTGACACATCTCTGTGCTTGTTGTGCTGTCGGTCCGACAGCGTCGGACAGCAGCTGTCCTTCCTCCGAAAGCACCATGATTCCCTGAAATGCCAGACGAACGAGCCCCGGTGACCAGACGAGGCGTCAGCGTGGCCATCTGTCTTGGATTGGCGTGTGCTGCCTTCGTGTTGGGAAGCTGGGTTGTGTTGGGCACCGGCTATCGGAGCGACGCCGCACCAAATGAAGCAGTCAGCCCATCCGGTGCAGACAGCTACATGTGGAACACCGGCAAACGACAAAGAGACGTAATCGGTCCTGGTGATGAACTGTACTTGGCATACAGTTTTGCATGTGCGTAGTTGTTGCAAGTGTGGTGTGCTTACCACAGTCGCTCACGAGTCGACCCGGCTGCAGATGGACGAACAGCAAACCGACTGTACGGTTTTCTGGGTGCCCTCGCAGTGGCAAAGCTGACAGATCGCACATTGATCATCCCCACACACTTGCACCTAGACGATATTCAACATGTTGACTATGACGCGCTATCCAAGGAAGGTGTGCAAGTTATCTCTGAGAAGGAGTATCGACGCTTGCAGTTTGTGGGACGCCTTCAGAACTCCGACGTGGCGTTGGAAAAGGTCAGCACTTTCCATTATTTAAGGGCTGGGAGCTGGTTTTCCCTTTGCTCATTTTGGAATGGCGTGGATGTTGTGACCAGAGCATCATCAAGGATACGTTCTGGAAACCCCTTGGCCCGCGAGTTCATGCCAACCTGCACAAGGGCCACTACTGTGCTACTTTTTCGATGACTTCCCGGAACATTGCTGCCTCTCTGGCGGCTCTCCATGCATCCCATCGTCGCTGCCGGCTTGCTGTTTTTCCTGAACTCTTGCATGTGGGGGCGTTGACGCCGTGGCTGGGGTTTCGTCCACCCCATGTGCCCCGTCTGGCTGCGCTGCCAAGCTGCAGTCTGGAACCCTCGACAACGGGGCAGCCGCCTTGTCTGGCGCGTTATATCACGTTTCCAACATGGGTTGAGCGCTCTGGATCCGCCTTTTTGCGTGTTGTTAATCACAGTGGACCAACTGTGGCCGTCCACCTTCGCAAACTTCCAGACTCAAGCTGCGGTCATGGGGTGGTACCGGTGTCCCCGTGCTGCCAACCAGACGCGACCCACGTGGTTTCGCGTCTCCACCACCTGGGGCTGTTATCTGAGGATTCTCCTGCTCCCTTGGTGATTCTAATGCTTGATGGAAGTGGGCATATGTGGAGGGAAGGCCAGAAGATCTGCGCGGCACTGCCTGAAGGCACGTGCCATCGCGTTCCACAACTCGTTACACAAGCCATCGCGGACAAAGCCCACAGGAAGATCGGCGATGTCGGGGTTCTAGTGGACATGTTCGTTTGAAACTAGATCCCAGGTCACACATGTGTGTTGTGATTTGTCTTACGACGGGTCTTTGCGGTTGGAACAGGTTTCTTGCCGAACAAGCCGACTACTTCATTGGAAATCGACTGTCTTCGTTGACGTACGTGCTTCCGGTTTTGGGCCCGCACTCGCCGCTACCGCTGTTGTACTCACCGTATTGGTGCTGTGTGTGCATAATGGCAGAAATTGGGTGTCCCAGGCCAGACTTCGTGCCGGAAAGCTGAATTCCACAGTGACGATGTGTGACGACGAGCCACCGTCCTGGTTGCTGCCGTTTCCACCCGCGGTCCAACCAGCCGGTGTTTCTCTGGACACTTGCCGCGCACAAGACATCACGACCATGTTTCACCTTGCTGCTGCCCATGGCTGCTGCTACCAATTCAATCCACACACACAGCGCGACCGTGGTCACAGTGACGCCGAACAGTGGGCGCTTCCAACGCAAGCAGACCTCGGCGTGTCGTTGGCATAAAATCGTGTGTACCATAAAATAAAGTGTCCGGCACGTTTCGTCAAGCAGCGCAGACACACGTGGCCCGCGGTCGCGAGGGGCGGCTCGTAGAGGGCGCCTCTGCACGCTTGTGTGTGGCGGAAGCACTTGATATTGACCCAGGAGGGCGTGAGGTCTCCTTGGCGCAGCCCGTGGCGGTACAGAGGTGGGGGATCCGGCGCTAGAGCGCGCATCACACCATGTCAAACCGTCGTCGGAAGCGCTCGAATGTGAAGCTGAAGAAGTTGGAGGCTAAAGTGGCTTCGCCATCATCTTCAGCTGTGACATCAATCACACAATCGCCAGTCCTGGCACGTTTGAAGCCTGGCCCATCACCGCATGCGGATATGGTTGCTTCGCTTGCAGGGCTTCACTCCCCCAGCAACGCTGGGACAACAGGAACTCCTCAGCGCAGAGCACTCCCGCGCTTACGGGCTTCAACCGAGCAAACAAGAGCCTACAATGGTACTGATGGACAGGTACGCGCTACCCGCAGCCGGAGCCTCGACGGGACTGAAGGGGATCTTCCTGTCGTCCATTCTATGAATCACACCCCGCAAAGATTACGGGCAAAGAGCGGATTGAGTCCTGCGGCAGTGCGACAAAGTGCAACAGAGATTTTGTCCCAGTTTCGAGTCATGCCCGTGACGAAAGGAAGAAGGCTCAAGTACCCTCGTCGTGCTTCTGTTGGAGCACCACCAAGCGCACAGGCGCTTGGGCTGATTCTTGCACCTGGGGACACCGTGCCCATCCAGCTCGGCCCAACCATATCCAGTCAGGACGAGTCACATGTGGAGCACGTTCAAGCAATCGCAGCAGTTGTCGATGGTGCCCTTGTGGTGAACCCAGATCATGTGGAAACGAAAGACATGGTGTTGTCGGGGTGGCTCAACGCCTACACCCGGGCGTTGCCAAAGTTCTCCTCGCTGGTTGTCGAGTGTGAAGTGCTGCTGCAGCAAGCACGTACGGCGGGATTCACGCTGGGCTTCAAGCCAGAGCTAATGACAGCAGCTGCATTTGATGTGTTGGACAAGGTTACGCCCCACCTTGGCATCTACTCGCACTTGATGGGCAGGGTTCGGAAAATGATCGCCGCAAGCGTTTACAAAGGTAGATTACCTGTGTGCAGCCGTTGTACGTGTGCATTCACCATCATTCCCTTGACTGCAGAGCACGTACCATCTCCTCTCCCTGCTCAAACCGATGTTTCAACCGGTGTGTGACGGGCTCGAGCATTGTATCTCCTCGTACCGTGTAGAGCTAACTACTGTGTCGTGCTCAGATGGAACACGCCCAAGTCAAAGCACCGGCCATCACTTGACTAGCGAAGAAGAAGCTGCACGCCTCGCTTTGTTTTTCAACTTGACGCCGTACTACGCCGTGATTCGTGATATGAGAGGCCAGATGCACAGCATGGAGATGAAGGTCCGAAAACGTGAGTCGGCGGCCAAATCGACGAAGTCAGGCATTGTGTCCGACGCACGGAGAGCGTACGTTCGCTGCTCGGAAAGTCACACCCCGCCACCTCTGACAGGCAAACCCGTGTGAACACATGTGGTTCATCAGAAACGCGGTGCTGCGCTGGAAGGCAGCGCTTCAAAGTAATCTAGCTGCGAAAACGGAGCAAGAGATGTTGCTAAGTCTGAAGGAGGCGCAGAACGTGATAGACACGATGAACGAGCCGGACAACGTGGACCCCCGCGATGCATTTTACGAGCTGTTCCTCGCAATGTCGCACGAAGCTCGCATGGAATCTGTGTTCGCAGTTGTTGACGTGGTGCGAATAATGGTGTTGCATGCCGTGTTGTACGAGTGAAGCGCGGCTGACACGCCGTACGTCGCTGCAGCTTCAACCTGCAGACAAGGCCGAGGTTGCAGAGTACATTCTCGGCAGCATCCCTTGGAGAAACACGAAACGGTTGCTTTCGAAGGTGTGTGAGCACGGGTTCGATGCTTTCGATGAAAACTTCTTTGTGTTCTGAGACGTTCCTGTCACACAGATGATGGACCAAGCTGGGGGAGACGGAAGTGCGATGCTGGATCTGATTCGTGAATCCGTGCGAAGGCAACGGGTGCGTAGAGACTACTAGACGAGTGGTCTGTTCAAGGGGGAAAACTGAGCTTTTGTTTGTTGGAGTGGGTGGTACAGGAGCACATGGAGGGGAGCAAGTTTGTCCATATGTTGACAGAGCTTGGCGACTTGGCGGACTCCCATGTTCAGGAACTGGAGGACACTCAACACACCGAGTACCACAAAGTCCGACGCCGTAGCGTCGCCCGTGCGGAAGAAGTGCGACGCCTTCGCCAGTCATTTGTTGATGGTACCCTTTCCTCAGCCCATGCGCACGACTTCAACGACGTACGCCCCGATCCTACAGGCAAGCGCCCAAAGACGCCACCACCGGCGGACATGTTACAATCTGCATCTGGTGCTGCCAGTACCAGCTTCCAAGTGGGCGCCACTGGTGCATTGCAGCAAGCCCAGGAAGTGACAACCAAGCCAGGGGAGGGCCGCGGCCGTCACAGTGATGACGCGGACAGTTGTGACGGGGAAAAGGGCACCCGCACGACACGGGGTGGCACGAGGAACGACCCAGCGAATGCTTCCAGCCCATCCACAGGGCAGCGTTCTGGTTCAGATACCCCGGTTGCTGGTTCGGGTGTTCCGATTGCAGCTCCAGGTGCTTCGGCTACTGCTGAGAGCGCCACGCTGCACAATGCACACCCTGATGGTTCACGCCACAGTGCACACCCGGCGTCTCCGGGGACAGATGACGCTGCGACGCCCCGGACGGGTGCCCTGAATGTCGATACGACACCCAACGGTACCAGAACGCATGTGTACGGTGGCTTTGACTTGGCTGGCGAGGCAACTCCAACAACACCAGAGTCGGCCGCCTTTGCCGCAGGGGCTGGCAACGGTGCTGGAGCGGGTGCTGGAGCTGGAAATGGGGCTGGAAATGGAGCTGCTGCAGGGTCGAAGTCAGCGATGGGTCGCTCTGCAAGTGTGGGAGATGAGGACAGCAGCGAAAGTGATGACGACGGAACCGACAACGGCGGGATGTCAACGATGGGCACGGTTCCCGAAGGCAGCTCTGGACTTGAAGATGCGGAAATGATTGCAGCCACAGCCGCTTTAGAGATCCAGTTCGACAACATGAATTGTTCTCAGCGTTCTCAGGTAGTGCAAGTTGCAGTTGCTTGGTTGCCATGCTCATCCTTACCTCACTCACGTGTCGCTTGATTTCAGCTTGTGAAGCAGTTGCTCCAATCTTTGGAAGCCGACTGTCCCAAGAAGCTGAAGAAGACGCTGCTTCCATTTGCACATGTTTTGAAGAAGGTGTGCAACTGCTGTGCAATGTCTCAACCATGAGAACATAGCTGACATGTCGGGTTTGGGGGCGTCTCAGAAAGGAAAAAGCCTTGTTGAAGAAATCTCGACTCCGTTTGCTCGCTTTGGCGGCCGCCGGCCACGCGGGGTGAAAAAGGTGAAGCTTAAGCGCTCACAAGGAATGCAGCTCATCTATGATTGCTACGCCGGAAAAATCCTTGCAGATGAAGTGGATGATAGGGACGGAGTGCGTTGGCGTAGCAAGCATGCGTGTTTTAGGTGTGCAAAACTCACCTCGGCCTGCAATGATCAACAGAATGCTCGTCAAAGTCTGCCGGACTACTTCCGCGACAATCTGTTGAACAAGTACGGACTTCCTTCACTGACTGATGGGTACCTGTTTTCACTTGTTGCCATGGTAACCAAACAAGCCGCCACAAAGTTGCGACTCAAAACGTTCGGCAGACTGACGGGAGTGCTTGGTCCTGAGCAATACTCTGAACGCGCCTGCGACGTCTATCTCGCGCTCCTGAAGCGCATGTGTCCCAAGTTTGGGAGCACTACCATGCGTTCGCGCCCGTACGACCCCTGCCCCCGACACTCACAGTTTCGCTCTGCCTCGCTATGCTCTCAACGCGTTGTGCTGTTTGCTTTGCTCACAGCGAGGGCACATTCTATGTGACCAACGAAGATGTGGTTGCGGCGATACGAGCCGTGTTCACGCAAAAGCTGCACTTGCTGGAGACGAGTCTAGACCGCGAGTACCTCACACCTGGTAAGAGGTGATGGGCGTGTCAGTGCGCACAGCACGTTAACAAGTGTGTTTTTACTCCGGTAGAACGAGTAACTTCTCTGTTGGACTGGGTAAATGAGCACAAAACCGCATGGTCTGAGGTGACGTTGGCAAAACAACAGGCAGAGGAGGCTGCCATTGCCAGTGCAACCGCCGCGACAGCTGGAGCACGTCGCAAGTCCGTCACCCCACTGGCTCGACGGAAGTCTGTTTCTGCTAGCCCCATGGGCCGTCGCAAGTCGGTGTCCATGGCATCAGCCCCGATGCGTCGTGCAGATGGTCAACAGGTTTTCCTTGACAACGAAATGGTGAACCTTGTGGACGAGTGCATTGCCCAGTGCCTGGAGGTGTTGTCATCACAGCGGGCCGAGGACAAGGCTGAGCTTGAAGCCATGTTCAAGGAGTTTGACGTGGATGGGGACAAAGTGCTCACCTTTCAGGTATGTCTGCGGGACGGCGTTGGTTGAATGATGTTACAACTCAGAATGGCTTGTGCCTTGTGTGGCTCCGTGCAGGAATTCGAGGTGTTGCTTGGGAACTTGGTCGACTCTTCCGCAATGTCAACGAAGCGATCCTTGGCTCTCTTCAGAGAAATGGCGGAGTTGTCTCCAGCCTCTACAGGAGACGTGGTGACTCCACATGCATTCTCAGTTACTCTGCTCCGCCACAATTTGACCCCGCATCTTTCGAGATTGCGCCGGGACGAAACGAAGAGCACGTCTTCATAGCTGCCCTTGTTGTTGCCTTTGTTTGCAAGAAAACAACGTCTTTTGTTCGTCTCAGTCGAGGGAGATTGATGCATGGATGCTACTTCTCGTCACTCTCAATTTCACGTTTCTTTCGTCTTCCGATCACCAGGTGGCCTTTTCGCGATTTTCGCTCAGCGGTTTGGGTCTTGGGTGAGGGAGCGGCTGGAGCTGCAGGCTTGGGTGGACTTGACGGGGTTGTAGGGTCGGTGCTTGGTCCTGGAGGATCGCTCTGGCCTGACTCGCTCCGGTCGAAGAGAGTGTTAAACTGAACATACAGGTCAGGTGCCCAATCACAAGGGTGAGGCACAAATTTCCGTACAAGGCATGCAACGAACGCGTACCCGTGGAACAAGGGTCGACTGGATTGTCGATCGCAGTTTTGGTACAGAAGTCCGCATCAGGTCTCCGAATTCCTTTGCCTGCCACGAGAGTCGCACAACAATGAGGTGACACCACTGCAGGCCTCGCGACCTCAACGACCATACGGCTGCAACTCACAGTCCAAGTGTCCAAGTACCAAGCAATGCCGTAAAACAAAGCGCCCGTTCCCGCCACACTAAGCAGAGAGCCGTACACAAACGCTCGCACCTGTTCGTGTCAGTCATACCAGCAGCACACACCGTCACACCCAGCAACACCATTGATACTTCACCCCGCCCAAACAAAACAACGTACAGCCATACCCCCAGCAGATCGCTTTGTGCCTGGGACACGACGGAATGCTGGGTGGAGGCGATCCTCTGCACTTGCAGCGGGTTTCACGACTGCCAGTTCCGGGGTGTTTCGCAACATCGCTGTGGCCACAGCGCTGTTCGGAGAGGTTTGTGTTTTCGACAAGCGCACACCGTACCATGTGCTTGCTCCAAGTACCGCAATGCCAGCAGCAAACGATCCATAAAGCACCCAACCAGGGCGGGCCTGACTGCCAAGTTGCACACGCGGATGGTGTGCCACTGTTTTTTCCGCGGAAGTCGGCACAGTCTGTGAACCAGTTACGTGCCCCTGATGGCGGCTCGCCGCCACATGTGTGTCTGTGGATGGCGCGGCACCCATTGCGTTTCCACCACGACCACGTTGGCACCTGTTCGACTCGACGCAACCTGCTTCGTATCACGCCCGCGCTCTCACGGACACGTCAGAAACATGTCCAGAAATGTACCCCACATCACAAAGCGCAGCTGCACACACATAGTTCAGTGCGCCATGCTGCGTGTTGGGCAGCCGCCCAGACACATCAATGGCTTGCTTCCCTTGTACCGAGTACGTGCTCATACGTGTGTGTGTGTTTGCGTGGTGATGATGGTTTTATGTGAGATGACGAAGAATGCACGTGGTTGCGGTGACAGGTGGTGCGACATCTGTCACGTCGGTCGCGCCTGACCGTGCTCGCACTACTGGCTCTTGTGAGCGCATTGACTCTGACAGCGTTGCTTTCCGCACTGATTCTGGCTCCCGTCGTTGGTAGCTCACTCGTTCTTCGGGTGCTCGGTGAGTGGGTGAGTTGCTGAGCGGGTACGATACTGGGCGAATCACGCTGTGTTCTGTGTTCACAGCCATGGTCGCGAGTCTCGTGGTTCTGTTCGACTCGCTTTATTTAGCACTCACAGAACTTCGTCATGGGCGACCACATCGCGGTGGGCGTTCGTCAGCTCGTGAGACACAATGGCGAGAGGCGTTGCGTCTGCTGCAGCAACGTGAGGTGGAGATGTCGTACGAGGGTGAGTCTATGGCTTGCTTGTTCGTGCATGCGGCTTGTTGTTCACGGTGTGACGACCACCTTACTCGCGTTGTCGAGGTAGACATGCTTGCATTAGATGAGGATACACCCACCACCCGTCTTCAGGGGGCTACCCAGCCGCAAATCAACCGCTTGCCCACTTACAAGTACACGTACGTTCTAGCTGTGATTGTCGCCGGCAGTCTCGATGCGCATTTA
>Ga0213833_1001641_pt1 | contig 15662 bp, 22 predicted proteins | sample SWATP21_FD_160575 | JGI IMG/M metagenome (GOLD analysis project Ga0213833, IMG submission 160575) | Coastal seawater microbial communities from Marineland, Florida, United States - SWA TP2 #1 | ecosystem: Environmental > Aquatic > Marine > Coastal | place: USA: Florida | collected 2016-08-14
GGTGGGTGGGTGGGTGGGTGGGTGGGATGGTGTCGCTTCCCCTTATGTCCTGGCGCTGTTTGCTTCCCCACCACGTTGTACATTGCATGGAAACAGTTAACCTCAGCGGGGGACAGCGGGCTAGGACCGGCCTTGCTCGAGCTCTGTTCTCCGATGCTCCGCTGTTGCTGCTTGATGATGTCACTAGGTGCGCATGCGAAGCACCTGCACTCACGTTGTTCAACTGGTTGAACCCCGGCTCGTGAGCTAACCACGCATCTCGTTTCCAACACGTGTGACTTTGTGCACGATGTTAACGGCAACTCGTCGTTGTGCTTGTTATGTGTTGTTGGTGTCTATCGCAGCGCCTTGGACGCGGTGGTGAGCGCTCGGGTATGGGCACTGGCCATTGGCAAGTCGAGTCTGCTGCAGCGACAGTCTCGCGCGCGTGTTGTGGTTACGCACGACCCCCGATTTGTCGCCCAAGCTGATCGTGTTGTGGTACGATTGGAAAGTCGCGTGGTTGGTCGCGTTACTCCTCCCTCTCCACCCGCCGCCCCCACCACACATCACCAGGGTTTTTTTTTTTGTGTCTTGTGTAACCCGTGCGGATAGGTGATGCACCAAGGTCGTATGGTCCACGTGAAGCGTCCCTGTGACCTCACCGCCGAGGACTGCGCGCTGGCGGGCTTGCCTCGTGTGACGCTTGCACCCCCGCAAGTGGCCCCCACACCTTCAGCGATGGTGTCAGGAGGTGCTCAGGTGGCGGAGACTGGGTGGACGGACACTGATCAAGCGAAACTGACGACCGCTGGATCGCAGTCGGGTGGTGAAGACGGCAGTTCGATGTGGACAAGCGGAGGCGAGACATCTCGTGGCACCTTGACACAGGGGTCTTTTGATAGTGACAACAACACATGCACCACCTTTGCAAGTGAGGAGAAAGATGAAGAAGAGGGGCGGTTGACAGCGACAGAAAGGCGGGAGGTGCGCGACACGCACAAGCTTATTCGAATGGCGTCGAGGTGTGCTGACCTTTTTTTGCGGTCCCCGTGTGTGTGCGCGCCAACCAACCGTGTTGTAGGCTGGACTCGTGAGCCTGCATGTACTGCGAGCGTACATCTCTGCAGTTGGACCAGGTGTCACGGCCTCCGTCTTTGCCTCCCTGCTCCTCATGCAGCTGTCTCGGAATGCGAGCGATTGGTGGTTGTCAGTGTGGACAAGTTCCAACAGCTCTGCTGCGGGTGCAGCCTCTGGTGGTGTGTCGACTGGGGGAGGCGATGCGCTGACGTTGATTCACACGAACGGCTGGTTCCTGGTGGTGCTAGCTGTGCTCGCGGGCTTTAACAGCCTTGCCACAGCCGGTACGTGTGGCCACACACACGTGCAAGTATGATGTCTCTGCTTGTTGGCGCCCTGTGTTGTGTTTTACTCTTCTCATTCTGCGCGGATGATGCTTTCAACAGCTAGATCAGTGTTGTTTGCGTTTGGCGGCCTGCGTGGTGCGGTTGTCATCCACAATCGACTCTTGGCGTCGGTTCTTTCCACAAGTGTGCAATTCTTTGACATCACGCCGGTGGGACACGGCTGTTTGTTGTGCTGTGCAGTCGCCGTTTTGTTTGGCATGGCGAATCTCATTGCTGGGCAATGGTGTATCTGGTGTCACAGCTCGGGCGAATCGTGAACCGGTTCAGCCGCGATCAATACTCGGTGGACGAGTCGTTGCCGTTCATGTTGAACATCTTCCTTGCTCAAGTACGTCATTGTGATGGTTGCGAATCGGTGATTGGCATCTCTGATGGTGTTTGGTTCTGTGTTTTGCGGTGCACGTGGGCACCATTATTGGCAGTCATTTGGGCTTTTCGGCACCCTGCTGGTGATTGGCTACGCAACACACGGCATTGTGTTGATCGCGGCGCCGGTCTTGGCTGCCTTCTACTTTTTCTTGCAACGCAAGTACCGTCGCACATCACGCGAGCTGAAGCGTCTCGACTCAGTCAGTCGCTCCCCCGTCTACGCGCACTTTTCCGAGTGTGTGTCCGGAGTCACAGTAATCCGCGCCTTTGGTGCACAGGTACGTCGACGAACATTGACACTGCTGCCCACGTTGCTGCAGCTCATGAGTTGAATGAGTGTCATGTGCGGGTTGCTGGGGGTCATCATCAGGACGCCGAGGTGTTATCTTGCCAGCACCACCTGAACCGCAACCAGCGAGCGACGTTTGTCGCCAACGCTGGCACGCAGTGGCTTGCGCTTCGACTCCAGGTGGGTGGGCCTTTTGTTGGTGGCTCGTGATCGACGGCACTCTCACTTTCTGTGTGGCCACAGTCAATCGGGGTGTCGATTGTGGCCGTCATGTCGTTTCTTGCTGTGATCGAGCGGAGCATCGTGGAGCATAGCAGTTCTTCCTCCTCTGGCTTCAGTGGCCTGGCTGGGTTAACCGGTTTGGGTCTCTCGTATGCACTGCCCATCGTGGGAAATCTGGAGGGTCTCATCGGCTCCTTTGCAGAAACGGAAAAGGAAATGGTGCTGTGCACAAGCCACCACCACACGCTATGCTTCACGTTGCTCACTTTCCGTCCCACGTGCGTTGTGTTGGCTGGACTTGTTTCTCTCCTTCCCCGTGTGGTGTTGCTCGTGCCACGTTCAGATATCTGTCGAGCGGCAACAAGAGTACACGGACCTGCCCATCGAACCTGGTGGGCGTGCCATGCGCATTCCACAGACAGAACGACAAAGACTTGCTCTTCTCTCGTGCGCAACGACGCCCAAACAAAGGCAGCGTGTGGTGTCCGCCGGTGAGGTAGTGTTCAACAACGTATCCGTCCGCTACCGACCCGGACTGCCTGCTGTCCTGCGTGGTGTCTCTCTGCGCATTCCACCTGGCCTCAAAGTAGGTTGCAGTAGCATGTGTGAGCGCACCCGTGCCAGTAGTGTCCTTGTCTCATGATCGCCATGCGACGTCACTGTTTTCGTGTTTGCTTCTTTGTTGGGTATTCAGGTGGGGATCGTTGGGCGAACAGGTAGCGTGTGCTGTGGCGCGCGGCAAGTGGTTTGGTGTTTGTTCATGTTGCATGTGTGCCTTGCACAGGCGCGGGCAAAAGCACACTCCTTGCCACCTTGTGGCGCCTGGTGCCGTACAGTGGAATGGTGGCGATTGATGGCACAGACATTTGCCAACAGTCCTTGCGGACACTTCGTTCAGCCATGGCAATTGTTCCGCAGGAAAGTGTGACGCGCCTGTTTTGTCTCTTGTCCCCACCTTCTTTGTTGTGACGACGTGTGCTGTGTGCTGTGTTCTGGGTTTGTGACGTTGATTACTTTGTTTGGTGGCGACAGGCACCGTTGCTGTTGTCTGGCACTGTCCGATCGAACCTTGATCCTTTCTCTGAGCACGACGACATCACGCTGCTGTCCGTCTTGAATCGCTGTGGGCTTGGTGGTGACAGCGATGGTAAGGTTGCTCAGGGTGGTACTTGAACACAAGGGTGTTGGGTTCATGTGATGTGTCGTGTGTGTGGACAGTGTATGTAAACGGGGCGGCCGTAACGCTTGACACCAAAGTGACGGATGGCGGCCGCAACTGGAGTGTCGGACAAAAGCAGCTGCTGTGTCTGGCTCGAGCCATGCTGCGCAACACAAAGCTCGTGTGCATTGACGAGGCCACGTCTTCTGTCGACTCGCAAACTGACTCGCTCATGCAAGCAACCATTCGCGGCGGGTTTGCCGACGCAACCGTGTTGACGGTGGCTCACCGCTTGACAACGCTAGCTGCCTCCGACTTGATCGTGGTGTTGGCTGCAGGCGCAGTTGTAGAAGTGGGGACCCCCGATGAGCTGTTGGCCAACCCCAATTCAGCGTTCTCAGCGTTGCACCAAGGCTATGCGGCTGCAGCACAGGAAGGCGCTGCTGCGGGTGAATAGAAAGTACAGTGACCATGTTTTCACCATGATTAACAGTTGTTCATTGCTAGGTGTTGTAATAGCTGCACGAGGACTTGGTCCACCTGTTCATGCACCACTGAAAGGGGATACAAGCATCATGCGTGGCACTTGGCGAAGGAACAGTGCTGGGTAGGTGTCTCCTGTTCTGGAATTCCGAAGCTGAGGTGCCTTGGCGGAAGGCACTGAACTGAAACGTCCCGTGCGCCCACACTGCAGCACTCAAGAACGAATACAAAGCGACACGGGCCCTGCTGCACAAGGTACAAGGGGCTGTGCGCGCAGTGTCACCGTTGTCCTCACGCCGCACGTCGGCTCAGCTCGTTGACGAGCACCGCCACGCAGTCGTCCTCCGTGACACGGGCAGTGCCCTGCTGTGCCAGCACCTGCTGCACAGCCCCAAGCTGCTGACGGCAGAAGTGGCGCGCCAACACTGCCGCCGTGACACCTTGCTCGTACTCGACGTCAAAGGTGTTGTCACCCACAACGACGGACACAACACCCCGTGGAGTGGCCTGGGCCTGAGCCTGAGCCTGAGCCTGAGCACGGGCCTGGGCCTCTGCCTGAGCCTGGGCCTGCGCCTGGGCCTGGGCAGCTTCGGCGTTCGCTTGCTGGATGCGACGCAGCACCGCCGCGCGAACTTTCTTGCACTCCTCCGCCTCGATGCCAAAACCAGAGCAGAACGACGTGGCAGCATCAATGGGGGCCTGGTTTTCGTACAGCGTCAACTCACGAGGGGTGCCGTCGACGACCAGGGGAACGGTGAACACGGGACGCGGGGCGATCTGGCGCTGGATGGCAGCGACCAACGTCGGGACCGTGCGGGCAGGCAGCTCGTGGGTCGTAGCGAACTGGGTGGCGGCGCCCTCCGGAGTCTGGCCTTCGCGCAGGTACATGGGCACGGTTCGGATTTGGCCGTTCGCCGTCTCCACGTCCACGTCCACAGTCGCCATGATGCGGGCTTGGCTCGCGAGGGAACGCAGCTCCTGCTGAAGCGCTTGGAACACGTAGTTAAGCTCGGCATCGTTCAGCTGGTGCTGCGCACCAAACTGGCGCACCACTTGCACAGGATCATCACCTGACAGCGGTATCACACGCCCACACCCACCACAGTTCCACGACACAACCGGAGCAATAAAAAACATTTCACAAGGTCAATGGTGGCAAAGCAAGGCGACGTAGGCACAGTGAGGCCGCGACGCACCGGGGTACACAGACAGCGCGGTTTGCTGCTCGCGCACAACCAGAGGCAGCGAAACCAGGGGCTCCAGCTGCTTAGAGGCGGCAACAGCCTGGACATTCTGCCGCGCAGACTCCTTCTCCAGCGCAGCCACCAAGCGGGCGACGTTCAGTGACTTGTCCACGCCATAGTGGTCGCAGAACGCCGCGGCAGCGTCCACGAAGTCGACGCCAGCCTCCACAGTGAGTGGCACTTGCTCCGTGCCAATATCAACGGTGATATCCGTCGCTTGGGAGGCAGCTTGCACCAACGCCAGACCCAGCGCGCCCACCAACAGGGTGACCAAGAGATTGTGCCGCATCATGCTTGCAAGAAGAAGGCAACCGTCGGGGTCGAATCTGCGCTTTGGAAGCCACACAGTGCACCATGAGATCGTGACGCCCGTGCCAAGCACAAGCAGTCCTCCACACGCTTTGAACACATACCAGTACTAAAATCCAACACGTTCTCAAGCCACACAGGGTGGGTATGCTCCACAATCAGGCGAGAGACAGAGTGCCGTTGGAGTGGGCGGCGCGCCACCACTCAGCAGCATGATGCGTCAACAAAGCTGAGATCCAAAAGCACAAAATAGTGACACCCACCGTGTTGACCCCGCTCCGAAAAACGCCGCAACAGCCGTTTGTGCTTTGTGCCCCCACCCCCACCGCCACCTCGACAATTCGGGCGTTCAATCCACCACAACCTACGTGGTAAGCGCCACTGGAGTCGAGGGTACATCATTGTGGCTCACGACGGCGTGAGCGATGGTGACGCATTGGTGCGACAGTGTGCACAAAGATGGCCGAAGCCGCCGTCCACGAATCCAAACCTATCATGAGGTTGGACTCAGCCCGCAACCTTTCACACGTAGGACGAGGCTGACACCTGGCACGAGGAGCTACTGTCGGGTCGGGTGCTTCCCGAAGCAAAGGTCGGGAGTGGGTTGGACGGCAGGTGACACGAAATTGACCGGTGCACGACTTGGATGGGCACAATGCATTCTGGCCACGACGTCAGACTGGAATCCACCGTGTGAACGAAGACAGCCTTTGTCAAAACAAACTTTGCAGGCGGGTGGTGCCCCGTCAGGGCATCCTGTTGCATTGCCTCTAGAAATCGCTGCGCATGTGACACGGCTTCTATGTGGGCGGAGCCGTGCCATGATGAAGTGCAGTTGGCACTGAGAGCCATGGCTTCAAGCCATTGGCTTGTCAATGAATACTGGGACCCCACGGCAAAGTGCGGGGTGGCGGTCACCTGGGCAACACAAGGAAGCTGCGTCAGAAACTCTGACTCAGAATCCAGAGGTCAAACAGTGCTGCAATAGCTTTCCTCGCCCAAATTCCCTGCCCAGCAGCGTGGTCTCCACCACCTCGCTGATCTGAATCAAACAAAATGGGAGTCCATGTATGGGACCTCAGCGATCAGCTGGCGGCATGCAGTAAATGGGTTAACATGACGCGACATTTCACTTTCGGCACGGGACCTTGGTTTTGCTGTCCAGCCCGGATTGACGTGCAGTGCACACACGTTTGTGGGTTGTTGCACGGGTTGCACCCGTGATCCCCAATGGATTCACAGCGCGCGGCTGATATGATGGCGGCTGCATTCGTTGGCACTGATGGCCAGGCGATCAGTGGAGGGGCTTCTGCCGCTGGAGTTGGTGCTTCTTCAACATCACCGGCGATGCGTTCACCTGCTTCTGGTGTTGTCCCTGCGGCGTTTCCGCACCCACCCCCACCCGCAGGACTCATCCCTGCGTTTCTAAAGAAAACCTACGACATGCTTGAGACTCCCGAGCTGAAGGAGTACGTGCATTGGGGAAGAGACGGCGGCTCCATTGTGATCAAGAAGGTACTCGTTGCTGCGATTCAGTGTGGCAGTTGCAGCGTGTGTCTCACGGCAACTGCACGTGCCACTAGACTGCCGACTTTGGCAACGAAGCTCTACCTCGGTTTTTCAAGCACCGAAACTATGGCTCGTTCGTGAGGCAGCTGAACATTTATGGGTTTCGCAAGGTTGCTAGTGAACCCGGGTATGCGGAGTTCATGCATCCACAATTTCGGCGGGGAAACCTCGCTGGAATCATCACGATGAAGCGTCGTGTGGCCAAGTCTAAGAAGAAGGATGCACGCCATGATGTAGATGCTGTGTTAAAAGAGTTAGTTGCGCTGAAGCAACGCCAACGTTCGGTAAGGTGTCAGCTGTGTTGGGCGGTGTTACTGTAGCTCCGGGGCTTTGGACCGAGTGCTTACGTGTTGCTTGGATTGGTTAGGTGGAGGCACATGTCACCAATCTAACCCAAGCCAACCAGCAACTCCTCATGGATAACCGTGCTTTGTGGAAGCAAGTCCATGAGTCGCGACAAAGACAAGCACAACTGCAGGCCCGCATGCGGAAGCTTCTTCTTGTCCTGCTCAACGTCTTCCAGTATCGGAGCCGAAATCGACGACCAATGCTGCCCGCCACAGCTGCTTCAGCTTCGTCTACCAGCCTTGTGGTTGCAGAACCCGATGTCTCTGCACTTTCAGCCCTTTCATCAGGATTGGACACGTTTCCTGATAGCAACGTTGTCACGACGACACCGCGGCCGTCTACACCTCAGATTCCTACACCGATCGTTCACCCGCCGACATTACCAACAGAGGCGCTGAGCGCAAGCGCACCGCCTCTCCACGGTGAAGCCCCAACTGACCATCCTTTCTACCAAGCCCCGGGACACTATGATCCGAACCAACTCCATTCTGCCATTCATTTCTTGGGCATTCACCATGACGACCCCAATCACCCCACCCACCCATCTGCAAATATTTCGGTACGTGTAATGCTGTGGCTTGCGATGTGGTGGCATGGCCAGTGTTTCCTGACCTTGTGTGAAGCACGCTGCAGCATGACTCACGGCTACACCCGTCCCTCAATGATCCTTTGTTCCCTGTTGACGTCGCATTGCCAACTCCTGTCATGGGCGCCGCGACCGGCGTTGGTTCTGGAGGAGGAACTGGCATTGGCGCTCCCGCAGTTGGCATAAGAGCTGGCGCTGGTGCTGGTGCTGGTGCTAGTGCTGGAGCTGGACCTGGGGTTGGTGCTGGGGTTGGTGCTGGCGCCATGGGGTCCGTTGGAATGCCCAGTGGCACCACCAGCGCCATGCCAGTGAGTACAGGTGTTGGACTGGGATATAATTCGCAAGCGACAATGTCCTCGGCTTCGGCGACAATGTCACCTCCTACTGTTAGCACGTGGCCTCGACGTGCGTCTGGTGCTGTGAACCTACGACCGACAAAGAGACGAAGGTATGAGGTGGATGAAAGTTCCATGGCGACACCGTATACTGTGACAGAACCGACAGCCGGCAGTGGTCCCCCATCATTGACAAGTGCGACTGAGACTCCAAAGGTCGTCGAGTTGCAATCGTCCCTTGCAAATGATGAAACCGTGAGTGTCTGAGCCTTTCGCTTGACAGGCTTTGTCTTCTTGTCTTTGTTGCGCAGATGTTTTGTTTGACTGTGTGCAACCCTTGGTTTGCCACTCAGGCCATGTTGGGTCGGTTGGGAGACTATGAGGACAAGCTGACTGATGAATTTGACTTTGAGTCCCTACTTTCGACTTAGCGACTTGCTGATGGTCGTCGTTGCATGCGTTTTCCTTTTTGTGTGAGAGTATTTGTGGCTTTCTCTTTATTTTGTCGCTCCTCGCAATACGTGCGTTGAGATGGAAGTTGGGAAGAGCACGTGTGTTCTTGTGGATGTTTCGCCAGCATATCTGGTACCCGTTACACGTGTACGGCACGCGTGTGCTAGGACGACGCTTGATGTATGCCCGTCCCCACTTCGCACGCATCAAGCACCGCGAACTGCCGCAATGAACGCGTGGCCGTCATTACCCTCGTCACCGCCTGGTACACTTTCGTGCGATGCTCCAACAGCTGGTACCAACGTCGTTCCTACAGTGCGTGCGTCTGTGCTCGTGAACATTTCCGCACCCTGGGAACACGGTCAATTGAAGCTCAGCTGATGTCCACAAAAAACGTAGAGGTGAACTTTGAAAGATGACGTGTCTTCTTACTGTGAGCCCAGGCCGCACGCGACGCGATGACGACCCTTGGGCGTGAAGCGGAGTGTGACAACAAACAAAAACAGCGTCCCAGGCACACCATGCTAAGGCTCCTTTGACTTTACAGAAGTGGCAGACGCAACGATTTCAAGGACGTTATGGCTTGGAGAGGTGCCGCTCCAAGCACCGCCCGATGGAGACGATATCCAAAACCAACCTTGCGTGTTCATACTCTGTGGATTGGGGCATTGGGCCAAACGAAGCACAGCGTGAGACGATGGAAACCCTCCAAGAAGACCCTGCACACAGCAACGACCACCAACCTGTGTTAAATTGGAAAGAACAGTGGTTACGTCACTTCTCAACGAGGACAGGTAGCTATACCACGTGCGGAGCGTCGTGTAGTCACCCACTTCCAGCCCGGGGGACATGCATTGGTTCATGAATGCATGGGATGCATCTTGGAAGTACAACTGCAGCCGGTCTCCGTCTGCAAAGACGAAGTTGGCGTAGTCTCCTGGTTGGGGGTCGGTGGGGCACGACACACAGGGCAAGCCCATCGTGTTTTGCCAAAAGGAGAGCATAGACCCCCACGGAGCCAGCTCCGTGTACAGCCCTCCAGCGTAGCTGACGCCAAGAATCGCATCTCGTGTTTCTAGTCTACGCCCTCCGGCGTGGGTTGTTTCCTCCACCACAGAGCGATTTTGAGCTGCAGGTATTGCAGTTGCAGATACTGCAAACACGTTGCCATCGGGGGCACTAAAGTATTGCCTGGGTCACAAGAGAGGAGCAACCGCGGATACATAAGCACCAACGTAGCACGTGTGTGAGGGAATGCAAACTCACCAAGATACGCCATTGCATGACAGAGGTTGGCCCAGCAACTCAACATTTTTATCTTTCAGGTATGAGACCCAGGCAGCAATGTCATCGACGCGCAAGTGGATCACTGGACACAATGCATGAGAATCTCCTGACGGTGACAGCTCTGGTTCCAGCACCGTCACCACGTCTCCGTTGGGCAGTCTGGCAGAATCGTAGGCGGGTGCATCTCCACAGCGGCGCATCGCAAAGGTGCGAAGCGTTTTGTTCCAAAACTCTGTTGTGGCTGTGTACGCAGCCTGTGCAGATGAATGGAGGTAAACGAGCGAACGATGACGCACTTCCCACTACACCACGGGCACACACGCAAGCACACGTTACGCACATATTCTGCTGTCCGCACAGTGTAACCTCCAACACCGATGATATTACCAGGTGCACCGGACAACGGAGTTGTGCCGGATGACTTATCTGCCACCGTTGCACAAACCACGACGAGTCCCGCGATCACAACAAGGCTGCCAACGATGATACCAGCGGTCCAAAGCTTTGAGCGGGGCTTGGAAGAACGCAGTGCTACTGAGGGATGGAGTAGCGGCAGGTGTTTGCCGCGGCTTGCTGGTGCCATGAATGAACGCCGAGCAGACTTGGGGCTGACCGAGGCATCACTCGTGGAGAACGGTGTACCCGATTCATAGAAGTACGACGAGCTGTCCCTCCCAATACTCCCAGCGTAAGGTACGTATGGTGTGTAAGAAGGACCGTACCCAGTCACTACAGCGTCAGCACCCGAGAGTTGTAGGTTGCGTGTGGCAGCGTCCGTGGGTGCTGACAACGCTCTCCGGTTCCCAATCGGGCTTTGGTCCAGCATGGCAACACACCACGCAGAACCTCTCCCAGCCCACCACCACTATACTAGTTCCGCAAGGGGCACTCTAGTCCAAGCGGTGGTGCACAGTTTGGTGGACGTTTTGTGGCGCGTCCAAAAGTGTGTTCGCGAGCGCAGTGCGGTGTCGCGGCAAGGCCTGGAAGTAGTATTGGTACATATCGCTAAACAGCACCATTTTCATCCGAGTAGGTTTGGTTGTGCACGGGCCACAGTTTCTGCTTCACAGCGTGAGCACGATGTGCTCCTGCTCACGTTCGTCATGGTGGTGCTGCTGCTGCCGCAGAGCTCCAAGTGCATCAGAGGCTGTGGAAGGCTGGGAAGCTGAGATGATTCAGCTCCGTGACAAAGCCAAAACATGTCAGAAGGCTGCGTCTCGTGCGTCTTCGTGGCGTTTCACACTGGGTGTGACACTCGTGGTGTACGGGGCGTGGCTGGTTACTGCCACGGGCATTGCCTGCAAGATGTATTGGCAGTTGCTTTGGAGATTGATGCCGTATCCCCTTTTAGTACTGGCTCCCCAGGTGACGGGTGCTTTGCAGCTTCGGTGTTGTGTTCTGTCGCCTCACACTCGTGTGGTGTCTGTCACTCAGGTCGTTCTTGTCATTGCCTACTGGGGTCTCGGTCGCCGTTGCAAGGCCAAGCATGCACAAGTTGAAGCTATTGAGAGCGAAAAGGCGGAGCACATCAGGAAGCTGCGGGTACGTGCGAACCGGCGTTTTGTCTTTTGTTCCTTGTGACCGTGGCTGCTGACCCGTGTGTGTGTGTGGTGTGTGTGGTGTGTGTGCCTGTGTGACAGGAAGAGCTACCGCTTCCCTTTGAGAAGGTTGTTGTGCTGTTGAAAAGATACGATCCCAACGGAGTATGTTTTATTGCTGTACTGTGCTGTGCTGTGCTGTGCTGTGCTCTGTGGGCCGCAGAACTCCTGTGTATGGGTTTGCTCACGCCCTGATGTTGGTGCCAGGCCGCTCTGAAGAGCCCAAACCTCCTCATGCAAGAGAAACGCGAGCTGCTGCAGATCATTGACAGTCTTCTCGCCGTCCGACTGTGCGGTGCATGCACCCACGCGCTGGCAGCGCAGCTGCGCCCCGTGCGCTCGAAGCTCATGAAGTACCGTTCTGACTTGGCCAAGTCGCCCTCGAAGCGCCGCCGGACTCGCCGCGCCACGATGGGTGCACGTATCCCCAGGCCCTCACTTGACCCCCAGGTGCGCGGGAACCGCGCCAATGGCGACGAGGCGCAGGCCCAAGCCCAAGCCCAAGCCCAAGCCCGTCGACGGGCGAGTGTGGGGGGTGCCATGGTTGGCATCGGTGGGCGACGGCACGGCGCGGGTCCGGCACGGCGCCAGAGCGCTGGTGGGGTGTTGGTGGGTGCGGGAGCGGGAGCGGGGGTGGGTGCGGGGTTGGGGTCGGGGTTGCGTCGACGTCGGGGCAGACCCACCCACCTGGCACAGCCTGCGGTGGTGAGGGAGGAGGAGGTGTCGTCCAGCAGCGATGATGGCGGTAATGACGAGACTGACTCGGATGACCCCTTGGCGGCCGTACGCGAGCGTCAAGTCGAGGAGGAGGAAGCAGCGGCGGCTGCTGCTGCTGCTGCTGTTGTTGTGGCAAAGGACGAAGAGACAGAGGGCTCTCGTGCCGAGTCTGCGGCTTCCTCCCCTTCCGCTGACGGCGGTGAGACAGAGGATGATGAAGGGGAAGACACACCGAAGCAGCAGAAGCAGCAGCAGGGTGGCAGCGACAGCCCGGCTGATGATGACCATGCCGCGAGTGACGAAAATGATAACGAGGACGACGGCAGCAGCAGTCCGGTGCTGGACAATGGTGGCAGCCTGAACAACAGCAGTAGCAGCGAAGGCAGCGATGGTGACAGCGAAGGCAGCGACGGTGGTGGCAGCGACGGTGGTGGCAGCGACGGTGGTGGCAGCGGGAGTGGCGCTGGTTCTGCGTCCGAAGTGGACACAACAACGGCAAGTGAACTCGAGCCGCGACAGGCGCTTCGGCGCCGCCGATCTCGACGCCTCAGGCGCACTTGATTGATGAGTGGTGAGAGAGGGGCAGGCTGGGATGTGTTGCAAGCCTTTGTACAAGCATCAATCCACAAATATTGGTTGTTTCAGCTCATCAACACACATCGCTCGATGACAAATGCTCTGCATGCCAGCGAATGTGCTCGTCAATGAAGGATGCAATGAAGAAGTATGAGTGGTCGTAGCCGGAGCGCATACGGATGTCAACGTCGAGGGCGTCATTGCCATCACACGCCGCCTGGTCCAACAGTGCAGGCATTCACCACGCGTTAGGTCGGTTCCATGTACGCACCCTTCCCACACAGACACACGCATGCGCCCACACTGTGCGCCGTCACACCCAACAACCGCCAAGTCGGCACCTGAAGGCTTTCTGGACGCAGCTGCCCCGCATGCAGAAACTCATCATCGCCACCCTGGTCAACCAAGAAACGCTGCGGTCTCCCTGTGTACTGCGTCGCAAGCTCACAAGCATCGTACTGCTTCCAGGCTTCTTTGTTCTCCCCCAGGTAGCCAAGGAACGCCTTTTGGCCCCATTCGCACTGCATGGGGTTGCAGATGGGCGAGAAGGCTGACACTGATGCGAAGAGGCTCTGCAGGATCACGGGTCACAAGACGCAGCAGCATCAGCGCCAGCACCAGCACCAGGTGCGCTCATGACGCACAGTGCGGAGAGCACAAGCACATCACCACGCACCGGGTTCTTAAGTCCAATGGTCAGGGCACCATGTCCACCCATTGAGTGGCCGCTAATGGAAAGGCGCGAGGTATCAATCCCCTGGTCCTGCACTAACGATGGCAACTCCTGCATGTGGATAACTTCAGGGGCAAGCACAACTCAACGTACACCACACAACGTACGTGAAGGACGTAGTCATACATGTTGTAGTTCTTGCTCCACGGGTCTTGGGTCGCGTTCAGGTAGAACCCGGCCCCTGCACGCCAGACAACGAAGTGACAAGACTGAGCCGTCATCCAGCCCGACTCCACCCATCAACCCATCAACATCACGCATGCCAAACACAATACCACACACACACACACACACACACACACACACACACACACACCTGTGCCAAAATCATACGCCTCGTCTTCTCCAGCCACGTCAGCACCCCGTGGGCTTGTGTCCGGCATCACCAGGGCCACTCCCGCATCCGCCGCCGCTCGCTGCGCGCCGGCCTTTGTTGTGAAGTTCTCGTCCGTGCAGGTGAGCCCTGACAGCCAGAACAAGGCCTGTGGTCACACACAGCACGCACGTTACGACCGCCATGTGCCAGGTGTGCCCAACAAAGAGACAAGGGACGCAACCGCCTCGCGGTGTGGCGCACGTACCGGGACAGCTTGTGTCTGTGCCGCTGGAGGCAGGAACACCGTGAAACCCATCTGTGTCTTCGTTGCTGCACTCGCATGCGAAAGCTGTCGGACAACGCCGCCAAAACACTTGATCTCTTTGAGTACGCGTGCCATGGTTCGTGTTGCTTGAACTCACGGATCAACATGGTGAGCGAGACATAGGGTATACAACTGGTGATGTACACAGACGGGCACACGGCACAGTATGCAGCCCGCCGAAGACGCTGCATACCTGGCATTGCTCCTCTCGCCGGGGGCTGTGCGAAGGAAGGCTCAGTGTTGCGCTGAACCGTTCCGTCACCTACTGTGTTTTTGGGATCGAATCGGAGTAGATCGAATCGGATCAGGTCGGATCGACTCGGCATGTTGCGCGTCGCTCGTGGTGGACGCGTTGTTGCGGCACGCTGCCCAGCTCGCGTCCGCTGCCTCTCCTCTGGCTTCAACCAGGCAAGCTTGGAGTCCCAGAGACCATTGGGCAGCACATGTGACTCTGCAAAGGTCGCTGTGTGGCCCGAAGCCTCCGGGACACTGTGCGTTAACAACCGCTTGCCACATGGACCGGCTTGGACGGTAATCACGAGGGGGATGGCTTCGCAAGCTGACTCGGAGGGAGCAAAGCCAGGACGCGTGGTTGACGCCGAGGAAGAAGATGCGCCGCAGTCGCACTGGTCACAACCGACTGATGTCGAGCCGCACGGCCGTCCATCCTGGCTCCCGAAGTGGCTGTACAAGGACCACATTGTTGCTGGTGAAGGTTTCAATCGTTGGTGGGTTCCACCGGCCAGTATTGCAACCCACTTGTGCATTGGCTCCGTCTACGCTTGGTCGATTTTCAACACGCCGCTCACTCGAGAGCTAGGGGTCGTAACGGCGGCTGCCAATGACTGGTCGCTCGGATCAGTGGTGCCGATTTTTTCCACCGCCATTGTGTGCCTCGGTCTGTCCGCAGCCGTGGCTGGGAAGTGGTTGGAGCAGGTACGCCACTCGTTGCACCTGTTACTTGATGCCTGATCCCTTCTTTGTGGCCACGCATGCCTCGTTGAAATCCGCAAGAAAAAAAGAAACGCCAGTGATTGTGTCGAGCTCACTTGGAGCTTGTGGTTGCAGGTGGGTCCGAGACTGGTAGGCGTGACATCTGCGTTGCTGTGGGGAGGTGGAATCATGGTGGGCGGGATGGGAGTGGCAATGCACAGCCTGCCGTTGTTGTACCTTGGATACGGCGTTCTTGGTGGCTGTGGTCTTGGCCTTGGGTAAGTGTGCTTCACCCTCTGTCCGCCAGCCCCGAGAGTCTGAGCCAGACTGTCTGACTGACTCCGCTGTATGGTTGTATGTGTGTGTGTGTGTGTGTGTGTGTGTGTGTGTGTGTGTGCAGCTATG
>Ga0213833_1001642_pt1 | contig 15660 bp, 16 predicted proteins | sample SWATP21_FD_160575 | JGI IMG/M metagenome (GOLD analysis project Ga0213833, IMG submission 160575) | Coastal seawater microbial communities from Marineland, Florida, United States - SWA TP2 #1 | ecosystem: Environmental > Aquatic > Marine > Coastal | place: USA: Florida | collected 2016-08-14
ATTCAGAATTTGGTTTGTGAGCATTTTGATATGCCGTCTGAGCTACTAAAGTCTAAAACCAGAAAGAGGGAAATTGTACAGGCGAGACAGATTTCGATGTTCTTGTCTAAAAAATATACCAAAACTTCATTGGCCAATATTGGGAAGTTTTTTGGTGGAAGAGATCACTCAACAGTGATTCATGCCTGCCAAACGGTTTCAAACCTTATGGATACTGACAACTTCTTCAAAGACCAGGTAGAAGACATTCAAAAGAAAATCAATATCAACTACACTTAGGAGTTGGTTTAGACAGTATGAGAGCCTTTCTGCTAGTGTGGGAAGGCTTTTTTATTATGAACCAATGCTAATGGCGAAAATTCTCCATCAGAAAGGAGCCTATGAAGAGTTCTTATTATGAATTGGGCTGCCTGGCCAATCAGTTTTTTGTGAAGGCGTACTGAAGAATGTTGGCACCCATTTTCAATGCCATCAATCTTATGGCCAATGGATCACTGTGCACTTCTTCATCTTCCCATCCATCACCCAAATCACTCTCATATGTGTAGTAAACCAACACTCTGCCTTCATGCATAATTGCATAACCAGTGGGTGGATTACCATCATGTTCATGAATCTTGGGCGGCCCGTTTTTGAAATCAAACTTTTGGTGATATATCTCATGGCTATAGGGTAGCTCAACAAGATCCTTTTCAGGAAATACCTTTTTCATGATGAGCCTTACAAATGGATCCATTCCATAATTGTCATCAATGTGAAGGAATCCGCCAGCCAAAAGATAGTTTCTCAGGTTTTCGGCCTCACCATCAGTGAGAATCACATTTCCATGCCCTGTCATATGGATAAAGGGGTAATTGAATATTTCTTCACTGCCTGCCGTCACCACCTCTTCATTTGGGGCAATATCACTTCCCAGATTCTTATTGGCAAAAGCAATGAGATTGGGCAGGGCGGTGGGGTTGGCATACCAATCACCACCACCAGAATACTTGAGGCGGGCAATTTTGATAGCATGGTCAACATTCGCACTCACACAAAAAAGGCTAAGTATAGCTCCTAATACGAAGGTTTTCAAATTGGGCTCTTTAGGTTTTCACAAATTAAAGCATAAATGGCAGCAGTCTCGCTTCTCAGGCGCTCGGTACCTAACGAGCAGAATTGAAAGTCATTGTCTCTAAACAATTGTAATTCCTGCTCAGTAAAGTCGCCTTCAGGGCCAATTACTACCAGATTGCTTCCCGTTGATGATATTTTGGTCAAATGAGGCAAACCATTGATAGAACATGTGGCGGCTATTCTTGTGTTGGCTTTTGTATTAATTAACTCTTCAAAGTCAAGGAGTTTGATACTGGGTAAAAAGGCTTTTCGCGATTGTTTGAGAGCGGCAACCGCCACTTTTTCGAGCCGTACCGTACTGGCTTTGTGCTTTCCTGTACGTTCTGATGAATAAAGCAAAATGTTACTGACTCCAATCTCAATGAGCTTTTCAACCATGGTTTCCATTCTGCCGGCATTGCCAAGTGCGCCGCAGGCAATTGTAGTAGAATATGGGCTCTCGGTTTGCGAAAGGAGCATTGCACCGGTTTGGTATAGCAGGTCTTTCCTACCCAACTTAGTCACCTGGGCCAGCCAGATATTCCCCACTCCATTGCTCACCACTAAATCATCGCCTTCTCTTAGCCTTACCACATGAATGGCATGATGTGCCTCGCCATCCGTTAATTTATACTCCATATTTGCTTCAAGACAATCAGGAGCATAAAACATGGGCCTGTCTGGTATGGCTAACATATGGGGTGGTTCTTTTTCTGCAAAGAAAGCCGATTATTCCATTTCAAAACGTGAATCCTGTACCTTTGGAATTAGTCATTAAGAAGCGGAATGAGCATTTCACGAGGGATATATTCATGGTTCTTCAAGAAGCGACTTGATCAAATTGAATATTTTAAAAAGCATCCTGTTGAAACACAGGAGAATGTTCTCAATACGCTTTTGTCATCAGGGTTAAATACCTCTTTTGGAACTGAGCATGGGTTTGACCAGGTGAAATCCCCGGCTGATTTTGCCCAAAGTGTTCCAATTCGTGATTACGATCAATTGAGGAGTTATGTGATCAGAACACTCGAAGGTGAGTCTAATGTATTATGGCCGGGAATGATCAAATGGTTTGCCAAGTCCTCAGGTACCACACAAGACAGGAGTAAGTTTCTGCCAATTTCAACTGCCGCAATGGAAGAATGCCATTTTCAGGGAGGTAAAGATGTAATGGGCTTATACCTGAATCACCACCCTGATGGCAAGATACTGGATGGTAGAACATTGGTTTTGGGGGGGAGTCATTCAATCAACCAAATGAATGAACATAGTTTTTATGGTGACTTGTCTGCCATACTCACACAAAACCTGCCAATGTGGGCTGAGTTACTCAGGACTCCGGATTTAAAGACGGCGCTTCATCCAAACTATGAAGAGAAAATTGAGATGATTGCCCAAAAGACCATTGACAGGAATATTACCAACCTGGTAGGAGTACCTACCTGGACCGTAGTGCTTTTTAATAGGGTACTCGATATAACCGGTAAGGATCACATCACCGATGTATGGCCTAATCTGGAGCTATATGTGCATGGCGGGGTGAGTTTTGAGCCATACAGAGAGCTGTTCAAAAAGTTTATTCCAAACGAGGGTATGTCATACCTTGAGACATATAATGCCTCTGAAGGATTCTTTTCAATGCAGGAGCACTCTGACGACAACGGTATGCTCTTGATGCTTGACTATGGTATTTACTATGAGTTTATACCTATGGAGGAGTTGGAAAGTGAATCTCCGAAAACTATTGGCCTTAGTGACGTGGAGCTAGACAAGAACTATGCTTTGGTGATAAGCACCAGTTCTGGGCTATGGCGGTATAAGATTGGCGATACTATCAAGTTTACCGAACTCAATCCATTCAGGATACGAATAACCGGGCGTACTAAGCATTTCATCAACGCTTTTGGTGAAGAATTGATAATTGAGAATGCTGAAACGGCCATCTCAAAAGCCAGCAAGAAACACAGATGCACTGTTAAGGACTTCACGGCCGGGCCGGTTTACTTTGATGGTAGAAATAAAGGGGCTCATGAATGGCTGATTGAGTTTTCTAATGAGCCTGAAGATTTCACTGCCTTTATGCAAACCGTAGATGAGGAGCTAAGAGCCCTTAACTCTGATTACGATGCCAAAAGGCAAAATGACATGGCGCTTACCTTTCCGAGAATCAGGAAGTTGCCAGCGGATACTTTTTACAATTGGCTTAAACATAAAGGGAAACTGGGAGGGCAGCATAAAGTACCAAGACTCAAGAATGACCGCAGTGTGCTTGAGGATATTAACTTTTATGTGAATCACCTTTCAGAGAGTCAATAGCTTCCAGTCTTTGTAATAAAGTAGGATGCGAATAATGCACAAAAACGTGAGCAGGATGGGGCTGCAGATCACTCAGATTTTCAACAGACAGTTTTTTGAGGGCATTTTGAAATGCCTCAGAATCGGCATGTGCTATGGCGTATGCATCGGCCTCATATTCATGTTTTCTTGACAATACATTTGAGGCAATTCCTATCACCATGTTGACGGGTTCAAAGAGAATACCAAAGGCAATGATATTGAGGTGGTAGTAGAATCTATCTCCGCCCATAGCTTTAGACAATTCACTACTTCCATCGCCAAATAGAAACCAGGTCAATAAATAGAGCATAATTCCATTAACCAGCATTCCGCTAATGATATTGACAATTGTATGTTTTTTCTTGTAATGTCCCACCTCATGAGCCAGAATGCCTAGTAGCTCATCCTTACTGTGCTTTTCAATTAGCGTATCAAACAATACGATCGATTTCAACTTTCCGAAACCAGAGAAGAAGGCATTTGACTTTGATGAACGCTTTGAGGCATCCATTACATAAATCTTATTGAGGGGGAAATTTACTTTTCCAGCCAACTCTACTATTGAAGTTTTGAGTTCCCCATCCTCAAGTGGAGTTAACTTATTGAAGATGGGTAGGAAAAGTGTGGTGTAGAAGAAATTCATGAAAAGCATGATTGCCACCATGAGTATCCATGCGTAAATCCAGAAATCACTTCCAAGGGTGATGATGATGCTCAATAACAGGTAAACAAGCAAGCCGCCTACCAGAATGGCTAAGAGGTATCCCTTCAGTTTGTCAAGTAAAAAGGTTTTAAATGTGGTCCGGTTGAACCCATATTTTTCTTCAATGATAAAAGTACCATAGAGTGAGAAGGGCAGGCTGATAATATCACTTATTAAGAAGAGCGATGCGAAATAGCCCAGGCTTAACCATTTCTCTCTCAAACCAAATGATGCAAGAAACTCGTTTAACCAACCAAAGCCACCACTTAAAAGGAAGCCAAGGGTTATGATAAAAGTGAGCCATGATCCGGCATTTGACAATCGATAATTCTCTAGTCTATAGGCCCTTGACCTACTATACTCATCTTGATCGTAAAATTCTTTTAGTTGCTCAGGTACAAGTTTGGGCCGGTTGTGGTTGTTGAGGTAGTCAATGAGTTGTTGAAACAGGAAGCCCACCACGATGATTATAAACAGGGCAATTAGGTATTGTTGCTCCATGTTTCAAAATAAACACAAAGAATCAATACAAAACAGTCATTTACATTTGCTCTTAATCGAATTTTCAATTGAAAGACAGAGCAAGTAAACTCTTTATCATATTGGGTGGCTTTTTTGTTACCAATGCCCTACTGGCTGAGTTCATTGGGGTCAAGATTTTTAGTGTTGAAGCCACGCTGGGTTTTGAGCCCCTTAATTTTACCCTGTTTGGCGAGAGTGGCCTGGGCTTTAATATGACGGCCGGAGTTTTGTTATGGCCAGTGGTATTTGTTTTTACTGATGTTTTGAATGAGTATTACGGTCAAAGAGGGGTGCGTTTTCTCTCATTTCTTACGGCGGGACTCATTTCTTATGGCTTCTTAATGGTTTATCTTGCGATGTCAGTAGAGCCTGCTTCTTTCTGGATAGGTTCTAAGGCCGGCCAGGGTGTGGAAAATATGGATACTGCGTTCAATGCCATTTTCGGACAAGGGCTTAGAATAATTGTTGGATCTATAATTGCCTTTTTCATTGGACAGATTGCTGACGTATATGTTTTCAGACAGATAAGGCGTATAACAGGGGAAAAGAAACTGTGGTTAAGGGCTACAGGGTCAACACTGGTTTCGCAGCTTATTGATAGCTATGTCGTTTTGTTCATTGCCTTTTATGGGCAGTTCTCAAACGTTCAGATACTCGCCTTCGGCATGGTAGCCTATGCCTACAAATTTGTAGTGGCCATCTTGTCGACACCTGTAATTTATCTGGTGCACTTGGGCATAGAATGGTACTTGGGCAAGGAAAAAGCTCATGAGATGGCTGAAGCAGCACACTAGCTTACTTCAACAAGACCTGATCATATTTGATTGAACCGAGATTAATGTCATCCCAATGATCTCCTCTGTTAACGCTGAACCTCACCATCTTCAAATGGTGTTTTTCCATTGTATAATACTGTCTTTCTGAGAGAATAACCTCATCACTTGTATGTGATGCATAATCATAAATATCCAGCCTGAGTGTATCACTTACCAGCTCATAGTTGAACTCCAGCGACATTTCATGTTCGCAAGAATAGGAGAAACCTGTGCTATCCTTAAAAATCAATGAGTCGATGCATTCTGGATGCTCCTTCATAGGGCTGCAAGTCCATTGCGTATTGGCAATTTTGGCTAAGTCTTTCAGACTGCCTTTTTTGGCATTTATTCCTCTTTCTGTGCTCTCTTCATCTTCCACTTTTGGGGACTGAGAAGTGGCTGAAACCGTATCGATGCCTGTTGAGTAATCTGTTTCCTTGACTTCTGTTTTCGAAGCGCAGGCACTCAGGGTCACACTGACAAATAGAATGGCTATGTTTCTCATTTCCTTTATGAACTTATATATAGTGACAAAGGAAACGATCCGCTTGAGAAAGTTTGTTACCTATGCCGATACTTCTTTTTTGACGCCCGTAATTATTTCCACCAGTTTGTCAACCGTATAGTCAATTTCTTCCTTGGTATTGTACTTACCAAAAGAAAAGCGAATACTTGTTTTATTGGGATCACCACTAACAGCTTTGAGCACATGTGAGCCTATGCTCGACCCACTTGAGCATGCACTGCCACCAGAAACCGAAATGCCTGCAATATCAAGGTTGAACAATAGCATCTCACCACCCTCATGAGCAGGGAAGGAGACGTTTAATGGAATGTAATTGGTACGGCCTTCATAATCACCGTTGAATGATACTCCCGGAATCTCATCCTTGAGACGTGAAATCATATGTTGGCGTAGTGACATAGCCAGAGCCTTTACCTCAGTCATTTCATCAAGTGAAATTTCAAGAGCTTTGGCAAGCCCAACAATACCCGCCAGGTTTTCGGTACCTCCACGCATGTTGCGTTCTTGTGAGCCACCATGAATAAAGGGTTTCACTTGCAAGCTTTCATCAATAAAAATGAAGCCAATGCCTTTCGGCCCGTTGAATTTATGCGCACTCGCCGCCAGAAAGTGAACGCCATGTTCTTTTGGCTTTACATCCCAATGGCCAATGGTTTGAACCGTGTCAGTCTGGAAATAAGCACCATGTTCCTTACAAATGCCACCAATTTCAGAAAGGTCAATCATATTGCCAAGCTCGTTGTTGGCATGCATCAGACATACAATACTCTTTTTGTCAGAGTTATCAGTCAATAACTGCTTCAAATGGTCAGTGTCTATATGACCATTTTCAAGAATATTTACCTCGCTCAGCTTTACACCTCTACTACGGCTCAGATGCTCAGCCGTGTATAATACCGCATGGTGCTCTATTGGCGATACAATTATATGGTCACAACCTAAATCTTCTACCGCACAGTTAAGCGCCATGTTGTCTGCTTCAGTACCGCCTGAGGTAAAGAAAACCTCACCCGGGGCAACACCAAGAGCCTTTGCCACCTTCTTTCGCGATTGCTCTATAAGTGTTCTTGCTTTTCGTCCCTGAGAGTGTACGGAACTGGGGTTGCCATAGTTTTCGGCCAGAACCCGTGTCATTAATTCAACCACCCGCTCGTCAACCGGTGTGGTGGCAGCATTGTCAAGATAGACCTTCATGATTACTCACCTTTAATGATTGTTTTGATATCAGCCATCAGTTTGGTTGCCAGATTTTCAGCTGTTGTTTTAGAGCTGCTTTCCGCATAAATCCTAATGATTGGCTCTGTGTTCGACTTTCTTAAATGTACCCATTCGCCGTCAAAAATGACTTTTACCCCGTCTATGTCATTCACCTCAAATTTTGAGTATTTATCCTTAACGCTGGCAAGAATAGCATCAACGTCCATGCCTTCTTCCAGCGTAATTTTATTCTTTGAAATATGGTAGTTAGGATACTTTGATCTGATTTGACTTGGCCGGAGATCGCTCTTAGCCATATATGAAAGGAAGAGCGCAATACCAATAAGGGCATCACGACCATAGTGAAAGTCAGGAACTATAATGCCTCCGTTTCCTTCACCGCCAATCACGGCCTTCACCTCTTTCATCTTTGTTACCACATTTACTTCACCTACAGCAGCAGCCTGATATTCCCCCCCGTTCTTGATAGTAATGTCCTTAAGGGCTTGCGTGCTTGAAAGGTTTGAAACGGTGTTACCCTTTCTGTTTTGTAGTACATAATCAGAAACGGCAACCAGTGTATATTCTTCACCAAAAAAGCGTCCGTCTTCGCTGACGAAGACTAATCGATCCACATCAGGGTCAACTGAGAGACCTAAATCGACACCTGACTTCTTTATGGTGTTTGAAAGGTCTGAAAGATGCTCGGGTAATGGCTCAGGATTATGAGGGAAATGCCCCGTAGGCTCAGTAAATAGTTCAACCACTTCATCAACTCCAAGAGCTTTCAAAAGCCTTGGCACTGCAATACCTCCGGTTGAATTTACCGCATCAACCGCCACCTTATATCCCTTCCTGGCAATAGCCTTGGCATCTACCAAAGGATAGGCCAGTATTTTTTCAATATGCTTGTCTATCCAGCTATCATCCTTTGCATAGCTGCCAAGTTGATCAACTTCAGCAAAATCGAATGCTTTTTCTTCAATGAGCTTTAAAAGGTCCGCACCTTCTTCAGCTGATATGAACTCACCTTTTTCATTCAAAAGCTTGAGAGCGTTCCATTGTTTGGGGTTGTGGCTGGCCGTAAGAATAATGCCACCACCAGCTTCTAACTCGGGCACAGCAACCTCAACAGTAGGGGTGGTTGACAGACCCAAGTCTATAACGTCTATTCCCATACCCATAAGGGTGCCTGTGACTAAATGGCTTACCATTTCGCCAGAAATTCTGGCATCACGGCCAATAACCACTTTCTTGTTTTTACCTGATTGAACCAAAACGGTTCCATAGGCTGAAACAAAATTTACAATGTCAACAGGAGTGAGGCCTTTTTCAGGAGCACCTCCAATAGTTCCTCTAACTCCAGATATAGACGCAATCAGTGTCAATTGAGTGAAATTTGATTCGAGCCTGCGAATTTAGTACGCCTGAAATTCACAAAGTCACTCACAAAGCAAATTAAGCTGGGCATTTGATGCCAGCGATTCTCCACTACTTTTGACTTTAACTTCAATACATGTATGGCAGTTTTGCCAGGAGCATTTAGATGGTAGTGTTAGCTGAGTTGAATTCATTTTATCCTGATTGGAATTTTGAATGGTTTACACTTATTAATTCCCAATGGTCAGGCGGCTTTCTTGACTGGCTGTTGCCATTGCTTAGAAATAAATATTTCTGGATTCCCCTGTACTTGTTTATTGCTTCATTTCTCTTGTTGAATTATGGCAGGAGGGGATTTTGGGCTATTGTTTTCTGTGCTATCACCTTTGCCCTGAGCAATACTATAAGCGCTGAAATAATGAAACCTGCCTTTAAGCAGGACAGACCATGTCAAACAGAAGCACTTAAGGGACAAATAGTGGTAAGGGTAAACTGTGGGCCGGGTAAGAGTTTTCCTTCAGCTCATGCCACCAATCATATGGCGATGGCTGTGTTTTTGGGATTGATATTCTGGAGAAAGGGCAGAGGGGCAATGGCTTTGCTGGTAATATGGGCTCTTAGCATTGGTTATGCCCAGATTTATGTGGGGGTACATTATCCTGTTGATGTTTTGGTAGGTTTCCTTTTGGGAGCAGTATCAGGCCTATTGGTGGCAGCGGTATACAACAAACTCATTCGGCTTTGACGACTTACTGTCAAAGGGTAATTTCGAGCACAAATTGTGATCCATGGAAAATCAATTCATACTTACCGAAGTAATTATTGAAGATAAAATAGCCATTATTCGCCTGAACCGGCCAAAAGAGCTCAATGCTCTGAATTTGGAGCTTATGACCCAGCTCAAAGAGAGCCTGGTAGCACTTGAAGCCAATGACGATGTAAGGGCCATTATTATTACTGGCAGTGCTCGTGTTTTTGCTGCAGGAGCTGACATCAAGCAAATGGCTGGCAAAGGAGCTATAGATATGTTGAAGGTGGACCAATTCACTACCTGGGATACTATTAGAAGGGTGAAAAAGCCAATTATTGCTGCGGTATCGGGTTATGCTCTTGGTGGGGCCTGTGAATTGGTGATGCTGTGTGATATGATAGTGGCTTCAGAAACTGCTCAGTTTGGACAACCTGAAATTAAGATTGGTGTAATGCCTGGAGCCGGAGGTACTCAGCGCCTATTAAGAGCTGTGGGTAAGGCCAGAGCCATGGAAATGGCAATGACAGGAAGATTTATTTCTGCCACTGAAGCCTATGACTACGGTTTGATTAATAAGATTGTGCCGGTTGAACTCTACTTGGAAGAAGCGAAAAAGCTGGCCGGAACAATTGCCTCCATGTCGCCAATTGCTATTCAGTCAATCAAGGAGAGTATAAACCAGGGTGCTGAGAGTTTCTTACAAGAAGGACTACGATTTGAAAGAAAGAATTTCTATATGCTCTTTGCCACTGAAGACCAGAAAGAAGGAATGAATGCCTTTATTGAGAAAAGAAAACCGAACTTTAAGGGGCAATAAATAATTTTGTTTAATCATAAAGTTAGTGGCATGCGAATAAAACAACCAGTGATGCTTATTGGTGTTTTCATCTTGTGCTTTGCAAGAGTAGAGGCTCAGGAAGGACTGGACTTAAATCCAAATCCTAAGTCAGATTCCATCAGGTTGATGGTGTTTACAGATCCTTATTGGGCAGTCTTCAGCCTGAATGACAATAAGCTTCACCGACAGAAAACATGGATTACCTTAAAAAAAGGTATTTACCCTATTCACATAAGAGCAAGGTACCATGAACCCTTGTTTGATACTCTCGATTTAAATGTAGATAAGAATGTGATTGGGTTTGACTACAAACTTAAAATGTTGCCAGAGGCACGGATATTGACGAGCAGAATGCTGCTCTCATCAATTCCTATTTATCTATCCGCGTCAATTGGATTCAGGCAGGCACTTTGGCTATCAGCCGAAACGTTGGAATTAGAGGAGATGGCATTGCAGCTGGAAACGAGTGCTAATATTGAAGGTTTGGAAGAGCAATTTGCGAGCAGGCAAAGAGCCTTCAAGGCAAATAGGGCCGTTCTTGGCGTGTCAGGAATGATTTTTGCTGTTTCGGCGGTAAATATAGTTTTGTTGAGACAAACCCGGAGGGCACTTAGAGAAGATGTTTACAGGAAGGACAAAATAGGATATTTTCAGGCGAAACCTTTTTATGACTATAACACAGGCTCATGCGGTACATCATTGGTTTATTCATTCTAGCAGCTATTGTTTCCGGGTGCTATCCGGTCCCAGACTATGACTCCGGGCGCAATCCTTTCCTGGAAGATTTTGATGGCTCGTATATTGATGATATAAGAGCTGTTAGAGACTTTGACGGCAGTGGGGACCTGCATTATGATGTCTATTTTCGGCTGGACAATGAATATATTCCTTACGATGCCTTGAGGGTGGAAGTACATGTTGATGAACGCCCGGATGATCATTTTTTCGTTGAGATATTTAGTGAAGAGGATAAAATGAGTGAATTGTCCTTTACTGACTACAAAGTAGTAGATGGCGACACTTATACCTATCGATTCAACCTGGGGTACAAAAAGCAAATTTCAAGGCCAAGCAATGAGCCATTTATACTTAAAATAGAGCCTTAGGGAATTCATAAAGAATGCCGGGGAAATATTTCACAGGTACCAATAATCAAAGTACTTTTGCAGTTGATAAAAATTATTACCTAGTATTTTGTATTCAGTAGAGGAAATTCAGGATATAATCAAACAGGCCGGTTTAAAAGCTACCCAACAACGGATTATACTGTTTAAGATGCTCACAGCCTCTGCTAAACATCCCACCGTTGACTGGTTGTATGATCAGGTAAAAAAGGATTATCCATCTATGTCTTTGGCCACAGTTTATAAGACCATGGAATCTTTTGTTGAAGCGGGAATAGTGAAGAAAGTGAAGTCAGAAGATGGAAAGAATCGCTACGATGGCAATACTGAGAAGCACAATCATATTTACTGTGAACAAACAGGGCGCATTTTCGATTTTAAGGATAGTACCCTGCAAGAGGTGGTAGAAGCCTATTTGCAGGAAAAGAAAGTTGAGAATTTCGAAATCAATGATATTCAGGTTCAAATTAGCGGCCGGATGCTAAACCCTGACAAACCAGTTCATTACAAAACTTAAAGCATAAACGAAATGACACTAGTAGGAAGAAAAGCCCCATCATTTAAAGCGGGTGCTGTTGTTAACGGTCGGGAGATCGTTGAAGACTTTTCACTTGATCAATATTTAGGCAAGAAGCATGTGGTATTCTTCTTTTACCCAAAGGATTTCACTTTTGTGTGCCCAACTGAACTGCACGCTTTTCAGGAAAAGCTTGCTGAATTTGAGAAACGCGGCTGCGCAGTGGTAGCATGCTCAACTGATACTGAAGAGAGCCATTGGGGGTGGTTAAATGTACCTAAAGGCAATGGTGGTATTCAGGGAGTTACCTACCCACTTGTAGCTGATACTACCAAAACCATCTCAACCAACTATGGTGTGCTTTTTGGCGACTATGATGTTGACGAGAATGGCGATTTGATGGCTACCGGCCCAATGATTGCCTTCAGAGGATTGTTTCTAATTGACAAAGAAGGAACTGTTCAGCATCAATTGGTAAACAATCTGCCCTTGGGTAGAAACGTTGATGAAGCCCTTAGAATGGTTGACGCACTTCAATTTGTAGAAGAGAATGGTGAGGTATGTCCGGCCAACTGGAACCAGGGTAAAGACGGCATGAAAGCGACTCACGACGGTGTAGCTGATTATCTGGCTACTCACTAGAAAGAAAATTCAATTACAGTTGAGAACCTCAAGGGCGATGGCCTTTGAGGTTTTTTTATGCTACATTTCGCCAATATGGCCAGGAAGAATACTCAAAAGGAATCTCTTATAGCCTTTGGCTTTGCAGTGTTTCTGGTGCTTGTAATTGACCTTCTGACCAATGAAATTGGAAGCGGGGCTAAGCATGCTGACTTTAGGAACTATATGGAGCTCTTCAACGAAGGCTTTGGTTCAACCAATCTTCAGGCGCCCTATGCGTACAGATACTTATACGCTTTTATGGCAAAAGGCTTATCAGCCATTGTTGGTGGAAACGCCTTTTTATGGCTTGCCAGGATCGCACTCGCATCCTTTCTGTTTTCACTGTTCTTAATAATAAAAGAACTTAAGGGCACCTTATTGCATGCCTTGGTGGCAATGGTGATTATTGGTTTTTCCTTTTGCAATGTCAAGTTTTTGTTGTTTGACCCCACCAGGCCCGATGCCCTTGGTTTTCTGTTTGTGGCTCTGGCTTATCTGGCACATTTAAGAAAGAATTTTTGGTGGCTGGTAATACTCACCATTATTGGGTTGCAGATCAGAGAGTTTGTAATCATCCCTTTTTTGGTGAATGCATTTTCAAGAAATATCAAAGGCCGGCTATGGCCTAAGGAAATTACGGGATGGGCAATAGTAATTGCGGCTGTTCTACTTCCCAGGATGCTCATTGACACCACTGCTGACCTGCAATTTGTAACCTTTGACGCATCTGCACCAGGTAAGTTTCTCAATAGGGTGCTACTTAACTGGAAGCGACATATCAATGTGCTTTTTGTGCTTTTGGCCTATTATCTTCCCTTACTGATGTTTTGGGCGGGGGGAGCCCGAATGAGTTTTGGTGGGAGAAAAAGGGAAGTTATCCTGTTTGCAGCCATAGTGTTGTTGCTTACGCTTCTGGGAGGCACAGACCTGGCCCGTTTCATGGCCTATTCATTTATTCCTTTGATGGTCATCTTTTCGGTGGAGGATTTTAACCCGAGTTGGTTGCTAACACTTTTGGTGATAGTCTCAGTATTCTATTTCAATCGTATCTGGCTATCAATTCCTTTTGAAGATAAGGAAGCCTATCTTGACTTTTATGGAGGAGTAAGCGACCGGGTAAATGAGAAAACCGCATACCGTTTTTTTGAGGCGATTCTTTTTGTTGGTTTAGCCTTGGTTTCCAGAATTTTACTCAAAAAAAACCCGGCTCGAGGCCGGGGGTAGTGATGCGCGGGGGCATCATATTATAGTAGTTGGTTTGCAGGATTCCGGATTACCGGAATTAAGTAGGCAATTTGGTAACTTGCAGGTCGTGGTAATCTTGTGTGGTTAAGATGTTATGTACAACAAAAGGGTTGCAACTACAGTTCAGTCACTCAACTCATACAGATAGACCTCGTCAAATTTTTTGCTGTGGATTTGGTAAGAAAAAGTCATTCTTGGTTTTGTAATGTCCATTTTTACCAAAGGAATGAAGTCCGTGGAGTTTCTGATTTCTGCATGGAGTGAGGCGCCCATTTTAGCTTTGTTAAGAATCAAGTATCGAATCTTATTGGCCTCACAATATGCCCATAACTCTTTAGAGCCTTTGTTGAGGTCAGGGCCTGGAAAGTTTTCAGCAAACCATGGATCAGCATGTCTTAACCAGGCACGTTTGGTGCCATAACCAATGAGCCCTGGAATGTCCTGCCAGGTATAGTCATAAAAGCTGCTAAAGATTTGACTTCTTGTCACCGCAGGGTTTTGTTCTTTCAAAACGGTTTTGATGCGATCATTAATTCTTGAGTTTTGTCGGTGCACTGAAATGGTCAGGATGTTTTCTATTATCAGGAAGTGCAAAAGCCCAATCAAGATAACAAGCCGCAGATGTTTGAACCGCTCAAAATCAAATTTTTTGAATAGATGGGCAAATACCAACACTATAAACAGGCCAATGGGGGCGTACATTCTTACACTACCACCTAAGGCTGATAAAGAAATATAGACTATGAGCAATAAGGCGGTCTTCCATATCCACGATTCACTACGGTAATATTTCACCAGGGCAAGGGCAGGTACAATTATGTAAAGTGTATTTGATAGCAGAATGTTCAGGTAAGTCAACCAGAATTGTCCGGGGTTATGCGCCATGATTCCAAAAATTGATTTGGGTAATTCTATGAGGGCGGCATCGTCAATTTCAGACCGGTAGAAGGTTTTAAAAACGTTGTAAAGCTGGTCATTATCAAAAGGGCTGCCGGTTGCGGTCAGTGAAATAAAGACCTGAGGACTCATACCCAAAAGCATCATTAGAGCGGCTTTGCCCTTTAGTTTCCATGAGGCACCTGAAGTGAAAATAAACAGCACCAGAAAAAGAATGGCCAGCAAAAGCCCATGATAGCGCGTCGCGGCCATTAGGCCCAGCAGCAAGCCACTCAGCCAAAACTTCTCCTCAACGAGTAATGCCCAAATGGCCATTATAAATAGCGCTACGAGCAAGCTGTCTTGCATTGGTGAAACGAAAACTGCAATAAAGCCAGGAAGAATAGCCAAAACTGATGTTGCCAATAGTGCAATAGCCCTATGGCTGAGTAGTTTGTGGAGCACCTGATAACTTAGACCAAGACTTAGGCCATAGAGTAGGTTTGACAGTATAAGACCGGTAATATGCCAATTGTCAGGTCCTGCCAGTTTTACCAGCATTACGGGGAGGGCTGGGTAGAATCCGTTATGATAGGTAGACAGATTGTTCCACTCAAGCCTCATGGCAAAGTACCGCAATGCACCTACATCCACGCTTACCAAATGCCAATCAATCATGAAGCCATACAAAAGCATCAGCGCACAACCACCCAAGAAAATGGCTCTTGATATAGCCCACTCAGATCGCAGCATCGCCAACTTTTATGAGGTGAATACGATCTGTCTCTTTGCTTAGAATTTCATAGTAAGTGCTTATAGAATAGCGCAGCCTAGATCGGGATGATATGGATTTGAGGCCTGGTGTGTTTTGCCATTCCCTGAGTAGTTGTTCATCTATTAATCCTTCCCTGATTACAAGAAACTGTATTTCATTGGTTTGGCAGTAATCAAGCATTTCAGGGCCTGGCAGGGTGAGGAGCGGTGCCGGGTAATGGGTATTGTAAGCTTCATTTTTATATCGATACCAATTGTTTGTCCTTACTCTGCCTATTGTTCCGGGTATACCAGTGT
>Ga0213833_1001644_pt1 | contig 15648 bp, 12 predicted proteins | sample SWATP21_FD_160575 | JGI IMG/M metagenome (GOLD analysis project Ga0213833, IMG submission 160575) | Coastal seawater microbial communities from Marineland, Florida, United States - SWA TP2 #1 | ecosystem: Environmental > Aquatic > Marine > Coastal | place: USA: Florida | collected 2016-08-14
TGGGGTGGTGGGCTGTGGGGTGGTGGGTTGTGGGGTGCGTGTTCGACAGTGGCGTTCCACTTGCGTTGTGTTGTTGCATGTATTTGCTTGTGCTTTTCCTTTTCCTTGTTCCTTTTGCTTTTGGTTCACGCCCCAATCGTTGTCTTTTTTTGTTGTTGTTGTTGTTTCTTTCTCTGTCTTTCCAGGTGGCCGACGGTGCAACGGTCGCCATTTTAAGCGTCGCCACGGGGAGCGGCTTGGCCAACGCGGAAGCCGGCATCGAGACCGGCTTCCAGGTGCAAGCGAAGGACATCAAGGGCAACCTTCGGACGGTGGGCACGGACTCGGTTGTGGCTGTGCTGCGCCACCGTGACATGGACGTCACCCTGTCCACCACCGGTGTGTACGACACCCGCGGCCTGTACCGCTTCCGCTACACCGCCACCGTCGCGGGTGCGTACGACATTGACGTCACGATCAACGGCGCCCACGTGGAGGCCAGCCCGTTCACCCTGGACGTGCGGCCGACGGTTCCCTTCGGCCCCCTGTTCCACGCCGTCGGCACGGCGGACGCGTCCACCAACGCCTCGTCGTCGTTCGTCGTCACGTCCAAGGACCGCTTCAACAACACGCTGCGTGGCGGTGGCAACCGACTTGTGGCGCGCCTCACCGGACCCGGCGTTGTGTCCGCGGACCCAGCCATCTACCGTGCCACTGTGGCAGACCACAGCGACGGCACGTACACCGCGTCGTACTACGCTCCACGATCCGGCGACTACTCCATCGACGTCCGCTTTGCGGACGGCAACGAAACGGGGCTGCTGGGCGAGTACTTCCCCAACCAGTGGATGCTGGATGTGCCTGCCCACGTGCGTGTGGACGCGGTGATTGACTTCACGTGGCCTCGCGACGCGAACCTGGTGACAGACGGGTGGGGCACCATCTACAACAGCGTGCGGTGGACCGGCTTCGTGGAGGTCCCCGTCTCGGAGTACGTCACATTCCATGTGGACGCAGACGACGGGGCGCGCCTCATTGTCGAGCGAGAGCGGCTCGTCGATGGATTGGACGGCCCGCCCGGCAGTCGCAGTGGCCAGCTGTCGTTCCAAGCGCAGGCGGGGCTGCTGTACGAAGTGACGTTGGAGTACCGGCAGCTCACCTCCCAGGCCAAGGTGCGCCTGCAGTGGGAGTCGCCGTCGATGCCGCTGGAGGTGGTGCCGACCAGATACCTCTTCCCGCGGGGCATCCCCATCCGAGACAGCCCCTTCGCCATGGTTGCCGTGTGAACAAACACAACACGAGCGACAACCAGCGACGCGGTGCAGTTGGCGGGCTGGAACTGGTCATGTTTGGATGACACACACGCGGAGGTACGCTGACCCGGTGCCACGGTTGGATTGGATGGTGTCGCTGTGCAGAGGGTAGTGTGCCGTTGTGGCGCGGTGCATATGTCGGGGGTTGGGGTGTTAGGATTGGCTTTGTGCGCTTTCACAACACACAGTTTACGTTGGATCAGGAGTTATTGTTCCATGTGCCTAGTGTTCGTTCGTTTGGAAGGGGCAACTTCTCACAACCGCGCCCGCCCGCTAGGTTCGCAATCACGCCTCAGCATGAAAGGGGTAGAACGGGTGCTCCGTCATGTTGCTGAAGCCACACGCGCGTCCCCTGGCGTTCTCAAAGCCGGCCAACACCTCCATGTCAGCCTCCGTGAGTTCGAAGTCGAACAGCTGGTTGTTGGAACGGATGCGGCCAGCGTTGGTGCTCTTGGGGATGGTGATGATGCCGCGCTGGATGGGGTACCGCAGGATGACTTGGCCTGGCGTCTTGCCGAGACGCTCCGCAATCGCTACGACCTTCTCCTGCTCATACAGCCTGTGGTACACGCAGCAGCAAACATGTCTTGGATGAGCGACCACGCCACCAGGTTGCATTGCGGGCCCAAAAATACTAAAGCAGGGTTGATCACACCACACTCACTTTGGCTCATCTGCCTTGGCCCATGGACGATCGGTGGAACCAAGTGGGCTGTAGCCCGTAACCACAATGCCCTTGGACTTGGCAAACTCAATGAGCTTGGTGTTGTTGCAGAACGGGTGCACCTCGATCTGAAGCACGGCCGGCTTGATGCGTGCCATGCCCAGCACAGTCTCGATCTGCGAGATGTTGAAGTTGGACAGGCCGATGGAGCGCACCAGACCAGCGTCCACGAGCTCCTCCATAGCAGACCACGTCTCCGTGAAGGGTGTGGTGTCGAACGCTGCGTCGCACAAATTCCCGACCACGCAGCCAGCCAACGCAGCAGCACACCAAGGTGAGGCTCGAGTGCGCATCGCTCCCCGAGCTGGCGCAACCTACATCCGTCCTCCTTGTTGGATGGGAAGGGCCAGTGAATGAGGTACAGGTCAAGGTACTCAAGACCCAAGTCCTTCAAGGTTTTCTCGCAGGCGGGACGTACTTTGGCCTGTTGAACAAGCAAAGAATGCCAAAACAACATCAGCCGCAACCCCACAAGAAACTTGGAATGCCCAACAAGCTCACTCCCCGCATCCGCCACATTGTGCACGCAAGCGCAGCACTGGTGGTGGCTGTGTCGCTGTACCTTGGCGTGCTCCGAGTTCCACAGCTTCGAAGTCACAAACACATCGCCCCGTGGGACCTTGCCTTCATCATCGCCCAAGCACTTGGCGAAGGCACCACCGATCTCAGTCTCGTTGCCGTAGATGGCGGCGCAATCGATGTGGCGGTAGCCTGCTTCGATGGCAGTGGTTACGGCTGCGGCGACCTCTCCCTGTCAAAGCGCGCGTGGAGAAAGTGTGATTTTGCGACAAGGTGTGTGTGTTCGGGAGACCACCCCACACACGTACAGGCTTGGACTTCCAAGTGCCCAGACCCACTTGAGGCATCTTGAAGCCGGTGTTCAGCTCCAACGACGGAACAGAAGAAGAGCTCGTCTTTGACTCATCAGAGGCCATGGTGACGGAGGGGAGGCAAGCAAACAGGCACGAAACACACACGGAACGAATGGGATGGTCGGTGCGGAATCTCAGCACCGCAACAAAACAATCGGCTGTTTTACTTCACCACGGATGGACTACCAAGCTTGCGACCTGCCTGTTCCATGTTCCATGTTCCATTGTTCCCAACTCGAGATCTACACTGCACTGGAGCGGCGAGACGTGTTCACTGGAGATCGAGGCTGACTGGAACTACGACTGCGGCCACGGCTGTGGGATGGAGACGAGGAACGATGCTGCAAGGAGTCGCCCAAGACGTTGTTCCACACGATGAAACGAACACCCCAAACGATACCCGTGAGCGACGCCAATACTGCTGCACACACCCACACACCCACACACCCACACCCACACACCCACACAAACACCAACCCAACATACACGAATGCGAATGCGGCGTTGCTTGGATTCAAGGCTCACAGTGCCGCCGTCTCGAGGGCTGTGGCTGCTTGACAGGCGCTCCCACACATTCGGCACACTCTTCCGACGTCCGTGCGGCGACGAGGCAAACGCGTTCGCTTGAGCCGCCGTCATCGCCGCCGACGTGTCCACGGCAGGCACTTGGCGCGGTGACCCACGCGGTGACCCACGCTCTTCCCCGCCGGCGCTCGTGGCAGCACCACTGACTTGGCCATCGCCGCGACGCGCGGACGGCGAAGACGAAGACCCTCTCGCCACCCCTCGCTGCTCTGCTGCTTTGCGCAGCACTTGCCAAATGCGCACGCGGCGAGCCGCCTCCCTGTCTTCCTCCAGCGCCGCAGCAGCCGCCGCCGTGCCCAGCGGCTGAGGCATCGCCACGTTCGTCCGCACACCCGTGGGGCCCAGGGTTCGCTGCCATGCCTGGCGCTTCTTCCGCCGCCGTGGGTGGTCACGACTCGGGAGGTAGTGAAGCCGGCCGACGGCTGGCGCAGTGTGCGTCCCGAACGACGCGTCAAACCTCAGGTTGCGCGCCGGTGCACGCCCGCGTGATCGGGCGGGCGATCGAGAGGAGTGTGTGCGGCGGGCACGGTACCCGGAAGGGGGTGACGCAGAGCCACCACCACCACGGTAGGGTGGTGATCGTTCCGAGGCGCGCAATGGGGTGACTTCCACGAAACCACTGTCGTTCACGACCCTTGCGACGGGGCTTTGCCCATACCCTGAGCTCGGCACGCTGTGGGGATCAGGTGGGTGGTACCGAGGAGCTGTGCCATGGAAGCGACCACCACCACCACCACCACTAGTGCCAGCACTAGCACCACCACTCCTGGCGCGCGATTGCCTAACCGGAGTGTGGAAGTCAGCCTGGGTAGTGTGCGCCACCATGGGTGACGCATGCAGGGGCCGAGCACCAGCGGCACGACGGTGTGAAGAAGCATCACCACTGCTCCTGCGCCGGCGACGGCGACGAGTCATACCGTTGTGGTGGTCACCCCCACCACCACCCACGCCCATGGCCACGCTGGCACCGCCGTGCCCTGCATCCGCGTCTGCCGGCGCGCCATGCGGTGCTTCGCCACGCAAACTGGACATCCAGCCGACGCCCGAGAACTTGGTCATGGGGTTGGACTCCTCCAACAGCGCCGGGTCCACCGACGACGACAGCGAAGACGCAGCGGATGGACGGCGGCGCCGGCGAGGTTGTTTTGTTGTGCCGGTGCGTTGACGTGATGTGGAGGAGGATCTGGCTTGGCTTCGGTCGTCGTCGTGGTGGTGCGTCGAGGACACACTCGTGGCGCTGGAGCGTTCACTCCGCCGCCGACGTCGACGTGACCGCGAGCGTGGGTGTGAACGTGGCGGTGACGCCGGTGCTCCGTTGGAAGCACGAGGCTGCATCCTCTGCTGGCCCCGACTCTGACTCTGACTCTGACTCTGACTCTGCCTCAGACTCAGCGTCTGACCCTGGCTCCGCGCCCGAGAACGAGAACGAGAACGTTCGCGTTCACGTTGCGATGTGCTGGCTACATGCGCTCCAGCGGGTGACCATGCAGGCATGGGTCTGCTAGTGCGGGTGCTGGACCCCCCTCGGCGTGCTGCACCCTTGCCGCTTGTTGAAGACACAGAACTGCCGCGACGGGAGGTGCTGCGTGAAGTGCGGGAAGCACGGGAGGTGCGGCGCTGGCGTCCACGTCGATGGCGTGTCGGTGCTGCGTCTTGTTGGGATTGCTGTGGTCGGGTGCCGTCTGCAGTGTCGTGTGGGTGCGGCTGCTTCGAGGGGGGCGCGGAGCGGGTGAGTGGGCGGCTACGGGAGTCGACGTTGGCATTGACGTTGGCGTTGACGTTGGCGTTGGCGTTGGCGTTGGCGTTGGCATGGGCGTTGGTGTTGGCGGTGGTGGTGTCAGCATTGGGCTTGGTGGGGGCGGTGCTGGGATCATGAGCAGGGCCAGCGCGGGTGGCTCGGACGCGCTGGAGCTCTTGTGCGAGCTGCTGCAGGCGCGACATCAACACCTTGGTTTGGTGCTCATGCACCTGTTGCCGCCGCGCCACTTCTGCCCGCACTTGCTCCATGACTTGATCGTGCACCCTGGAATGGGACGGGGCATCACCAGAACACGCAGCAGCAGTCAGCACCACGTCGTGAAACTTTGCCCCAACGAAACGCCATGCACACGTTGACAGCCCACCCCACACAACAGAAAGAAAAAGAAAAAGAACACCACCCAAACCGCCCAATCACAACAACAAGCATGGGTGACGCTACGGCGTGGCCGGTGGAAGTAAGGTGAGCGCACAGTGCCACGCACAGCGAAGAAGCTTTCAAACGCCTGCACTCCAACGCCAAGGCCAACATTTGCTTGAACACTGGCTCCGGGTTTCCACCTTGCGCTTCAGCCACAGCTCTGGTGAGTCGAGGCGAAAACGGGTAACTGGGTTCGCCGGTACCGCGTTCCGCCTTGGCCTGCATAATCCAGAAACAACACGTACCGAACCGACACACAGACACATCAAGCACACAACGGTGCGTTTGCTTGGCCACTCCATTCAAGCACCCACTTCCACCGTCGAGCGACACACCTGCCATGCATCGGCAGCACTCGCTGCTACAAGCAACGCCATGCCATTTCGGCCGAGCGGTGACAATTCCTCCTCCTCGTCACCCACACCATCGCTTGTTGTCGACAATGCAGCACCTGTTGACGCCATTGAAGGATGGGGATGCACAAGGCCGGTTGTGAACGCAGGTGACATCGGCACGGGTGCCACGGCTGTTGGAAGGGGTAGCTGCGACCGTGGTGTGTCATCAACACTTGGAATGGAGACATCCATACCACGCTGCAACAACACGCACAAGGGGAGGTCGAACCGCATGGCGATGGCGATACAACCACGTTAGCAATCAACGACACCACAACAACATACCCCTTCACATCTGACCCCAACACCCGCACAGACGCACACGATGAGATCCATTTTGTGACGCATGTTCGGCAGCAGCTTGCTGTGACTGGTCGAGTTGTGGATGCTCTTGCCGCTGGTGTTGTTGTTGGTGTTGTTGCTGGTGTTGTTGCTGTCGTCGTGCTTCGTCATGCGCACGCAGCAAGTCGACAGTGTGCATCGCGTCCACAACACCAGAGGCAACAGCGTTGGCCACAGTGTCCACCAAACTGTGTGAGTGCGAGCGAGCAGCCGCTGGCGACGACGGTGTGGCGTCTCGGTTTCGTTCCGGAGATGCGCCCGCCAACGCGGCTTGCACACTCTCCCCCACACGACGGCACATCTCCTCCTCCATTTCATCTGTTGCCTGTGGGGAGGGTGATGTGGGGTGGTTGGGTTGAGGCTGTTGCTGCTGTTCTGGGGCGTGGTTCACAGCACGTAACTCCGCGTTATCATGGGCACCTGTGTTGGAATTGGTGCCAATATCTGCACTGACGTCATCACCAACGCTAGTGTCCACCGGTGCACCAACAGCCGCACCTGCACCCGTGCTTGTAGCACCAGCATCAGCATCAGCACAAACATCAACATCAGCATCAGCATCAGCATCAGCGTTAGCATCAGCATCAGCAACAGCATCAGCATCAATATCAGCATCGGCAATAATATCAGCATCGGCTGCGCCGATATCAACATCTGTAGCTGTGCCACTGCTGGCAGCACCAACTACCTCCTTGTCCAGTGTGTCTCCATCACCCGCACCAGTCTCGACCACATCAACTCCTGGGTTCACCATGGCACTGCCATCGTCATGTGCTTCATCCGACGCATCAGCACGAGCACCCGCCTCAATCGGGGCAGAAGCAGTACCGACACTCATGAAACCGCCGCTGGGATTGCATGCTTCACCACCACTGTCGCCACGAGGAGCGTCCAAACCACCATCCACCCCACCGCCACTCCCACCCTCCACGCACCCGCTAACTTGACCACCTTCGTGAGGCCTGGTCGATGAGGGTGCGCCCTCAGGCTGGGTAACTTCACTGCCGTCAGCATCAGCATTGGCGTTGGAAGGACTCGCCTCCGTAGTTTCACATGCACCCTCCACTGTGCCACGCTGTTGGCCGTTGAGCCCTTCATCCACATGCGTCTGGGTGACCGTGCTGATTGCAACCTGTGTACCCACAGCTTCCACCGGTGGGTCTTCACGTTCCGTAGTCTCGGCGCTGACTACTGGATCTGTGGGTGGCTCGGTGGTGGTGGAATCGGCGTTCACAACCGGTGGAGTACCGACGTCAGCGACGTCATCGACGGATTCACTGGCGTTGTCATGCACCACAGCAGGTGCGTCCTCATTGCCTTGCGTGCGCTCTGACCTTGACTCGATTCCCGCAGCCAGCACGCCGCCATCATCAGCACCAGCACCAGCGCCAGCACCGGCGGCGATGGCATCATCAACATCAACAGCATCAGCAGCATCAATGGTTTCAGCAGCATCAACGGTGTCAGCAACGCCACCGTCGGCACTGGCGGTGGTATCATCGACGGCGTCAGTAGCATGACTGTCATCAACGTCATCCGCACCAGCAGCCGGAGCAACATCACTCGCATCAATGCTGACGTGGGTGGCGGCATCGGTCACTTCCCCACCGGCAACATCACCAACGTCAGTGGCGGCAGCAGAAGTGCCAACACTTCCAACACTGCCAACACCATCGACAGCAGTGACAGGAGCGTCAGTGCCACGGGTAGCTCCAGTGATATCCTTAGCCTCGTCAACCTCAGCCTCATCAACAGCACCAACACAAGCCAGAGCACCAACGTCACCAACATCATCAGCGCCAGTATCATCATCGCCAGCAGCGGCGCCAGCATGAGCACCAGCACCAGCGCCAACATCCGTGTCACCATCAGCCAGAGCACCAGCGACCTGCGAGGCAACGCCAGCATTGGCATGAGCATCGACGCCAGAATCAGCACCAGCATCAACGCCGGCATCAGCATCAGCATCCTGATCATCGACGCCAGCGTTGGTCTGAACACCAGCCTGAGCATCAGCTTCAGCGGCAACGCCACCATCAGCATCAGCGCCAGTGTCAGCGCCAGCATCATCAGCGGAAGCGTCAGTGACAGCATCAGCGGCAGCATCATCAGCGGAAGCGTCAGTGTCAGCATCAGCGGCAGCATCATCATCAGCGGCAGCGTCAGCGTCAGCGTCAGCATCAGCATCAGCATCAGCGTCAGCGGCAGCATCATCAGCGGCAGCATCATCAGCGTCAGCATCAACAGCGTCAGCGTCAGCGTCAGCGGCAGCGGCAGCATCATCAGCGGCAGCATCATCCGCGTCAGCATCAGCATCAGCATCAACGTCAGCGTCAGCGTCAGCGGCAGCATCAACGTCAGCGGCAGCATCAGTGTCAGCGGCAACATCATCAGCGGCAGCGTCAGCGTCAGCGTCAGCGCCAGTCTCACCGCCAGTCTCAACTTCAACGTCAGCATTAGCATCACCATCGGCACCAGAACGAGCATCACCATCACCATCAGCTACTTCAGCGCCACCACCAACGTCACCACCAGCACCAATAGGTGTGACAGCATCCGCACCGACATCGCTGGTGTTGACGCCACCACCATCGGAAGAACCGGTCGCTTCAGCTCCGCCAGCGCAGGCCGCAGCATCAGTACCAACACTAGCACCACGTTGTACGTCACACTCAGGGCTATCAGGGCTATCCACAGCTGACACACCGCCTTCAACCCCGGAATCTTGACGTAACGCGTCTTGGTTCTGGCTGCTGGCGGTGCGCTCATCCGGTGTGGGGTGAGTCTCGCCAACCGTGACGGCACTATCCTGTGATCCTTGTGGTGTTGCGAGGGGCGCCACACCAATGGCTGCGCCAGCAGCGGCGCCACCGGCGAGATCCGGCGTTCCTTCCGCAACAACGGCAGTATTCGGGGCAGCGTTGGACGGCACAGGCACAGGGGCGCTTGGTGTGGGGATTGTGGACGCCGCTGGCGGATCCACGGTGGCAGGTCTTGCGTTCCGAGACGCACCCGCTGCTGCGGCTTCTGCGGGTGCTGGTGCCTCCTTGGGTTTGCCCCGACGCGAGCCCTTGTTCTTCCGGCGCTTGCGTCGACCCATCGGTACGATCGGCGCAGCCTACGGAGTCGAGGGCGAGCACCCTATGCTCCACTACCGCACACAGCACTCGGTTGTGGTGTGTCAACTGGGTACCAACGGGGAAACACACGGTTGCACCACCAGCCGCCGCGCACACCCGTGCCGCAGCGAACCCAGCCCCCGTATGCTGTGACTTGTCTTCCGCGTCAGTGTGAGGACGCTACACAAGACACGGTCACCGCTGCAGCTGTGGTTCCCGCCGCAAGGAAGCCCTACGGTCTGTGTGTGTGCAGTTGGGCCCTATCTGCTGCCCCGAATGATGAATATACATACATGTGTGTTATATCACGCCCGCGCGAGCATGCTGCAGCACGTGGCAGCTGGGCGTGTTGTTGCAGTCGTTGCTTCGTGCTCCCACCGCTGACCAGCGCTTTCGCACCGCACATACTGTTTGACCCCACCAACGTGACGGTTGTTTGAGTAGCAATGGCTCTCGAAGTTCTGTGGCGCGGTGGGCCTTTCACACCACTGACGGACGAGCCGCCAGTGTACCCACACGGCATGCTCACGCACCACGTCCTCTTCAAGGGTGCTCAGGCTGGAAGTGTTGTCGGGCTCGCGTTTGGGATCCCGTACGTGTACACAAGCTTGGGTAGACATGTTCATCGACTGTTGCGCTGCGCTGTGCGAGGGTGTGGCTGCAGGCTGAGCGCGCAGTGCGCCATGTGGTGAACGGACGGTGATGAACTCACCATGCGTCGCGGTTTGTGTTTGTTCGTTGTTGTTCTTGTATCGTTTGATGCAGGCTGTTCGTTGTTCGGCCTCGTTTGCGAGGTGGTCGCACCCTCATTCGTTCTGTTGCTCGCTTCACGGCCCTGTCTGTGGTCCGTCTGTTGTGGTGGGATTCCTTGTTTGCTTGCTGCTCGCTGACAGTGCTGCCTCCTGCCGTGCACTCGCAGACCGGATTCACTGGTGCCGGCGCCGCCCTTCTCTCATACAAGTACACCACCTTTGCGGACGTGGATGACATGGTGAAGGACAGAGCATTCCGTGTCAAGGTAGGGGTGCCTTGCCACTTGGTGGTGCGGTTCTGCCTTCCATGCCTCAGGCTCACCGTGTGTTCATCGATGGCTTCCAGTTCAACGAAAAGCAAAACCAAATCGACCGCTGGGCTGGTGCAGGTGCCATGATTGGCTTGGCTGCAGCGCGTGTGGGTGCGTGGGCTTTGAGTTTTGTGCTTTGTGCTTTGTGTTTTGTGCTTTGTGCTTGCGCCCCTGTGCTTCGTCCCCTGTGCTTCTTCTCACTTCGTCTTGTCATATTGCCGCCGCCTGTGTTGTTGTTGTATTGCCACCGCTTCCCTGTGTGTATTACCCAACCCTCCCTCCCTCCCTGTCCCTCCTCCACCATCAGCGTTCCCACAACTGGGTGTGTTCGGCGGACCCGCCGTGGGTCTAGGGCTGGGTCTGGCCGCCCTTGGTGCGTCCATGATGTCCTTGCCTGGAGACGCCGACCCCGAGGAGCATAGCAACGAAGGCGACTGGGTGAAGGGCGAGCGTCATCTGCATGGACAGCCCCAAGGTGCAGTGGTAGTACAGCCTGTGGCTCCAGTGGCGCCTGTGGCTGCACCAAAAACCGAGGCGGTGGCAGAGGTTGAGCCTGAGGAAGAGGAAGAGGAAGATGAAGACGACGAGTGAGGATGCTGAAGCCCCAGGTCCACTGTTGACAGCTGGTGTTGAAACGTGGATGCATGATGATGCATGATGGTCCCTTGTTGCGAAACTGGCACTGGCGCCTGCTTTGTCAGTCAGTGCCTTGCCAGTCAGTGCCTTGTGTGTCAGTCAGTCAGTCAGTCAGTCAGTCAGTCAGTCAGTGCCTGGTACTTGATGTGTAGTGTACGTGCTCTTGAGGGAGTGGAATTGCATGTGCCTGGGTAGCGTGTGTCGACGATGCTGATGACCGTAATCAAGCTAAGTTTGTGTTGTCCACGCGGTGCACCACATGCCACCAGCCACACACCACCAGCCACGTGAGCGCTTTCGTTTGGCCTCTTCCGTGCGGGCAGCCACGCTGTGGACCTGCTGTCGACTGCTACGACCGTGACGTTGGAAACGTGTCGGACATGAACAAAGGAGAAGCTAATACATGGCACTTGCGCGTACGCGTGCATGCATGCAGGAAAAGCAGGTGACACGAGTGTGACATGCACATGCGCGAGTCTAAACGAAATAATGTTACCAACAGCAGCAAGCGATGCCTGCTGACGCCAAACACACACGGAGGGCTGCAACACACAACCCGCACAATCTGTTGGACGCCAACCACACAGCCTGTCGCTTTCTTTGCACCTTGTACGCACATATCACATGAAAACTGCACCCTCCCCCTTGGCCTCCTTGCCTCCCTGTCCCCTTGCCCCCTTGCCTCCCTGCCTCCCTGCCTCGCAGCCTGCCCTTGCTACCCAAACCGACGACTAGAGCTGGCGCGAGAGGAAGACCCCACCGCGTAGTCCAGGCTGTACGGCACACTGGACGACTTGTAGGAGCCGCTGGGAACGGCAGGTGCGGGCAGCACACCCCTGGAGTTCAGGCGTCGAGCAGACGCGGACGCGGGTCGAGGAGACGTGACAGGCGGCAAGCGCGGAGTCCCCGAGGACGAGGACGACACAGCGGAGCCTGTGGAGGCCCGACGGTTGCCCGCAGGACGTGCACGTGCGCGTGCACGTGGTGCTGCGGTTCCTGCGGCTGGCCCAGACGGTCTTGGGCGGGGTGAGGCCATGCGCGGTGTCGCGAACTCGCCGCTGGTGGCCATGAGGGACGGGGCACGCGGGGCGTGAGGGCGCGGGACGCTTGGGCCAAGGACCAAGCCCCGACTCTCCGCACCAGTCACGGCCTGCACACACATTGGGGTGGGGTGGGGAGGGGGGGTGGGCAGAGTCAAGTGGAGGGGCGGAGGTCGGAAGGTCAACGGGGAGAGAAGACAAGGACAATGCAGCAGGAACCATCAACAGGATGGATGTGGGGGGAGGAGAAAGAGGAAGAGGAAGAGGAAGAGGAAGAGGAAGAGGAAGAGGAAGAGGAAGAGGAAGAGGAAGAGGAAGAGGAAGAGGAAGAGGGAGGCAGGCGGCGATTGACAAGGGCATTCGGCAACGATCGCAGTGCGATGTGATGTGGAGAAGTGAGAGAGGTGGTGGTGGTGGTGGTCGTGGAGAGGATAAAGTGAGAGTGCAGTGACGGCGTGCGAAGAGTGTATGTGCATGTGCATACATGCGTGTGGGTTGTGGGTGTGCATGGGTGAGTGGTGGACATGAAAGAAAAAACGTCGCATGGAGGGGCGTTCAACACATGGGTGTGATGATGCGAGGAGAGAAAGCGAGAAGAACACGCGAGGAGGAGGCAAGAGGGATAGAAAGTTGCGGTGACGGCCCTTGTCACAGCCTTGTGCGAGACAGAGACGGCAACAGTCGCGGCGAGCTACGCACCAGTCCCGTCCCTTGCACAGACATGGCAGCAGCACCCGTGCGACGAGTTGCATCAACCGTTGACCGACCTGCACCCGCACCCGCACCCGCACCCGCACCCGCACCTGCACCACTCCCACCCACCCTTCGCCGGCTACCGGATCGACGGAAGGAGGAGCCGCTGTGGACACGGCCAGAAGACTTGCGCCCACCCATGTTCAGAGACACGGCGCTGCCGCTGGCGCTGAGTTCGGCAAACATTTGCCGGAGTGATCCACGCCCGTCGGGGCTGTCACGATCGTCACCGGTGCTCAACACACGTCGCCGACTGCCGCGCGAGCTCAACTTGGCAACGGTTGTTGGCGAGGGCGTGGAGGAAGAGGAAGAGCGCGCATGGAGGTTCTTGCGCGAACCACTGCCACTGCCACTGCCACTGTGGCGCAGGTTGCGGCGTGAACCACGGCCTGAGGCGGGACGACTTGCTGAGGAGGAGGAAGGTCGGCGCGGATGCTGTGGTTGCTGCTGCTGCCGCAACCCTTGCGGTGGCATGGAGTTGGGCGACCCCATGCTTTGCTTGGACGGGCTCTGCAACCGGGAAGACAAAGGTGGGATGTGACGCGGGGATGCCATGATGTTGCCACCGTTGCCGTTGCTGTTGCCGGTGTCGTTGTCGTTGGATATGTTGATGCGGCGGGTGGATTCCATGATGTTGGTGGTGTTGGCAATGCGTGCAAGCAAGTCGCGACGCGAGGCCATGTTAACTGGCAGCCCACCGCGGCCAGTTACAGAGCTCCGCCGCTGTAGGGGCAAGAATGGAGGGCGACAACCACGACGCACAGCAACAACAAACAAACAACAACAACAACAACAACAACAACAACAACAACACGGCAACACAACACCCAAGCATACACACGTCACAGTGAGAATTGGAGACTTGCCGACGCACACCACGCGAGCATGTCACAAACATAAAACCAGCGCGAGACACACCAGTTCAGCAGGTGAGTCGTCTATGCTAAGCTGCGACTCCCCCTTGTCCAAAATGTTGTGGAGCGGGGTGCTGAAGTGAACCACACGCACAGGATAAGCACAATCAGGGCACCGTGTTGTGAGGAGCGGCACAGCGACGCCAAGTGCACCCACCCACCCACAAATCCATTCAGCCCCAACCCCAACCCCAACCCCAGCCTAACGCCAGCCTAACGCACGCGGTATGATCCAGGGCGGACAGCGTGGTGCTGCCTTTGCGTCGCCGTCTCGGCATGAAGCTCTTGCGTGTGACCAGTGTCTTGGCAGGCGCCGCCAGGTTCGCATGCACTTGTGACGAGCGCCGGCGCCTCCGACGTCCACCACTGGCATCGCCAGCGCCAGCGCCAGCACCACCGTTTGTGTTGCGACTCGCTTCGCCGGAGGTACCACCGGCTGCGGCCTCCCCAAGCGGCCGCAGTGTGAGCTTCGAGGGGGACAACAGCGCGCCGGTGGCAAACAACTGGCGCCCCATGGTCGCAGGGGAGGGTGGATCGAGCGACGAGGACGGGGGGGGCGACAGCTTGTCGGGACGGGGTCGTTGGCGCCGAGGGTTGGAGCCTGTGCCACGTACTTGGGCTGGGTGGTCTTCCTCCAGGACCGCACCGAGGAGACTGGTGGGAGGGGCGGAGATGATATGTTAGGGGACACCATACGCGCGGACACCAACCCAACCAAGGAAAAAACTTGCTTGACCAACAGAGAGAGCCACACAAACAAACAACACACAACAACACACAAAACAACACACACAACAAACAACCAAACCAAACAAAACAACCAAAACAAACCACGACAAGAGAGAGAGAGAGGCATACGTACGTCGTGCGCTCCAGTGGCCCAAGGGCGGTGCTGCCCTTGCGCTTCCGCTTGGGCAACACGCTGGGCTGGCGCACAAAGTTTGCGCCCTTGAGCTGCTTCAGCTGGCCGTTGCTGCCGCGGAACGGACTGCGAAGGCGGTTGGGTGAGTTGTCCATGTCCTGGAACCGACGTGCCGCCGCCGCCGCCGCGTTGCTGCCGCTGCCGGCGTTGTCTGTGCGTGGCCCGGAGGTGGACAGTGTGGACACCGCGGTGGGGCGGAGGGAGTGAAAGTCACCGGAGCCTGCATGGGCTGCGCCTGCACCGGCGGTGGGAGTGATGATGCGCGCGTCGCGAGACCTGTCGCTGCCACCGGCGTCGAAGAGCGCCTCCTGCTCCTGCTCGTACTTGTGTTCGTCGGGTTGCTCCACCACCACGCCCAGCACACTGTGGCGGTGTGTGTGTGTGTGTGTGTGTGTGTGGGAAGGGATGGAATGCAACGCAATGCAATAACAATGCAATGCAATGCAATGCAACACACGCATGGGTGAGGCGGTCGACAGGCGGCAGGAGACCCAAGGCAACCAACCAAACGCACGCACACACAACAAGGCGGGCGCACACCAGCAACACAACAACCACAACAACAACAACAACAACAACAACAACAACATGCAACAGCAAGCTGTCAACAACCACACACAACATGCAACAGCAAGCTGTCAACAACAACACACAACACGACAACAACGTACGCGCGGGGGCGCGTGGCGGGGACTTGCGCGACGCTGCCTTTGCGCTTGCGCTTGGGCATGAAACTTGGCGCTCGCACCATGCCCTTCGTCTCCAGCCCGCTGGTGATCTGGGAGGCGTGGGGTGACGTGACTGGGAGGTGG
>Ga0213833_1001646_pt1 | contig 15644 bp, 21 predicted proteins | sample SWATP21_FD_160575 | JGI IMG/M metagenome (GOLD analysis project Ga0213833, IMG submission 160575) | Coastal seawater microbial communities from Marineland, Florida, United States - SWA TP2 #1 | ecosystem: Environmental > Aquatic > Marine > Coastal | place: USA: Florida | collected 2016-08-14
ATCCGGCGTGCGGGTTGAGCCGTACGGGCGAACAGAAATCCGAGCCGTGACCCACCTCAATGTGTCGTCTGAGGACATTGAGTGTGTGCTCGCCGCCTGCGAAGCTGCTCTTGCGTCATGATGCGCACACCTTTGCATGCCGCCACACGTGTGCCAGCAGGCATGTGATGCTTGATATCTCCTACCCCGCCGCCAGCTCTGCACCAGCACGCGGCACAACACCAACACCGGCTCCTGCTGCACCAGTGCTGGCGTTGGTGCCTCGTCGAATGGTTGTGTCATGTCCCAATAGTACAACCCTAAGCTATCGCGTTTGTTGTTTGAGACAGGTTGGAGGACGGCAAGTGAACAACAACACCTCGTCATCATTGCGACCAGCATGCAGTGCGTGTTCATCCACACACCACACACATGCGCGCACCACTTTCATTCGCCACACACCAAGCATATCCTATGTGCGCGACGCGACACATGCCCCAGGGAAGCTAGCTCGCCCCAGCAGTGGCAACGGCAGCGGGTGGTCGAATCAGCTCCGCGCGCAGCGCAATCTTGGGATGGACCGCCACTTCCTTTCCGACATGAGGGCATCTATGGGGGAACATGAGCACCGTCCCACGCTCTGGGTACACACATGCCACCTCAGGACTACCTGGCGCCATGCTTTCCAGCAACGCCGTGCCCCCTGCGGAGGGACATGTCGACAGGTACAGCAGTATTGTCGTGGTCGAGCGGTGGCCGGTGTCCGGATGGGCATTGCTACCGTCCGTGTGTGGGGCCATGCCGCCGCCCTGACTGTACTCAATAAACCGAAACCACGGCATGAGGTCGTCGCAGGCCTCCACAACCCCCGCAGAACGCAAGCAGCGCAGCAGTTCCTGTCGCACCCAGCCCGCCTCGTCGCGAAAGAACCGGCGATGGGCGGTCGGTCGGCGCTTGTCAAGGGGCAGCCCGCGGCGCAGTGTGTCGATGCGCTCCAGGAGTGACTCCGACACCGCGTTTTTTATGACGACGGCTCCAGCACCAGGGTGCGAGGACGTGGTGGGGATCAACACATCCACCACGACCTTCTTCGTGTCAGGCGCGCCGCCGTCGGCACACTCCACCGAGGCGCTGCGTTCGGACAGTGCACTACCACTGCCGATTGCACTGCGTTTGGTTTCTTCTTCGGCCATTGGTTCGGATGCGTGACAGCACTTCCTTCGATCCTTAGATCGTCGCCCCGGCCATCATGGACGGTATGTTGCACGTCGTCGCGACGCGGCACCTGAGGCGCCAGAGTGAACTAGATGACAAGGCGGGAGTACACTTTTTGCCCTCCTTACGTGCCCTACATTGTAGAGCCAATGCGCAAAGTAACAGACACATTCTCATTTGGTGCTCTCTCTTCTGCAATGTGTGACTACGTAGTGAGGGGCGCCAGCACATCGAAAGCACCCGTTCCATATCCGACGGGTCGGCCACACACAATGCGTGCAGAAGGAGACGTGATCGCATCCGTTTCGCCGTGCAAACAAGCAGCTGTAAGGAACTTGGTTGTGGTCTCGAAGCTCATCTTGAGCATGGGAGACGCGAGGGCGTTGATGCCGATACGGTTGAACGGCCGGTACCTGGTGATGACAAAAGAGATGCGTCGTCATGCAAGCCCACGCCGCACGGCATGCCCATGTGTGCGTGTTCACGTACCCGCCGCTTTGGGTCATGTAATCTGCAATCAATCCAAGGTGTCTTGGGTCCACGGAGATACCGTACACGCCGAACACGTTCTTGATTTCTTTTACAATGGCAGCACGAGCAGCTTCCACACCGAAGTGACGCAGCACAGAGCCGATGTCATTGGTGTCCACGTGCTCGATGTCAATCCACTCGGCCATGCCTGCGGCAGCAGCCAGGTTGACACCTTCTGTTTGCACGCACAGTTGCATTTTGCCGTTCACGCGTTGCTGCAAAGGCCAAGAGCACACACATGTGAGGTCTTTGCGCATACACAGCAGCAGCAGCAGCAGCAGCAGCAGCAGCAACAACAACAAGAACACACACAGCACCCCCGCCGACGCACCTTCATCACCAAAGCACGAGAAATGCCACGTGTGGCACGGACAAGCGTCTTGTCTGCGGCACGCTCGGCAGCATCCAGCATAAGGAGCTTCTGGAAAGAGGCGGGGAACCGAAGCACCACCTCCACCCAGCCTTCTTCCTCGTGACCAATGCACATGTTGAATCGCGCGTTGCTGCTGACAGACGCCGGTACATCGATGGGGCTCACGCCCGCAGGCAAACCCTGGTACAACAACGCCTTCTTGGACTTGCTTTGCTTCCCTGCCTTTTTCGATGCCTTCTTCTGCTTCTTCTTGGAACCCTTCTTGGAACTCTTCTTGGTGTCCTCGTCAGCAGACATGTCCACGTCGCTGTCATCGCCAGCGCTGACGTCCTCACCAGTTGTCGACTCGGCATCGCTAACAACTGGTCGGCCAGTTCCCTCTTCATCGTCGTCTTCTTCTTCAGCAGCGACCAGAGCCTTTTCTTCCTCGTCCATGACACCGTAGGACGTGGTCTGCCCAAGGCAAAGAAAACAAACACCCAAAGAACAAACCCAAGTCCCATGAGGTCTCGCACACGCACACGCACACGCACACGCACACGCACACGCACACGCACACGCACACGCACACGCACACGCACACAAACAAGCAGTAGGCAAGGCACACCCCGCGTCAGCACACGCGCACCTTTGACTTGTGCCCACCAGAGGCACCAGCGACCTCCTCCGCATCGCTGTCAGACCCAACGTCACCCTCGTCAGAGTCGTCGCCAGCATCCGGCACCGGCGGCGGCTTTGCCGCAGACTTGGCGGCCTTGCGACCCGCCCGTTGTGGCGTGGGTGCCGTGAGTGCAGCCACGCCGACGCTGTTACCGGCGCCACCCGCCTCGTCCGCCTCACCACCGTCCGTGCCCGCAAACTTTCGTGCGTGTTGCGCGCCACCTGACCGTCGGACGTCCGACGCGATGGTGGCAAGCAGGCAGGCTGTGAAGCGGCGACCCACAGCCGCTGCAACGCGACGGAACGACAGCTGGAACGTGCGCTGGATGGCGCCTTGGTCGGACAGGTAAATGCGGATGCGGTACATCCGGTCCCACAGGGCGCCAAACCCAACAGCCCCGGACTGGGGGCAAAACTTCTCGCTGACGCGAATGCCGCCGTGCGGCCGGTGCCACGCGATGAGGTCTGACAGCCTCAAGGTGTCCAGGCGCCTCGCCACGATGTTGGCGTGAAGGCGGGACAACGTCGGCTTGAGCGGCAGGGTCATGGCCGGCGTTTTGATGTGCTGGGAAGCCGTCATGATGATTTCTCGCAGACGCGGAATACTGCAGGGACACCGACAACCAACAACTTCAAACGACAGCCACGACAGCCACGACAGCCACGACAGCCACGAAAACCACAACAAGCACGACAACCACCACAACACACAGCACCAACAGCAACGTGGGATGCACGTACCCGAGTGTCACATTGACACCACCGTGGCCAGCCAGATGGAACGTGTTCAGCGTCATCTGAGTCGATGGCTCGCCCACAGACTGTGCCGCCAAGGTGCCCACAGGCTCGCCAGGAGCCACAATGGCGCGGAGGAACTTGACCCACATCAAAATCGTGAAACTGGCCGTGTCCAGTGCCCCCTCCCCACCGTCGGCGTGCGTGGACAGCACCTTCCCGGGGTCACGCTCCGCGAACGAGGACAGCTTCTCCTGCAGCTTCTCGGAGATGGCGCCCACGAAGTTGCTGACGGACAGGTTGCAGTTCACCGGGTCCGGCAGCGCCGGTCGGGCCATGAGACCCGCACCCGCCACCCACAACGGCACCTTCTTGGCCTTGCCACCGGCGGCATACACCAGGTCCAACGCCACGTCCGTTACAGATGGGCCGGTCGCACGCACCCTCACCACGCGGGCTGCGTGCCAACCCATGCCGATGTTGCCCTTCGTCCACCCACCGGCGTCGGACATCACACGCCGCGCCAGCACGTCGGCGTGCTTCACCAGCTTCAGCTGGCTTACGTCCACAGACGACGCGTCCTCCAACGTGGAGGGCTTGGCAGCGAGGGCGGCAGCGGCCTTGGCTGTCTTCACCTCCTCGTGCTTCGCGGGCGCGGTGGCAGCATCCAGGCCGGTGCGGTTGAAGAACTCGTTGTCGAGCTCGTAGCGGTGGCTGAACGCGTAGTGGTTCTTGGCGATGAACGAAAACGTCGAGTCCGTGCCCTGCAGGAATTTGTTGTTGGTGACGTCCATGCCGTCGTCGCCGTACAAGAACTGCACCAGGTTGCCGTCGCTGTCACGGACACTGTAATCGTAGTGCACGTGCAGGTCCTCAAGGTGCTTCATGATGCACCGCTGCAGGTAGCCGGAGCGAGACGTCTTCACGGCTGTGTCCACCAGTCCCTCACGCCCGGACATACAATGGAAGAAGTACTCTTGCGGGCGCAGCCCCGTCAAGAAACGGTCGCCGATGTACCCACCGGCGCGGGGGTTGGGGTCGTAAGGAACAAACGACGGCAGCGTCTTGCCGCTCACCATGACGGGCACACGGCGCCCCTCCAGCTCCTGCTGCCCCAGGCCGCATGAAATCATGGCGTGGTTCACCAACGAACCCTTGGCACCGGAGAAAATGATGAGCGACAGGTTGTTGCGCGGGAACGCCTTGACCTGGCCGTTGGGCAGGCACGCGTTGATCACCGACGAGTGCAGCTTGGACAGCGCGCCCTTGAACGCGTCATCCAAACGCGCGGCCAACGCCACCGCTGCGCCCTCCGCACACGCCTCGCCACCGGTGAGCTTCTGCTGCAGCGCCGCGCGGACTGACCGCACACGCTCGGGCTTCAACGCCTGTGTCTCGTCCTCCATCTCCTCCTCGCCGGCGAACTTCGCGGCCACGTTGACACCCGCGTGGCGCGCCGACTCCAGCAGCCCGGCGCGCTCCCGCTCGGCTTCGTCTGTCAGCAGCAGGTCGTCGATGGCACAGGTCACGGCAGATTGCTGCAGGAACACCGTCAGCAGGCGCCCCAACGACGACAACAGTGCGCTGGCGTAGGTGGGACCGTACAGCTCGTACACGCAGTGAATGAGGCCGTAGTCACTCGCACCCAGGTGCGCCTTGTCCAACACACCCGTCAGCATCTCGCCGTGGCGGATGGTCACCATGTGCTCGTCCGGCATGCCGCTGGCACCCCGTGGAATGCCCCACGCCGCCGCGTTGACCTTGGTCTTGCCCTCCATGCTGAACCGGCGCGCTTTCTCCGGAAGGTGTGCCACCAACGCCCGCAGCAGCGTCGTGATGACCTGCTTGCCGCTCCACCGCTTGACCGGCAGCAAAATGGCGGGCGGGACGGTGGGAATGCGCGCGGCCGCGTCCGCCTCGAACGCGGGGAGGCTCGACACGGCAGCAAACACGAGCTGCTGGTACTGGTCGCGGGTCAACAGGGTGTCGCGGGAGCACAGTCGCACACCCATGTCCACGTGGTCCTGGATCAAACCTCGCAGCGGCTTGCCGTTGGTCGGCACACAGTACTGATACGGCGTCGCCACCAGCTCGTACGCTTCGGCGCGAGCCAACTCGTCCTGGGGAAAGTGCATGTTCATCTCGTCGCCGTCAAAATCTGCGTTGTACGTGTTGCAGTTCGCGTAGTGCATGCGGATCGTCTTCTGGGTGGAAAACCGCAGCACCCGCGCCCGGTGTGCCATGATGGACGGCCGGTGCAACGTCGGTTGCCGATTCATCAACACCACGTCGTTGTTCTCGAGGTGGCGCCACACCTTCTTGGCCCCCACACCGGTGCTGGCCGTCGCTGTGCCCGATGGTGTGAGCAGGGTCTTGCTCAACGCTTCGCGCTGGTGGCGATCCCGCTTGGACAGGTCGACGATGCGACCGCTTTCGTCCTCCAAAAAGTTGGCGCCGGGGTATGTGTTGGGGCCGTTGATCACGAGCTTGCGCAGCTTCTCCTGCACCGCAAGCGAAGAGGACCAACGAACAACGAACAAACACAATGCGAAGACCACACGCACACGTACCAACCGCACACAGCGAGTCAGAAAACAGGGGTGATGACACGTGTGTCGAAGGCGCAGCCATGGGCAACAGCCGTTGGCCAAAACACGCCACGTACCACGTTCCACGGGGTCACAGGCTGCGGGTAGGTGAGTTGCTTCGCAAACACCACCGGCACACCGATCTGGTTGGGTTGGATGAAGGGATCAGGTGAAATCACCGAGCGCGCCGCGTAGTTCACACGCTTGCCCATCATGTTCTGGCGGAACAAACCCTCCTTCTTCTCCAGAAGCTGCCGCACGCCAGCCTGTGCGTCGTTCGCTTGGGACGACTTGGTGCTGTCAAACAACGAGTTGACTGCCTCCTGCAAGTCAATCCACACACTCATGGCCTTCGAGAGGTCCATAGTGGTCCCCTCCGCGTCCGCCACCCGGCTCAGCGTCGCGAGTTGCGCGTTCAGGTTCAGCACCTTGGCCAGGTAAAAGTTCTGGGGATGCTCAAACGTGTTCTCCCCCAGCACAGTGGGTGGGCGGAATCGAGCAGGCGCCACCGGCAGCGCGCGCAGGAAGAACACCTGCCACCCATCCGGGCTGGCCAGGCGGCGCGGCAGTACTGCAGGTGCCCAGATCAGGCGCACGGTGGCCTTCTCTGTGTCCCACAGCAACTTCAGCTGCCCCTCCACCTCCGACGGCGTCAAAAACTGCCCCTTATCCGAGTCCTCCTCGACACCGCCCTTACCCAGGCCGCTGCCGGACTTGGCGCCGCTCGTCTTCTTCTCCTCTTCCTCTCCCTCGTCGTCGCTCGCCCAGGGGTCGGCGCCGGCGCCGGAATTCGAGGCCACGCCGCCCTCCGCCAACTCGAGGGCGGAGGTGTAGGACAGGCCGAGTGACCGCATGGCTCGTGCGGCTTTGGCGGACACCCGGTTCTTGAAGAACTTCGTGTACCCGTCCTTTCGCAGGCCGACGGCCGGGGCTTTGCAGTTGTGGCACTTCTTGGTCGGCATGTTGCGCAGGAACTCGCCAAGCACGGTACGGCGGTACTCGCGGGCGTGCATGCCGGCACGGGCACCACCCACCACAAACTTGCCGGACTTGAACAGCTTGCGGCACAGTTTCTCGTACTTGCGCAGAATGGCGGAGCGGCGACGGTTGTCTTCATCCACGTCATCCACCGTCTCGCCGTTGCAGGCCAGCAGCTCCTTCTCTAGCCCCATGGCCTCCTTCACCATGCCACAGTCACACAATTGCAGCTTCACACGGTACAGCCGAGTGCGGGCCGCCACCATCTTGAACCTGCGCGGGCAACACACCCACCCCACCACACCACAGTCGCCAGCAGTACATGTCAGCCGAACGCCCGCCGGGGGGGAAGCCAAGACAACAACAACAACCCAAGCACCACGTGCGCGCACGTACTTGTGACAACTAAAACACTTGCACCGCAGCAACTTGAACAAGTGTACAATCAGAAGCGGGTTGTAGACAGGCACCATGAGGTCGATGTGACCCATGTGACCTGGGCACTGCACGTAGGTCTGCCGGCAGGTGGGGCACAGGCCATGTGGATCTGTCGGACCAAGCGCCGGGTCATACAAACCCCTGTGGGAAGAAAAACGAACATGGAACACAAACCGCAGGGGTGAGGCAAAGCAAAGGCAGCCACATGTGATGCGGTAGGTCGCGGCAACAGCTCACCCTTGGATTGCGTGCTGCATCGCATCGAACGCAACAGCTGACGTGATCTTCTTCACACTCAGCTTGCGAATGTCGTCATCGCTATAGAAACTGAAGCATGTTCCCACCACCTGGTGGACTAGGAACCGATCGTTTGCCATGGTGGAGGCGAACGCAGGCCCAACAGTGGTGGCAGCCGCAGACTGGCACAAACCAGCCAAGAGCAGGCACGCAGTTCACACACGGGCTTCGCTCACAGGCCCGGGTAGAAGACACGCCCCCTGTGGGGTCCCAACGTCGTACTGTGCTCCACAGACGAGAGAGCACCCGCACCAGATGTGGACACGGCGCTCGTCACGAGTCCCGTGTGCACACGCAAGCGTGATACCCAACGTTGCGCACCACAAGTGGGCGTCGCAATTGTCATGCCAACCTACGTCAGTTCGTGGTGAAGTATGCCCAGCTGCTCTTGTGCGAGACACGTGCTCGTACTTCGCTGCTCGGCCTGAGCTCTGCATGCTGTTTTATTTGTCTGCGGAGTGTGGTTGTCACTGAATCTAATGGCCCTTCGTCGTCCTGCACGCAGCTCCTGGAAGAATGCGGCTATTGCGTTCGGTGCAATTGGCACAGCGCTGACGTTCGGGTACCTGCCTTTGTACTTCCGCAATCGGCATCAGGTGCGTGCGTGCTGGAGTTCTGTTGCCGTGGTTCACCTGGATGGAGCACCCCGTGATCATGTTGAAAGCGTAACAACCGGGGTTTGGGTTGACATCAAACAGCGGTTGAACAAGTCCTTGGTTGCTTCGGAAAAGCCCCTCACCGGTAGCCAGGTGATGCGTGGCCCCTACATGAACGTCGGGAGCAAGGACGTCGGGTTCGTGCCACCCCCCGTGTCTCCCTTGCCGCCATGTTTTTGTCCGCGACCATATATTGATGAGAGATTGTGGTTGTGCTGGTGCTTTCCTGGCCTGGTGTGCGGGAACTGTGGTGTGCAGGCGGGACCCTGATTGGGACTTCAAGTCCGGACTGTACAAGGGACAGAGCCCCCTTGCCTTGATCCAGTCGCCGTATGACCGCCCCACAGAGAATCCAATGAAAGAATCAGTCAAAAAGATCGTAGAGAACGCAGATCAATGAGGTGTAGTCAGTTGCTCGGAGCCATGCCAACATGTGCACAGCACGCTGCTGCGCACTAGAACAGGTGCTTCGAGGCCTTGTTTCCTCGACCTGTGATTGCTCGTCTTCCTTTTGCTTTCCCAATACTAGCCATCAATTCAGACTCTGGGAACGCACAAAGTGGGCATATGAACGTACTGCACGCGCGGCTTTGACCGTGGGGCGCCCGATACCACCCCATACCTTTCACGCGCAGTGCATGGAGGGAGCGCACGGCCTTGTCCAGCTTTCGTCTCATCTGTGCAGCCACTGGGGGATCCGACACTGATGACCGAGGCACACGTACGCATCAGCACCCACACTCAGCGCGACACAAGAACACACCCATCCGAGACCCACCCTCGTTGCGTTTGATGCGTTCCAGCACACGTTCTCTGTACAGCTCGAGTTTTCCGATCTCATCCCGGACGTGAAGTAGCTCCTCCCGCGAACGCCTGCGCACAAGGCAACCCGCCACGTTGCATTAGCCCACCACCTCGCGCCACCCAGCCCACAATATGCAACAGGCAAGCACCTTGAATTCTTTTTGCGCTCACTCTCTTGTGCGGCTGGCCGCTTCGTCTTGCTGCCGGGCTGATAAAACCCAGGTTTGGCCTTCGGCGCACCCAGGCGCACACGTTTCGTGCTGTCACCGAGCGCATCCAGCCGCTGGTCGCGCTTGAACAACTTCTTGTTCATGAAGCTAAACAAATCACGCTGTTGGCCATCCGCTTCGGCTTCTTCTGCTAGTTGTTTGAGTCGTTTCGCCTCCCTGCGCTTCTTTGCGACTGGGAACACACCAACACGGTCAAGCCTCTCCTTTGGTGACACGGCCTGAAGCATGCACACGTACTCGAGGCGCGCCGCTCATCCTTCGTTTCGCGCACATAATCAAGCGACACACGCTCCGGCAACACTTCCACCGGAACAGGCGCAACGCGTCCGTTACCGCGAATACCAAGGCCTTGCCCCTATTCAAAACGCAGGAGGACAACCTCTCAGACGACACGCACGATCCGCGTTGCCTGCCCAACACACCATGACATATCCCATCTTGGCCATCAGCTTCGACCCAATGCGCCGAGTGTGTTGCTCCCAGTCACCTATTCTGTATCCAGTCTTGCTTGCTGGCTCCGTCAAACCCCACCAGTGAGATAAACCGCCCCACAAGTTGGCCAAAACGGTTCGTATCACAATCACATGACACACCTTCCCGCGAAGCCCAATCTCCAACAAAGTGTGCTCCAACAGCTTCCTGCCCCGCATCCCCTGCCCCGAGCGAACCGTCTCTATCGTCGTCGCTGGCTGCAGATCCTGCACCAGTATCAGCTTCTCCTGCACGGCGAATGGGCGCCACCTCGGACACGCCGCACACTTGTGCCTCATCGTAGCCATCAAACTGAACCGAGACCAAGTCGCCATCCAGCGCAATCACGTTGCCACGGTACCTGTACATAACTCCCTCGACATGGGTCAGTCTCAGCAGAGTCCAGTATCAAGGGCGCACTGTCCGTATGACAGGGACACAGACACACGCACCAAAGCCCATCGCTGGAGTACATAGCACGACATGCGCACCCAACACGCAGGTGCTGGAACTCGTGGAGGGTGCGCACTCTACGATGCAAGGCCTTCCACTCCATCACCAACCCGTGCGAAAACTTGCACGTCGCATAGTCACATCGACCCGCCACAAATCCACGGCACGGGCGCTGGCACAAAAGAAATAACGGAACCACAGGAATCCGACAAACACATCCGCTGTTCAGCAACAGGAGCCCAAGACACGCGGCTCTCCAAGTACCCACTCCACAAAGGCCACCCCTCACCTCAGACCGGCTCCGTGGTCGATCCCAGAACACCAAAGCGTTCTTGCGCTCAATGTCTACAGCATGAACCCGAACAGGCTCAAACACCATCCCACCTGCAGACGATGTCATGTCAGCCGTTGGGGCAGGCACAACATAGCGTGGAACGGAACCTCACCGTCTTCAAACCGAATCGCCTCGCAAGTATCGCCAGCCTTCCACGGCGCTTCGTCAACCGCACTCGACGACTCCGTCACGCCACCTTCCATGGCTAGTGCCATCCCAACCGCGGCTGCAGACGGAACCGGACGAGGTTGTGGCCCACTGGGATGTTGGGCTATTGCGGCGGTGGCAGCAAGCCTGGTACGTGCCAAACAGCATGACACGACACACCGTCACCCACCATGTACGACCTCTGCCACAACATGTCATGTCCTTCTTGGTGAACCACGTACAAATCCTGCTTCACCTGCAGCAGAGTCGCGTCGTCAGGGGAGTCCACGAGAAGTGTCTCAATTTGTGCGAGCTGCTGTTGGCACTCTTCCAACGGGGACAACGCTTTGCTGCCACCATCGGGAGGCACTCCCGGGGCTTGAATCCCATTACTGTACCCGGGGTGAGGTACTGGTCCGCGTAAACTCGCTACAGCGGTCAATCTGCACAGCCCATCATGAGCAAAAGAGACAAGTTGCACCTCCGCGCGCACATGTTGACGCACAGCTGTTCCTGCAAAGCTAGCAGTTCAGGGTCGCCGGGAGACGCTTGCAGCAAGGCTTCTACGCCTTGCAGCTGTGTCAGACACTCGGCTAGGGCACTTTCGTGCTGCTCCATTGACACCTTCCTCGGAATGTGTGGCGTATTCAGAGTCGCACGCGAAGCGCCTCGACCACAGTACGTGAGTCATTTTGTTGTCAAAACTAGCAATTTCTTCAGGCGATGTTCGAAACAGGATCACTTTTGAGTTGCGCTGTTTCGATTCGCCTGGGTGCACCTCCAGCACTGGCATCGTTCGAGTGCCCACCAAGCGCTGGCATCTTGAGGGCCGTATTGAGGCCTTTGTGCGATCACCACGCTTTGCTCTGGTGCAAGTAGTTGCGCTGAAAGAGGGTGTGGCTGCGGAAAGGCGACCCAGTCGGGAACGCCTGTTGCACGCACACACACGCTCGGCTGGCAGCAAGTTCGCCATGAGCAAAGCAGAGGAGGAAGACGAGGCTGCCATGCCGTTTGAGCCGTTGACTGAAGACAAGATTGTGAGTGTCCCTTGTTGCTTTCAAGCTGGGAAGCGCTTCGTTGACCCGTGTGTGTGCTGCAATGGCGCTCTCCGCTGCACCTTTCCAGACTGACGTGACAGGGAAGAAGCCGGAAAAGTTCGCTGATGTGACTGACCTGGAATGCATCTTCACGCCTGTGCATGAAATACGGCAGATGGAAAAGCTGGTGAACTTGCGCTCCGTTTGCAGTGCGTGGTTGTGTGGAGGAGTTGTGGTGTTGTCTCCCATTTTCGTCACGGCATGCGTTGCTGCTGTGGTTTCACTTTCACAGTGATCCAGTCCGGACTCCGACGCATCAGCGGTCTTGAGGCGGTCGGACGAACCTTGGTGCGCCTAGTGCTCACTGAGCAAAGCCTCACTACCATGGAGAACCTACGGCTCCCGAATCTTCGTGACCTGCAGCTGCACCACAACCAAATCACCCACATCTCGGGTTTGGAAGGCTGCCCAAGGCTCCAAAGGCTGTGGTTGTATGACAACCGCATCACAACCATCGAGAACCTTGAACCCGTGTCTGGGTTGCGAGAGCTATGGCTGCAAGACAACAAGATCTCCCACATTTCTGGCGTCGCACATTTGGTCAACTTGCAAGTGCTCAACCTAGCCGGCAACCGCCTTGCTGACCTGAACGACATCCACGTATGTCCTTGTTGTTGTGTTCCGGTGTGGCACAGAAGAAGTGCACCACCGATTTCTCACTGCGGTTTTGTGCCGTGCACCTGTGCACGCACAGAAACTGGAAAACCTGCCTGCCCTGCGGTCGCTGCTATTTTACGATGTGAACTTTGGTGACTGCCCCGTGGTGGATCTGGACGGGTAAGGCGCAAGTGCCTGGAGTCATGTCATGTCATGTCATGCCATGCGCCCCTCTGGCTGTGGCTTTGCGGTCGTGTTTTGTTTGTTTGTGTTTTTTTGTTCAGTTGTTGTGGAAGAGGCTTCTGACGAAGTGTTTGTGCGCTGTGGGTGTTGGGTGATGTTGATGAACGACACCACACACACACAGGTATCGCAACTATGTTGTGTGCAATCTCCCGCAGCTGTCACAGTTGGATGGTGACGACATTACCAGTCGAGAGCGGAAATCTGCTCATGACTCGTGCGTACACGTAGCACGCCTCCCAGGCTATGTGTCGGTGCCCTGACCCCCGCCCGTGCCACCAGGTACATGCACAAAGCGCTCAAGTTTGCGAAGCGTATGCAGGACCTGGTTGCAGAAAACGAAAAGGAGCTTCTGGCTATTGAAGCTCGACGACAGCGAAACTGGTTGTCATCTGGCGCGTACGTTGTATTTTGTGCCTGCTGTGTGGGGCTTTCTTCTGTGTGCCTCGCTGCACGCTGTGTTGTGTGCGTGTGGTTCCGCTGGCCGCAACGCGGGGAAGGGTTGGTGTGACGAAGTGTGCTCACCACCACCACCCCGTTTGACTCCCAGCATGCGAGGAGAGCTTCTCGCCACGTTTGGTGAGCTGGAGGTGGTCGTTCGGGAGGGCCGGGCGGCCGTGTCCGCTGAGCAAGCCCGCCAACAACACGTCCGCGACGCCAACCTCGTGGCCCTGTCCGAAGAGCTGGAACTGTTGCGCCGGGAACAAGCGGCCTGGGTGGATGAACGCATCACCGAGGAGCGCCGAGCGATGGACCTGGAAGACGCGGCCTTCAAGGCACTCATCGCCCGGGCCGAGGCAGAGGCAGAAGAGTCGGCGTACATGGCCGGGCTGGTGTACCGCACCCACGGTGGCGTGGTGTGTCAGGAGTTGAGTGAGCACTCTCCCGACTTTCGCTTCCTCTTGTCCCACGTACGCGACGCCATGGCCTCTCACACCGCCCCCACGTCGTCGCCTTCAAAGGCAAAGCGCAAGAAGATTGCGCCACTGCGGCTGATGAAGGCCTTTAAGATCTTCAACCGTGATCTGGAGCGCAAGTTTGTGACCTCGGGTGACTCCACCGAGTCTGTTCGACTGTGCGTCATCCATCCATGTGTTTGTGTTTGCTCTAGTTGGTCGTGGGGTGACATGTCTTGTCTGTACATTTATGCTGGGGTCGCTGTGGCCCTGTGAATGAGCAGGTACATGGGTGGCACCCGAGACCACCTGCGCCAAGTCATTGAACGGGGTCGCTGTGAAGACGGCGTGAGTCCAGATACACCCATCGCTCTGTTTTCTGACCCATGGGATGCTGCCGCGTTTGCTGCCTCCCGGTTCGTGATGTCCCCGCCCGCCGCGTGCCTGTGTGTGCGTGTGATTTTCCATGTCCCACCCACCCTCATCAAACATGCACCTGCTTGCTTTGTTGGGTGTGGCGTGGCTTGCAGGGACCCACTTGAACGCTTGGAAGGGGGCGGCAACATCCACGCTGTGATTCAATGTCGTGTGGCGCCCGGGGAGACGTTGGTCATCCCTGGCGGTGGCCGTGGATGCATCACGAAGGCAACTGTCAAGAAGGCCGCAAACCGCATTCCGTCAGGCTACACAGCAGCTGCTCTGTCGGCTGTTGGCGGCAATGACTCGGACGATGGTGACAGTGATGACACTGAGCAACCACCCTGCTACGTGTTGCGCACCAGTGCCGGCGCACGCGTACTTCCAGAGTTTTACATATTGGCCGTTGAAGTCGGTCCTGATGATGTAGTGCGCAAGCTTGGCGCAGTGAGCAACGCTGCCCGAGGTATTGACAGTAATGAAGCTGCTCTTGACGCTGCTCTGGCAGATTTGGTGAAGCCACTCGCCGTGCGTGACCTTGCCTAGTTTGTTCGCGGGTTATTGGTGTTGCTTGTATGTGCATGGATGCCTGTGCTCACGCATCCTTGCTTTCCAGGATGTGGCGGCTGCCAGTGCAGGTGGGGCTACTAATCCTACCGCCCTCCTTGGCGGTGTCGACACCGAAGCGGCGGCGATCCTCGCATCATACCAGGCCAAGGTGACGAACGAGGTCACCGCACACGAGAAGCGGGTGTGGCAGGAGATGGACCCCAGCACGGCTCGCGAACTGCAGCAAGCAGAGAATGAGGTAAAGTAGGGAGGAACTCGGCGTGTGTGGTGTCAAAGAAGCCATGGTGTAAGTGCCGCATCGGAGCGAGGCTCTCACTTCTTCTCGGTGCTGTTGCCACAGGTACGGCGTCTGACCTCACATCTCAACACCCTACGGGAACAAATCGACACCGAAAAGGGCCTGCAAGAACGCATTCTGAAGGAGTTCCGGCAGCAACTTGGACGAGGAAAAAGTGGTCGGCGATGATGCTGCTGTTGTTGGTTTGCTGCTTCACAGCTCCAACTGTGTCTCAGAAGTGCTTGTAACACACCTCCTTCATAGTACCGAGTCCGTTGTTCGTTGTGAGGTGACCCTTCCGCTGGCTGCACTGCTGCTGGGACAGGAAAAGTGCAAAAAAAAAAACACGATCTCACAACCGAGCATGCCCAACACTATGTGATTATGTACCAAAGCACACAAAACACAAACACGATGAAGCCTATGAGCATGCACATATGCTTGCTGCCTCCATTTTGCAGCAACTGGCCGAGGTTATTCAGCGTCTGATCCATCAAGCTACGAGTGTTCTCCATGTCGACATTCTGACGCAAAGAAAGCAAGCAAGCATGCATTGAAATCAGTCAGAAAACATCTCACTCACAACTCAGTACACACGCAACCAGCAAGGCTCTGCCTTGTGGAGAGCCGGAAGGCGGGGAGGGAGGGAGGGAGGGAG
>Ga0213833_1001647_pt1 | contig 15628 bp, 10 predicted proteins | sample SWATP21_FD_160575 | JGI IMG/M metagenome (GOLD analysis project Ga0213833, IMG submission 160575) | Coastal seawater microbial communities from Marineland, Florida, United States - SWA TP2 #1 | ecosystem: Environmental > Aquatic > Marine > Coastal | place: USA: Florida | collected 2016-08-14
CTGCAGGGGGTATCAGCATCCGTTTACGGGGGCCCAGTACCATTTCCGGTAATTCGGACCCACTTTATATTGTGGATGGTATCATCATCAGTAACTCCAGTAATGAGCTCGTAGATTTAGGGGGGAATGCCCAGAACCGTTTGGCGGATATCAACCCTAACGATATTGAAAAGATAGAAATCATCAAAGGGGCCGCCGCCGCCGCCATTTATGGTTCCAGGGCGAGTAACGGGGTAGTTCAGATTTTCACCAAACAAGGAAGAAGTGGGGAACCCAAGTTTTCTTTCATGACCAATACGCGTATCAACGAACTACGCAAGGAAATCGATTACAATACCGTGCCTTTGGCTTGGACCGCTCCAACCGACCGTTCCGACCTGAACACCGTTGCCGTAGACCGATACAACCTACAGGATGAAATATTTGAGTCTGGTTTTGGTGTGGAAAACTATTTTTCCATGACCGGAGGTACCGAAAAAACCTCCTATTACCTTTCCGCCTCCCATTTGAGCAACGATGGGATTGTGAAAAACACCAACTTCAAACGCTATGGGTTTAAGGCCAACCTTTCCCAACAAGCCTTTGATTGGTTAAAAATTACCGGTGGTTTCAATTATGTACGAAGCGTAAGTAAGGATGTACCCAACGGAGGGATCAACAATGCCTATGGCGCCATCACCGGATTTGTTTTCAGTGACAACTCGGTAAACCCAGCTCCGGATGAATCAGGAGTGTATCCGGTAACCTCTCTATTGGTTCCCAGGACCAACCCTGCAGAGGCCGTTGCCCGGTTCGATTTCGGTCAGAAGACCAATCGCTTTATCACCAGCGTTGCCTTGGATGCCAACTTTACGGATAATCTGAGCGCCAAGTACACCTTGGGTATGGATTATTACAACCAATCCGCCACAGCCTACATCCCCATCAACAATACATCACCCAATGCTGATGGATATGCAAGACGGTCGGATTTGAACAGCTTTCAGTACAACTCAGATTTGAACCTTACCTATAAAGCGGATATTACCGATGCCATCGCATCCACCTCCACACTTGGGGGATCATGGCAATATGAAGAGCGAGACAGGGTAGGCATCAATGCCACAGGACTTCCTCCCGTGGTGGAGACCGCTACCGGAGGTAGTATTTTGGAGCAAGGCGAAAGTCGTTCCCAAATATCCTATTGGGGTGCCTTCTTCCAACAATCCTTCTCCTTCAATGACAAAATTTACGTCAATGGAGCCGTGCGTATGGATGGCGCTTCAACATTTGGTGAAGACGAAAGAAACCAGTTGTACTTTAAGGCCAGTGGTTCTTATGTGGTTTCCGATGAAGACTTTTGGAAAAGTACCTTCGGTGGAGCCTTCAACCTGTTCAAGCTAAGAGCTTCTTGGGGACAGGCGGGTAACTTGACCGCCTTGGGTGCCTTTGATAGATTTTCAGTCTACAACCCCGATGCCTTGACCGGTTCGGTGAGTTTGATTCCTTCCACCGCCCAAGGTAACGAAGACCTTAAACCAGAACGTCAAGATGAAATTGAAATTGGTTTTGATGCCGGATTGCTGAACAGCCGATTGGGTATTGAATTCTCCTATTACAAACAAAAGGTGACCGATCTATTGCTTCCAAGAGTTTTGGCTCCTTCGAGCGGATTCGGTTCTCGTTTTGAAAATGTGGGGAACTTGGAAAATACCGGTGTTGAGATCCTATTACGTGGAGCTCCTATAAAAACCCAGGACTTTAGCTGGGACGTTACCGCTACCTTCTCCAAGAACAAGAACGAGGTGACCAACGTTGCCGGAGGTGGAAGACTGGCCTTGGCTGGAAGTTTCTCTACCAACTATGTTATTGAAGGAGAACCCTTGGGTGTGTTCTACAGACAGTTTTATGCCAGAAACGAAGATGGTTCCATTGCCTTGGATGCCGATGGGTATCCGTACAGAGGTACTACCGAAGATGGTGAATCCTCCAAAGTATTGGGCGATCCCAACCCAGATTGGTTCGGCTCTTTTATCAACGAATTCTCTTATAAGAACTTTGGTCTTCGTGTACAGTTCGACGCCGTTCAGGGATACGATGTATTCAACTGGAACCGCAGATTGCTGGACAACGTAATCTTTGGTGGTGGTGCCCAAGTAGGGCAAGAACTATTGGGCAATTTGCCTAAAGGATATGGAAGTGCACAGGCCAACATCTTCGAGGAATTTGTGGAGGATGGTTCCTTTGTAAAACTACGGGAAGTGGCCTTGAGCTATGACTTTAAACCCAAATGGGAGTGCATAGACAACGTGAAAATAAGTTTGGTGGGAAGAAACCTGATTTCTTGGGACGATTACTCCGGATGGGATCCAGAAGTAAGTGCCGCCGGACAGAGCAACGGAGTACGTGGATTTGATTTTGCCACCGTGCCTATTCCAAGAACCTATCAACTAGGCTTTAACGTTAGTTTCTAATCCAATAAAAAATTGATGATGAAAATATATAGATATACAAAACTAAAACTGATGTTATTGCTTACCTCCGTGGTGGCGATCACATCATGTGAAACCGATTTTGACAATCCGAATGCCGCAACGGACGATCAGGTATTCTCCTCCAGGGAGGGTATCTTGGCTGCGACCATAGGGATGCAACAACTCTATTCCACCACTGGTTTGCGATGGGTCGTTGAAACCCCTGCCATCACCGCCAGGGAGGGAGGTATTACCACTACCTTCCAAAACATGATCGAACTGGAAGACGGAGGGGACATTCCCAATTCCAACTCCAATGTCGTTGGACTTTGGTCCACCATGCTACGCGTGGTCGGCATCGCAGAGGATATAGCTGAAAATGCAGCAAACGTGGACATTGATGCAGGAACCCAAAGCGGATTGATTGCCTATGCCAAGCTCTACCAGGCCATGAGTATAGGGGCTTTGGCCCAAAGCTACGAACAGGTGATCGTAGCCACTTCGGAGGATAACCCACCTTTCGTTTCAAGAACCGAAGGTTTCAATACGGCGATCACTCTTTTGACCGAGGCCAAAGCTGCCATTGCTGCCAATCCCATATCCGGAGAGTTTCAATCCGAAATCTTAAGAGGGGATATCGATTTGGCCAATACCATTGATGCCATGCTGGCAAGGTTCAACCTTTATGCGGGAAATTATGAAGCTGCCATCAGTGCCGCTTCCGCTGTGGATCAGACCTCTGCCTCTGTATTTACGTACGATTCCCAAAACCTGAATCCTATCTGGAGCAGGGTGTATCAGAACAGTGCGCCTAACTTTAAGCCTAGGGACAACTTTGGTTTGCCGGATTCGTTTACATTCGATGCCAATGACGGCAGATTCGATTTCTATCTTATCGCTTTGGACGAGTTGAACCAAAACCAATTGCCCATTGAGGACTTGGCTGGTTTCTTTGATGGCGATACCGAATCCATTCCGGTGTACCTTCCAGACGAGATGAACCTGATCATTGCTGAAGCCAACCTAAGAAAAGGAACACCTGATACTGGAGCGGCCGTTGCTGCTTTGAACGAGGTATTGACCGACACCGATGACGTGTTTGGTGTAAATGCCAACGTTGCCGCTTATGCAGGGGACACCACAGTGGATGCCCTTTTGGACGAAGTGTACAAAAACAGACGTGCAGAATTGTTCTTGACCGGTTGCAGCTTGGAGGATAGTAGAAGGTTTGGAAGACCCCAACCCTCTCCAACGGTACAGAACTTTGACGAGGAACGCAACAGGAATTTCTATCCTTATCCAAATACGGAACGGGACAATAATACCAATACACCGGCCGATCCGTCAATTTGATCAAAATAAATTATTTGAGTTGTTAGTTGTTTTAATTTAATCCAAGTGAAAAGGCCTACATTTAGTGCATCGTAGGCCTTTTTTTTATTCTTATGAAGCGTATTTTATACATCCTTCCCGTTATTTTTTGTTTATCCTGTGCCGTGACCAAAGCCCCAAAAGAAGAGTTTAGGGGAGTTTGGATCGCCACTGTGGCCAACATTGATTGGCCCAAGAATCCCAAGGACCATGTTGAGAAAAAGAAGAGAGACTTCACTGAAATACTGGATTTTTACGAAGACTTGAACTTCAACGCTGCAATTGTCCAAGTCCGTACCGCTGGGGATGCCCTGTACGATTCGGATTTGGCCCCATGGTCCGAGTACCTCACTGGAAAAGAAGGTGAAGCCCCGGAAGGATTTTCAAATCCTTTGGAATGGATGATAACGGAAACCCACAAAAGGGGCATGGAATTCCATGCATGGCTCAATCCCTATAGAGCCACAGTCGATTTGGACACTTCCGCACTTTCCAAACAACATGACTTCCATCAACACCCGGACTGGATGGTAAAATATGGGAAAAAGTACTACTACAATCCCGGTTTGCCCGAAGTTCGACAGAAATTCAGTAAAATCATCGAAGAACTGGTCACCGGATATGAAGTGGATGCCATCCATTTCGATGATTATTTCTATCCCTACAAGGTCAAAGGAGAAGTTTTTAGGGATTCAACCACTTTTGCCACCTATGGCCTTCCCAATCAAAATATAGAGGATTGGCGCCGTAGCAATGTGGATTCCTTGGTGAAAGATGTACACCACACCATTAAAAAGAACAAGCCATGGGTACAGTTTGGCATCAGTCCCTTTGGTGTATGGAAAAACAAGAGTACGGACCCCAAAGGTTCCGACACCCAAGCGGGACAGACCACTTATGAGGATTTGTATGCCGACCCCCTACTCTGGGTAGAGAAAGGTTGGTTGGATTATCTGGCTCCACAAGTCTACTGGAGCATGGATTACCCAGTTGCCTCCCATAAAAAAATCACTACGTGGTGGGCCAACACCACCCCAAATACCCACCTTTATATCGGAAACGGTACCTACAAAATAAAGAACAACCCGGACAAAGCCTGGAAACGAAACAACGAAATTCCCAAGCAGTTGGACTTTGCTAGGCAAGAGAACAATATCAACGGGAACATCTTTTTCAGTGCCAAATCCCTAATCGGACAACACGAAAAAGTAAACCAGAAACTCAAACGGAAATTTTACAGGCTTCCAACACAAAGTCCCGGTCCGCTGAACCACATTAAAAGAACAGTTGCCATACCCGCGGTTGAATCCGTACAAAAACATGGCAGTCAACTAAAAATCTGTGTTTCGCATAGCGATTCTATCCCTAGATTCATCTTGCTCTACGAATTGGATCCCAAAACAAAGGAACCAAAAACACTTATCGGAACAGCGTATCTTTCCGAGAGTCAGGATTTGGGCTGTGTTCAAATGGAATTGGAAAGGAAGCAAATCAAAAAGAAGATGGGAGTAGTGGTTCGTGATGCCTATGGCAATGAAAGCCAAACCCAACCCTTGGAACAAAATCCAATGGATTAAAAACGTAAGAAAAACTATAAAATGGATGTAGCAAAAAAGGATAAAAACGCTTGGCTCTGGGTTCCCTTTCTCTATTTTACCCAAGGTATCCCCTACGTATTGGTGGTAACCGTTTCCGTTATCATGTACAAACGCTTGGGCATTGGAAATGCAGAAATTGGACTCTACACCAGCTGGCTCTACCTCCCTTGGGTCTTAAAACCGCTTTGGAGCCCTTTTGTGGAATTGAACGGCACCAAGCGGAAATGGTTCTTGGTCATGCAGTTGATCATGTCCTTGGCCTTTTTGGGCATTGGCCTCTTTTTGCCTTCCAACGCATTTTTCACCATTACCTTGGCTTTTTTCTGGATGGCAGCCTTTGCCTCCGCCACCAATGACATTGCCTCCGATGGTTATTACATGATCGGGCTTTCACAAAAAAAGCAGTCCTTTTTTATTGGCATGCGCAGTACCTTTTATCGATTGGCCATGGTGACCGGGCAAGGGCTTTTGGTGATTGTCGCCGGCTTTTTGGAGCACAAATATGGAGACAACACCAAAGCGTGGTCTTTGACCATGATCGGTGCTGCGGTATTGATGCTAATCTTGACCGCGACCAATTTTATGGCCGCTCCAAAATTCGAGGCACCGTCAACGAAAGATTCTGAAAAGCCCACCAGCTTTTGGGAGGTATTCGCATCCTTCTTTAGAAAAAAACACATTGGAATTTCCCTTTTGTTTGTCCTTAGCTATCGCTTGGGCGAATCGCAATTGGTAAAAATGGCCTCACCATTTCTCTTGGACAAACTGGAAGTTGGAGGGCTCAGTTATTCCACCGAAGCGGTAGGTACCATTTATGGTACGGTTGGGGTCATCATGCTGTCCTTGGGCGGAATCATCGGCGGAATCCTTATCTCGAGGGATGGATTAAAAAAATGGATGTTTCCCATGTTGTTGTCCCTAAACCTGCCCAATATCCTCTATGCCATATTGGCCATCACCCACACCACCAGCATTTATGCCGTAGTGGGCACCGTGGTGGTAGAGCAGTTTGGATATGGATTTGGGTTTGCCGCATTTCTGGTCTTTCTCATTTATGTGGCCGAAGGTGCTTCAAAAACATCACATTATGCCATTGCGACCGGCTTTATGGCCTTGGGCATGATGCTACCCGGTATGCTCAGCGGATACATCCAGGAATGGTTGGGATACGATGGTTTCTTTGTTTGGGTGGTCATCGCGGCCATTCCGGCATTCCTCCTACTCCGATTTATTGAATACCCAGCCGATTACGGCAAAAAGACAAGCGAATTAGATGCATAAAAGAATACTCCCATATACCACTGCCCAAAAAGACCTATCGTTACAACAAAAGATCGGGCAATTGTTCATGCCTGCCGTTTTTATAAATGATACCGAGGAAGAAGTGGCCAAAATGGAGCAATTGATCCATGACCATCATGTAGGAGCCCTGTGCTTCTTTCATAGTAGGGCCAGTGCGGCCACCAATTTTGAAGGAAAAAAGAAGGTTGTCCACAATGAAAAAAGTTATGACCGATTAAAAACCCTCATAGAGCGCTATCAAAAAGCGGCACAACAGCCTCTTCTGATTGCCATTGACGCTGAATGGGGCTTGGCCATGCGGATTGAAAATACCCCGCAATACCCGTATGCCATCACGTTGGGGGCCCTCACCAACAACTTGGACCTTATAGAACAGGTTGGGCAGCATATTGGCCTGCATTGGAATTTGTCCCCTGTAGTGGATATCAACAGCAACCCTGAAAACCCCGTAATCGGTTACCGATCGTTCGGGGACAGTAAGGGTGAAGTGTTTTCCAAAGCCGGGGCATACCTAAAAGGTCTGGCAAGTTCAGGAACATTGAACTCCATAAAACATTTTCCCGGGCACGGCGATACCGCCACCGATTCCCATTTGGGACTTCCGGTCATTGATAAATCCTTGCAAGAACTCCAGGAAAGTGAATTGTACCCTTTCCAGCAATTGATACAAAAAGGAGTGGACTCCGTCATGGTGGGGCATTTGCTGCTTCCCCAGTTGGATAGCGAAGAACCCTCCACGACTTCATCAAAAATTATTACGGACTTGCTTCGCAATACTTTGGGGTTTGATGGAGTGGTCATCTCCGATGCACTGAACATGCATGCCGTTTCCCAAAGATATCCCGAAAAGGGCAAGTTGGAGGCAACCGCCTTTGCCGCGGGAATGGATATGTTATGTTTTAGCGAAAATGTGGCCGAAGGCATTACCGAAATCCTGAACACCGCCACCGAAGCAGAAATTGAACAAAGCTTCAAACGCATTTGGCAGCTCAAGGAAAAGGCATTTTCCCATTCAAAAGACACTTCTCCAACCAAAGAACCTTCAGGGCTAAACCGACTATTGGCACAAAACACCCTTACCGAACTCCACGGCAAAGCTGAGGAAGTATCCAAAATCAAGAGTGGTGCATTTCTCAACCTGTCGGTGAACAATAACATCCAAAATAGGTTTTCCGTAAAAATCGAAGAGGACCTCGGCCAGAAACCATGGGATTTGACAAAGGACAAAGCGACCGTTGAAACATTGTTGGAAAAGCATCAAAATGTTGTACTGTCCATCTTCCCTCCTGCCGTAAAGCCAAAAAATAACTTTGGTTTTGAAAACGAGGTGTTGGATTTCATCAAATACATCATCGCACAGAAAAATGTACTCATCTATCTTTTTGGAAATCCATACGCCTTGGACATCATGGGGCTATTGCCCACATCGAATGCGGTTCTGGTGTATCAAGATTTCTCAGAATTTCAAGAAGAGGCCTTCCAACATTTCATTGGAAAGTTGGCGGCCAAAGGAAAGCTACCCGTTCAACTTAAAACCTTTCAGCCATGAAAACCGATATCATTTCCTCATGGGAGAAAAATGCATTGGAATGGATCAAGGTCATCCAGAACCAAAGCATCCCCTCCAGAAAGTTCACCAACGCAGCTATTGTGGAAACCATCAAAAACCTAAAAGGCAAAAAAATTGCCGACATAGGTTGTGGCGAAGGTTGGTTGACCCGGGAAATGACTGCCTTGGGATGGGAAGCCACCGGCATGGATGCCATAGCCAGCCTAATTTCCGAAGCCAAGACCAAAGGGAAGGAAGCCTATCATGTAGTCACCTTTGAGGACATCATGTCGGGAAAAACCATTCCCAACGCACCATTTGATGCCGCGGTCTTCAACTTCTGTTTATATCTAAAAGATGACCTTGTTCCCCTTTTACAAAACACCTTGAACCATCTAACCGCTGGAGGCACTGTGGTGATTCAAACCCTGCACCCTTTTTTTCTGGTACAAAACGGCATGCCCTACAAAAGTCAGTGGCTCTCCGATTCTTGGAAAGGTCTACCCGGCAACTTTGAGGATGGCCATTCATGGTACGCCCGAACGCTGGAAGATTGGGTCAACGAATTGAATGGGTTACAGCATGGAGGGGTTTCCATTGAAGAGGTAATCAACGATGAAAAAAAACCCATTTCCTTGATCATCAAAATTAAAAAAGCATGAGCACCTATAAAGTTTTAGGGTTGATGTCCGGCACCTCCTTGGATGGATTGGATATGGCCTACTGTTATTTTACAGAGGATAATGGACGTTGGAAATTCTCCATTGAACGCACAAAAGAGGTTTCCTATACCGATGAGATGCGGGAACACCTCAAAAATGCCATTTTCCTGTCCGAAGAAGACCATGCCCAGCTCCACAAAGACTATGGCATTTGGCTGGGGGAACAATCCAAACACTTTATTGACGAAGAAAATTTGGATGTGGATTTCATTGCCAGTCACGGACATACATCGCACCATAGACCCGAAGATGGGTTCACCTTTCAACTTGGTGATGGTCAATTATTGGCCAATACCTGTAGAAAAAAGGTGGTTTGTGATTTCAGGACAAAGGACGTTACCTTGGGCGGCCAAGGAGCCCCGTTGGTGCCTATTGGGGACAAATTGTTGTTCCATGAATATGATTTCTGTCTTAACTTGGGAGGTATCAGCAATATCTCGTTTGATGATAACGGGGTCCGGATTGCCTATGACATTGGTTTGGCCAACATGCCCTTAAACTACATTACCCAAAGAATGGGGTTGGATTATGACGAAAATGGGAACCGGGCCAGAACGGGAACATTGGACCATGACCTGCTCCAAAAGCTGAATAGTTTAGCATATTACAAACTACCTTATCCGAAATCGACAGGGTATGAATGGTTCACTGGGGAAATTGTCCCTTTGATTCAAGCCTCAAAGGCCACAAACATTGATCTATTGCACACCTTCATTCATCACAATTGCGAGCAAATTGCTAACGAGGTAAAAAAATATGCCGTAAAGACCCCCAACAAATTATTGGCCACGGGTGGTGGTGCCTTGAACCAGTTTTTTATGGATACTTTACAAGAAAAATTAGGGGACACCGGCACGGTTTCCACTCCAACCAAAACCTTGATTGCGTACAAGGAAGCCTTGGTATTTGCCTTGATGGGCGTTTTACGCCTTAAAGGTGTAACCAATGTTCTCCGTTCGGTCACAGGGGCCCGTGAAGATTCCAGTAGCGGAGAGGTCTTTTATCCTATTCAGGGTTAAGCAGTCACCATTCTTCTGGGTTTTCTGCGCACCAGCATAAATATCAATACCGAAAATAGCCCGCAAACGGCCAAGCCCACAAACAGGGGCCAAACACTGTTTTTTACAAACTCCCCGATAAAGGTGGCTATGGGAATGGCAAAAATCGTGGATACAAAGCCATTTATGGCCGCTCCAATTCCTGCTATGTGTCCAATGGGTTCCATGGCTATGGACCTGAAATTTCCCCACATGAATCCTAGACAGAAGAACTGTGCAGACAAGAATGCCACCAATACATAAATGCTGGGGTTGGGTGAATTAAAAAAAAGTACCGTATACAACAAAGCAATGATGGTAAAGGCCAATGTGGCCATAAAGGACAGCTTTCGCATACCAAAACGCATCACCAAGGTCCCGTTCAAAAAGGTGGAAAGTCCAATGGAAATCGCCAATCCCGCAAAAATATAGGGAAATACCTCTTTTAGGGCATATTGGTCCTCAAAAATATGTTGGGCCGAACTCAGATACACCAAAAATGCTCCAGTCACCAGACCAGAGGTAATCGTAAAGGCTACGGTTTCCTTGTGGCGAATAAATTCTTTCAACCCATCAATGAACACATGTCCAGAAAATGGTATCTTAAATTCCGGGTGAAGAGTCTCGGGTTGTCGTTTCCAAAACCAAAGTGCTATGATCAAGGCAAAAATCAATTGGACATAGAAAATACCTTTCCAACCAAAACTATCCAGTATAACCTTCCCTATGGCTGGGGCCACCACGGGCACCAAAATAAAGAACGCCACCACAAACGACATGATCTTGGCCATATAATCTCCTTCATAGGTATCCCGGATGATGGATATGGATATGGTCCGAGGTGCCGAAAGTCCAATCCCTTGTAGAATCCTACCCAATACCATCACCTCCAGGGATGGAGCATACAAGCAGATAATACTAGCGAGTAGGAATAAAATAAATCCAGCATAGACCACAGGCTTTCTTCCATAACAATCAGACAGCGGACCGAAGAATAACTGCCCCAATCCCAGTCCCAAAAATATCATGGTCACCAACATTTGGTTATCCGTGGAATCCAAGCTGTTGATATCAACTCCAATATTGGAGATGGCGGGTAATAACGCATCAATAGCCAAGGCCACGATGGACATCAGGGCAGCCATTAGGGCTATAAATTCAAAATTAGGTTTTTGGATTTCTTTTTGCATGCTGCAAAATTAGGCATACCCCGTGGGTCCACGAAGCTTTTAAGAAAGTATTAATGTTATGTTTACGCATCAAACGTTATAGGTGAATAGAACTGGTGGCTTACATCTTTAAACCACCTTATTTTTATGACATTTTTTGATTTCGTTGTGTCTAGCTCGATGCCTATCTTTGAGAAAACCAAAAACTAAATGGACCTTTTAAAGACCTTGGTCGTGGGTTGTGGCAATATGGGAACTTCCCATGCCCGTGCCTACCACAAACTGGATGGATTTGAAATTGTGGGACTTGTGAGCCGCGGTGCCAAAAGCCGTGAACGATTGTCCAATGAATTGGGAGGGGTGCCCACTTTTTCCGATTACAGGAACGCCCTTGAAACGGCAAAACCTGATGTGGTTTCTATCAACACCTACCCTGATACCCATTTTGACTATGTAAAACAAGCTTTGGAATCTGGCGCCCATGTGTTTGTGGAAAAACCGCTTGCCTTAACGGTCGAAGAAGCCCAAATTTTAGTGGATTTGGCCCATCAACTTGGAAAAAAAATGGTGGTGGGATATATTCTCAGGGTACACCCTACATGGACCAAGTTTGTACAAATGGCCCAGGGCTTGGGTAAACCCTTGGTCATGCGAATGAACCTCAACCAACAAAGTTCTGGAGAACAGTGGCATACCCATAAACAGCTTATGCACTCCATGTCGCCCATTGTGGATTGTGGGGTCCACTATGTGGATGTCATGTGTTCCATGGTGCGTTCCAATCCCGTAAGCGTCTCTGCCATTGGGGCACGATTGACGGAGGAAGTGGACAAAAACATGTACAACTATGGTCAGTTACAGGTTCGTTTTGAAGATGGCTCCGTAGGTTGGTACGAGGCTGGCTGGGGACCCATGATGAGCGAAACCGCTTTTTTTGTCAAGGATGTGATAGGGCCAAAAGGTTGTGTTTCCATCAATGATATGGATAAGGGAGAATCCGGTGACATTGAGGGCCATACCAAGACGGGAAGCCTAAAATTGCACCATAGCCTGTTGGACAGTGATGGGCATTTTGTGAAGAATGATGAAATCATTGATACTGCCGATGAACCCGACCATGATGGTCTCTGTCTTTTGGAACAGGAATACCTGCTCAATGCCATCCAAAATGATGTTGACCTCACCGACCACTTGAACGATGCCGTGAACAGTCTCAAAGTCGTGTTGGCTGCGGATGAATCGGTAAAAACGGGGAAAACAGTAATCTTATAGTAAAAATGTCAGGTCGAGCGCAGTCGAGACCTTTTCCTTAAAACTTTGTTATGTTTGGTGTCAGGTCGAGCGCAGTCGAGACCTCTTCCAAATATGAAACTTTATTACGTATATCTTCTTTTATGCGCCGATGGTTCAACCTACACGGGAATTACCGATGCCATTGACCGAAGGATTGCTGAACACCAAAACGGAATCAATAAGACAGCTTACACGTATCGAAGAAGACCTGTTCAACTTATCTTTCAACAAGAATTCAATGATGTGTTACAAGCCATCTTTTTTGAAAAGAAATTAAAAAAGTGGAGTGCTAAAAAGAAAATGGCGCTGGTAGAAGATAATTTGGACTTGCTTCAAATTTTGTCTGAATGTAGAAATGTAACACATTACAAGTACCGTCCTGACCATGATTAAGGTCTCGACTGCGCTCGACCTGACAGTTCCAAAAAGACTCTTGTCCTGAGGTTCCGTTGTATTGAAAAAATTCATCACAACGGTATGTTCCCATGTTTTTTTCGGGGCGGTTGCACCTGTTTCTTTTCCAACATGGCAAAGGCCTTCAACAATTTTCGTCGGGTGTCTTTTGGTAAAATGACCTCGTCAATGAATCCACGTTGTGCCGCGCGGTAGGGATTGGCAAATTTTTCGGCGTACTCCGCTTCCTTTTCCTTGAGTTTAGCCGCTGGGTCGTCCGAAGCGGCAATTTCACGCCTAAAGATAATCTCACTGGCCCCCTTGGCTCCCATTACAGCAATCTCGGCACTGGGCCAAGCAAAATTGAAATCGGCACCAATGTGTTTGGAGTTCATCACATCATAAGCCCCTCCATAGGCCTTTCGGGTAATGAGAGTGACTCTGGGCACCGTGGCCTCGCTCAAGGCATACAACAGCTTTGCCCCATGCATGATGATACCGCTCCACTCCTGATCGGTGCCCGGCAGGAATCCGGGAACATCCACCAAAACCAACAATGGAATATTGAAGGCATCACAAAAACGGGTGAAACGGGCTGCCTTCCGGGAACTTTTCACATCCAACACCCCAGCCAAGAACATGGGTTGATTGGCAATGACCCCCACACTTCTACCCCCTATTCGGGCAAAGCCTACAATAATATTTTCGGCATACTCCTTATGGATTTCGTAGAACGAATCGGCGTCAATAATACCCTTGATGACCTCATGCATGTCATACGGTTTATTGGGATTGTCCGGCACAATGTGCGACAGTTCTTCCCGTACCTCATCCCCTAAAACGTAGTCCTGTAATTTTGGTGCCTCGGTGTTGTTCTGTGGCAAATACGCCAACAATTTTTTGATATCATCCAGACAAGTTGCATCATTGGAGGAGGTTTTATGGGCCACCCCAGACTTGGCCGCGTGGGTACTGGCACCCCCCAATTCTTCAGAGGTAACCTCTTCATTGGTCACCGTCTTGACCACGTTGGGCCCGGTAACGAACATATAACTCGTTTCCTCCACCATCACAATAAAATCGGTCATGGCCGGCGAATACACCGCTCCACCCGCGCAGGGTCCCATCACTGCAGATATTTGGGGAATCACCCCCGATGCCTGCACGTTCCTGTAAAAAATATCGGCATAGCCTCCCAATGATCGCACACCCTCTTGGATTCGGGCTCCCCCAGAATCGTTCAACCCAATGATGGGCGCCCCGACCTTCATGGCCAAATCCATTACCTTACAGATTTTTTCGGCATGGGTTTCGGACAAGGCTCCCCCAAAAACGGTGAAATCTTGGGCATATACATATACCAACCTGCCATGTACGGTTCCATAACCGGTGACCACCCCATCGCCATAGTACTTTTCCTTCTCCATCCCAAAATCTGTGGTCCTATGGGTTACCAATGCGCCCATCTCTTCGAAGGAGCCTTCGTCCAACAAATAGTGGACACGTTCCCGGGCCGTGAGTTTCTTCTTTTCGTGCTGTTTTTCTATGCGTTTTTCACCTCCACCCAAATGAGCTTTGGCCAACTTTTCCTGAAGTGTTTTTATTTTCGGGTCCATGGATTCAATTTTTGGGCAGTTGAACTATTTTTTGGTCCTCCAGATAGCTGTGGAAAGCCACCAATGCAGCAACTTCCATCTCCTTGGCCTGTTGCTGTTTGACCATTTCCGGAGCATAGTGGGTCTTCACAAAGTGAGTATCAAAATCCCCGGAACGAAAGGCCTCATGGGAAAAGACAAAGCTTCCAAAGGGCAAAGTAGTCTCCACTCCCTTTATCTTGTACGCTTTGATGGCGTTGAGCATCAATTCAATGGCCTCCTCCCGAGTTTTCCCGTAGGCAATCAATTTGGAAAGCATGGGGTCATAAAAAATGGGAATATCCATTCCTTCCGTAAAACCATTATCCACCCGAATACCTTCACCAACAGGCAATTGATAGGTTTCCAAACGCCCAACGCTCGGCAAAAAATCATTCAAGGGGTCTTCGGCATATACCCGCAACTCCACCGCATGCCCTTGGATTTTAAGGTCTTCCTGTTTCATGGGCAGCTCCTCACCCTTGGCCACACGTATCTGCAGTTCCACTAAGTCCATCCCTGTAATCATTTCGGTAACCGGGTGCTCCACTTGCAAACGGGTGTTCATCTCCAAAAAATAGAAGTTGTGGTCGGCATCCATTAAAAATTCCACCGTTCCTGCCCCAACATAGTCGCACGCTTGGGCCACCTTGACCGCGGCCATGCCCATTTCGTCCCGAAGCTTGGGGGTTAAAATAGAGGATGGAGCTTCTTCCACCACCTTCTGGTGTCGGCGTTGCACACTGCATTCCCGTTCAAAAAAATGAAGGATGTTCCCGTGGGTATCGGCCATTATTTGGACTTCTATATGTCGGGGCGATGCCACATACTTTTCCACAAATACAGAGCCATCCCCAAACGCAGAAGTTGCCTCACTGATGGCGCGCCGCATGCCCGATTCCAAATCGCTTTCCTTTTCCACGATACGCATACCCTTACCCCCACCTCCGGCAGAGGCCTTGATCAAAATGGGATATCCCACTTCATTGGCAATCTCACGGGCGGTGGCCACATCGGTAATGGCCTCGTCTATCCCCGGCACCATGGGAATACCGTACGCTTTGACAGCTTCCTTGGCCGCCAGTTTACTGCCCATCATGCGGATGG
>Ga0213833_1001651_pt1 | contig 15602 bp, 19 predicted proteins | sample SWATP21_FD_160575 | JGI IMG/M metagenome (GOLD analysis project Ga0213833, IMG submission 160575) | Coastal seawater microbial communities from Marineland, Florida, United States - SWA TP2 #1 | ecosystem: Environmental > Aquatic > Marine > Coastal | place: USA: Florida | collected 2016-08-14
TCTCCCTGCGTGCTTCCACCACCGGCATGATCTTCCTTGATGACGTCCGCGTGCCTGCCTCCCAAATGCTGCCCAAGGCCAAGGGCCTGGGTGGTCCTTTCAGCTGCCTCAACAACGCTCGTCTGGGCATTGCCTTCGGAGCCACGGGTGCCGCTGGTGCGTGCCCGAGGGCTGGCGGTGGTGCTTGTGCTGCTCGAGTCGTGTGTGAAGGGGTGGCGTGATGGACTCCTCCGTGTGTGCGTGCCTCCCGTGCTTGTGCAGAGTTCTGCATGGCGGCTGCTCGCGAGTACACGCTTGATCGCAAGCAGTTCGGCGCACCTCTCGCTTGGTACGCTCTTGGGTGGTGATGGGGAGTTGGGTGAACCGCGCTTTGTTGTCGACTCACGTCTCTTCGGTCAACCACAGCACCCAGTTGATCCAGCTGAAGCTGGCTGACATGTCCACGGACATCACGACGGCGCTGTTATCCTCCATCCAGGTTCGTGTGTGTGCTTCGCGCTGGTTTGTTTGTCTCGTCGTACCCACGTCCGCTGTGTGGTGGTGCAGGTCGGCAAGAACAAGGACAAGGGCGACGGACATTGGTGCCCTGAAATGATCTCCATGGTGAAGCGCAACAGCTGTGGCAAGGCACTGGCTATTGCCCGCACTGCCCGTGATATGCTTGGTGGTGTGTCCCTCACTGTCGTGTCTCGCACGTCGTGTCTTGGGGCGTTGTTTTGACTTTGTTTGCTCGTGTTCTTGTCGTCTGTTCGCAGGAAACGGTGTGTCGGACGAGTACCACGTGATCCGTCACTCAATGAACTTGGAGGCTGTAAACACGTATGAGGGCACTCACGACATCCATGCCCTGATCTTGGGCCGTGCCATCACCGGCCACCAGGCCTTTGTGACTCGCGCCGCGAAGTAGAATGGCTGGTTTACAGCGTTCGCGTGGGAAGGTGATTGCGGCGTGACACATGGAAGTAGGCGTGTTGCAGCTGCGCAAACTGTGTCGTGGCTGTTTGGTTTTTGTCCAGCGCGTAGTTGAAGCAACGAACACAGAAGCGCAAAACCAAGTTGGCACCATCGTTTACGAACGTGTGGTTATGTGCAAGCCTTCAAAATCAGGCACGAACGACAAAAAGAAAACGAGTTGGGCTGCCAAGCACAAGTACTGAAACACTGCCCACAGCTTGAGGCCTGTCGGAACACCACGGCGGCGTCCTTGGGCGTCAACCTCTTTGGCAGAGTCAAACCCACGGAGGGCATTCACTGCCCCGACGGTGCTAAACGATACGATTTCAGAGGCTTTCAGGTGCACTGACAATGAGCGACCTTGTTGCACGCGCTGGCGCATGCGCGCCACGTCTGACGGGTCCAACGGCGGCTCGAGCCGCTGTGCCGGCACGGAAACACTTGTCCCGCTTAGCACCGGGCTGATTGGCCGCGGGCTGGAGTCTGGTTCTCCGGCGCCGCTCGGCGAAGCCTCGCCGGAGGGCCGATCCTGCGCCATGGGCGCAGCCACCCGGTCGCAGTCCGACGCATCACTCGTGACGTCCTGCGTGCTGCTGTCAACAATGCCATGGGAGGTGTCGGGTTCGTTGGCCGACGTTGACCTCACCACGCCGGATGCGGTCGCGGTCGCGGTCGCGGTCGCGGTCGCGGTGGCAGTTGCCGATGCTGATGCAATCGGGCTGACTGGGGGCGACACGGAGAAGTGTGCATGGCGCACCACGTCCTGCGGAAGTTGTGCGTCATTGACTGAATGGCGGGCGTTCTCCTTGTCCGAGCTGGGCTTGGGCGGCGGTAAGGCAGGCGTTGCGGCGGCTTTGGCACGGCGTGTGCGAGAGCGGGCCGCTGCCACTGCAAGCTGGGCCTCGCGTGCCAGACGATCCAGCCGCTTTTTCTTTTGGCGCCGTGCCTCAGCTGCGATGAAAGGGACCATGAGCAGACTGAGTACCACAAAAGCAACAGCCGCGGTGAATCGCCACGCAATGACGCCCGTCGATGTTGATGACAGCTGCGCAGTCACGGCGCCAAACATAAAATTGTAGGCTCCGGCGCAACCCTGGAAGAACGATGCCGCTTGGTTGTGTCGCAAAGGAAGCTCGTCAAAGCTGATCAGACCCATCAAACCCAACGCGACGGCCATGGTCACCCCAACGATAGTTGACGCCACGTTCATCGCAAGCCAGAAGGTGCTGGCCTCCTCGCTCAGTTCCTCGTGCACCCGCAGAGCGTTGACAATGATGAGGAGAGACAACAGCGTGCCACACGAAATGGTGCTGCAAGGAACCGCGCGTTGTGAGCTCGGTGTTGCAACACACTACCTCTTGACACAGCCGCGACGCACCCGAACGCAAAGACCACATGGGCCGGATACTTGCTGCCTGCGTTGCATACCAATGGGAAAAATGTACCACGGACTTGGTCGTACCACTGTGCCAAAGCCCACGTGGCCACGAACGTGGCCACAGCGAACGCCACAAACACTCCCGGAAGACATGTCAGAGGCGCCTCCATCTTGTGGGTGTCGCGCCATGCGGCATGGTGCGTTGCCCTGAGTCCAGGAGAAGTATCGTGTTAGGGGGAGGGTGAACGACCAATGAACGTGCACAAGTGTGGTGAACTTGAAAAAGTGTTCGCTCACTCAAGCACTTGACAGCACAGAACCGCTGCAAGTGTTGGATGGCTCGCGATAGGATGTTGTCGCACAGTAAACACATGCACCCCACGGGGAAGGAGGCATGTGTTTCGATTGTGCAGAAGGGAAGGAGATGAATGTGAACGCACACCACATTACCACACAAGCCAAAACGTACACGATCACGCCATCATTGGGGCAAGCAGGCTTGCTGGCCCAGCAAGCGAAACACAGTTGTGTGGTTACCCTCACCACGACCACTCGCGGCTGCTGTGCTGCATTGAATTCGTTGCCATAAATTTATGGTTGTTACTTCATCACGGATGTTGTTGGCGCGCCGTGAGTGTCAGAGTGCGCGCGCGCATGCCTCTCCGGCATCTGGCGCGGACACTATGTTCTCAAAGCCCATCTCGTCCCGGGCGATTGTCGCTGGTACTACTATTGGTCTTGTTGCCGTTGTGTCATGTGCTGTGACATGGGCTGTCGCTGCGTGGTGGTATCAACCCGCCTCCAAGCACCAGCCTTCTGCCGACATCCGTGACGGCTTGATGGGATTAATCGGTGCGGAAACAGAAAGGGCACTCGTGCTCTTTGAGATTCTCCTCATCATCACTGTTTGCTGAGTCGATGCTTCTGTGTCAGGTAACACACCCTTGGTCCGTCTCCCAAAACTTTCCAAGCTCACTGGTTGCACAATTCTGGTACGTACCGCGTCTCGCTTTTGCAAACGTCGGGCCCACGTTTTGCGATGTTGATGCTGCCAATGAAACGCTTGACGTGGTGTGCTATGTTCAGGCCAAGGCTGAGTTCTTGAACCCAGGTGGCAGTTGCAAGGATCGTCTGGCGCGACAGGTCGTGTTGGACGCGGTGACATCGGGCCGGTTGCGCGCTGGTCAAGGAACGATCGTCGAAGGGACGTCAGGGAGCACAGGGATCAGCTTGGCCCTTGTGGCTCGAGGTGAGGCACATCACGCTTTATGGCAGTTAGTGGTGTTTCTCGCCCATGTGGATGGTGGTTGTCCAACCGGTGTCTAACAGCCCGACGTCTGGCACAGCGTGTGGATTGCACTGTTCAATCTACATGCCAGACGACCAAGCCAAGGAGAAGTCTGATTTGCTTTCGACGTTTGGCGCAACTGTACGCCGTGTGAAGCCCGTTTCCATTGTGAACGAGCGTCACTATGTCAATCTTGCCCGTAAAGAGGCGCAGCACGAGCCAGGTTTGTTGTGCCACCGGAAGTGGCAGGGCATACCGTGCTGACCGTCTTTTCAACAGACCACTACTTCACCGACCAGTTTGAGAATGTGTCCAACTTTGCTGCTCATTTCGCCACAACTGGTCCGGAGATCTGGAGACAGTCTGGAGGTGAAGTGGATGCCTTCATTATGGGCTCGGGCACCGGAGGCACCATCGCTGGAGTGAGCAGGTTTTTGAAGCAGCAAAACCCGGCAGTGAAAGTATTTCTTGTTGATCCCCAAGGATCCAGTTTGTACAACCGGGTGAGTGTGTTCATTTCTCGCGGGTCCACTTGTCTCACTTCATGTCCTCCCTCCCCTGTCTTCTGTTTTTGCGCGGGCGTAGGTGAAGCATGGCGTGGCATACGCTCCCGAACAATCTGAGAGCAAACTCCGTCGGCATCGATACGACACCATTATTGAAGGAATAGGGATCGATAGACTGACAGCCAATTTTGCGTAAGTGCTGGCGCGCATGCAACTCATGCAGCCTCCACTGTGGATGTGATGTTGACTCCGTTTGTGCACACAGTGAAGCGATCGTAGATGATGCTTACCGCATCACCGATCAAGAGGCAGTTAACATGTCCCGATGGTTGCTTCGTGAAGAGGGTACGTCGTGATCTTGCCTATGCTGTGCCATTCTGCTCACGCCTTGGACGGTCAGGGCTGTTTGTGGGTAGCTCTTCTGCACTCAACCTGGTTGGAGCTGTCCGAGCTGCCATGGCTTTGGGCCCGGGGCATGCCATTGTCACCGTGCTTTGCGACGGCGGACACCGGCACAAGACACGGTTCTGGAACGGCGAGTTTCTCTCCAGTGTCGGCCTCACAATCCCAGCACCCGGGACAGAACTGAATGGAATCATGAGATAGATAGTATGGCATCAACAAGTGTTACACAAAACACCACAGCAACAACACGGGACATGAAGAATCTCCCCAAATCGCAACATCAAACAAAACGGGTGGAGTGGTCTACTCAAAAAACAGTGCACCATCAAAACTTTTCACATGGCACGTTTCAAGATCGTTGGCACAGCAAGGGGCACTGGGCTGAAGGGGTGATTTGCCTGTGTTTACTGCGGCAAAACGTACATATCACGAGGCACTGCCTGGTACATGAATGGGGTGACGAACCCGCCGGGTGGTGGTGGCTGCTGCTGCTGCTGCTGTTGCAGCATGTGCATCCGCGCAATCCGTGCTTGTTGAGCAGGATGCGAGTACATGACTGCAGCTGCACCAACCTGACGCTGGCGTTGCTGTTGCTGCTGGCGCGGCTTCGAGGACGCCAACGAAGGTGTCTCAGTCTTGCGGCTGGAGGTGGCTACGTGGCGCAGGACACGCGAGTGGACACGCACGGCGTTCTCGACAGCAGTCACACGACTCGACAGTGTCTGCACTTCCGACTGAAGCGGGGCCTCAGAAGATGGCTCTGACGTGGACGCGCCGCCTCGAGACGACGCACCGTTGTCATGACTGCTGGCGGCACCCGTCTTGGTGGTTGCAGAGACTGCGCTGGAGCCCCCCACCGTACGCATGGCAAGGCCAGTGGTGGGTGGCGCGGGCGCCGCAGCAGCTTGTGCCAACACATTCGAATGTGGCCACGCTGCGGCGACGGGAACGCGGGGGAGTCCAGTGGCCACCGACAGTCCTGCGGCAGCGGGTGCGTGCCGCTGTTGACCCTGATTGGCGCCCAGAACATTGCCCAGGTTGTCCAACAGGTCCTGCAGGGTGGACACCTTCGCGCCGCCAAGCATCACTGGGGCACGGAACACCACACGGTCGGCACGAATGACACCCTCAGAAGCCAGAAGCTCGGCGTGGTTGGCATGCCCTGGTGCAGCCGACACACGGGCCGAGTATGAAGCGGCACCGGCACACTTATCGTGTGCAACAGCCGCGGACTTCGTGGCAACGTGCTTCACAGCTCCATCAGCGGCGCCCTTGCCTTCGCATGGACCCTCGCCGGAAAAGACCACGCCCGCAGCGCGGAACCCTTGCAGCATGCGCTCACAATGAAGCGTGCGGCGACCCTGACCACACTTCTTGTGGTGAGCAGCAGCAGCGTCGCCTCGGTACAAGTGAAAGTGGCGACGTGTCCACACGTAGCAGCTGGAGCACACGCGCGGCGTGGGTCCAGGGGTTGTTTGAGAAAACGGCAAGGGAATTGAGTGTAGCTTCAGGCGGCGCTTGCTGTCAGGCGTCACTCGGCGTCCACACGCACGGTTACAGCACCCAGGCGCCTCTTCGAAGCTGAGGAGCAACTGCGCGGCATCCAGTTCGTCTTCTGAGGAGTCCGCCTTCGTCAATCGCCACGCGGCACCCTTTCCAGAGCGCTGTGACTGGGTGTTACCCTCTTGCACGCGTTGCCGCTTCACATGGCGGGGGGGCTCGGCGTGTGAGCGACGTGTGGCTGACGGCTGCGCTGAGCGCATGACAACTAGTCCGGTATGTGGGTCTTCTATGCGGCTTTCCAATGAATAACCGCGCTGTGGGACGCGGTGATGGGTTGCTGGGCAGTGCGGAACGAGGGAGTGGGTGTTCCCAACGTGAAGGGCAGCTGAAACAGAAACAACTCTGTGAGGCTGATGTCATAAAAAAGTTCTGTCGCAAATTATGACGTCATGTGAAGCGAACGCATTCAGCAAGCAGCTACTCGCGACGGCAGGTGCCAGGCACGTCAAGGTGATGGGACCACCGCGCATCACTGCAGCGTGTCACTGTCCCGCTTGGGCCGAAACTGATCCGAGTCCACACCGAAACACACCGAAACATGCGTCACAGGTTGGAGGCAGACGATTTATCCGTGGCATTCACGTTGACGTCAACGTGCAATAGGCGGCCGAAATTGTCAATTCCTTTCACTGTGCGCGCTGGTCTGTTCGCTTGCCCAACACCGGCAGTTGTGCGGTGCCGTGTGGCATTCTACCAACCGGTGATACGCAGGTGACACGACTCTATGCTTGTTGCAATGTTCCGCGATGGCCAGGGCGGCGATGGTGAAGCCTGACGCTGTGCCAGTGCTCTCAATAAGCTGTTGTGTGTGTTGGAGCGTCTCCGAATGACGCACCCATGACGGGGGCACGGCCACCTTCCCCCCTCGGAGGGGCCCCTCCTCCCCTCGTCTCGTCTGAAGAAATTACTGGGAGCACGCGTTTCGCTTCACGGTGACGGTCGAAACTCTCTGCCCCTCCCTGCGCAACGGACCGCAACGCGAGCGGTGCGTCTCGTGCAAGTTGCACGCATGCACGGAAACGGAGGCAGCGTGGTTGAGTGAGCAGCACTGTGTTCCCCTCGGTGAGGCCTTTACGGTTTGTTGTGCTAATTCCAGGCACCTGTTGGACCGCTTGGTTGTGCTGCGTGACCGCTTGTGCGCTGACAGGCGTCAGATTCTGGTTTCGAGCCGGAGACCGAGTGCGCAAGTTCACTTCGACTGGAACACCCACTGTTTGGGTTGATTGCTGCGGACTCGATGGAGAATGAACGGAGCCGAGGGTCGCATGCAGCTCAACCCATGTATCACCCACAATGGTCGCACCAACGTTTGAAAAGCGCTTGGTTGTTGCACGGCCTCAGGCCACTGGCCCCGGGCCCATCTCGATGCGCCGACGAATGTGCCATTCGATTCGGAAATGATTCGGAGGTTGTGTGCCTGCGTGAAGGGCGCCGATTGACAGTGCAACAACAGGCTGTGATGCACACGCAACGGGTGGAGTTGTGAAATGAAATGTGGTTGTGTTCCGTAGTCTTCCTGTGTGCCCGAACGCTAGAAACGAGTGGCGTGCAATCTCCAGTTTCTTGCTGCAATGGCCGGAAGAAAGGTGCAAGCAGTGGCTCGCATCGCACAGAATCAAAAACAATCAAACGTGGGCGCTGAGGCTCCCAGCAGCGCATGATCCTCAGCGTTCGACGCTATCTTGATGGATAGACGCCTTCTTCGATTCGTTTACGATGTGTACTCGCGATACACGAGTCTTGTACACAATCAGTTGAACGGTACACAAGGCGGTGGCACATTGGAAATCCAACACCACGCAGTTCAGGAGTCCAAGGTCGAGTTTGTGGCCACACTGTTGAGTGGTGGTCAGGCGTAACCTTGTTCTCTGATGAACACAGGGAGGAGCCTAAGTCACATGGTCAACGAGCGCCTACACAGACAAGGTCTTGTTGGCGCTGCATGACCACCTCCAGTCCATGTTGCTCCAGTGACTACACGACGTCTTGGAAACTGTGTACACGGTTACTTCACGTGGCAGAGACGGGGAAATGCCCCAGCTCGAACCTTCCTTCCTGTCGCCCTGACGGAGCGAAAGACGTGGACGTGGGCTCTGATCGCCTTAGAGCAGACGTTCACTTCGATTTGTTGCACAAGTGCAGCGGTGCAGTTCACGCAAAAGTGTTGAGTATTATTCGCACGTACGCCTGCCTCAATACCAATTTGAAGAAGCACGGCCACGGCTCCAGCATTTTTCAGCCATCGCATCCCACTCGTCGACAGCAACATGCCGAGGTCCCCTGCTTCGTTCCTGACGCATGCGCTGCTGCTTTTCTGCTTCCTGTCGCTCGAAGAGACCCTCGACATCACGGCGGTAGTGGTAGCGTCGCCGCTCCGAGTTGTGGATGGACTGCACAAGCCACTGCGTCAGGTACTGCTTCGACGGTGGGGTCAAGCCAACACGGTGGAACATCACATCCCAGTCATCCACACGCCGGATAGCCTTGACACTGCGCTGCAGCATCATCTGCATCCCAGCTGACGGGCGACCGAAACAAGCATTCAGCTGCTCGAACAGCTCCGCCGTGGTCAATTGGCGCAGACTAGCACGACGCTCGCCTGTGGGACCGTACAGGCGGAAAATCCTCAAGAACGCGACATGGAACATGAGAAGGTGCTGGCTGACCCGAGTGTCGCGGGACCAGATGGACATGAGCTGCCGGCGCACTGGGCGTTTGGCCTTGTCATCTTTGCCCGCCGCTCGCTTCGTCCTCGCCTGCTGGCGATAGCGATCGGCAACACCAAGCAAGTGAGGGTGCTCCTTCAGCACCCACTTGGCGTTGCGGTCAAAGTTCTCTTCCAGGTAGTCGTTGGCAACATCCTTCCACTCGTACTTGTCAGTCAGCACAAGCAGCGGGAGCCACTCTCCCAATGAACGGCACTGGTACTTGTTGCGACCACGCTCACCCACCAGGAAGCGCGCAATGCGATCATCCACGATGGTGCGAAGGCTCGGGTACCATCGCATCATGGCAAGGAGGATGTGGACACACGCGGCATAGCCGTCCAACGCCACGATGCTCTCATGGAGATGACCTTTCATCATGGAGACGACCAAGGTGTTCATCATCTTGAGAAACAACGTCAACGCCATGTCAGGGCTGAACTCCACGTGCGCTTGGCCCCGTTCGCGGGAGCCACAGATGCTGCCCAGGCTCGCTTTCAACAGGTCACGGAAGCGGGAAGTTTCCCCATGGGTCGGGTCCAGGTACAGCGGGATCCAGTGCGTGAATGGCAGCTTCCAAACATTCTTGCGCACCTTCAGATGACCCACAGCCGTCTCTCCAATCAAGTCCAGCGTCGTGTGGACATACGCCAACTTGTCTGGGTTGTCACGCTGCCCGTCATAGTGCTCCAAGTTGACTCCGACCCCAAGCACTTCTTCGGAGTACGATGCCTGCGTACCCAGAGACCCACAAGACCAATCAACGTTACATCCCTTCTTTCCTGGAAACGGAAGCGAGCTCAACAGCAACGAGCATTACCTTGGTGTGAAAGCACACAAGCTCGTGGCGTGTGCGACGCAAAGCTTCAGGGGTGGTTGCCCCAGCATACATCACCGCACAATCGTCGTCCGCTTCGGGTCGCTCGCCAGCTGCACCAGCTGCACCAGCAGGCTCAACGCCACCCGAAACAGCACCAGCACCACGTCCAGTGGTGTTCAGCTCAGCCGATGGTGCGGTTGGGTCCGTGAGGAGCTCCAATCGAATCTGCCGCCGAAGCCTTGCGCCTCGTGGAGCAAACTTGTGCTCAAACCGCCCTCGAGAAGAGAAAGGCACCATCTCCACGTCGGCTACATGCACCGTAAGCGCATCTCCTTCATGTACAACGTCTTCCAGCTCCCAGAAATGGGCACCACACGCGCGCCGCACATCTCGTGTGTACACCAAACCCTGCACAGCCACCAACGGCGCGCACATGATGAGCGAGTGCCAAGCAAAGAGCACGAAACCACCACGCGAGCTGTGCTTGCCTCACCTTCTCTCCAGTGTCCAACTGGACCAAGACACCAGAGCGAATAATGCGAAACACTGTGCCTGCGACTTTGTCACCCTTGTTCACACGGCGCCGACGAGGCGGTCGGGTGAGCTGCCGCGAACGAACGTTCGCCGCTGGTGGCTGTGCGTCGCGGTGACAAGCGCCATCGCAGTGCCTCAGGATGCTGAAGCCGTCGTAGCGGTTGCCTGGCCGAGGGCAAAACACGGGTGGCAGCGTCTCCCCAGGGCTGCACACACTGTCCAGATCCATGGCAGAACCGAACTGTGGAATGGCGCGACTCAGTTGAGTGCCAGGGATCCAACCCAAGGCCTTGTCAACAGAAGTCACCCACACTCCGTCGCAACACACGTCCAGGACAGTGTGGCACGGGTGGGGTGGGGTAGGAGCCACACCAGTCTGGTTGTCCCCACTGCCTTCATCAAACACTGACATTGGGTCCGGCTTCACCAAGCTAACAACCAGCAGTGCCGGGCTCGTGACACTGGAGGGAAACGAGCGGTGGCGCGAGTGGCGGGGCACCAGGTTTGCGGCAGCACGACCACAGACAAACGCGGTTGTGTTCTGTCCCACCACCAGGCCCGCGTCCTCAAACACCATGCAACTGAAACAACAGAAACCGCATCGTGAGCATCACAGTAGAAACAGTAGAAGCAGTCGTCGTAGCAGCGAACACCGAAGCGCAAGCACTGCGACACGCACCGTCCGTTGCGGTACTCTTGCCGAGCAACCTCTGCGCGACACAACCGCGCAGTCAAGTGGGGGAAGGAGGGAACAGAAAACATGACGCCATATCCTGGGGCGATGTCTTTGACTGTTACAGTCACCGCAGCACCATGGGCAGGGGATGCCACTTGACCAGGAGCACCGACCACATCACTCGCTTGAGTGTGCGCAGCGGTTGTTGCAGAAGCAGCCGCAACCGGAGTGCCGGCGGAACTCGGACCAGACTCCACATGGCCGGCCTCGACTGGATCGTTCCCCTTGCACTCATCTCCACACGCTGTCTCACTTCCTGCTCGAGATTCGCCCGACTCTGATGCCATACTGTCCCGGCGTGCCGGGGACTCTGCCATCACAGCCGCCGCCGCTGCTGCGTCGCAGCTAGCTCGGGCTGCAGCCGCGCGGGCAGCCGCGGCTGCTTTCTTCCTCTCCTGTGCAATGGCAATGAGTTGCGCTCGAGCAGACAAACCAGACAGCATCGGGAACGGGTGCTTGTTTGTGTGCCCGCAGGTGCACTTCAACTGCTTTGCACTCTTGGTAGTTTTTTCCAGCTGGTGTTGGTAGAGCTGAACATTCTCACAGAGGAACGACTGTAGTTGGAGGAGAATTGAGCGAATGGTGTAGGCAGATGTCCAACCTGATCAAGCCGCAAACGCATTCTCAGCAACCGTGACACATAGAACACAGTGCATGAACAAACCTGTGTAGAGGTCAGCCTTGCTTTCGGATCTGTGGTGTGGGATCCACGAGTCCTCCAACATGTCCAGACAAATCCACTCTGAATACACGTTTGGGTGGGCAAGATATGTCTTGAGCTCAACCTTGGGTGCTTTCTTTGGGTAGTTCAGTGGAATGTTGATGTGGAGATGGATGTACACTCCGTGAAGCTTGTGGCCCTGCAAACATCGACCACTGCCGTCAGACGGCGGACTCCTGGATGCACATGTCCCACTTTCTACATACCTCTGGTGCAGTCAAGTTTGCATACCATCTGAACCAATTGTTGTCTCGAGGAAGTGCCGCCACGAACGGCAAGGGGTGCGCCAACACCTCCTTTAGATCACGCTGCAGGCGGCGAATGGTGGTGCTTCGAGGATTGGCGCGGATCTTGTGCGAGAAGGGCAGGCGACGCACTTTCTCCTTCTCCCCGTCCGTGGTCAGCACTTGCCCCTGCACACGTCCTCGTGTGTGTTGATGGGTATGTGATGCGCGCTCCGTACGGGTCCTGCGAGCCCTCTCGATTTTCTCCTTGTCCTTCACCAGCTCGAAGACGCCAGGGGCCACAGCGACGAGCTTGTGCGGCACGTCCACCTTCTGGCCTCCCCCCCTCCGACGCTGTGGCATGACGAGGTGATAGGTGCAGCCGTGGGGTTGGTGCCTGTGGCTTGAAGAAGGTGGGGGATGGAGTTCGGGATGGAGTGTGGGCACCACAGCGCAATTGGGTGAGGAATCCACTGAGGATTCGTCGTCACAGAGAACTTGCAGCAACACGAAGAATCTTTGGCAGATTCTTTGCCAGAACGTTTCCAGATTTTCTGCTTTTCATGAATTGTGCAACGATCGACCCGTCTGCACGAAGCAAGGGCGCTCTGGGGTTGTGTGCTCGTGTGTACATTTTACATTTGCAATGGAATGCATCAGTCTGTACCGTATGTACGTATCATGTATGTGGGCGTTCGTGCAGTGACCTGCTTCCGGGCGCATTGTTTGCGGCTTTGGGCAGTGGCGAGTGGGAGTCGGGCAAGCAGAACGCAAACAAAAACAATGTTGGGTTGAGGGGGCACATGCTACAACATCCGACGTCTCGCTCGCCATCCGAAACGCTTGAAGAGGTGCTGAAGACATACGATGGCGGCGCCGGTGGCCGGCAGCGGCGACGGGCTGTCTGTTGTTGGACATGCGCGGGAGGTGTACTGCCACCCCTTGTCCATATTAACAGTGACCACGACTGTGCTGCCAACTGGTTAGTACCGACCGTACCGCCAGAATGTGATGGCGGCAAGAATTCCGAGGATGAACTCGAAGGCCAACATCACAATCGCTATCAAGTTCATGATTTGGTCCAGGCGCAAGCTGTGAAGACACATCAGTTAGTTTCTCCGCCCTGCAACAGACACAGCAGCCCAGCATACACGCACACGTAGGTTTGCCACTCGAAAAAGTAAGCGTGGAAGAACAGTAGCGGGAGCTCAGCCGCCACTGCTGCAGCTGTGGGTGGTATGCGCTCCGTTTTGTTGCCCATGCTCGCTGTTCGACATCATGAGGCGGTTGCGTCAGGTTGCCACCCTCACAAATGTAACACGACTCGCAAATGTAACACGACGGCCAGAACAGCTGCACTAGCCCCGCGTACGTACCAACAAAGAGAACAAGCCATTGAATGGGCAAGTACAGTACTATCGCGGTCACTTCAATTGCGAGACGCGCAGGGGGGTACGGGAACTCGTTGCCTGTGCGACGGTAGACGGTGACAGAAGAAGTACAGGTGCTACCCTCACATACTCACCCTTGTACAGAAACAACAGCACGTTCACAATGAAGAACGCGATAGTCGCAGGTTTGTGAAAGTAGAGCAGCACTTGCAGCGGCAGCGATGCTTTGATCTCTGCGTCACTCATTGCAACGGTGGAGAGGAGCGGCGCTCACTCTGTCCCCCTTCAATCAAAACTCTTCAGCGTGCTCACAGAACCTGGTGCGGATTCATGCACATACCGACCCGGCTCGAGCGCTTTGGGTTGCTGGTTGTGTTTTGAACGCGCGGCTGCACTTGCTGAGCGCAAGCATGAACATTTCAAAAACACTCCCCATCTTACATACGACCAAACAATGGCCGGCAACGCTTCCTCTCTGCTGACCTGGCCGTGTGCGTGTGCCTTGGGCACCGGTGTCGACATGGAGTCGACCAAACGAGCCATGCGGGGGCTTGTATCAAAAAAGAAGAAAAGGTTCCAGGAGGACGGGTATGACCTCGATCTCACCTACATTACTCCGCGAATCATTGCTATGGGGTTTCCGTCCGCGGGCGCAGCGGCGATGTATCGCAACCCACTGCCAGAGGTGCAGCGCTTCTTTAACACCCGGCACCCAGGACACTACAGGCTCTACAACCTTTGCAGTGAAAGATGGTACGTGTGTGAGGGGATTGGGTGGTCTGGGTCGCAACGGAACGAGGCAGGTGACGTGATGGGTGATTGCATGCTGTTGCGTGGCGGTTTCCGGTGCAGCTACTCTCCTGACGAGTTTGACGGCCAAGTCGTCCGGTTTCCCTTCGATGACCACAACCCGTGCCCGCTGCATGTGATCGGCGACTTTTGCAAGGACGTGGATGCGTTCTTGGGAAGCGACAAGGACAACGTGGTTGCGATTCATTGTAAAGCTGGCAAGGTCTGTTGCTGGTTGGTCTGGGATCATCCCATGGCATGTGGCTGCGCGCGTCCGCCGCTTGTTGACAGCCCTCTTCCATCCCCACAGGGCCGCACTGGTTTGATGATATCAGCGTACTTGGTTCACAGTGGCATATGCAAGAGTTCACCTGAAGCCTTGGAGTTCTTCGCTGTGGCACGGACAGCGAATAGCAAGGGTGTGACCATCCCGAGGTACACTGTGTTGCGCGCATGAAGTGTATTTCTTCTTCCATGAAGCCTCACCTCCTCACTGCTTGGCGGTCCTTGTATGGCGAGCAGCCAAATGCGCTATGTGCACTACTACGAGCATGTTCTTCGGTACGGCCCACGGCCGGCACCTCTGTACCAGGTGACGCACGTGCGCATGAGTCGGGTGCCAGATCTGAAGGCGAGTGGCGGCTGCGAGCCGTTCTTCAAGATAGCGTTTGAGGGACGGACCAAGATCTACGATTACCGACATCATGTGCAAAAGATTAAACGGTGAGGAGAAGGGCAGTGTGTGCACGTGGCTGAGCGTCGGGGGTTTGACTTGTGGCTGTGCGGACCAGGTACCGTGCCTCAGACTTTTATGTTGACTTGGATTGCTCGAGCCATGGTGTGTATGTCGGTGGAGACGTGAAGATAGTGTTCTACGACCATGGTCCCCAGCGATCGAAGAAGTTTTGCCACCTTTGGTTCAACACTGGGTACATCGAAAGCACGTTCCTGTGCTTCTCTCGTGACGCCATCGACAACGCGTGCAAGGTGGGTGCGCTGCAGTGTCGCAACACAGGTGGAGTGCCGCTCAGTGCGTTGTGTTTTTGTGTTTGTGTGTTGTGCTTTTGTTGTGTGTTGTGCGTGCATGCACTTGCAGAAACACAACCTCAAGAAGTACGGCCCGAACTTCTCGATTGAGATCTACCTGCACCGATTGGACGGCGAAGCGGCAAGAGCTGCCCGCCGCAAGCTTCATGTGGCCGCCGCGCGCGCGCTGCGTAAAGCCGTTCGCTCTGGAGACCGTGAAAGTGGCGATGCACTTCCTGTTGGCGTTGGCGAGATTGTTGACACGGTGGCCAGCTGCGCAGAAGTGGGTGACGACGATGACGATGATGCAGAAGATGAGGATGAAGATCTCGAGTCAGACACAGACACAGACACGGATGATGAAGGCGTACACATATCTACGCCCACCGCACGCCTGAGTGCACCGGCGCAAGCCATGGCTGCAGAGTCGTTGCTGCGAGTTCTTGCAGCGGACACCACGAGTGAAGGCGTGGGTGAAGGTGAGGGCTCTGGTGCCGGTGCTGGTGCCGGTGCTGGTGCTGGTGCTGGTGCTGGTGCTGCTGCTGCTGGTGGTGGTGGTGGT